>CEUV01013839.1_pt1 | contig 189662 bp, 191 predicted proteins | sample 356401 | NCBI WGS metagenome assembly CEUV01 (sample SAMEA2622710, study PRJEB7988) | marine metagenome | isolation source: saline water (ENVO:00002010), including
TATTTTTTTATTTGTATTTAAATCTACAATTTGTGGTTTAATTAAACCTTTTTTCCATGCATTATCTACAATTGCACATTCAATATTTTTAATTGTTACAGGATTATCATCTATATTTAATGTACAGGCTGCTTCACAAGGAGCAGGGCATATTCTGCCTGTAAATTCTGGAAAATTATTAGTTGAATGAAGTACTTCAATGGCCTCTTCCCATTTATTATTATAAACCAAATCATTCCAATCTGGTATTATATTATTTACTGGGCAACCTGTATGACAATAAGGAATTCCACAATCCATACAACGTGCTCCTTGATCAGATATAACTTTTTTCTCAAGGTCTTCTGTAAACTCATTAAAATTTTTTAATCTTTCTTCTACAGGCTTATATGACTTGTCTACTCTGTCAATTTCTAAAAAACCAGTTACTTTTCCCATCTTTTTACCTCTATTTTATGCAACAATTTTATTATTATTATTTTCGTTTTGCATCAATACTTTTTTATAATCTATAGGCATAATTTTTTTAAAATATTTAAGATTATTTCTCCAACTTTTAACAATATTTTTAGCCAAATTACTATCAGTATACTTTATATGTCTATCTATTAAAAACCTAATACGTAAATCATCATTAATTAATAGGTTATCAGAAACCTTAAAATCATTATTATATTCTGAATTATTAATATCACTCACTTCAAGATCATCTATATTTACCATTTCTGTATTTAAATAATTGTTAATTCTATCGTTAGGATCATATATATAAGCAATTCCTCCACTCATACCTGCAGCAAAATTTCTACCAATAGAGCCTAAACACAAAACAATGCCTCCGGTCATGTATTCACAGCCATGATCGCCTACTCCTTCGATAACTGATATTGCTCCTGAGTTTCTCACACAATAACGTTCTCCTGCGATACCATTGAAATAACACTCGCCTGATATTGCTCCATATAATACAGTATTTCCTATAACCATAGAATCTTCAGGTATAATTTTAGAATCTTTTGCCGGCCTTATTATTAATTTTCCCCCTGAAAGACCTTTTCCAACATAATCATTTGCTTCTCCATAAAGATTAAAAGTAACACCCTTTGCTAAAAATGCTCCAAATGATTGGCCAGCTGTCCCAGTAAAATTAAATTTTAATGTATCTTCTTCTAAACCAGAATGACCTTTAAGTGCTGCTATCTTACCTGACAACATAGCTCCTGTTGTCCTATCAGTATTTTTAATATTCAATTCAATTTCTTGGCTATCCTCATTCTTTAAATAATTTTCAAATAAAGGAATTAATTTTTTATCTAAAATATTGTCAATAGGGTGTACCTGTCTTTCAGAATTAAATATTGCTATATTTTTTCCAACTTCAGGTTTATAAAACAATTTTGAAAAATCTAAACTCTTTGTTTTCCAGTGGCTAATAGCATGATTTGTATCTAACTTATCAACTCTTCCTATCATCTCATTAAATGTTTTAAATCCTAATTCAGACATTAAACTTCTTACTTCCTCAGCTACAAAGAAAAAATAGTTAATCACATGTTCAGGAGTACCTGTAAATTTTTTTCTTAGCTCGGGATTTTGAGTTGCAATGCCAACAGGACAAGTATTAAGATGGCATTTTCTCATCATAATACATCCTGAAGCAATCAATGGTGCTGTAGCAAAACCAAATTCATCTGCACCTAGCAGAGCTCCAATAACTACATCTCTTCCTGTTCTAAATCCGCCATCTACCTGAAGAGATGTTCTACCTCTTAAACCATTTAGTACAAGAGTTTGTTGAGTTTCGGCTAAACCAATTTCCCATGGCGAACCTGCATGTTTTATAGATGTAAGCGGACTAGCCCCAGTACCACCTTCAAAACCAGCAATAGTTATATGATCAGCTCTAGCTTTTGCTACACCAGCAGCTACAGTTCCCACTCCTATTTCTGATACTAGTTTTACACTAATTCTAGCTTCTGGATTTACATTCTTCAGATCAAAAATTAATTGCGCTAAATCTTCTATTGAATAAATATCATGATGTGGAGGAGGTGATATTAAACCTACCCCAGGAGTAGAATGCCTAACCTTTGCAATAATAGGATCTACTTTATGACCAGGTAATTGGCCTCCTTCTCCAGGTTTTGCTCCTTGAGATATTTTAATTTGAATATCATCTGCATTGATCAAATATTCTGCTGTTACACCAAACCTTCCGGAAGCAACTTGTTTTATTGCAGATCTCATAGAAGTACCGTCTGCATTTATAGTAAATCTATCTACTTCTTCTCCACCTTCTCCAGTATTGGATTTCCCCCCAATTTTATTCATAGCTATTGCTAGTGTTGTATGAGCCTCCCTTGATATAGAACCAAAAGACATAGCACCAGTTGCAAACCTTTTAACAATATTATCTGCCGACTCCACTTCATTTATATCAAGTGGTTTTTTATTATATTTTAATTTAAATAAACCTCTCGGTGTCATTTTTTGCTCTGACTGTTCATTAATCATCTTAGCATAAGATTCATATTTTTCTGGAAAATTTCCTCTAACTGCATGTTGTAAATCTTTAATAGTATCTGGAGTCCAAACATGGCTTTCACCTCTAATTCTAAAAGCATAATCTCCACCTACTTCTAAATTATTCTGTAGCATTTGTTCCAAACTAAAGGCTTTTTTATGGCAATCATAAGAAGATTCTAAAATATCATTTAAAGACAAACCTTCTATCTTACTTGGAGTACCTGGAAAATATGTTTTAACAAACTTTGAAGAAAGCCCCACAGCATCAAATATTTGAGCACCATTGTAAGATTGGAATGTAGAGATACCCATTTTAGACATTACCTTTAGCATGCCTTTTCCAACAGCATTAATATAATTATCACATGCCATTTCATAAGATATCGAAAGGTTAGAAATTATATCTTTTATTGTTGAAAATGCTAAGTATGGGTTGATAGCATCAGCACCATATCCTCCTAATACACAAAAATGGTGAATTTCTCTAGCTTCACCAGTTTCTACTGCTAACCCTACTTCTATTCTCAAACCAACTTTAACTAAGTGTTGATGCACTATACTTGTTGCAAGTAAAGCAGGAAGAGCAATTCTATTACGTGATACTTTTCTATCCGAAATTATTAAAATATTTGCTCCATCTTTTATAGCTTTTTCTGCAGAAGATTTTAATAACTCTAAAGAATTTTGCATACCACTTACGCCTTCTTGAAAATCGCACGTAGCATCTAAGACAGAAGATATATGTCCACTATTAGGAGATTTATCAATGCATTTAATTTTTGACATATCCTCATTTGTTAAAATTGGTTGATCTAATTTTAAACACTTATTATTTATAGGCTCCAAAGATAAAAGGTTTTTTCTAGGCCCCAAAATACTCATAAGACTCATAACCATCTTTTCCCTTATAGGGTCAATTGCGGGGTTAGTTACTTGAGCAAATAATTGTTTAAAGAAATTATATAAAGGCTTATGTTTTGATGATAATACAGCTATTGGGGTGTCAGTTCCCATAGAGCCAGTTGCCTCTTGTCCGTTCTCAACCATAGGTGACATTAGAAATTTTATATCTTCTTGAGTATATCCAAAAGCTTGCTGTAGATCTAATTTTAGATCTGACTTATATTCCTCATAATCACTATTTGCTGATTTTAAATCATTTAAAGTAAGATTACTCTCACGTAATATTGATGGATATGAAAATTTATTTGATATATCATCTTTTAATTCTTGATCTGTTATTATGGCACCTTTTTCTAAATCTATTAAGAGCATTTTTCCAGGCTGCAATCTCCATTTTTCTTTAATTTTCTCTTCAGGGTGAGGCAATACTCCCATTTCAGAAGATAAAACTATTTTATCTTCATCAGTAATAAAATATCTTGCTGGTCTCAATCCATTCCTATCTAAGGTAGCTCCAATTTGTTTTCCATCTGAAAATGCCACCGCTGCAGGTCCGTCCCATGGTTCCATAACAGACGAATTATACTCATAGAATGCTCTTCTATTTTTATCCATGAGCTTATTATTTTGCCATGCCTCTGGAATTAAAAGCATCATAGCATGAGATAAAGTATACCCTCCCATAATTAATAATTCTAGAGCATTATCAAAACATGCAGAATCTGACTGCCCTTCAGAAATTATTGGCCATATCTTTTTTAAATCTTCTCCTAAAACTTTTGATGACATCATATGTTTTCTAGCATTCATCCAATTAACATTTCCACGAAGTGTATTTATCTCTCCATTATGACATATCATCCTAAATGGTTGAGCTAAATCCCAAGATGGAAAAGTATTAGTAGAAAATCTCTGGTGAACTAAAGCTAATGCACTCACTACTCTTTTATCTTCTAAATCAGTAAAATATGAGCCAACTGTGTCAGATAAAAGCATTCCTTTATAATTTAGAGTTCTAGTAGAAAATGAACATATATAAACATTTTGTTTTTTAGATAATAAATTTTTATCTTCTCTAAATTTATTTGATAAAATCTTTCTAATTATAAATATTTTTCTCTCGAATTCGTCTTGATTAATTGTTTCATTTTTAGAAATAACAAAAGCTTGTTTTATTACAGGAGCTGTTAGATTAAGAGATTTAGATATAGCCTTTTTATTGACTGGGACAGTTCTCCAAAAAAGAACTTTAGCACCATTTTCTCCTATAACTTCCTGAAATAATTTTTCAGAATACTTTACCGAAGTATTATCATTAGGAAAAAAAACTTGTGCAACAGCATAACCGCCTTCATTAGGTAATATAATATTTTGTTTTTTACATTCTTCCCTTAAAAATAAATCAGGAATCTGAAGAAGTAATCCTGCTCCATCTCCTAGAGTAGGGTCTGCTCCTACCGCGCCTCTATGCGTTAGATTATCCAAAATTTTTAAGCCATCTTGTATAATGGAATGTTCTTTATTACCTTTAATATTAGCAACAAACCCTATTCCGCAAGCATCATGCTCAAAATTAGAATCATATAAACCCTGATTCAGAGGTCTTTTGTTAAAACTAATATCTTTATTTTTATTTTTCATTCTTCTTACTTCATTCTCATATTTTATACATAATTCTAAAGATGCGGAGATTAAACAAAATTTAACCTACAAGCAAACATTAAAAATAAAATTAATTGCTAGAATTAAAATAAATGTACCTATATATCTTAATTCAATATTTTTAACTATAAAGACACTTTAATATGCAATATTCAAAGGGTCATATTATAGAAGTTTTATGATGCTCAATATAGTATATTATCTAGTTAATAACAACATAGTTTAGATTTAATAAATTTAAAGGTAAATAATGAAAAAAATGATATATTTTGAAGATCTTTCTATTGGACAAAAAATTAAAATTGGTCCTATTTCTGTTACAGAGAAAGAAATAATAGAGTTTGCAGTGAAATATGATCCCCAGCCATTTCACATAGATGCTAAAAAAGCTAAAGATTCACTATTTGGAGGACTTTGTGCATCTGGATGGCATACTTGTTCTCTGTATATGAGGATGTTATATGATGGCTTACTGGTAAATTTAGCATCTTTAGGTTCTCCAGGTATGAATCAGATAAGATGGATAAAACCATTATTTCCAAATGACACTATTAATGGAGAATTAGAAATTATAAGTAAAACGCCAAGTAAATCTAAACCTTCTATTGGCAGCATGATAATAGATTCTAAAGTATTTAATGGTAATGATGAATTAATTATGACTTTACAAAGTATAAGTATAGTGAAAAAGCGAAATTAAATAAAGTATTTATAATGAATGGTATACAAGAAAAATTTGTCAAAAAATATACTACTGCTTTAGGCCATAATAGAGCTTTTGTAAAATTTACTGGCTTAAAAACTCTTTGGTTTAATACAGGAACTTTATGTAATTTATCTTGTGATGGATGTTATATAGAATCGAGCCCAATTAATAATAAATTGCTTTATTTAAATAAAAAAGATGTGGATCAATATTTACAACAAATAAAAAAAGATGGCCTTTCTTGTGATACCATAGGATTTACAGGCGGAGAACCTTTTATGAATAAGGATATAATCTCTATTATAAATCTATGTAGAGAGGAAAACTATAATATTTTAATTTTAACTAACGCAATGCAACCAATGCTTAATAAAATAAAAGAACTGAAAAAATTTGCAGCATATGAAAAGCTCACAATAAGAGTATCCCTAGACCATTATACAAAAGAAGGGCACGAGTATATAAGAGGAAAAAATACCTGGGATAAAGCCTTAAAAGGAATTAGATGGTTAACAGATAATAAATTTAATATTAATATTGCTTCTAGAATTATAAATAAAAATGAAAAACTTTTAAGAAAAGGCTTTGCTAAATTATTTAAAGATAACAATTTAAAAATTGATGCTTATAATAAGAATGACCTAGTTGTATTTCCTGAAATGAATTCATTATCTGATACCCCGGAAATTACTACTGATTGTTGGGATATTTTAAATACTGATCCTAAAAACATGATGTGCTCTAACTCGAGAATGATTGTTAAACGTAGAGAAGATTCAAAAACACATATAGTTTCTTGCACTTTAATTCCATTTGAAAAAGATTTTAGTTATGGAAATAATTTAAAAAAATCATTTAATAAAATTTATTTAAATCATCCATTTTGTTCTAAATTTTGTGTTTTAGGTGGTGCTAGCTGCACTAATAATTAGAAAAGGTTTTAATATAAATGGATATATACACAAATAATAATAAAGAATACCCATATTCGCTTATAACTCATAATATTAGAGTCAGCGTAAGAACTGATTTTTTAAATGATCAGTCTGATGAAGATAATAATTTATGGGTATGGTCATATAGTATTTTAATTGAAAATAATAGAAATGAAGAAGTACAATTAATTGATAGATATTGGAAAATAACTGATGAAACAGGGCAAATACAAGAAGTGAGGGGAGCTGGCGTGATTGGTCAACAGCCCATAATAAAGCCTCAAAATTCTTTTCAATATTCTAGCGGGACACCTTTATCAAAACCCTCTGGTTTTATGTATGGAACATATAATATGCTATACGAAGGGAATAAAACATTAAAAGTAATAATACCAACTTTTTCTTTAGATATCCCCTTAAATAAAATCATTTTAAATTAATTAAGAAACTATAACTGATTAAAAATTAAAAAAGGTTTATAATTAATTCTCAATTTTAGTATATAGGTTAAAAATGAATTTTAGATCTGTTTTATATATTATTGGACTTTTAATTTCCACTCTTGGGTGTATGATGACAATTCCTACACTTTTTGATTTATTTAGTAATCATAATAATTGGAGTATATTTGCGTCCACTGGAATAATTATTTTCTTAATGGGAATTACAATTATTTTAGCTTTCAAAAATAAAAATACTAAAATTGGAAATAGAGAAACTTTCCTTCTTAGTGTCTTATCATGGATATTTTTAGCAGGTATTGCAGCCCTTCCACTTTATCTTTCTGATATAAATATAAGCTATACTGATGCTTTTTTTGAAGCTACAAGTGGTATTACTACTACAGGGTCTACAATTTTAGTAAATATTGAAAATGTTTCCAAAGGAATACTAATATGGAGATCAATCCTCCAGTGGCTAGGAGGTATAGGAATTATAGTTATGGCTGTTGCAGCTTTACCTCTTCTACATATGAGTGGCTTACAACTTTTTTTTTCAGAACAAATAGAGCCAAATGATAAACTTAAAGAAAGAGTAAATAATCTAGCTAAAACTATAATAATAATTTATTCAATCTTTACTCTTATTTGCGCTATACTATTAAATATTAGTGGTATGTCTTTATTTGATTCAATTTGTCATTCAATGACAACTATTGCAACAGGAGGATATTCTACTAAAAACAACTCTATCGGTTATTTTGATAATATTTGGATTGAAATAATTATAATAATGGGAATGATTGCAGCAAGCTTGCCATTCATAATTTATGCCAAGTCTATAAGTAATATAAAAGCTGTATTTATGGATAAACAAGTAAAAGGCTTTCTCTTTACTTTAATTATTTCAATATTTATTATTGCAATCTGGCTTAATCTTAAACTCAATGTAAATTTTATAGAATCTATTCGTATTTCCGCGTTTAATGTAATTTCTATAATTACTGGAACTGGTTATTCTACAGAAGATTTTTCAGAATGGGGTAGTTTTGCAATTAGTATGCTTTTTATATTTATGCTAATAGGTGGATGTACAGGATCTACAACTGGGGGTATTAAAATATTTAGAATTCAAATTCTTTGGCAAGTAATACTTCAACAAATACAAAAAGTTATTAGACCTCATCAAATACTTAAAATCACATACTCTAAAGCTGTAATTGACGATAAGACAACATTATCAATATTAGCAATAATATTTTTGTTTATTATATCAATCATTATTATTGCCGGCTTGCTATATTGGATGGGGCTAGACTTACTTACAGCTTTTTCTGCTGCAGCTACTTCGATTGCTGTGGTCGGTCCTGGACTGAGTAATGAAATAGGACCTTTAGGTAACTTTAGTAATCTACCAAATCAAGCGAAATGGTTATTATCTGCAGCGATGATAATTGGTAGACTAGAATTTTTGGCCGTTTTAATATTAATAATGCCTTCATTTTGGAGAAAATAATAAAATTCTCAAAAAATATTATTCTATATAAATTTTATTAGAATCATTATTCACTTCTACCGGAGAATCAAAATAAGTTATTTCAGGCTCAGAGTACCTATCGGTCAACCATTGTATTCGACTTTCATCAAACCAAGCATGAGCATTTTCAGAATTGTCAAAAATATATACACCCCCTGCCATATTTTTACTCTCATTAAATAAATAATTTTTTCTGATTAAACCATTAGTCTCTTGATACATGGGAGCTGTTTCTTTAAATTTTTCCTTTATACTATTATTATCGATATCATCAGAGATATTAAATTTTACTATTACTACAAACACTCATAACTCCTTTTCATAAATTAGTTATTAAATAATCGCATTCTAATTTTAATGAAACTATTCTTAAAATCATCTTGAACTAAAACCAATGCAGGAACTAAAAATAATACTAAAAAAGTAGTAGCAATCAATCCAAAAACTATTGTTACAGCCATTGGCTTTAAGAATTGCGCTTGAGTACTTCCTTCAAATAAAAGAGGTATCAGACCCGATATAGTTGTTAAAGAAGTTAAAATTACTGCTCTAAACCTCTCACATGCACCATTAATTACAGCATTTATTATATTTACACCTTTTTTAATTTTATCATCAATAGTAGAAACCATAATAATAGAATCATTTATTACAATACCAGCTAACCCTAATAGCGCAACTAAAGATAAAATAGTGATATTGAAACCAGTAATCCAATGACCTATAATAGAGCCTAATGCTGCAAAAGGAATTATGCTCATAACTATGAAAGGCCTAAAATAAGATGAGAAAACTCCAGACAAAATTATGTATATTAAAATTAAACCAATTATAGTTCCAATTTTCATATCCATTAAAGTTTCAGTTTGTTCTTCAGACCTACCAGCTAACCTCCAATTATGTCCTTTATTTAATATAATTTCATCTAAAGGACCAGCTGATAATGCTCCTAATATAGTAGCTGGAGCAATTACTTTTTCATCAATTTCTGCTGTAACAGAAATTTCAGTTTTACCATTTTCTCTTCTTATAATTGAAAAACCTTTTTCATATGCTATTTCTACTATTTGACTTAATGGTATAAAATTATTTTTAGAAGACATGATAAACATATTTTTTAAATCAATCTCTTTGAGTCGCTTACTATCATATCTAATTCTTATTAAAATTTCTTCAGATCCATCAGAAAACCTTTGTACTATAATGCCTCTAAAAGCAGCACTTATTTGGTTAGAAACTTCTAAAGTGGTAAATCCTAGTGATTTTCCCAAAGGTCTTAATTTTAATACTAATTCCTCTTTGCCCCAAGGTAAATCGTCATAAATATCACTTACTCCCTCGTATTTAGCCAGTAGGCTTTTGACATCATTAGCTATTAATTTAGCTTGTAAAATATCATTATCTAAAGTTTTAGGAATAATTCTAATATCTATATCTTTTCCTGGAGGACCCTGTCTTTTCGAGGATATGGTCATAGACTCTAAACCTGCAGGTTTAACTATATTATTTTTCCAAATATTTATTAAATTACTGATTTCTGTAATTCTTTTGTCAGAACTAACAAGTTCCACTACCATTGCACCTATATGCTGCCCTTGTATCTGTTGGACACTGCCTGGCAAACCTAAAGATCTGCCTATAATAGAAAAGTGTGTCTGCACTTCATTGTTATTATCTGCTTCCTTCAAAGCTCTTTCAAGTTCAGCAATCATAAAAATACTATTTTCTCTTGGAGTACCTGGTGAAAAGTTAAAATTAACATAGACTATATCTGGTTCAGGAGAAGGGAAAAAAACAAAAGATACTCTTCCTCCTGACATTAAGCCCATTACTATTATCAATATGGCGAAGATAGAAGATAAAGTAATGTATCTATAATGTGTTGCATAACTAACCCACTTACGAAAATAGTTTTGCCTCACATGAAAAAAATATTTATTAAATTTAAGTCTAAAGTTTCCAATATCTTTCTTCTTCTTATTTAAAGCTAAAGATAAATGACCAGGCAATATCAGAAAACATTCTACCAAAGATGCTATTAAAACAGCAATAGCCACTAAAGGAATTGCCTCAATCACTTGGCCAATAATTCCTGAAATTAAAAAAATAGGTATAAAAGCTGCAACAGTAGTAATAGCCGCCGTAAAAACAGGAAGAAACATTCTACTAGCACCGTTTTTAGCTGCAATATATGCATCGTCTCCATTTTCATGACATGTCTGAGCATATTCAGCCACCACTATTGCGTCATCAACTATAATGCCCAACATCATAATCAAAGCGAATAAACTTACCATATTTATAGTTTGGCCTGATATTAACATCACACCTAAAGTTCCTGCAAGTGCAATAGGAATTCCAAACGCCACCCAAAATGCTACTCTTCCAGATAAGAATAAAAATAAAATTATTACTACTAAAACCAGACCACCTAAACCATTCTTAATTAACAGATTAATTCTATCCCTAACTGATTGCACACTTAAATCATAAATCTTAATATTCAAGTTAGCTGGTGACTTTTTTTGAAAATTGGACACATAATTTTCTAATATTCTTGCCATTTCTAGAGAATTTCTACCTGCTGCTCTCTTAATATCAAGACTTATGGCTTGTTTATTATTTATTAGTCCATATTCACCTTCACTATCATAATTAATATATATATTAGCTATATCTTTCAAATATACTTGCTCACCAAACTCTCCACTTATTATTGAAAGTTCTTTTAAATCTTCAATTGTATTCTTATTTCCTACTAATTTAATTTTTCTTGTATCTAAATCTTCAATTGTACCTGCTGGAAAATCTTTAGAAAATGCGTATATCTTATCAGCAAGATCTTGCATAGACTTTTTAAAAGTCATCAGAGATAATGGATCTACTGCAACTATAATTTCCTTATCTCTCATGCCTAAAATATTAACTTTATCTATTCCTAAATTTAATAAATCATCACGAATTGTTTTTGCATTATCTCTCAGTTTATTTTCAGAAACATCCCCATATAAAAGTAGTCTTCCTACAGTTTCATATCTTATTATTCTTCTAACTTTTGGTTTTTCTGAATCTTCAGGTAAGCTTTGAATTCGACTAATTGCTGAATTTACATCAGATAATGCTCTTTGCATATCTGTGTTTTTTACAAATTCAATACTTAATTGTCCTACTCCTTCTCTAGCAACAGAATTTACCTTTCGAACTCCATCTATAGTTCTTACTTCAGGTTCAATAGATTTTATAACTTGATTTTCTATATCTCTTGGGCTAGCACTTTTCCAATCTACACTCACAGTAATCAAGTCAAAACCAAAATCGGGTAATGATTGAACATTTAATCTCAATAGGCCTAATAAACCAAAAAGTAATATTATTACCATCAATACATTAGAAGCAGTTTTGTGAGAGGAAAAAAGATTTAATATATTCAAATTAATAAACTTTCATTTAAAATTTAAAAGATCATTTAGTTATAGTTTTAACTTGCATATTATCTTGCATATTACTTAATCTAGTTTTTGCAATATAATTTCCTGATAAATTATTATCTTCAATTAAAACTCCATCATTTTCTTCACTGATAATAGATATTCTATGTTTAATGAGGCGATTATTTCTCACTAAATAAATATATTTATTATCAAATATCGAGGAAGTTGGAACCATTATAGCTCTTGAGGTCAAATCGCTATTAAAATTAATTTCTACAAAAGCACCCAAAGGTATTAATGGTAAGGAGTGCTCAATCTTTGCATACACATTTATGCCAGCAATTTCTTTATTAATTGATCCATCTATTCTAGAAACCCTGCCTTTAGTCTCATAAAATTTGTTACCAATCATCCATTTTATATCAACTATTCCATTTAAACCATTATCTCTAAATTGTGTCAGCTTAAAATAATCGCTACCTCCTACAAAAAACTTTACTTCTAAATTAACTGTATCACTTAATATACCCAAATTATCATTTCTAGAAATTTCTTTACCAACTTCAAGGTTTAAATTAGATAGATGGCCAGAAAATGGAGCATAAACAATAGTCTCCAAAAGGTCATTATTCAATTTATCAATTAATATTTGTAATCTCTCTATCTCAAAGTTAAGAGTTTCTAATTCTATATTTAAAGTATTTAATAATTCAATATTATCTATTAAACTTTGTTCTTTTAAACTTAGAGACAAACGAAGTTCATCTAAAGAGTTATCTGAAAACACTTTTGATTTAACTGAAGTTCTTCTATTTAATTGATTCTTAATAATATCCCTTTGAATAATTATCTCTTTTTTCTTTAATCCAGTAGTATTAATCTGTGAATTTACATTTTTTAACTTCAGCAACAATATTTCCTGCGAAGCTAATTTTTCTTTAATCTCATTTTCAATATAAAAAGAATCAATTTTAAATATTAAGTCACCTTTTTTAATATATTCACCATTTTTAATATTTTTTCCAATTTTGATAATTTTACCACTATCTCTATATTTAATATTTAATATTCGCTCACTAACTATCTCTCCATAAGTTTTTATATTTAATAAATATTTTACAGAAGATAATTTTGAAATATTTACTATAGGCAAGCTAGTAGATTCTTGCTTGGCTGTTGCTATCGGTCGAGAACTGATAAATAAATAATATATTATAATTGCGACAATAATTATTAACAGAGATATTATAACGTTTTTTAATAGACTTTTCATGCCGTATCCCATTTAAGGAAATAAAATATTATACTAAATTTAATAAAAAGAAGATTAACATATATTAAATAAATTAATTTAACTTTAAATTTAAAATTTCTAAAAACTCTTTTTTATTATATCCGCTTTTTATAAAATCGAAAAAAATAACCTTTACCTTACCAGGTCTTTTTATTAGACCTTTTCTATCCCAAACATAACCTGAATTCATATACACGGGAACAATTGGAACATTTAAATTTTTGTAAATTGCGAATATGCCTGGTTTAATATTCACATTTGATGATGGTTTTATTCTAGTACCATGAGGAAACAAAACTAGTTTTTCATTTTTTGCGATATGAATTTTAATTTTCTTAAGCATTAGAAAAATAGTCTTTGACCCTGCTTTTCTATCAATAATAATATGTCCACATCTCCAGACAAATAAACCATAGAAAGGAATTAATAAAAGTTCTTTTTTAACTATATATTTTATATCAGGAAAATAAGCTAAAAATAATATTGTTTCCAATACTGATTCGTGACGTATAGCGAACAATACTTGGCTGTTATTAAAAGCTTCTAATTTTTTTTTATCAATTTCTATTTCAATCTTACAGACTTTATTAAGTAAATAAATTGTAGCTATTGCCCACTTATTAGAAATACTCCTGGTCAAGGAAGAAGAAAGTAAAATTGGTAAAAATAATAAACCAATAAATGCGCTCATTACGAAAAATAGTATATTAAAAATTATAGATCGAAGAATAATCAATTTGTAAACCATATATAGATTACTTGTAAATGAGCTATAAGGTATTTCAAATGTTCTTCAAAAAGTAAATGCTCTTTAAGACTATTGAAATTAGATTTTAACTCATAAGGATATATATTTATATTAGGCATAGAGTTTTTAAATAAAAGTAGGGCTCTTTTCATATGCCAATCATCCGTTATTAAAATAAAATCCTTTAAATTATTATTACCGACCCAAACTTTAGTCTCTATAGCATTACCAAGTGTACTTTTCGCATTGTATCCTAAATCAACTTTTTTACGGTCAATACTTTTACTTTTAATAATTTCTGAAAATTTAACACCTTTAGCTACACCACTAATTAATAAACGGGCCTCTGAATTTAAATTCATTAAATTTTCTGCTGCCTTTAATCTGCCTACATTACCAGTAATAACTACAATAGTTTTAGATTGAACATAAATAGTATTATCTTTATTCAAATTTGAAATAAAGTTTATAAAGGAAATAATATAAGATATAAATAATATAAATATAAAAATTATGAATCTTTTATTTATCAATTTCTATCCTATATCTTTCATTTTATAAAATAACAAAATATCTAACCTCTAAAAAAATTTAGAGATTAATATATTAATTAAAAAAACTATATTAAAATAATAATTATTTATATGAATAATTAAGGACATAATATGATTATAATATGTAATAATTGTAAAACCAAATTTAAGGTTTTAGATAGCCTTATTCCCCCAGAGGGAAGAATGGTTCAATGTTCTTACTGCAATGCTAAATGGAAACAAGATAATATATCAGAAGTATCTTCCAATGTTGGCTTATGGATATTTTGGATAATTACATTAAGCATCACTTTATCAATATTATATTTAGGCATAATAATTGTTTATGGTAATGCAATACCTATTCCTAATATATTATCTGATTTTTTAATAAAAATGGGTATACCAATAGAAGGAGGCAATTTATTTGGTAGAGAATTTAATAGATAAATTTATTAATACCAATCTAATAAACTATCCACATAATTTCTTTCTATAGAACCCTCTCTTGAACTTTCGGCTTTTTTATATAATTCTTTTACTATTTTTTTAGCTTTAGTGTTATCAGATTGCATTGTTATGCCTACATCACCTCCAGGAGAATTACCCTGTCCCGGCGGAACTCTTCCGAGAGGGTCTCTTTGATCACGGTCACTATTTCCATTACTATCTCCTGCCATTTGGCTAGGACCATTACCTGAGTGCATCTTGTCCATTTTTTCTGCTGCCTTCTTAAGTTGTTCTATTGCTCTGCCTTGAGCTGTCTGAGCTCTATCTGGTCTTCCTCTTTGTAACTCTTTTTCAGCCTGCCTCATAGACCTTTCAGCTCTTCCAAGTTCCTCAGGCATTGGGTTATCTGATTCACTTATTTCATGCATTACGTCTTCTAATTGCTGTCTTAAGCTTTCTTGTTTTTCTCCTGCATTTACGGGCCCAGAACCAGGAGTTTTCTGATCAGCCTGAGCAGCATTTAAAGACTGCTCAAAAGAATCTTCCATTAAAGCTTCTTGCTCCTGCATCATTTCAGATATTTGTTGCATTGCCATAGGTTGGCTATCCGTTTCTTGTTCTCCCATTGCTTCACCTAATGCATCTCTATCCACTCCTTCTGATATATCTTGCATTTCATCAAGCTGATCCTGCGCCTCATCTAAAGAACCAGAAGCTGTTAACTCTGCTATATCTTCTAATTTTTCTTCTAAATTTTCTCTTTCATTAGACTGAGCTCCATTTTCTCCTCCTCTATCGCCTGGATCATCAGATTCTGAGACTTGCGGCGCATCTATTTCCTGAGGTTTCTCCAATTCATCTAAATATTTTGCTAATGCATTATCTAAGTTATTAATCATCTCTTGAATTTCTGCTCCATCTCCTCCATCAGATAAGGCTTCCTCTAAGTCTTGTTGGGCCCTCCTTAACTCATTTTCTGCAACAGATAATTGTCCAGATTCCACAAATAAAGCCGTTTTCCATAATAAATCAATAACAAAACTCTTCTTTTCACTTGTAAGCAATGAATTATCTTTACTTTCCAATAAAATGTCTGAAGATTCTAATAGCCAATCTTTAGCAACAGCTAAGTTTTCTTCTAAGAATTTGCTAGCAGCTATTTCTGCTAGTACCTTCCCAACTTCAAATGGTTTTTCTTTGTTTAAGGATAAATTTTTTCTTTGATTAATAATTGATATAGCAATTAAATTTTTAAAGGGTTTTTCTGGTAACAGTATTTCTATTTCTTTACTCTTAGATTTTTGGCCTATAAAATCCTCCGCAATCAAAACGATTTTTACAGGCAACCCAGCCCATATATGCTCTGATAGATCATGATAATATTGGCCTATAGATTGTAATTCGTCACTTTTATTTATGGGAAGTTTGAAATTAATCTCTTCAATTTTAAGAGATTCAATAGGTTTTTTTAATACTATCTTTGTAGATAGTTTAGTAACATCATAGTCGTCCGAAAATATATAATTGATGTCCATAACTCCTTTAATTGTAGACTTTGGGTCTTCCAAAAAATCTACTAAAGGAGGCTCATCATTAATAACACTCACTCTACTTTTAAAAATAATATTTTGATTTTGTTTAATCATAAGATCAGTATCCTGATCAAGAATACTTTCTATAGCAGCATTCATATCATCTATCTTTATAAATTCTTGTATAGTATCATTAATACCTAATTGAACTTTACCATCTCCACCGAATACCCTTGCAGATAATGAGCTACCTTTTGGCACCATTAAAGTATTAGAACCCTCTGGAATTAATGCTGGTTGAATACCTGTATATTCCGGAGGATTAATCCATCCAGTAAATACCCCAGCTTCAAATGCAATATTTTGCTTTTCTGGTGTCAATGCAGCATGCACCTTTTTATCCAAATCACTATTAAATGCCATAAAAATAAATATAAATAATATAATAATAGGTAAACGAATGAATAATGGGTCATTTTTAAGGTGGAAAAATTTTATTTTAGTAATAGACAAATTTTGTGATATTTTTAAAATTCTTCTATAATGTTCTTTCCATAATATACTATTTTCATTTTGAATAGGTTTGTCAAATAAGGAACTAAAAGGCATATTTTCTACATTATTATCTTTTTCTATCCTTCTTGCACAATCAACTTTAGTAGGCCAATTAATTCTATAAATAAAATTTATTAAAGCCACCAGAAGACATAAAAAAAATATAATTAATAAAGCCCCATGAAGCCAATAATTTAAATGAGAGAAAACTTCAGTCAAAGTTAATATAGAAAATAATAATAATAATAATAATATTCTATAAATATGCTTAGCTATAGTATCCCAAATAATAAGTATACGTACGATATTTATCTTAAGGATTAAATTCATCGGTAAAGATATGTTATTAATATTTCTATTTTTCATAAAATAATCTCACAATATACTATTCAGGAATAATTTCATAAGATAAAAAATCTTCTATAGTTATTCTCTTTCTAATTATACTAATTTTTTCACCTGAAACCATAATTTCAGGTATTAAATCTCTACTATTATATTGAGATGACATAACAGCTCCGTATGCACCAGCAAACTTAATAGCTAATAAATCATCTTCTTCTATATTATTTAAATTAACTTTCTTATTTAAAATATCACCAGTTTCACATATAGGTCCAACAACTTGATATTCAAACATTTCTTTTTCTTTATTTGTTTCCTTTACCGCAATTATCTCATGATTAGCATCATAAAGAGCAGGCCGTAATATATCATTCATAGCTGAATCGACTACTATGAAATGATTATTGTAACTTTTTTTCTTTCTTACAACTTTAGTTAAAAGTATTCCTGCATTTGCAGTTAAGTATCTTCCAGGTTCAAATATTAATTTACAATTAATTGAACTAAATTTTCTGCTAACTAAATCTGCATATTCATTAATTAAAAAAGGCTGAACGGTCTCATCATAAGGAACTCCAATTCCACCTCCAAGATCAATATTTAAAATATTATGGCCTGCAGCCCTTAATTGATTATAAAGTAAAACTACTTTATCAAAAGCTAAATCAAATGGCTCTAATTCAGTAATTTGAGAACCAATATGAATATCAATTCCTACCACTTTAATACCAGGTAATTTTTTTGCATAGTCATAAGATTCTAATGCCTGGCTGAAAGGAATACCAAACTTGGTATTACTTCCACCAGTTGATATTTTTTCATGTCCTCCGGCGTCAATATCAGGATTTATTCTAAAAGCTACTGGCGCTATCACATTTTTTTCAGAAGCAATTTTAGACAATTTTTCTAATTCTTCTAGAGACTCTACATTAAATTGTAGAACTTTATAATCTAAAGCTAAAGATAGATCTTTATCTGTTTTACCTACTCCTGAAAAAACTATTTTTTCTCCTTTAATACCTGCTTTTTTAGCTCTTTTTAATTCGCCTGAAGAAACTACATCAGCACCAGAATTAAGTTTCTGTAAAACATTGATTACAGCAATATTTGAATTTGACTTAACAGAAAAGGCAATCAATTTAGGATAATCTTTACCTAATTTAGCATTTAATGCATTTTCAAAGTTTTTAAAATTATTTATTAAAGACAACCTAGAATATATATACATAGGTGTTTTGCATTGCTTTTCAATATCTAATGCAGAAACTTGATCTATATGCAAAATACCATTTTTATAGAAAAAATTGTCCATGTTTTAACTTTCTCTAATAATTTTTTTCTACTTCTGCTGGCTCGAAATTTTCATCCAATTGAGGTCTCTCTAATGAGCCTCTTTTACCACAAGCATTAAGCATTATAAATATTAATATTAAAAACAAAATTACATTCAAATTAAAATATTTTCGTGTTATTTTAGCCATTTCATTTTAGCTTTCTTTAAGGCTTTTTTAACTAACTTAGGTGCAGTTCCGCCATAACTATTTCTACTTTCTAATGAATTTTGTAACTTAAGAACTTTCAATATATTATTAGTTATTCTTTTATCTATTTTTTTAAATTCATTTATAGAAACTTCGTCTAAAGTTAAATTATTTTTTTCTGCGTATTTAACAACTCTTCCAGTAATTGAATGAGCATCTCTAAAAGGAATATTGCATTCTTTTACAAGCCAATCAGCAATGTCCGTAGCTGTAATATATCCCAGCTCTGCCATTTTTTTCATTTCATCTACATTAAAACTTATCTCTTTGATTAATCCTTCAGAAACAGACAAACATAATTTTAAATTATCAATAGCATCAAAAAAAGGTTCTTTATCTTCTTGCATATCCTTTGAATATGCCAAAGGTAATCCTTTCAGCATTGTTAAAACATTATTAAAAGCACTTGATACTCTTCCTGTCTTGCCTCTTATTAACTCTGCAGCATCTGGATTCCTTTTTTGAGGCATAATCGAAGAGCCGGTCGAAAAAGAATCTGGTAAAGTAATAAAGTTAAAACCAGGAGAAGACCATATAACTACTTCTTCAGCCAGTCTTGATAAATGCACCATAATAATTGATGCATTAGATAGTACTTCTAAAACAAAGTCTCTATCACTTACTGCATCAATTGAATTTTCCATGGGATTATCAAAACCTAATGCCTTAGCAGTATAAAACCTATCAATAGGAAAAGAAGTGCCAGCTAAAGCTGCAGCTCCTAAAGGAGATTTATTTAATCTATTTTTTGCATCTTCCAGTCTAGTTCTATCTCTTCCTAGCATTTCAACATAGGCTAATAAATGATGAGCTAAACTAATTGGTTGGGCAGGCTGAAGATGAGTAAACCCAGGAAGAATAGTATTTATATGAGCCTCTGCTTGCTTAATTATGGATGCTTGAAGATTATTTATTAAAATTAATAAAGTATCTAGTTCATCTCTAACCCACATTTTAAATGATGTTGCTACTTGATCATTTCTAGATCTTGCAGTATGTAATTTTTTTCCAGTATCTCCAATTAATTCTATTAGCCTTGCTTCAATATGCATATGAATATCTTCAAGCTCATCTGAAAAGTAAAATTTATCATTAATCATTTCGCTCTCTATTTGTTTCAAACCTTTTTGAATAATTCTATTTTCTTTATAGGAAATAATTTTTTGCTTATAAAGCATATTAGAATGCTCTTTACTTAAAACTATATCGTGAAATGCCAATCTATTATCAAACCATATAGAAGCATTTATATTTTTCATAATTTCAGAAGAATCTTTTATAAATCTTCCTCCCCATATAGAAGAAGTTTGTTTATTTTTTTTAGATTTTGATTTATTCATTTATTTCACCAATAATACCTATATTACCTATACAACAATAAAGAGAAAAGTATATGATAATTTCTACCAAAAACATTTTTAAGTGTTGTTTTTATTTTACCATAATTTTTATTATGTTCTATAAAATTTCATACGGCACTGATAATATCCCTGATTCTATCTCAAAAATAAAAAAAGAAACACAACTTAAAATTATACCGGCAATTGGTTTTGCAAATCTAAATAATAAGATATTAGATTTAAATAAAATAGAAAAAAACAATTTGCTCATTATTAATTTTTGGGCTTTATGGTGCGCTCCATGCGTAAAAGAAATGCCCGATTTAAAAGAACTTTCAACTAAACTTAATGAGTCAATAATTTTGTTTATAAACCAAGATAGTTCCAAAGATAATAAAGAGGTAGAGATATTTATTGAAAAAATAGGAATAAATAAAAATAACATATTAATAGATTCTAAAATGCAATCTAATCAAATTTTTCTTCTAAGGGGCATACCCACAACTTTAATTATAAATAAAAAAGGAAAAGTTTTATGGAGAATAGAAGGGGTAATAGATTGGACTAATGAGAACTTAATAGAATGGCTTAAAAAAGGAGCCCCTAAAAATTAAAGGTCATGTTGTTAGCAATTCTTTTAAACGTTCGTAATTATTTGCATTCTCAAAATTACTATATTTCTTCATTAATGTTTCAGGAGCATTATATAAAACTCCTTTATCCGCTGCTTTTAACATTCCAATATCATTATAAGAATCACCTGCTGCATAAACTTTAAAACCTAAACTATGGAAAGCATTGACAGCTTTAGTTTTTTGATCATCAATTCGAAGCTTGTAACCAATTATATCTCCCTTTTCTGATATATCTAAATGATGGCAAAACACACTAGGGTTTCCTAACTTATAAAATAAAGGAGAGGCTATTTCATAAAAAGTATCAGATAAAATTATAACTTGATAATCTTTTGATAAACTATCTAAAAAATTTTTAGCTCCATTAAAAGGTTGTAAGTTATTTACAGCATCATGAATATCTGAAATTTTTAACCCTTCTCGCTTAAATACTTTTAACCTATGGTCCATAAGTTCAGAATAGTCTTCTATATCTCTTGTAGTTAAAAAAAGATCCTGAATATTTGTTTTTTCTGCAAGAGAAATCCAAATTTCAGGAACTAAAACTCCTTCTAGGTCTAAACAAATTATTCGCAATTAATATTCCAATATTTTATTTAATTTTATCTGATAATTCAGGAATTATATCAAACAAATCTCCTACAAGGCCATAATCTGCAATTTGAAAAATAGGAGCATCTTCATCCTTATTAATTGCTACTATAGTTTTTGAATCTTTCATACCAGCTAAGTGCTGAATAGCTCCAGATATGCCTATAGCTATATATAACTCCGGGGCTACAACTTTTCCCGTTTGCCCTACTTGATAATCATTAGGAACATATCCTGCATCTACTGCTGCTCTACTTGCTCCTACTGCTGCCCCCAGTTTATCTGCCAAAGGATCTAAAATTGAAAAGTTATCAGCGCTTCCAATACCCCTTCCACCAGATACCACTATCTTAGCTGCAGTCAAATCTGGTCTATCTGATTCTGATAAATCTCTATTTACAAATGTACTTTTTCCATTAGTTATAGCTTCTGGTCCAGAAACTATTTCTGCATCCCCTCCTTCAGTTTGAGCAGCTTCAAATGCTGTTGATCTAACAGTTATAAACTTTACCTTATCTAGAGACCTTACGGTAGCAAGAGCATTACCTGCATAAATAGGCCTAACAAAAGTTTCTGTATCTATAACTTCACATATATCAGAAATTTGCTGAGAGTCATTTAAAGCAGAAACTCTTGGCATTATATTTTTACCAAAAGTTCCAGCAGAACTCAAAATATGCGAGGCATCTTTTGAACATTCTAAAATTAGAGGTGCTAAATTCTCCGCTAAACCTCCTATCAAATCTCCACTAGCAGTAATAACTTTATTAATGCCTTTTATTTTCTGAGCTTGTTTAATTAATTCTTCAGATTCCTCAAGTATTAACAAACTTATTTCGTTACTAATTTTTTGTGCCGCTGTAATAGTAGATAAAGTACCCCTATCTACTTCCTTACCATTTGATTCCGCTATAACTAAAACTGACATTATATTATCCCCACTTCATCTTTTAAAACATTTATTAATTCATCAACATCTGCTACTTTTCTTCCTCCTGACCTCACTGCCGGCTCTTCAACTTTTAAAATTTCTAAACGGGGTGAAAAATCTATACCTATATCAGAAATAGGAGTTTCAATAATTTCCTTCCTCTTTGCTTTCATTATATTAGGTAATGAAGCATACCTTGGCTCGTTCAATCTCAAATCAGTTGTTACAACACATGGCAATGCAAGGCTCAAAGTTTCTAAACCTCCATCTATTTCTCTTGTGACTTTTAATCCATCAGTATTTACTTCTACTTTTGAAGCAAATGTTGCTTGTGGCCAATTAAGAAGAGCTGCTAACATTTGACCAGTCTGATTAGAGTCATCATCTATTGCCTGTTTTCCCAAAATAACTAGGTTAATGTCCTCTTTCTCTACGATACTTTTTAATATTTTTGCTACTGCTAAAGGTTCTGTATTTGCTTCATTTATAATATGAATTCCTCTATCTCCGCCCATAGCAAATGCTGTTCTAATTGTTTCCTGCGAGCCTTTATTCCCTATGGATACTATTATGACTTCATCAGCTTTACCAGCTTCTTTTAATCTAACTGCTTCTTCAACCGCAATTTCGTCAAATGGATTCATTGACATTTTTACATTATTTGTTTCTACAGCAGAGCGCTCAGAATTAACTCTAATTTTTACGTTATAATCAATTACCCTTTTAACTGGTACTAAAATTTTCATAATATTTCCCTCTAAATATAATTCTTGTATAATTTAAATATTTATATTGATTTATATATAAAATAAACTTTAATTTAAACCAAAAATTAATTAGCAAATAAATAAGCTGTTAATAAAATAAGAACAATTGCTAATCCTTGAAGTATAACTCTGGCGCGCATTAATTTATTACTCCAACGCTTGTTAAAATCTCCTCCTCTTAACATGGAGATAATTCCAATAAACAAAACTAATAAAACGGAAAATAGAACTATAAAAATTGCATAAGGAAGTATTAAATTTAAAAAATCTATCAATGATTATATCCTAAAAATATAATTTATTTAATTAAGTTTAGTAATGATAATATATTTTCTTTTCCTAATAAATCAATTACATCTTCTTTTTTTAATCCAGATGCCTTTAAAGACTTAACTGTTTGAGCTCTAGTTCTTTTAGATAACCTTATCCCATTTGAGTCTAGTATTAAGGGATGATGAAGGTATTTTGGTGAATTAAGGTCCAATAAGACTTGAATAATTTTATGTATGTGAGTGGCATTAACTAAATCTTCTCCCCTCGTTACTAATCCTATTCTTTGAATATGATCATCTAATGTAGCGGATAAATGATATGAAGTAGGAATATCTTTTCTCGCTAATACTACGTCACCTATTATACCTACAGGGACTGTTTGTCTCCCTAAACGAATATCATCCCAAGTTAAATTTCCCAACTTTTTAGAGGCTGCTCTTATATTCAATCTCCATGCATAGCTTAAATTTTGATCAATTTTACTTTTGCGCTCTTCAATAGAGAGTCTTCGACAGGTTCCTGGATATATAGAATAATCTTCTTCATGAGGGGCATTTCCTGCTCTCATAATTTCAGCTTTAATATCAGAGCGAGAACAAAAACATGGATAAATCATATCCATATTGATAAGTTCATTGATAGCTGCTTTATAATCCTGCATATGATTAGATTGATGTCTAATTTTATTAGTATATTTTATTTCTAGCCAGTCTAAATCTTCATAAATTGATTCTACAAATAATTTATTTGATCTTTGAGAATCTATGTCTTCTATTCGTAAAATAAGTTTCCCTCCCAACTTTTTTGCAACTTCATATGCAAATAAAGCTGAAAAAACATGTCCTAAATGCATATGGCCAGTAGGACTTGGAGCAAAACGAGTATTTTCTGAGTGTAAATTTATTTTCATATTAATTTTAAAGTTTATATTATTATTTTTATTAAAAATAAATAGAAGTATAATATAATTTAATTTAATGAAAGTTTTAGTTATGAAAAATGATTTTTTAATTACAGGACCAAGCCTTAAACCTAGAGATAAAGAAGCAAAAATGTTAGTAATTTTTTTTCATGGTTGGGGTTCTAATGGGGATGATTTAATTCAATTAGCTCCATTTTTTGCTAAAGATTTTCCCTCTGCCTATTTTTTAAGTCCTAATGGTCCTGAAGAATGTCCTCAAAACCCATTCGGAGGTAAACAATGGTTTGGTTTGGATTTTAATACTGATGGATCAATAGATAGAAGTAATATGCCGGAAAAGGTAGCTTTTGCTGCAGAACATGTAAGTAAATATATAAAATACTGGCAAAACAAATTATCCCTATCAGATGAAAAAACTATTTTAATAGGATTTAGTCAAGGTTCTATGTTAAGCTTAGAAATTGGTACTAATAAATTATTAGGTGGATTACTATGTTATTCTGGTTCATTTATAGCAAAAGATAGACCTCTTACAAAAAACCATAAGATTATGCTCATTCATGGCGATTCAGATGATGTTATTCCGGTTCAAAGCATGATCGATGCAAAGGCCTCCCTAGAAAGCCTCGGCGCTAAAGTTGAAAGCCATATCTCTTTAAATTTAGGACATAGCATTGATGAAGAAGGTATCAATAAGGGTATTGAATTTATAAAAAAATGTAATATTTTATAGAGTAAGAAATATTAATAAGTTAGTTTGTATTATGATAATATTATGCAAAATGAGAGATAAATTTATATGAAAGAATATCCTGCACTTATATTAAATGCTGATTATCAACCTATTAGTTACTTTCCTCTTTCGGTTTGGAGTTGGCAAGATTCTATAAAAGCAGTTTTTCTAGATAGAGTAAATATAATAGCAGAATATGAATCGGAAGTTCGGTCCTCTTCTTTTTCTATGAAAATACCAAGTGTAATAGCTTTAAAAAAATATATTCCTATTTCAAAGAAACCTCCTTTCACAAGATTTAATCTATTTTTAAGAGATAATTTTTCTTGCCAATATTGTGGTGATATTTTTACTAGTAATGAATTAACTTTTGATCATGTTATTCCTAAATCTAAAGGGGGAGAGACTAAGTGGGAAAATGTTGTGGCTGCTTGTGCAAAGTGTAATCTCAAAAAAAGTGATCTACTTTTGAAAGAAGTTAATATGAAACTTATAAAAAAACCATTTACTCCTACAAATTCTCAACTTCAAGTAGTAGGAAAAAAGTTCCCACCAAATTATCTTCATAAAAGTTGGATGGATTATGTCTACTGGGACTCTGAATTAGAAAATAACTAAGGCAACATATTATTAAAATTTTTAATCTCTGGAAGAGGCCATTTCGTCCCTTCAGCTTGAATTCCAAATGCATTTATTGTCATAGAAATAAGATTATAGTACCCACATATCGCAACAATATCTATAATAGAATTTTGACCCAACAAATTATAAGACTTTGTGTATAATTCATCAGATACCTTTTTATTGATATTAATTTCCGCAGAAAAATCATAAACCACTTGCAGTTTTTGCTTTTTAAAAATTGGCCTTATGGCATTAGCTATTTTATTAATATCTTCTTTTTTAATACCATTTTTTTCAGCTAATGGAGCATGTTGTTCCCATTCAAAATGAGAAGACCAACATCTACCAGTAGTTATGATTGCTAGTTCAGACAGGATAGGGGGTAAACTACTTTCATATCGAGCATATTTTCCAAGCTCCTGTGCAGATGCAGCGAATTTTGGATTATTCAGCCAAACCTTAAGAGGCCCTACAACACTACCTCTAGGTCCTTCTGCGATTTCTTTATATATTTTCAACTGCTGATCAGTAAGTTGATCTAAGCTCCAATCCACTATTCTTTTCATTTATCCCCCTATTAAAAATTATTTTTTATAACCTTCTAATAGCCATACCTTATATTCTTTACTCTTTTGTCTACTAATATCTCTATAAATATCTTTTAAAAATGTAACTTTTGTAAAACTAGAAATAAAATGCTTGTTGTTAGGCTCAGATGAAACCATAACTCCAATTTCATTTTTTAAATCCTCATGTTTTGTTACCAATTCATAATGATCATGTATATTTCCATCAGCATTCCATCTAACCCACTTTTTAGGTTTATTTTTCATATAATATAATGCTTCAGCCATTACACGCCTATCATCTGTTACTAATATAGCTGAAGGATAATTTAAATATATATTTGAAATTTCTGATCCTAAATCTGACCAACCTCTATATTTCTTAAATGGATCTAATCCAAAATTATGTTTACTAGATAATGGAATTAAAACTGCAAATAATACACCAATAATAATTATCCCAAAATAAATAAATTTTGTTTTGGGCCAATATTTTACTATTTGTGATGCTACTAATACAGTAGCTGGCACATACGCTATTGCGGCCCAATTAGCATGTGCTCTAGAAATAAATGCTTGGAACATAACTAGAAGAATAGGAATGAAAGATAAAAATATTAAAGTTCTTTCTTCTGTAGATAGTTTATTATACTTATACAATGTAGTTAGTAAAAATACTAAAGTTAAAGGCCCAAAGACAATAAATTGCTCTAGAAAAAATTTTATTAAACTCTTAAAGCCATCTCCTTCTCCATTGATATTTGCGTTAGCAAAAGTATGATGAGCAGTAATAAAACTATTATTATAATTCCATTGTAAATGATTAAATACTATTAGAAAAAAAACAAAAAATATAGTTAATAGATATGATAAAGAAAAATTATTTTTGATTTGAATAAATATATTTTTTTCAAACATTACAGCTAAAATTAGAGAAATTACAAAATAAATAATTGCATATTTAGACAAAAACCCTAAAGCTAATGCCAGACAGAATATAAGATAATATAAATTATTATTTTTTATAAATAAAATATGACTAAAAGACCATAAAAGAATAGAGGTAAAAAACAATAATGGTACATCAGTACTTATAAAACCTGAAGAAAGGCTTATTCCAGGAATCAAAATCCAAATAGATGCAGCAATAAAACATGCTGAATGATTACGCGTAAAATTCTTACAAGTTAAACCGATAAAAAATGCAGATATAGAATGCAGAATAGGAGAACTTATTCTAACGCATATTTCAGTATTTCCACATATAGAAGTAAATATATTTATTAGCCATGCTAAGAAAGGGGGTTTTGAGTAATATCCCCATTCTAAATTTTTAGACCAAGTCCAATATTGAGCCTCATCAAACCCTAAATCCAAATCTGCATATATCCATAAAAACATTCGCAAAAAAAATATAACAATGAGAAAAGTAAAAAGTGATAAATGTGGCTTATAATTATTTAAAAACATAAAAATTTTAACTAGTCTTTTAAAGACCTCTTTCTAATTAAATATAAGTTTCTTGAATAAATAAATAATCCTGCACCTTGCCCTACAATAAAAACTGGATCTTCTTTATAAATTGCATATGCAAATAAAGTAGCTCCACCAAGTAGAGAAAAATACCAAAAACCTAAAGGAATAATACTTTGCTTTTTTATCTCAGACATTACCCATTGCAAAATAAATCTAGCAGAAAAAAAGCCTTGCCCCACAAAACCTATAATCATCCATATTAAGTTTTTATCCATTAATCTGCTCCTTTATTAATTTTACTTATCTTCATCTTTTAATTTGATAGGAAATGAAGACCTTTTTATTAACCATGATACACCATATAAATCAATTAATCCTACTCTAAATCTCTGCCAATTACTGTATTTTGAAACTCCTGATGATCTATTTCGATGAGAAACTATATGTGATATTACAGAACCACCATGTCTTCGAGTTAAAGCTGGAAGAAACCTATGAATATGATCAAAATAAGGCAAACTTAAAAATAGATTACGAGAAAAAACCTTTATACCACATCCACTATCAGGAGTAATATCTTTAAGAATAAATTTTCTAAATCTTTTAGCCATTAAGGAAGCATATCTTCTAGACCAATTATCCTGTCTATTTTGTCTATGTCCTATTACTAGCAAATAACTATTTTCATTATTATCTTCCCATACCTTAAGCATAGAGGTTATATCTTTTGGGTCATTTTGCCCATCGCCGTCTAATGTAACTATCAAATCATTTTTGGCTGCTTTAATTCCAGTTAGTAATCCTGCACTCTGCCCGTACTGCTTAGCATGTTCCAATAATAAAATTTCTATATTTACATTATTTTTTTTCTTTAATACTAAATCTCTGCTTGCATCATTTGAATTATCATCGACAATGATAATTTCTCCTCCAATTTTATCTACTATAGGAATTAGCTCATCTATTAAATTAATAATATTACCTTCTTCATTATAAATTGGTATAACCACAGATATTTTAGAATGCATATTAATAACCTTATTTAATTCTGTAATTCATTAAGTTTTTTTAAAACCAAATTATATTCTTCTGTTCCCTCAGACAACTGAATTAATATTCTATTCAATAATTGTTCTGCTTTAATATAATTATTTCCTAATATTTCATTATCAGCAATTACCCATAATCCAAGAAGATAATTTTCATCCAATAATAAAATATCATTAAATATATCAATTATTTTTTCATCAACAGGTTTATCTTTATTACTATTTAATAACATAGTCTCAGCTAAACCTTTCAAAGAATCTAGATTTTCCTTATTTAAATTATTTGCCCTTTCATATGCTTTCTGAGCTTGTTCGAACTGTCCTAAAACAATATAAGATCTACCTAACCTATTCCATTCATCTGTATTTTGACTATTAGTTCTATACAATCTTTCAGATAAACGTGTTACCATGGATAATATTCTATCATTTTCAAAATCTACTTGGTTTTTTGATATTTGTTCTACTTGCAATTCAATTTGTTTCTTCCAAATAGCATTATCTGGAGCAGATAATATTATTTCCTGCCATACTTTTTGTGCTAATTCTATATTGCCATTTTGATAATCATATAAGCCTAAATAGAATCTTGTTAAGGCACCTACCTCAGTTTCAACACTGGACAATTTAGATGCTTTATCAAATATTTCTTTTGCCTCCACTGAAATCAAAATTTGATTTTCTTTATTTACTGCGCTTTGGATAAGTGTTTCGCCATAAGATAGATAAATCGTAGCATCTAATTCCTCCTTAAAATTATTTATAATATATATCCATGTTTTTATAGCTTGCTCGTTTTTATCGAATGCACTTAGAGTATTTGCTTTTAAAATATAGAGGTCTAAATTCTCTTTTGTATTAGATATACGTTTATCTATATCAATAATAGCTCTCTCATAAAAAATAACTGGTAGAATTCCATCTTTTCTTTCCGAAAGAGGTAAATCTGGAAGACCAGGTTGACCATTGTAATGATAAAATAAAAAAGAAAGTAATATTATTAACGGCATAGAAATAATGATAATACTTTTATTTAATTGTTTATTTTCATTTTTTAACATTGAATTTTGACTAGTACTATATTTTAAAACTCTTTTGGACAGCTCATTCTTCATTGTATCAAATTCTTTTTTATTAATAACTCCATTCTTAAAATCTTCGTTAATTTCATAGAACTGATGCTTAAAAATATTTTTATTTACTTGAGAAACAGAAAAAATAGTACGTGATCTCTTCATATAAAGAATTATTATTAAAACAATAAATATAGTAAATATTAATGTTAATATAAAAAAGAAACTCATTCTAATAGGTCTCTATCTAATATTTTTTTTAATTTTTCTTCTTCCGCCTTTGTCAAAGTAGAATCTGTATGTTTTTTACCAGAGCTTTTTCTAATGAATATAAAGGTTATAAAAAACCCAAATATAACAAACATGAAAGGAGCAACCCATAACAGGATGTTTTTCAAGGAAAAAGTGGGCTTTAATAAAATAAATTCACCATAACGTTCAACTAAAAAATCTTTTATTTCATCATTTGATGCGCCCTCTTCTAATTTTTCTAAAACTAAATTTTTAAGATCTATAGCAAGTGGAGCATCAGAATCTAACAATGATTGATTTTGACATACTAAACATCTGAGTTCTTCATAAAGCTCCTTAGCTTTTGTATTATTGTAGTCAAAATTTTCCTGTGAATGTACGAAAGAAATAGTAAAAAATATATAAAGTAAATTTAATATTATAAATCGCAAATTATTCTCACCTAATTTCATTTATTAATGGAAGAATAGTATTCTTCATGTCATATTCCAATATCGGCCCTATATGTTTGTATCTTATATTACCCTTAGCATCTATAATAAAAGTTTCAGGTACTCCGTATACTCCCAAGTCAATAGCCTGTGTTCCATCTTCATCTCTTCCAATTGCATAAAAAGGATTTCCATTTAATTTTAATACTTTAACCGCATCATCCTTATCATCTTTATAATTAATACCAAATATTTTAATATTATGAACGTTACTCATTTCCATCAAAAATTCATGCTCTATTTGGCAAGGAGCGCACCAACTTGACCATACATTTACTAAAACTGGTTCTCCAATTGATGTAAGGTTATCCTTAGTAAATAACTTATAATGAGAAAGATTTTTTAAATTGATTATAGGTAACTCTTTATTTAATAAAACCGATGGCAATTGTGAAGGATCTTCATTTAAAATTAACTGTCTAGCAAAAAATGCTACTAAAGTAAGAAAAAATATTAGTGGTAAATAAAAGTATATTTTTCTCATTTATTAGAAGTTTCTGGATTTAACTTCATAGAATAACCTAATCTATGTTTCCTATCGGAAACAGATAAAAGACCTCCAAGCACCATGCACATAATTCCAAACCAAATCCAATTTATAAAAGGAGAGTAGTAAACTCTTAATGAGTAACTTTCATCATTATTTAAACTTTCTCCTAAAACTATATATAAATCAAAAAATGCATTAGACATTATTGCAGGCTCGCTAGTATTTATTTTTGATGCAGGATAAAATCGTCTTTCTGGGTATAAAAATTCTTTTTTCTTTCCTAATCTAACAACTTCAAACTCTCCTCTTTCCGCAATCCAGTTAGGTCCCTCTACATTATTAATATTTAAAAACTTCAATTCTATACTATTAATAACGACTTTTTCTCCTTTTATTATTGGTTGCTCTATTTCTATTTTCCAAGCACTAGAAACTGTTACACCTATAACAAATATTGCTACTCCTATATGAGCTAAACTCATACCATATGCTGATCTAGGTAATTGCAATGACCTTTTCAGAAAAGTATTAAACGATAATTTTAAACCTACTTTAATTAAAAATTCATAGATTGTTCCTAGAATTAACCATACTCCAAGGAATAACCCTAAAAATGCAGAGGCTGAACCTCCATAAATAAAAACTAAAATAGCTGTAGATAAAATAGATAATATAAATACTGCAATAACCCTTTCTAATATATTTTCTAATTTTGCTCTTTTCCATGATAACATCGGGCTAAATGCACATAATAATATAGCAGGAACCATTAAAGGTATGAAAACAGCTTCAAAATAAGGCGGGCCAACAGAAACTTTAGAATTATTAATTGCATCTATAAAAATTGGATATAATGTTCCAAGTAAAACAGTAGCTGCCGAAGAAGCAAAAATAATATTATTAATTACTAAAGCTCCTTCTCTACTTAAAGGTTGAAATAAACTACCTGATTTTAAATAAGCTGCTTTTTTAGCAAATAATATTAAAGCACCTCCCGTAAAAAATATTAATAACATTAATATATATAATCCTCTTGAAGGATCCGATGCAAAAGCATGAACAGAAATTAAGACTCCAGACCTTACTATAAAGGTACCCAATAAACTAAAAGAAAAAGCTACTATTGCTAACAAAATTGTCCAGGCTTTTAAAGTATCTCTTTTTTCTGCTACTATTGAAGAATGTAACAAGGCAGTTGTTGCCAGCCAGGGCATAAAGGAAGCGTTTTCTACAGGATCCCAGAACCACCAACCTCCCCATCCTAACTCTCTATATGCCCACCATGAACCTAATGCTATACCTACTGTTAAAAATACCCATGCTATTAAAGTCCAAGGCCTAACCCATTTAACCCAAATAGTATCTACCTTTCCTAATAGTAATGCTGCTACAGAAAAAGAGAATGTTACAGATAAACCTACATATCCTAAATATAAAAAAGGAGGATGAATAGCTAATCCAAAATCCTGCAATATAGGATTAAAGCCCTCTCCCTCTATTTCAGGAAAAAACAATCTTATAAATGGATTAGATGTGAATAAAATAAAGCTTACGAATGCTGAAGCTATTAGGCCTTGGCAAGATAATACAAGTGATATTAATTTTAAAGGCAGCCTTTTTCCCAATAAGGCAACAGCAGCGCTATAAAATGTAAGTATTAAAACCCATAACAGCAATGAACCTTCATGATTACCCCATACTCCGGAAATTTTGTATATTAGTGGTTTTAATGAATGCGAATTATTTGCTACTAAAGAAACTGAAAAATCAGATGATATATATGCATAAGTTAATGCTAAAAAAGATAAAGATACTAATATAAAAGTAACATATGATGTAATATAAGAAGACTTCATAAGAGTTATAGAATTATAGCGCACTCCAATAGCAGGAACTAAAAATTGAAATAATGATATAGTCAAAACTAATGCTAAACAATAATGTCCTAATTCTATTATCATATTCTCATTCTTCTCCTTGCCAATTACCTGTTTTCTTCAATGCATCTGCAACTTCAGGCGGCATATAATTTTCATCATGTTTAGCTAATATTCGTTCAGCAATAAATATACCATTTACTCCTAATTTCCCTTCACAAATCACTCCCTGTCCTTCTCTAAATAAGTCTGGAAGAATTCCTTCATAATGAACATATAAGTAATTCTTTCCATCCTCAACAATGAACTCTATTTTAGACTTTCCCCTAGATATAATAGACTCTTCTTTTACCAGTCCACCTATTCTAATAGTTTTATTATCGATATTTTTTATCTCCATTAATTCTGTAGGCGAATAAAAATATATTAATGAATCTCTACTTGCTGAGAGTATTAAAAAACCAGATAAAGTAATAGCTATAAATCCCAAAAATAATACTGACAGCCTTTTACGTCTCTTTAGTTTAGCAATATTCATTTTTTATTAATAATATTATCAGATTCAGTTTTAAAATTTTGAATATTTTTATTCGCTTTTTTAAACGCTACTATACTTTGCAAAGCAATTACAATTAATACAAAGAAAGTAAAAATATATGCTGCATATACAAATATTAGATGTTGATCCATAATAATCCTATTTTAAATTTAATTTTTTAATAAATAATTTTTTTAATTTTCTATGATCTAATTCAGTTTGAACATTTATCAATAAAAATGAGAAATAAAAAAATAAAAATCCAAATGCCATTAAAATTAATGGAATCAGCATATCAACATGTATACTAGGACCATCTAATTTTATTACACTTGCTGGCTGATGAAGAGTATTCCACCAATCTACAGAAAACTTTATTATTGGCAAATTAAACGCTCCGAATAAAGTTAAAATTGCTGCTGCACGAGCGCCTTTGTACTCATCTTCAAAAGCTCTAACTACTGCAATATGCCCCATATATATTAAAAATAGTATAAATACAGATGTTAAACGTGCATCCCATACCCACCAAGTGCCCCATGTTGGTTTTCCCCATATAGAGCCAGTAACTAAAGCAATTAAAGTAAAAGTAGCTCCAATTGGTGCGCTACTTTTGGATAATATATCTGCTAATGGATGCCTCCACACCAATGAAAATATACTCATAATTGTCATGCTTAAATAAACCATCAATGCCATCCATGCAGCAGGCACATGAACATACATTATTCTTACAGTTTCTCCTTGCTGATAATCAGGAGGTGAATTAAATAAACCATACCAAAGCCCTATTGAAATAAAAACTAACATTATAATTAACAAAAAAGGATATACTTTTTCTGCAAATATTTTAAATCTTGAAGGATTAGCTAAAAAATTAAATATATTACTCATAATAACACTCTTATTCCCAACCAAGTCGAATAGATTTGGAAGCTAAAATTGGGGAAATGAGTAGAGAAATTGGTAATATAGCTGATAATGCATATATATGTCCTTTTCCTCCTAATCCCGATATTTCAGCTGTAATGGCTCCTGAACCTAATATTAAAACAGGTAACATTAGCGGTAATAAAACCAATGCTGTTAAAACGCCTCCTTTTCCTATAGCACATGATAAAGCTGCTGGTGTAGCTCCAATTAAAGTAAGAGAAGGAGTTCCTATAAGAAGAGTTAAAGCCAATATCCACCAATATTCAAAATCTAAACCTATTATTATAGATAATATAGGCGAAAGTAATACTATTGGAAGTCCATTAGTAACCCAATGTGCTAAGCATTTAGATAAAACAATCAATTCCATTGATATACCTGATAAAACTAATTGTTCCAGAGAACCATCTTCAAAATCAGATCTAAATAATCTGTCTAGAGATAGCAATGAGGAAAACATTGCTGCCATCCATATAGCGCCACCAGCAATAGTAGTAAGAAGACTAGTGTCAGTTCCGGATGACAAAGGAAACATTATAATTGCAAGTAGATAAAATAAAATAGCCGCACTAGCATCACTAGCACCCTTTATGACTAAATCAATATCTCTAAAAACTAATTTAAAAAAAACTCTCATTTATCACTCATATATTAATTATCATTAAATCAACTTAAAGAATATTCTTTAACATTTGGTAAATTAAAATTTTCATGTGTCGCACAAATAATAGACCCCCCAGAATTAACATGCTCATTTATAATTGAAATTAATATTTCTTTATTATCTTTATCTAGGTATGTAGAAGGCTCATCTAAAATCCATACTTTAGCTGGACAAAATGATAGCCTTAATAGACTTAATCTTCTTTTTTCACCAGCAGACAACCAAGACGCAGGACAATCTAAAAAATTTTCAAAGGAAAATGTTTGGATAGCTTTCATAAATACATTTTTATTTACAGACCAAATTTCTTTATAAAACACTAAATTTTCTCTAACGGTCAATGACCCTTTGATAGCATCAAAATGACCTACCCAAGATATTAAAGGTTTTTCGGAGTAATAAGCAGGAAGAATAGACTCTCCATACCATAATAATTTTCCACTAGTAATTGGATAAAAACCCGCAATACATCTTAATAAAGAAGTTTTTCCAGAACCATTTTTTCCCTTAATAATTATGCTTTCGCTTGAATCTAATGAAAAATTTAAAGAACAAAATATATTGCGGCCGCTTCTTTCTAAGCACAAGTCTTTAGCATAGATTATATGTTTATTAATCATTATTTCTTATCTAACACTATTCATAGGTTCTGGTATCTTCAATTACTAAACCATCATTAGGAATTTTATTTTTAGATACTATTTCAACCTCTGCTCTTAGCTTTAATTCTGCCTTTATCTCCTCTTTAATTACATCCTCAAAACTGTCTCTTTTTTCTGACACCTCTACTAACATTTTAAGCGTATCTTTATGGTTTATATTTCCTACAATTAGTCTTAATTTAGAAACATTATCTAATTTACTTGATATTTTAGCAATTTGCTCAGGCCTAACAAACATACCTCTTACTTTAGTAGTTTGATCTGCTCTGCCCATCCATCCTTTAATTCTCATTGCAGTTCTTCCACATGAACTTATATCTGTTATTACAGCTGATAAATCTCCTGTTGCAAATCTAAATAATGGATATTCATGATTTAAATTAGTTACAACTAATTCTCCTACTTCACCGTCAGGTAAAACTTCTTCAGAGCCCGGCCTTACTATTTCAACAATTACTTTCTCATCACAAAACATTCCCTCATTTTCCCATGTTTCATAGGCAACTAGGCCTAAGTCAGCAGTACCATAGGATTGTAAAACTGGACACCCAAGTTCACTTAAAATATTTTTTAATGAAGGAGGACAAGCTTCTCCTCCTACTAAACCAGTTTTAATAGATGAAACATCTAAGTTACTTTCTTGCCCTTTTTCCAAAATTGTTTTTAAAAAAGAAGGTGTGCCTACATACCTATTTGGCTTTAATTTATCAATAGCTTGTATTTGTTGTTCTGTATTTCCTATACCACCAGGTATAACACAAGCACCTATATAGTTTGCGCCTTGTTCCATCATTTCTCCTGCAGGCGTAAGGTGATAAGAAAAAGTATTATAAACTATATCGCCCTTATTAAAGCCTGCAGCACTCATTGCTCTGGACATTCTCCAAAAATCATCTCTACCGCCAGGATCATAAATTGGGCCAGGAGATACATATATATTTTTAAAATAATTTACAGGTTTGGTAGTAAGCCCACCGAAAGGTGGAATCTTACTTTGTAAATTTGATAAATCAGACTTCCTTGTTATAGGAATTTTTTGTAAATCCTTTCTATCCGTAATTTCCATAGGAATGACATCACTAAGAATTGATTTCCAGCCTTCTGAATTAAGCATAGAATGTTCTAATATTTTTTGCAATTCCTGAAAATGGTAACTATTTCTCTCATCTACAGATCTTCTTTCTAAATCTATATTTTTTTTCATCATGTTAATATTCCAGTTAAAGTATTTTTTAATCTAATTAATATAAAAGATATATACATAATATATAACATCTATAAAACCATACATCTATAATAGTTTTTAATACGTATCTTATATTGAGGGCAAAGAAAACGAGATATGGTATGGCAGAAAATATTAAAAACGATCCACTTTTAAGTAGTAACTTTCTAACACGGTCTATGAAGTCGCCGTTATTATCAAAAGACCAGGAACAATCTTTAACTAGATTATGGAAAGATAACAAAGACCCCCAAGCTCTAGAAAAGATTATACTGTCATATAGTAAGTTGGTAATAAGGATTGCATCACAATTCAAACATTATGGTTTACCTTTTAATGACCTCTTACAAGAAGGACATATTGGTTTACTATTAGCATTGGATAAATTTGACCCTTCCAGAGAATTAAGATTTTCTACATATTCTCGCTGGTGGGTAAAAGCTACGATTCAAGAATATGTTTTAAAAAATTGGTCTGTAGTCAAAACAGGGTCTAGTTCTGCTCAAAAGTCTCTTTTTTTTAATTTAAGAAGATTTAGGGTTAATGGAGTAATAAATCATAAAGAAAGAAAAAAAATGGCTGGCCTATTGGGTGTAAAAGAAAAATTTATATCAGATAGAGAAAACCATATTCTAATGAAAGATGCTTCTTTAAATGCTCCATTAACTTCAGACACAGTTGAAGAATGGCAAAATTTTTTAGTTGACAGTAAACAAGAAAGTCCAGAAGACGCATTTATAAAAAATGACGAAAAAGTTAGGAAAAAAAAGTGGCTTACTCAAGCTCTGGACTCATTAAATGAAAGAGAAAAAATTATAATAAATTCTCGTCATATCTGCGAAAACCCTATGACTTTAGAAGAAATAGGTAATGATCTTAAAATCAGTAAAGAAAGAGTAAGACAAATAGAATCTTCTGCTATAAACAAATTAAAATTAAGAATAAAGAATCTAGTACTAGAAAAAGAAACCAGCTCTAAGAAAAAAAAATTATGTAGCTTTTCTAATTAGCCTGAATTGTATCTAATAATTGTCCATCACTGCTAATTAGAGCTGCAAAGACCTGTTCTTCTCCTCCATCCAAAGTAATACAGTACTTTCCTGAAGCTATTCCTCCACCTTTAGGATCATAACCTCTAACCAACCTTAATGTATTATTATATGGTTCATTTAAATCGGCAAAACCTCCTCCCCACCAAAGTTCTTCACTTTGTTTATCTAATGGTTTATCCCGTGCTATTCCTGCAGAAACAAATAACAGTGTTTTTTCTTTATTGAACGCTAAACGCTTCAAAGAATTCATATAATTAATATGGCCGGGATTATTATTTATAGCTAAATTAATTTCTACGGAAGCTCTAGATAATGCTGCAGCTCCATCTCTCGCTGCATTATATAATAAAGATGATGAAATATTATAGGACTCTAAAATCTTATCTAATCCTCTACTATACATCCAATCTACTAGTTCTAGTGGATTAGGAGACATATGAAGCTCACGAGATTTATCAAGTAACTCTTCATAACAGCCTCTTAAAAAAACTACGTCTCCTATATCAAATGCATTATTAGACATAAAAACTGATCTTAGCTTAAGAGCTGAATCAATCACTTTTTTAGATTCATTTACTTTATTGTCATTTCTTCCCAAAAGGTTTCCGGTAAATACTAACCTATCTTTAAAATCTGATTTTTCTATAATTTGTTTACATATTTTTTGAAATAGCTCCGCTTTGCCATTTACCGCGCCTACAACCCATACTCTGTCTAAAGACCCTAAATTATGATTTCGAACATTATTATATATTCTTTTTTCATAATCTGTATGAGCATTTAAATTAATATTGCTCATAAGTATCAACCTTCATTTATGAAGTAGCCTTAAGATTTTCTTCAGTTTTCTTAATGGCATCTTCTATTGCTATATCATTGACAGCAACTAATTCCCTTGCAAAACGGCCTAATGCCATTTCATACAGTTGTCTTTCACTATAAGATTGTTCTGGATCTCCCTCACCTCTATATAAATCTCTTAAAACTTCTGCTACAGAAACAGGGTCCCCCTTATTTAATTTATCTTTATAATCTTTTTCTCTTTTTGCCCACATAGTTTTTCTTATACGTGCTTTACCTTTTAAGGCAATCATTGCTTTTTTCATTTCATCTTTACCGGAAATAGATCTTAATCCTAATTCATTCATCTTATCAATTGGTATCCTTAACGTCATTCTTTCTTGTTCAAAAAATACCACTAAAAATTCAGTTTTCTTTTTTAGAATAGTTTGGACTTCATAATCAATAGCCTTTCCTAAACCATGCTTAGGATATATTAACCAATCACCAACTTCATATTTATTATCTATTTTTTCCATAATACCCTCTATGTAGTTTAATTAATTCCCTGGTTTATCAGAATAAAACTTTTCAAATTTATTTTCGACTCCTTGAAATTCTTCCGCATCTTCCGCTTGATCTTTTTTTTCAGTTATATTTGGCCAAATATTTGATTGGGTCGCGTTCAAGTCAATCCATTTTTCAGCATCAGAGTCTGAGTCAGGCAAAATAGCTTCAGCGGGACATTCTGGTTCACATACTCCACAATCTATACATTCATCGGGATTTATTACTAACATATTCTCACCTTCATAAAAACAATCCACTGGACATACTTCAACACAATCCGTAAATTTGCATTTTATACAATCCTCTGTAACAACATAAGCCATTAATATACCTCTCTAAATTTCTAATATTTTAATTATTTAACTTAATTATTTAATTTTTTTAAAACTCTCTGTTTTGCCTCAATTCTATCTCTATCCTCTACATGAATAAGGCCAGCAATTCTTCTTATGAGCATATCTTCTGCTGCATCTAATTCTCCGTCAACATATGCCAATTCCCATAACATCTCAAGCAAACTAATTCTTTTTTTGTTATCCCAAGATTCTTTAATTACTCTTGTAAAACCATATAATTGAGCTGAATTTTCAGCTAGGCCTTTTCCTTCAATATAAATTTTATTTGCTTCATTTTCATCAACATTAAATTGCTTCTGTATTAATACCAAAATTAATTTTTTTTCATTATCATCAAAAACTCCGTCCATAGAAGCTGCCTCACATAACAATGCAGTACTAGCAACTTTATATTCATCATCAGAAGCTTCTATTTTTATATTCGGATTTTTAAAAATATTTTTAAAAGAACTAAACATCATACTATCCATAATTGGTTAAAGATCTCATAAATTACTAATCTATTTAGAGCCTACTAACACAAAATAAACAATTTATCCAGACGACACTTTAATTTATAGTTAATTTTTCTAAAACAGCAAAAGGCGAATTATTTTTATTTACTTTAATATAACTTTTCTTTTTTAAATTATTGTCTTTTCTTATATATTTAACGGGATTTGTTTTATCTCTTTTAAAATTTAAAATATGTAAAATATCTTTTAACTGTGAATGTGATAGCTTATATTTTTTACTAAAATAGCTCGAATTTTTCTTATTAGAAAAAAATATATTTTTATGCTTTAAAATCCCTTTAATTTTTTTTGCAATTTTTTCTATTAATTGAAAATTATAATAATTTTCACCAATTAATATGAATTCATTCGAATATAATATTTCTTTTGGGGCATTCTTTTTATTAATTATAGTTTCTATACTAGGATAAGTGGTTCCATTTTTAGATTCATAAAAAATTTGTCTTAAACTCCATAGATATTCTCTATTTCGTTTTTCAAATAATTTTGGAACCCATATATATAATTCTCCAATTTTTACACCAGATTCCAAAAGCATTTCTATATCATTAACACTTAGGTTATTAATAACTTTTTTTTCTTTATATAATTTAATTGCTCCTAAAGATTCATTTAACTGATATATAACCCCATTTATGGCTCTCTTATCTTTTGAGTCCAATAAAGTAATTGGAGGGAGAAAACTAGCAATACTTTTTTTAACAAATTTTGATAATCTTTTTTTTAAATTACTTTTATCTATTTCGTCCAATAAAATAAAATTACTTAAAAATATTTTAGGATTAGTAATACTAGATCCTTTAATTAATTTGGCTATTATATTATTTTTCCAATAAATATTCATCGCTTTATCAAAACTTATTTCACTATCTTTGCAATTTTGGAAATTAGCTACTCTTATTTTTAATTCTTTATATAATGTTCTTCTCAGAATTTTTAGAACCTCTTTCTTATCTTGTTGATTATTAGATACTTCATTGACAAAACTAAAGCCCTCCAGTCTTCCCACATGATGCCCCTCAACCAAAACTGAATTATTCTTGTTAATAACAGCAACTAGTTCATTATCTATATCTAAACTTTTAGAAAATTTTGCCATTTTATAATCTACAAATCTCTCAATTAATCCTTCATGTAATGCATCTGAGAGTCTATTTTCTATATATCTGGCCCTTTTAGATAAACCACTTTTACTATTTATCCAGTCCTTATGGTTTGAAATATAATTCCATGTTCTCACATTTGCTAATCTAGTGCCCAAGAGATCTAACTCGCCTTTAATATTATTTAGATTATCCAATTTTTTATTTACCCAATTTTCAGGAATTTCTCCTTTATCTATTAAAAATAAATATATTTGTTCTAAAAGCTCTGAATGAGAATCATCAAAATTTTTGCTATAGTCTGGAATTGAACAAATTTCCCACAATAATTTTACTTCTTTCTCACTTAATAAGTGATCTATAATTGAAGACTTCTTAGATAAATCTTTTAAAAGTCTTTCATCTTCAGCCTCAGGACTCATTGTTAAGTATGGTTTATTAGGCATTAGACTTAAACTTCTTAATAACGATTTCAATGAAGAAAAGTCTAAGTTACTATTTCTCCAAACCATCGTATTGATGCTGGGAAAAATATGATTTTCTATAGAATTTACAATATTAGATGAGAACTCTACACATTTTGCAGTAATACCAAAATATCCATCACTTTTATATCTACCTGCCCTACCTGCTATTTGGGCTAATTCAGAAATAGTTAAAGGTCTTGTAGACCTACCATCAAATTTATTCGCTTTTGCAAAAAATACATTATTAATATCCATATTTAAGCCCATACCTATAGCATCTGTAGCTACTAAATAATCCACTTCTCCCGATTCATATAACTCTACTTGGGCATTACGAGTTTTAGGACTAAGAGCTCCTAAAACTACTGCTGTACCTCCATGTTTTCTTTTAACCAGTTCGGCGATTTCGTATACATCATTTATAGAAAATGAGACAATTGCAGACCTTCTAGGTATCCTAGTTAATTTTGTTTTTCCAGTATATTTTAGAGTAGAAAACCTTTGCATTCTTTTAATTAAGATATTTGGATAAATATACTTTAATAATATTTCTATACTATCTGAACCAAGAAACATTGTCTCTTGCTCACCTTTATGATTCAAAATTTTATCTGTAAATATATGACCTCTATCATTATGGGTACAAAGTTGTATTTCATCTATAGCAACAAAATCTACATTCAAATTTTTTGGCATAGCTTCAACTGTACAAATAAAATACTTGGCTGTATTAGGAACAATTCTTTCTTCGCCAGTAATTAAGGCTACATTTAATAAGCCTTTTTTATTTACTAATTTATCATATACTTCTCTAGCCAATAATCTTAAAGGAAAACCTATTATTCCTGAATTATACTGTAGCATTCTTTCTATTGCATAATAAGTTTTGCCAGTATTAGTTGGTCCTAATAATGCTATTAAATTATTTAAATAATTTTCTGAATTTAAAAAATGATTAGCTGTTAAATTATAATTTAACATTTTCAAATATCCACTATAACTAAATATATTAACTATATGTAGTAAAAATATATCAAATAAACTAAATTATTTTTACATAAATTTTACATTTTATTTTTGGGAATATAAATGGCTGAACTTTTTCCTCAAATCGAGCCTTATGAATTTGGATTTTTAGAAGTAGATAGTATACATAAAATATATTGGGAAAAAGTAGGAAATAGTGAAGGTGTTCCCATTTTAGTTTTACATGGAGGCCCAGGAGCTGGGGGAAATACCTCTTTAAGACAATTTTTTGACCCAAATTATTATAATATAATTATATTTGATCAGAGAGGTTCAGGCAGATCAACACCATCCGCATGTATTAAAAATAATACTACACAGGATTTAATTAAAGATATTGAAAAATTAAGAATACTTTTAAATATAAATAAATGGATTATTTTTGGTGGAAGCTGGGGCTCTTCATTATCTCTAGCGTATTCTCAAGAATACCCTAAAAATATTATTAGTATTGTTTTAAGAGGAGTATTTCTATGTAGAGAAAAAGAAATAAAATGGTTTTTGAGCGGAATTAAAAATATTTTTCCTGATTACTGGAATAGGTTTAGCTCCTTCCTTCCTATCGAAGAAAGAGATGACTTGTTGAACTCTTATTATAAAAGATTAACTAGTAAAGATCCTAAAATTTATCAAAAAGCTGCAGTTTCCTGGGCAAGATATGAGGCTAACTGCTCTACACTCTTACCAAATGCCTCAGTTTATGAAGAATTCGTAGATACACAAATGGCTTTAAATTTAGCTCGACTTGAAGCCCATTACTTTATTAATAAATTATTCTTAAAAGAAGGGCAATTATTGAAAAATATAAATAATATTTTAAATATAAAAGGATATATTATTCAAGGAAGATATGATGCTATATGTCCAATTGAAAGTGCTTATGACTTAGCTGATGCATGGCCAAATGCTAATATAAGAATTATTGAAGCTGCTGGCCATAGCTCTTTAGAAAAACCTATTCAAAATGCTCTTATAGAAACAACAGAAGAAATTAAAAAAATAATAGGATAACCCAATATTTAAGGAAAAATTAATGATAACTAAGCTTTATAAAAATCATTTAAAAAAAATAAATCAAAAATTTAATAATCCAAATATATATGATTTTGAACCTAATATTTCCAATGACTTTGAAAAAGATAAATTAATTTTCTCTAATTTTTGGAGAGACTGTCTTAAAGAAAATAAAAAAGAGTTAAGAAGTATTATCGAACTTACAAAAAAAATTTTTTTAAAAGCTTACTCTTCAGATATTTATAATCATATAACTAATAATAGAAATAAACTTGTAAAAATTGACGAACTAGTTTCTTCTGCTAATGACGTAGTACCTCATTTAACTCCTACGCAAACTGAACTTGAAATAGAAAATAAAAAGTTTCTTAAAGATAAAGACGGAATAGAAACGGATCAGGGCTTATTTTTATCAGCTATACTATCGAATCAGTTAGAAGGAAACCATTTATGCCATTCTATGTTACTACCTACTGATTTAGCTTTGGAAAAAGAAGAAGAATTTAAAAAAACTAATAAAGCTCAGTTTGATGGGGCAAGCATAGAAAAATTTGGCAAGCATGTAATAGTTACTCTCGAAAACGGAGAATACTTAAATGCAGAGGATGAAAGAACTTTGATTCCTCTAGAGGCTGCCATAGACCTCGCCTTATTAGACCAAAGTAGTGATATTGCGGTTTTAAGAGGTGAAACAGTTAAACATCCTAAATACCTCGGGTTAAGAACTTTTGGCGCAGGGATAAACCTAACTCATTTATACCAAGGTAAAATATCTTTTCTATGGTATATAAAAAGAGATATGGGAGCAGTAAATAAAGTGTTTAGAGGTCTGGCCTCACAATATTATGGGCCCGAAGAATCTTTATTTCCATTAAAAGAAAAACCTTGGATTGCTACTCTTGATACGTTCGCAATTGGAGGAGGGTGCCAATATTTACTAGTTATGGATCATATAATGGCGGAAAAAGGAAGTTATATGACTCTTCCAGCTAGAAAAGAAGGGATAATTCCTGGAATGGCTAACTTAAGGCTTTGGAGATTCACAGGAGACAGAATAGCAAGACAAGCTATTCAAAATGGTTTGACTATTCATTCTGACAGTGAAGAAGGAAAATTGATTTGTGATGAGATTGTAGAAAAAGGAAATATGGACAAAAAATTATTAGAAACTATAGATTCTTATACTAATTCAGGAGTTGTTGGTTCAGCTAGTAATAGAAGAGCATTTCGTATTGGACAAGAGCCTCTTGATTCTTTTAGAAAATATATGAGCGCCTATTGCCATGATCAAGCTTATTGTCATTTTAGTGACGCACTTATTAAAAATCTTGAACATTATTGGAATGCAGCTTCTAGGCCGGTAAAATAATTCACTATGATTGAAGTAAAAAAATGGATTAAAGAATCTAATAATATAGTAATTTTTACTGGTGCTGGAATAAGTACCGAATCTGGTATACCAGATTTTCGTAGTCCAGGAGGAATATGGACAAAAATGCAACCTATAATGTTTCAAGACTTCTTATCTTCAGAAGAATCTCAAATAGAATCATGGAGACGAAAATTTATAATTGATGAAGATATGAAAATAGCAAAACCCAATATAGGCCATAAAGCTATAGCTAAATTATTCTCAAAAAATAAAGTCAGCTATATATTAACTCAAAATATTGATAACTTACATCATGACTCTGGCATACCTGATGATAGAATTATTGAGTTACATGGAAATAGCACCTACGCAAAATGTCTTAATTGTAATAAAAGATATGAATTAAGTTATATAAAAGAATTTTTAGAAGACAAAGATAACAATTATTCTAAACCTCCTAAGTGTATTGAGTGTAATGGAATAATAAAATCAGCCACTATATCATTTGGACAACCTATGCCTATTAAAGAAATGCAAATTGCAGAAAAAGCATCTATAGAATGTGACTTATTTATAGCTATTGGTTCATCTCTTAAAGTATATCCAGCTGCTGGATTACCTATATTAGCTAAAAAAAATGGGGCTAAATTAATAATTATTAATAGGGAAGCTACTGAATTAGACTCTGTTGCTGATAAAGTTTTAAATAAAGAAATAGGGGTTACTTTAGATACATTATTTTAATAATTAGGCTTAATATAGAAAATTAAGCGTAAATGTATTATTATAAACTTCTTTTTTATATAATTAAAATGAAGGCTTTATAATTGAAAAAAACTAATAAACTAATTTCTATAGAAGATGCTGTAAAATTAATAAATAATAATTCTAGAGTTGCATTAGGGGGTTTTGGAATTTACCAAAGACCAATGGCCTTTGTTAGAGAAATGATAAAACAAAAGATTAAAAACTTAACTATAGTTGGGATTGTAAATAGTATTGAATCTGATATTCTAATAGGTTCAAATTGTATATCAAGCATAGAGACTAGTTATGTAGGTTTTGAAAAATATGGTATTGCGCCTAATTTTCGAAAATACAGTGAAAAGGGTAAGTTAAAAATAATTAATTATCCAGAATTATTAAGTATAGACAGATTTAGAGCAAGTCAGGAAAACTTAGACTTCTGGCCAGCATCTGGTCTAGGAGGAACAGATATTGTAAAATTAAATAAAAACATAAAAAACTTTAAATCTCCAATATCTAAAAAATTATTGCATGCTCTTCCCGCAGCTAAACCAGATACAGTTATTATCCATGCATTAGCTGGAGATAATTATGGAAATATTATTGTACCAAGCTATAAAAATATGGCTCAAAGTTTAGATATTATATTATCGCGATCCTGCGATAACGTTATTATTTCTTTAGAAAAAATAGTAAGTGATAACTTTATGAAGAAACATCCGCATTTAGTAGAGATACCATCACACAGAGTAAAAGCAGTATGTTTAGCTCCATTTGGTTCGCATCCTACTTCTATGCTTGGACGATATTCAGACGACTCTAAGCATTGGAAGGAATATATAAAAGCCTGTAAAAATTTTGCAGATTTTAAAAAATATATTAACAAGTATATTATTAGTGCAAAAGGAAACGATGGTTATTTAAATAAGATAGGAGGAGCCCATTTATCTTCACTTTTACAAGTGGATACACAAAAATGATAAATAACTATACTTTAAACGAGCTCCTTGCAGTAAACTTATCAAGAGAATTTAAAAACGGTGAAGTAGGTTTTACAGGTTTAGCTACTGGTAAAAAGGCTACATTATATATTACTGCTATCCCTTTAGTAGCCATGGAACTTGCAAAAAGAACGCATGCTCCCGATCTTAATATTATTTTTGCTGGATGGATTCAAAATCCTGATCTATCCAAAATTGATAAATTGCCGGAAGCCGAATATGACGAAACACTTCGCGATATTCCATGTGAAGCTCAATATCTTACATACCCTTATCAGTATAGTTATAAAAGAGGAGATATTAGTTTTGCCTTTGGTTCAGGAATTCAAGTAGATAAAGTTGGAAATATTAATAGCGTAAGCATAGGCAATCATATAAAACCTAAAGTTCAAATGGTGGGTCCAATTTTTTTACCTGAACATTTTTCTCAATTTAGAAGAGAATATATTATGATGCCCCATCACGAAAAAAGAACCTTTGTTAATAAAGTGGATTATATAGCAGGAGTTGGTTATCCAGGTGGCAAAAAAGGCAGAAAGAAGCTTGGTATTCCTCGAGGTGGCCCTGAATTAGTTATCACCCCAAAATGTATATTTAAATTTGATAAAATAAAAGGATGCATAAAGGTAAAATCTATTCATCCTGGGGTAAGTATTAATGAACTTAGAAATTCCACAGGATTTGAATTAGGTGATTTAGATAATTTAAAAACTACAACATTGCCTACAAATGATGAACTTAAAATAATTAGAGAAAAAATAGACCCTCGAAAAATTTTACTAGGATAGCACCTTATTATGGTGGGAACGAGAGGATTCGAACCTCCGACCTATTGATTAGGAATCAATTGCTCTATCCAGCTGAGCTACGTCCCCGTGCTTACCAACCGCACATACGTTCCCACTTAATTTATATTTAACTTATTTAATACATTTTAAACAATTATTTTAAAGATATATTTTATATTTTCTTTAAAATTGGAGTTGTCTAGTTATTAGACATAAAGTATAATCAAATTTCTGAATAATTTTGAATTGAAAAATGTTAAGGGAGTTGAATATGAGTAGTCCAGTTACTTATGAGCGTAAAGAAAATATAGGAATTATTACTGTAAATAATCCTCCAGTAAATGCATTATCCCAAGCCGTAAGAGCCGGTTTGTCGGACTGCTTAAAAGAAGCTCTAAATGATTCTGCAGCTGAAGCAGTAATTGTAACTGGCGGAGGAAGAACATTTATGGCTGGAGCAGATATTTCAGAATTTGGAAAGCCTACTATGAGCCCAGATTTAAATTCAGTTATATTTGAATACGAAGATAGTAGTAAACCAACTATAGCTGCTTTACATGGAACTCCTTTGGGAGGAGGTCTAGAAGTTTCTATGGGATGCCATTATCGTGTTGCAAATTCTAAAACACTACTTGGATTACCTGAAGTAAAACTTGGTCTATTACCTGGGGCTGGAGGAACACAAAGATTACCTAGATTAGTTGGGCCAGAGTTAGCTTTAGAAATGATAACAAGCGGCAATCCTATTCCTGCAAATAAAGCAATGAAAGAAGGATTAGTTTCAGAAATTTATGAAAATACAACACATGAAGAATTAATAGATAATGCTATAGTATTTGCTAGAAAAATTCTTTCAAATAATGATCATCCTAAATCAAGAGAGAGATCTGAAAAAATTACAAACATATCTCCTGACATATTTGATAATGCTATTAAAAAAATAACTCCAAGACTTAGAGGGCGAGAAGGACCTCTTCGTTGTATAGAAGCTGTAAGAGGAGCAGTTGATCTTAGCTTTGAAGAAGGTATTAAAAATGAAAGAGATTTATTTAAATTATGTCACGACTCTGATGAATCAGAAGCATTAATTCATTCTTTCTTTTCTGAAAGAAAGGCAAATAAAATTCCAGGAATGGATAAAAATACTCCACTAAGGCCTATAAATAAGGCTGTTGTTATAGGATGTGGAACTATGGGCGGAGGAATAGCTATGAGCTTTGTTAATGCAGGTATTCCTGTAAGCGTTATAGAAACAACATCTGAATTTCTTGATAAAGGCATGAGTATAATTAAGAATAATTATTCTACAACTGTATCTAAAGGAAGATTATCTCAAGAAAATATGGATAAAAGAATGTCTCTCTTAACTCCTACTCTTGACTGGGATGTAATAAAAGAAGCAGATATAATAATTGAGGCTGTTTTTGAAGAAATGGAAATTAAAAAAGAAATATTTGCAAAAATAGATAATTTAGCAAAAGAAGGAGCAATACTTGCTTCAAATACTTCAACTCTAGATATTGATGAAATAGCTGATGCTACCAATAGACCAGAAGAAGTTGTAGGAACTCATTTCTTCAGTCCCGCAAATGTAATGAGGCTTCTAGAAATAGTAAGAGGAAGTAGAACTAAGGTAGATATTCTAGCTACGTTAATGTCATTAGCAAAAAAAATAAAAAAAGTAGGTATTATAGCTGGAAATTGTGATGGTTTTGTTGGGAATAGAATGTTCCATCAGTACGTTATGCAAGCACACCTATTAGTTGAAGAAGGTGCAACTCCAGAACAAGTTGATTCTGTTGCAGAAAACTGGGGATGGGCTATGGGCCCATTTGCTGTAAATGATTTAGCAGGTAACGATGTGGGCTGGTTAATTAGAAAAAGGCATAAAGCAGAGAACTATTATGAGGGGAAAAAATATGCTTCTGATGTTGCCGATCGCCTATGTGAACTTGGAAGGTTTGGCCAAAAAGTAGGAAAAGGTTTTTATAAATATGACCCCAAAACAAGAAAAAGAGAATCAGATCCAGAGGTACATAAAATTATTGAAGATGTAAGAAGAGAAAAAGGTGTTAATCCAAGAGAAATATCTGATGATGAGATTCTTTCCCGCTTACACGGTGCACTAATAAATGAAGGTACGCGAATTCTAGAAGAAGGCCATGCTTTTAGAGCATCTGATATAGATGTTTGTTATGTAAATGGCTATGGTTTTGCTGCACATAGAGGAGGACCTATGTGGCAAGCAGATAAAATGGGAGTAAACAAAATTGCTAAAGAGATAAATAATCATAGAAATGCCGATAATTTGTCCTGGCCAGAATCTAAGTTAATGAATCAGTTAGAAGAATCTAATGGCAAACTTAGTGAATTTATTCCAGATACATCAAACCCGTCAAAAAGAACCTAAAGGAGAAAAACAAATGAGAGAAGCAGTAATAGTATCTACAGCAAGAACACCTATAGGCAAAGCTTATAGAGGTGCTTTTAATAATACGCACGGAGCTGTTTTAGGTGCGCACGCAATAAAACACGCAATAGATAAAGCAAATATTGACCCATCTGAAGTTGAAGATGTTATAATGGGTTGTGGAACTCCAGAAGGAGCAACTGGTGTAAACATTGCTAGACAATCTGCCATTAGAGCAGGTCTACCCGTTTCTACAGCAGGGGTTACAGTGAATAGATTTTGTTCATCAGGTATGCAAACTATTGCTATGGCTGCACAAAGAGTTATTGTAGATAATGTTCCAGTTGTAATTGGTGGTGGATTAGAGTCTATAAGTCTTGTTCAAAATGATCATGCAAATAAACATCATATTCATGAAGATTGGATTTTAAATAATAAGCCTGAGTTATATATGAGTATGCTAGATACTGCAGAGGTAGTAGCAAAAAGATATAATATATCAAGAGAAGCAATGGATGAGTTTGGTTTGCAAAGCCAGCTTAGAACGGCTGCAGCTCAACAAGCAGGGCTTTTTGATGATGAAATAGTGCCATTAAAATCTACAAAATTAGTTCAAGATAAAGAAACTGGTGATATATCAGAAGTTGAAGTTATGCTTGAACAAGATGAAGGTGTTAGGGCTGATACAAATAAAGAAGGATTAGCTAACCTAAAACCAGTTTTAGGAGAAGATAAAACAATAACTGCTGGAAATGCAAGTCAGCTTTCAGATGGTGCATCTGCATGCGTAGTAATGGACTCAAAACTAGCTGAACAAAGAAATATTGAACCTCTTGGAACTTTTAGAGGTTTAGCAGTAAGTGGCTTAGAACCAGACGAAATGGGAATTGGTCCAGCTCTAGCTGTACCTAGACTTCTAGAAAGAAACAATCTTAAAATGGACGATATTGATTTATGGGAATTAAATGAAGCTTTTGCCGTTCAGGTATTATACTGCAGAGACAAATTAGGTATTCCAAATGAAAACCTAAATGTCAATGGAGGAGCAATTGCAGTTGGTCATCCATATGGTATGTCGGGGTCTAGATTAGTTGGCCACGCGTTAATTGAAGGACAAAGACGTAAAGCTAAATTTGTAGTAGTTACAATGTGTATAGGGGGCGGACAAGGTGCCGCAGGATTGTTTGAAGTAAACCCTGCTTCTAGCTAAATACTTAAATAAAGGCCTCATAATATTTTTGAGGCCTTTATTTTATATACAATATTTATTTAGGCTAAGCAGTTCCTGATATAGTTACTCCGCCATCCATAACTATCGTCTGACCTGTGATAAATGCTCCTGAATCAGAAGCTAACAAAATAGCTGCTCCGGCAACTTCGTCTGGAATTCCTATACGTCTTAAAGGTGCATTTTTTTCTACATTTCCTAAAATTTCAGGATTTTCCCATAATGCTCTTGCAAAATTCGTTTTTATTATTCCAGGTAACAAAGCATTAACATTGATATTTTTTGGTCCCCACTCTACTGCTAGCGACCTTACTAAACCTAGGTCAGCTGTTTTTGATATTGAATAAGCCCCAAGTACATCACTACCAGTTATTCCAGCAATCGATGATATTACTATTACTTTTCCTCCTCCAGCTTCTGCCATCTTAGGGATAATCATATTAGAAAGCCAAAGATTTGATTTTACATTATTATTCATTACCTTATCAAAAGCTTCATCTGAAATTTTAGCAAGGGGGCCATAATATGGATTAGAGGCTGCATTTAAGACTAGAATATCTACCTTTCCTAGCTTTTTATACGACACATCACAAAGATTTTGTAAAGCATCTTTACTAGAAATATTGCATTCTTCTGCATAAGCTTCTCCTCCCAAAGCCTTAATCTCATCAACTACTTGATTACAAGCATCTATTTTTCGACTTGAAATCATCACCTTAGCTCCGTATTCGGCCATTCTAACTGCGATTGCTTTTCCTATCCCCCTACTAGAACCAGTTATTACGGCTGTTTTTCCTTTTAAGTCAAATAATGGGTTTTTATCCATTGCTATACCTTCCATTCTTTATTTATAAATATTTTTATATATGTTAGCGTTTGATCATATTCATAATTTGGAAAAGTGTAAAATGGAAAAGTATAATAAAGTTACAAAATTAAATAACTTCAAACCAAAAGTTAAAAACTTAACTGAAAAAGAATTAAGAGTACAACTAGCAGCAGCTTATAGAATATTTAATCATTTAAAATGGGATTATTTAATATATGGTCATATAACGGCAAGAGTTCCCGGACCAGAAAAACATTTTTTAATTAATCCTTTTGGGTTACGTTATGATGAAGTTACTGCCTCTAATTTGGTGAAAATAGATTTAGATGGAAACATTGTTGAAAAAAGCGAACATCCTGTTAATCCAGCAGGGTTTATAATTCATTCGGCAATTCACTCCACTAGAGAAGATGCTCATTGTGTCATGCATACGCATACACCTGCTGGAATGGCAGCTGCAGCTCTAAAAGAACCAATAAAAAATATTGATTTTGATAGTACGTCATTGACTAATCAAATTGCTTTTCATGATTTTGAAGGCGTAACTGTAAGAAAAGAAGAGTGCGAAAGACTATCTAATAATTTAGGTAAAAAAAGTGTTATGATACTTAGAAATCACGGTTTGTTATCAGTAGGTTCAACAATTGCCCATGCCTTCATAAGACTTCATTCGCTTGAAAGAGCTTGCCTAATTCAAACTTTAGCCAGATCAACAAATGAAGATTTAATAGAGGTTTCTGATAATATAGCTAAAGCACATGCAAATGAAATTGAAAATTCAGATAAAGGAGAGCTAGCTTTTAATTCGATGATAAGATTAATGGATAAAATAGACCCCTCATATAAAGACTAATTTATATAAGTGTCTCTATCTCTTTTAATATTTCTTCTTCATCTACATTATGTGGAAAGTGAGTGTGATATTTTCCATTTGCGTCCATCAAATATATAAAAGATGAATGATCAATGGTATATTCTAGATCAGAACTCTCCAGTAAAACTTTTTTCTTATATACTCTCCACGCTAGAGCTGCATTATCTATTTGTTCTTGATTACCTGATAATCCAATTATTTCTTCATGAAATATATTTGCAAATTCTGATACTTTTTTATAATCATCTCTCTCTGGATCTAAAGTAACAAAAACAGCACTTATTTTATTACTATCTTTATCTAAAGAATCTAAAACACTACTAATCATAGTTAAGCCATATGGGCAAATATCTGGACAAGAAGCAAAGCCAAAAAATATTAAAAATGGCTTACCCATAAAACTAGTAATATTATACTTTTTTCCATCTTTTCCTATTAAATCAAAATCGCCGCCTATACTAGCAACCTGTTCTAGTTCTATATTGGATTTATTTGTAATTTCTAACTTGCCCAAATATACAAAATCTAATAGCAGCCAAAAAATCACTAATACTAATGATATTACTATTCCTCTTTTTATGCCCACTAAAAAAGGTGATCCCATTTTCTAAATAAACCCTTCATAAACATTCTTACTATTATAAATTATTTTAGGTAATAAATTAATGAACCTAACTCTACATACATTATCTAAATAATCAAACCTGCTAACTGCCAAATTATCAATCCAAAAAGGTAAGGTATAATTTGGATCAGCCTTAATAGCGTGAGCAATAGCTGCTTTTATTGGTCCTCCATGAGAAAATATAACTATATCTCCTTCTTTCCTCGTCTTAATAATATTTTCAATGCCAGCGGTTACACGATTATATAAATTATTATAGCTTTCTCCGCCAGGAGGGGTATAATCTGGATTACACAACCAAGTTGGGTGAAAAACATTTATTTCTTTAGTTATTTCTTGTAACTTTTCATATTTAAGTCCTTGCCATTCTCCAAGGTTTTGTTCACCAAATTTTTTATCCAAGCAATATTCTTTATATTTAAAACCTTCTTTAATTGTTGCGTCCATAGTCTTAATAGTTCGCGTTAAATGTGAAGAGTATACGTAAGAGTCTTTAGGCAATATATCAGATAATATTTTATATGAATCTTGATCTGTTACATCACAATCTACATCATTATTGCCATAACAACATCCATTGTTCCCTATAACTGGGGCATGTCTTACCCACCAAAATCTTATCTCAGGCACTATTTTTACTCCCCATTTCCTAATAATAATCCTTTTTTCTTAGCATAAGAATATGAAAATAATAATAAACTAATGCCAATAAATATATATACTAAATTTAGAAAACAAGCTTTTAATAATAAATCCATTTGAAAAATACCCTCGAAAAAAGTTAAACGCATTCCCTCAAAAATATATGTTGCAGGAATTAATAATGAAATTGGTTGTAGCCATTCAGGTAAAATACTTATAGGGTAAAAAACCCCGCATAAAGGCTGGATAAAGAATAATGCGGCCCAAGCAAAAGTTTCTGCTGACAAACCAAAACGGATTAATAGAGCACATATTGCTAATCCTAATGACCAACCCATAACTAATAAATTAATAAAAAATAATATAAAACCTAGGCCATAAGAAGGTATTTGAAAATCAAACAAAAAATAAGCAGCAAGACCTGCTCCACCTACTCCAATAATTGTTCTTATAAGACTAGCTGCAATCAAAGATAAAATTAATTCTATAGGTTTTAGAGGAGATACTGCAATGTTACCTAAATTTCTAGACCAAAGTTCTTCTATAAAAGATAATGTTACGCCTAGTTGACCTCTAAACAATGTGTCCCACATAATTACTGAAGCAATTAAAACACCTGAGGCTAATAGAAATATATTTGAGTTTTGTGCAAGGAATTTACTCATAAATGCCCATAAAACCATATTCAAAAAAGGCCAATAAATTAATTCTAAAACTCTAGGCCATGACACCATAAATAAATATATGTGCCTAAGAATCATTGCATAAATTCGTCTAAAAAATAATATCATTAAGAATTATACCTTATCATTTCTTGCTAATTGAAGAAATACTTGCTCAAGAGTTCTTGTTTCATAGCGATCCACTAATTCTTTTGGAGTTCCATAATCTATTACTTTTCCTCTACCCATCATTATGACATTGTTACACATCCTCTCAACTTCTAGCATATTATGAGAAGCAATTATGAAAGTAGAACCGTTAGTATTCTGATATTGTTCAAGATATGTACGTATCCAATCTGCATTATCGGGGTCTAATGAAGCAGTTGGTTCATCTAAAAAAAGTATTTTAGGATCATTAATCAATGATTTAGCAATAGATACTCTTGTTTTCTGGCCAGCTGATAGCTTGCCTACTCTCCTTTTTAATAAATCTTGTATATCTAAATCTTTGGATAATTTTTCAATTTTCATTGATAGATTTTTTACACCATAAATATGACCAAAAACGGTAAGATTTTGTAGTACCGTTAATTTATGGGGAAGCTCTACAAATGGTGATGCAAAATTTATTTCTTTTGATATAAGGTTTCTATATTTATAAATATCTTTATTTAAAATATTTATTTGCCCAGATGAAGATTTTAAGATTCCAAGCAGCATCATAATTATAGTTGTTTTTCCAGCTCCATTACTTCCTAGTAAGCCTAGTGTTTGAGATTTTTCAACAGAGAAAGTGACATCTTTAACTGCTTGTATATCTCCATAATTTTTAGAAACATTTTTTATAGATACAACTTTTTCTATAGGCATATTATTTGTTTTATTAATTGGCAAAATAAAAACTCACTTACTTATTTCTATATAATTTTATATATTTAATAATTATAGGCAAAAGAGATAATAGTGATAAACCAGATAACCCTAAAATTATTTTTGTAAAACTATACCCTTCTAAAGCAGTTATATCATTAGAAATAATTACTTCACTAGCTCCTTCTCCTAGTAAAGCGTATACTAGAGTGCCTGGAATTATACCAATAAAAGTTGTAAAAGCATAAATATTAAAACGAATCCCTAGTATGGCAGGAGCTATGTTTACAAATACAAACGGGAATATCGGCATTAATCTCATAAACAATAAATAAGAAAAAGAATTATTATTAATACCATCCTCTATCTTTTGAAGAATATTTTTTTTATTAATAATTTTATTTCTAAAAAAATCTCTCAAAAGGCTTTTAGTCAATAAAAAAATTATGCAAGCTCCTATTGTTGCGGATATAACGGCAAAAAAACCTCCAAACAACCATCCAAATAAGTATCCGCCTGATACAGTGAGTAACCATGCTCCAGGAATCGAAAAAACAACTGCCACTATATAAATAAACACAAATAAAAGAGATGAAAAATAGAAATTAGAATCTACATAGCTTAAAATAAAATCATTGTTTTGATTTATAAAACTGATATTTAATATAGAAAAAATACCAGTATAATTTAGTAAAATAATTACAGTTAAAAAAAATACTAATAAAATTAATTTCCAATGTTTTTTCATTTTGAACAAATATTCCATTTTATTAAAAAAGATAGTGCTATAATCTCATAAATATAATATATAAAGCTTTTCAAATATACATTGATATTAATTACGTGCTTTTAATTTTTTAATATATCAGTATACTTCGGATTAAATAATATAGATTTAGATAAATATGGAGAAATTTAGATGAAACGCACATTCCAACCTAGTAGACTTGTTAGAGCAAGACGCCATGGCTTTAGATCAAGAATGGCTACTAAAAATGGAAGATTAGTTTTGGCAAGAAGAAGAGCTAAAGGCAGAAAAGTTCTATCTGCTTAGCTAGTAATTATGTCTTGTGATATACAATCTATAAAAAAAAGAGCGGATTTTATTAAACTTTCTAAAGAAGGATTCTCATCTCCACAAAAAGGTCTTGTTTTACAAGCAAAAAGTAATGAAGAATTATGCACATCTCAACTTATTAGATTTGGTGTTACTGCAACAAAAAAAATTGGTAATGCAGTTATTAGAAATAAATGCAAAAGAAAATTAAGAGTGTTAGCAAGAGATGTCCTATTAAAACATGCTAAAGAAAATAGCGACTATGTTTTAATTGCTCGAAATACTACTTATGATAGAGATATTAATTTATTAAAATCTGATTTATTAAATGCGTTAAAAGAAACAAAGTATATAAGAACAAATATATAATATAAAAATATTCCATAAGGAAATGAAATGGGTGAACAAAAAAATTTACTACTAGCAATTTTGGCTTCTCTAGTTGTTTTACTAGGCTTTCAATTATTATTTCCAGCTGAAAAAATACCACAAAATAATCCTGTTCAAGAGAGTGAAAGCTCATTTACCCCTAGTCCAGAGGTTATTACAGAAATGCCAAAGGCTAGGAATGAAATTATAAGTGAAAGTGAAAGAATTAAGATTAATAATCAATATATCAATGGATCAATAACGCTTACCGGGGCCAGATTTGACGATATTATTTTAACAAATTATCTTACTGACCTCTCGCCTAATTCAGAAAACGTTAAGTATTTATCCCCTAAAGGTTCAAATGATGCATATTTTGCAGAATATGGATGGGTTAGTACTAATAATAATTTAATTCTGCCGGATGCGAATTCTATTTGGACTAGTGATAAAAATACTATTAGTCCTAATTCTCCTGTAATTCTAAGTTGGGATAATGGTAGTGGACTCATTTTTGAGAGAAAAATAAGTATAGATGATGAATATATGTTTAATATTGAGCAAACCGTTATTAATAATACATCGGAAGATATAAATCTTTACCCTTACGGCTTACTAAATAGAACTGGCTTTCCTAAACTTTCTGGATTATTTATTTTACACGAAGGCCCGATAGGGGTTCTAAATGATAGAGTAAAAGAAATAGATTATGACGATTTAGAAGAAGAGAAAAAAATATCAGAAAAATCAAATACTGGCTGGCTTGGTATTACAGATAAATATTGGCTAGCAGCATTAATTCCTGATCAAAAATTAAATTTTGAGGGGTTTTTTCAAAGTTTTGACCAATCATCAAATATTAAGTTTCAAACAAGCTATCTAGGGCCTCAAATTAATGTCCGTTCTAATTCAGAAAAATCTTATTCTTCACGTTTTTATACAGGAGCAAAAGTATTACCTATATTAGACAAACACGAAAAAAATGACATACCAATGTTTGATAAGGCAATTGATTTTGGATGGTTTTATGTAATAACTAAACCTCTTGCATATCTTTTAAATTTTTTCTCATCTTATTTAGGAAATGTTGGTCTTGCTATTATAGCTCTTACAATATGTATAAGAATAATACTTTTCCCTCTAGCTAATAAATCATTCAAGTCGATGAGTAAAATGAAAGTACTTCAACCTAAGATGATGGAAATTAGGGAACGGTATGGAAATGATAAAGTACAAATGCAAAAAGAAGTAATGGCTTTATACAAGAAGGAAAAGGCAAACCCATTGGCGGGTTGTTTACCAATACTTTTACAAATACCTGTTTTTTTTGCATTATATAAAGTATTAACTGTAACCTTAGAAATGAGACAGGCGCCATTCTATGGATGGATAAAAGATTTATCAGTTCCTGACCCTTATTCAATTTTTAACTTATTTGGGCTAATCCCTATTGACCTCCCATCTTTTTTAATTATTGGTATATGGCCGCTTTTAATGGGTGCAACAATGTTTTTACAACAAAAATTAAATCCTGCTCCTCCTGACCCTGTTCAAGCTAAAGTAATGGCTATGCTTCCTTTTATTTTTATCTTCTTATTTGCACAATTTGCTGCCGGCTTAGTACTATATTGGACATGCAATAATGTATTATCTATTGCTCAACAATGGATAATTATGAGAAAATTGGATAATGAAAAGCAGACAAAAACATAGGTAAATATATTGAATGAAAATAGAAATTTTATTTTTTATCAGCAGGTAGAACATTATACAGCAGCGTCAGATATAGCTCATTTCCCTAAATTAGATCTGCCTGAAGTATGTTTTGCAGGAAGATCAAATGTTGGCAAATCAAGTTTGATAAATTCTATTTGTACAAAGCGTTCATTAGCTAGAACATCTAATACACCTGGAAGAACTCAATTAATTCATTTTTATAATATTCAAAATAAATTATTTTTATCTGACTTACCTGGCTATGGTTATGCTAAAGCCCCTAAATATAAGATATTAGAATGGACAAAGCTCATGGAAAGCTATTTTAAAAATAGAATTAATTTAACTAGAGTTTTTATACTAATTGATGCAAGAAGAGGAATTAAAGATTCTGACCATGAGCTAATGAAACTATTAAATATTGTAGCCGTAAATTTTCAATGTATTTTAACAAAAATTGATAAAATATCTTCAAAAGAATTAAATGTAGTTACTAAAGATTCAATTAGCCAAATTGAAGATTATGCTGCAGCTTATCCAGAAATCATACAATCAAGTGCTAATAAAAAGATAGGTATTGATAAAATTCATGGATGTCTTAATTTGATTTTAAATATTAATGGTAATACTTTGAAAGAATAATTATGGATACAAATGCTATAATAAAAAATGTTTCTAATCTTTTAAAGACTGATCAAAAAGATATAGAGAATTACTTAAAGAAATTTAGTAAGAAAATAGTTGTGATTAAATTCGGTGGTCACGCCATGGGAGACAGAAAGCTTTCTCATACTTTTGCTGAGGATGTTACTATATTACAAAAATTAGGCATAAGGCCAGTTGTAATTCATGGAGGTGGGCCACAAATTGGTTCAATGTTAAAAAAACTTAATATAGAATCATCTTTTGTAAATGGACTTAGAATTACTAACGAAGAAACAGTTGAAATTGTGGAAATGGTTTTATCTGGTTCAATAAATAAAGATATTGTTAATAAAATTCACTCCGCTGGTGGGATATCTGTAGGTCTATCTGGAAAAGACGCTAAAATTATATTGGCTAATAAACTTAAAGATAAATTCAGGGACCCAGATTCAAATATTGAAAAATTTTTAGATATTGGATTTGTTGGCAAACCAGAAAAAATTGATCCTACCATTATAAATATTGTTACAAATAATTCTATGATTCCTGTCATAGCTCCTGTTGGTTTTGGAGTTAATGGAGAAACTTTTAATATAAATGCAGATACTGCGGCGGGCACAATAGCTAGTGCATTAAAAGCAGAGAGGATATTATTACTAACAGATGTTGAAGGTGTTTTAGACTCAGAAAAAAAATTGATATCTAGTATTTCAACGACTCAAGCTGAATCAATGATAAACGAAAAAATAATAACTGGCGGCATGATTCCAAAAATTGAAACATGTTTAGAAACAGTAGCAGCTGGTGTTAAAGCCGCAGTTATTATTGATGGAAGATCTCCTCATGCTATACTTAGAGAGATTTTTACAACAAGTGGTTCAGGAACAATGATTGAATAAAATACTATATAATAATTTAAATTTAAAAATCATAAAGCATTGGGTTTTTGACCTAGATAACACTTTATACCCGGCTTCAAGTAATCTTTTTTCTAAAATAGATATTAGAATGAAAAGATTTATAGAAAGTAAACTTGATATAGACTCAGAAGAAGCTTATGTCATTCAAAAGAAATACTATTTTAAATATGGGACTACTCTTGCTGGTTTGATGAAAAATCATAATATAGACCCTGAAGAATTCCTAGATTATGTGCATAAAATTGATGTAAGTTCTTTAGAAAAAAACGTAAAAATGCAGAAAATATTAAAATCTCTTCCTGGTCATAAATATATCTATACGAATGGCTCACAAAACCATGCAATTAATGTTATGAAGAGGATAGGTATAAATAATTATATAACTAATATATTTGATATCAAAAATGCTAACTATATTCCAAAACCTTCTATTATATCTCTCAAATCTTTTATGAAAAAATTTGATATTAAGGGAGAAGAAGCTGTTTTTTTTGAAGATATTCCAAAAAACTTAATTAATCCAAAAATTACTGGTTTTCAAACTGTATTAATTAAAAGTAGTTCTCATCCAGACAGTAATACTGACCTTTTAGAAGCAGAAAAAAAACACTTTAAGCATATAGATCATGTAACATATAATATTACAGCATCCCTAGAACAAATTTACTTAGACATGAGCAATTAAATAATTTATTTATAATTAAAAATTATTTAGAGAAAGAAGAAAAAAAATGAATAATAATATGAATCTAAAAATAGAAGACCTTAAAAATAATATAGAAAGCATTTGGAAAAATAAAGAAAATATTTCTTCTTCAACTACAGGAAAAGAAAGAGAAGTAATTGAGGAATGTTTAGCATTATTAGACTCTGGTCAGGCTAGAGTAAGCGAAAAAATAGAGAAAAATTGGGTAGTTAATGAATGGCTTAAAAAAGCTGTACTTTTATCTTTTAGATTATGGCCTATGGATTTAATTTCAGGCGGACCTGGAGATAGTAATTGGTGGGATAAAGTTCCATCTAAATTTTCTAAATGGAGCGCTAAAGACTTCCAGAATAATAATTTTAGAACTGTGCCTGGCTCTATCGTTAGATACAGTGCTCATATTTCACCTGAAGCTATATTAATGCCTTCATTTGTTAATTTGGGCGCGAGAGTAGGGTCTGGAACAATGATAGATACTTGGGCTACTGTAGGTTCCTGTGCTCAAGTCGGTAAAAATTGCCATATCTCAGGTGGAGTTGGTTTAGGAGGCGTATTAGAACCACTGCAAGCTACGCCAGTTATTATTGAGGATAATTGTTTCATAGGAGCAAGATCAGAAATAGCAGAGGGAGTTATTGTAGAAGAGGGAGCAGTAATATCAATGGGAGTGTATATAGGAGCTTCAACAAAAATTATTGACCGTAAATCTGGTGAAGTGTTTTATGGTAAAGTTCCAGCTTATTCTGTAGTAGTTCCTGGATCAATGGAAACTAATTCAGCAAATGATAATGGGAAATTATCACTTTATTGTGCTGTGATTGTAAAAAGAGTTGACGAACAAACTCGTTCAAAAACTTCAATAAATGAGTTATTAAGAGATTAGTAAAATTCACTTTCTTTAATTGGTCTTTTTAATAAAGCTTCTGCTTCCTGAGTAGGATTAGCAGTATTATATAAAATATCATAAACGGATTTTAAAATAGGAGCATCTATTCCTAAAGTTTGAACTAAATTATAAATTGCTTTTGTGGTGTAATAACCTTCAGCTATAGTTGTTCTATTTTTAATAATTTCTTCGATTTTTAAACCTTTTCCTATTGCAATTCCTAATGAAAAGTTTCTAGATGACTCACTTGTACAAGTTAAAAGAATATCTCCTACTCCTGATAACCCAAATATAGTATCTTTATTTCCTCCTAACCCAATACTGATCCTGACCATTTCTGAGATAGCCCTTGTCAATAAAGCCGCACCTGCATTTTCTCCATAATTTAGACCTGAAACAATTCCTGAACTAATTGCATATACATTTTTAATAGCAGCTCCCAATTGAACACCTATAATATCATCGTTAGGATATAATCTAAAATTCTTAGAAGATAAAAAACTGCTTAACTTTATTGCTTTTTTAATATTATTTGAAGAAAGAACTAGTGCAGCTGGCTTATTTTTAGCTACTTCATTAGCAAAAGATGGGCCTGATAAAATATAATAATTTGTATTAGGTAATATAATGCTAATTATTTCACTCAATAATTTACCACTAGAAATTTCTATTCCTTTTGAACAAATAATAAGCTCACTTTTTTCATCTATATATTTTTTTTGGAGACTAACTATTTTTCTAAAATGTTGAGCAGGAGTTACATAAAATATAAAAGGAGCAATAGCTTCAGATATATTATCTGTTGCATAAATATTTTTTTCTAGCTCTATCCCTTCTAAGAATAATGAGTTTTTATTTTGAGTATTAATTTCATTTACAACTTCTTTTTCTCTTGCCCAGATTATAACTCTACCATTATTTAATCTAGCTAATAAATTAGCAATTGCAGAACCCCAAGCACCTCCTCCAATAACAGCAAATTTAAAACCCATAACAATTTTCTCCAAGAGGCCAACGCGCCTTAACATCAAAGGAGTAATCACTTTTATGTCCTAATAATCTATGTTCAACTCCCGCCCAAGCTATCATAGCTCCATTATCTGTACATAATGATGGAGGCGGAATAAATAATTTTAAATTATTTTTTATTGCAATAGTACTTAGTGTTTTTCTAATCATATTATTAGAAGCTACCCCTCCTGCTATAGCAATATTTTTTGCATGAGGATGATGATCTGAAAAAATATCTATAGCTTTTTCAAGACGCTCTTCTATTATTTTACAAATAGTAAATTGAAAAGATGCCGCTATGTCAGCTTTATCTGCTTTACTTAAAGATGAAATTTTTTCTGCTGTTTGTCTAACTGACGTTTTGAGACCAGAAAAAGAAAAATCACAATTATTTCGACCTTTAAGTGGTTGAGGAAATTTAAATCTTTGGGCATTTCCATTAATAGCTAACTTTTCTATTTCTGGTCCTCCAGGATAGCCTAAGCCTAATAACCGTCCAGTTTTATCAAAAGCCTCACCCATAGCATCATCTATAGATTGTCCTAATACTTTATATTTGCCAGGTCCTTCTACAGATAAAAACATCGTATGACCTCCAGATATTAAAAGCAGTAAATAGGGAAATTGTAGTTTATGTGAAAGTCTTGGTGTCAGAGCATGCCCATCTAAATGATTAATAGCAACAAATGGTTTGTTTATAGCCAATGATATAGATTTTGCAGTAGTCAAACCAACTAAAAGGCCTCCTAACAAACCAGGACCAGCCGTGGCTGCTACAGCATCAATTTCCTTGATAGATATATTGGCCTTAGCTATTGTAGCCTTAATTATTTTATCACAATAGTCAATATGGCTTCTAGCAGCTAATTCAGGTACAACACCAAGATATTCTTCATGAGTCTTTATTTGTGAATATATAGACTCAGATAATATTTCACGGTCCGAATTAACAATAGCAGAGGCTGTTTCATCACAGCTAGTTTCAATTCCTAATACAATCATAATAATACTATATATTATTATATATGTTTTTAAATAGTATAAAATGTTATAAAATTAATTCATGTCAGATAATAATATATTAAAAATTGGAACTAGAGGCAGCCCTCTCGCGTTATGGCAAGCTTATGAAGCAAAAAAATTATTATTAAATGCCGAAATTATAAAAATTAAAACAACAGGTGATAAAATTACTGACCAACCATTATCTGCGATTGGTGGTAAAGGTCTATTTACAAAGGAAATAGATAAAGAGTTAATTAATAAAAGAATAGATTTAGCAGTTCATTCATTAAAAGATATTCCGACAACAATTCCTGAAGAATTTAATTTATCTTTTATCCTACCAAGAGGCGCGCCAGAAGATATTCTTATCTCACAAAATAATTCAAAAAATATCTATTCACTACCTATTAACTCTACTATAGGCACTTCTAGCCCTAGAAGATATGCGCAAATCAAGAGGATAAGGCCTGATATTAAAATTTTACCAATAAGAGGCAATATAAACACTAGGTTGGATAAAGTTAAAAATAAAGAAGTAACTGCAATAATATTAGCTTTAGCAGGAATAAATAGACTGAAGATAGAAATACCATATTCTATTCTAGATTATGAAGAGTGTATGCCAGCAGCTTCGCAGGGAATAATTGGGATAACTTATCTAAAAAGTAATATAAAAGTTCAAACAATACTTAGTAAGCTCATTAATATAAATACGCAATATCAAGCTATAGGAGAAAGAGCTGTTCTAAATGTAATAAATGGAGATTGCCATTCGCCGATTGCCGTGACTTCCTCTATAATATCAAACAAAATTTCAATCTCTGCTAAAATATTTTCTATTGATGGCAAAAATATGATTGAACAATGTAAAACTGATATTACAGAAAATGCTGAAATGTTAGGGAAAGACATAGGTAATAATTTAATTAAAATGGGAGCACTTGAATTACTTAAATTATGAAAAATAATACATCAAAACCCCATGTACTCATTCTAAGAGATTTTGAAAGAGCTGAATTGTTAAAAAAGCTACTTATGAATAATGATATAAATGTAATAGTAGAGCCAGTATATAAAATTCATCCTTTAAAATTCAAGAATATAAATTTTATAGAATATCAGGCCTTATTAGTAACAAGTGTAAACACGATAAAAATACTTTCTGAGAAAGTGAATATAAAACAGTTGAAAAATATTAAAACGTATTGTGTAGGAAAGGTTACAGAGGATCATGCGTTAAAAGCTGGATTTAATTGTATTAAGACCAATGCGAAATCTGGAATAACTCTCGCAAAGAATGTAATTAAACAATCACAGAAAAATGGTAAAAAAGTTTTATTATTAGGAGCTGAAGTATTAGCCTATGATCCTACTAAACTATTTAAAGAATCTAACTTAGAGTTTGAGAAAATTAGCATCTATAAAAAAATTCCTTTTCTTCACCTAAGCAAAAAGTGTTTACATTTTTTAGAAAATGATAACATAAGCAACATCGTGATTTATTCTCCAGAAACAGCAAGAATATTTCTAAGTATAGCCAAAAATTGTACGTATGAGAATATTACAGTAACTTGTTTAGGAAATAAAACTATAGAAATCTTAGAAAAATATAAATGGAAAAAAATTCAGGTTGTAAATAATACAGAATTAAAAAGCTTTGCCAATAAAATTATTAAGAGTATCATATAAGTAAAACTGATATAGGACATTTATGGCAAAAAAAATAACTGAAAAAACTATGCCAGAAGATAAAAATACGGCAGACTTGATTAAATCCCTTGGTGGAGCTCAAAGGATATATAAATACCTTTTATCAAAAAACAAAAATATAACTGTTGAATCTATTTATAAATGGAAAAAAAATGGCATTCCTTATAGATATCGTACTGCAATAGAAGAGTTATCAGCGAATAATAATATTACTATAATGGACAATGCTTTTTTAGATAAAAAAGATTCTCATAATCAAAAAACTGAAATAATTTCCAATACAGGTAATAAAAATAAAATTACATTTTTGAATAATATATTTTTATATTTATTACTTTTATTTTTTATATTTTTACTAATCTATATGTTTTACAATAATAATAATATTAATAGGCTTGAAGAAAAAATAATTAATTTAGAAAAAATAGTGTCTTCAATTTCACCTAAAGATTACTCAGCAGAAATTAAAAATTTTAATAATGCTAACCAGATACAGGACAATCAAATTAAAAAAAATGCTTCAAAAATTGATGAAATATCTATTACTAGTAACAATCTTCAAAGTTTAATAAACGAAATTGAAAGAGACAGCTCAAACAATCTATCAACTCAGGTGCAAAATATTGACGCCAGTAAAATAAATTCTATCTATAGTTTATTATATTTAATGAATATCAAAAATGACTTACAATTCTCAAATCCTGATTTAAATGAATTTAATTATATAAAAAGTTATCTAAAAAGTTTGACTGTTCCAGAAAATGTAGAAATAGCATTAAATAAACTAGATCAATTGAGTATTGTAGAACTAAAGAGTCATAATAAAATTATAGATGAGATCCATAATGTTGAATTAAAAATAAATAATAAAACTAATAAAAATGTAAATGAAGAAATAACTTTTTTAGACAAATTAAAAAAATTAGTAAAAATAACTAAAACAAATAATAGTACTTTTGTTTATACAAAAGGTTTTCAATATAATCTTATTAAGACTCTAACTAACCATAATTATGAAAAATCTATTTATGAATTAAATAATATTAATCAAAATGGAAAATTTAATAAATCTATTCAAGATATAAAGAATTTAGAGATGCTATATGAATCCATTAATCTAATTGTCAAATGGCTAATATTTGAAGGATAAAGTATGATTAAAGTTATATACTTATTTATTATACTTTCCTTAACTGGTTTTATAACTATTTGGATTAAAAATGACCCAGGGCTTATAGCCATTGAATGGCAAGGATGGCTCATTGAAACCTCTGCGGCTATTATTATAAGTATTATTATAATAATTTTTTTAACAATAGTTATTATATACAAACTATTAGCAAAAATTTTTTCTATACCTAAAAATATTCAAAAAACATTTAAAGAAAATAAAACAAATAGAGCTAATAAAACAATTATTAAAGCTTTATCCGCAAAAAATATGGGTGAAATGGAGTTAGCAGAAAAATTATCTCTTAAAGCTAAATATTTAAATAATGACCCATTAAAATTATTACTAGATAGTGAAATTAGTAATTATAATGGTAATGAAGATATATATATTAAGAAGCTTAATAAAATGTTAGATCATCCGGAAACAATGTTGCTTGGAATAAAAAACTTATCTAATTTTTATTTTCAAAAAGGCGATTCAGAAAGTGCTATTAAAGTTATAAATAAAGCTCCACAATCAAAAAATACACCACATTGGTTTTTTCTCACTTCTCTAAAACTAAATATTTTAGAAAAAAACTGGGATGATATTTTAAAGGCTATAAAAAATATAGAAAAATATACAAAAATTAGTAAATTAGATATCAAACACATTAAAAGCAGAATATATTTATTTAAAGCTTTAGAATATAATAATGAAGATAATAATAAAGATTTTAAATATATTGATGAGTCTCTTAAAAATGACCCATCATTTGCCCCTGCCATCATTTTTAAAGCTAAACTGCTATATTCAGTTAATGATAATTTAGCCTTTAACTTTATTAAAAAAGCGTGGAAAAAATTTTCTCACCCAGATATTGCTGATTTTGTCACTCAAATATATTCTAACAAACCTAAAAATGAATTATTAAAAACTATAAAAGCTCTTACTAAACTTAATAATAATACTTTTATTAATAATATAACTTTAGCTAAAGCAGCTATCTCTATTGGGTTATGGAGTGTAGCTAGACAGTCTCTGAAAATTATTCCTGAAAAAGATTGGACAAAAGATATTTATATGATGATGGCTGATTTAGAAAAAAAGGAACATGGTAACATTAATAAATCAGATTATTGGATTAATAGAGCTAAAAACGCAAATTTAGATTTTGTTTGGGGGTGTACTTCATGTACATATATCTCTAAATCATGGTCTCTTATTTGTCCAAAATGTAATAGTGTTGATACAATAAAATGGCAGCAATTTAATACTTCTAAAAATCTTATCCCTAAAACAGATCCTATAAAAACAATTCAAGCAAAGGGAATAATAGAAGAATTAAATATAGGAATAGATAGATAATCATATGAAAAGTTTTATTATTATATTATTAATTTGTACGTTTAGCTCTTTTTCTTATTCAGATAGTGCAATAGATTTAATTATTATTGAAAAATCAAAACGAGAATTAAAATTAATGAAAAATGGAGTTACAATAAAAGAATATAAAATAGATTTAGGTTTTGATCCCATTGGTCATAAGTATTTTAAGGGAGACGGTAAAACTCCTGAAGGATTATATTTTATTAGCAAAAAATCTACTACTAGTGATTTTTATATGGCATTACAGATATCCTACCCAAATAATTGGGATAAAAGAAACGCAGAATCTTTTGGTAAAAATGCCGGCAACTATATTATGATCCACGGAGAACCTAATATGAATAAAAATAAAAAAAATATTAAAGATTGGACGGATGGTTGTGTAGCTCTAAATAATAAGGATATAAAAGAAGTATATGAAAATGTATCCATAAATACACCTATTTACATTACTCCTTAAATTATGAATAAAAAATCATTTCTTTTTCTTTAAACGATTTTAATTCTATTCCATTTAAAGATGGGTCAACAATAAACAATGTTGCTTGTTCTCCTTTTTGTCCCTTAAAGCGAATATAAGGTTCAATAATAAAAGTTACTTTATTTTTTAAAAGATTATCCTTAATATTATGCCAATCTTCCCAATTTAGGATTAAACCAAAGTGCCTAACGGGAACATCTTTACCATCTACTTTATTTGAAATATCTTTTTTAATAAACGATTCTGGAGATAAATGTGCAGTAATTTGATGTCCATAAAAATTAAAATCTATCCATTTTTCATTAGTTCGACCTAATGAGCATCCTAAAATATCTGTATAAAAATCTTTAGTATCTTTTAAATTCTTTACTGGAAATGCTAGATGAAATGGGACAAGATTATTTTCCATATAATACCTTTCTTTATAATTTATAATTATAACAAATGTTTTATAATCTCTCTATATAATTTTGCTGCTTGATTGCCGCCAGATAGATTTTTTACTGTAGTATTATCATCTTTGCCAACCCATATACCTATAATTATATTATCTAAATACCCTATAAACCAGGCATCTTTAGAATCTTGTGTAGTACCAGTTTTCCCTCCATATAATATATTTTTTTCATTCAAAAACGGTAACTTTGCATTTATTGAAGTACCTTTATCCATAGACGATTTTAATAAAACTCTTAATGACTCAACTACATTTTTATTTATGGAAGCACCTCTATTAGATGTATTCCTAGTGTATATTACTTCATTATTTCTATCAGTTATTTCTTTTACACCATAAATAAATGGTACTATTCCTCCAGAGGCTATCGTTGCGTATGCATTAGTCATTTCTATTAATGAAATACTTTGCGTTCCGAGTGACAAAGATCTTTCAGGTTTCAGTTTTGAGGAAATACCAAATTTTTTTGCCCATTCTATAATATTTAATCTACCAACCATTTCCTGCAGCCTAATAGCAGCAACATTAGAAGAAATTGCAAAAGATTCTTCAAGTGTAATTGATCCAGCATATTTTTTATTATAATTTTTGGGCTTCCATCCATCTAAGTCTAATGGCAAATCTTCTATTTGGTCGATAACTTTAAATCCCAAATCGATAGCTGTTAAATAAGTAAATAATTTAAAAACTGAACCTGTTTGTCTAAGAGATTGCGTTGCTCTGTTAAACTGACTTTTTGAATATGATTTGCCGCCTAACATGGCTCTGATTGCCCCTGTCGTATCCATAACTACTACTGCAACTTCTAAATCATTTCTATCGCCCAATATTTTTAAGGCTGCATTCTCAGTAATCTTTTGAATATTCATATCTAAGGTAGATTTAATTTTTATATCCGAGATATTATTATAATTTTTTGAAGTCCTTCTTAATATCCAATCTGCAAAATATCGTGACTCACTTGAAAAATAATTTTTTAATTTAAATGACTCTAATTTAAATGACTGATCTTCAAATTCTAATTTAGTAATTAAGCCTAAGCTAAGCATTTTATTTAAAACTAATGAGGCTCTTTTCTTTGTCAAAATAGGGGAAGACATCATATTTAATCTTGAAGGAGCCTTTAATGCAGATACTAGAATAGCTGACTGATAAATACTCAAATCATAAGGATCTATATTAAAATAACTATTTGCAGCGGATTTTATACCATAATTACCAACTCCAAAATATGCTCTGTTTAAATAAAGAGATAATATTTCTTCTTTATCTAATAAAGCCTCTAATTTAAAAGTAATAAAAAGTTCTCTTACTTTTCTTATAATACTTTTTTCCGCATTAAAAAAAATTAATTTAGCTAATTGCTGAGTAATGGTCGAGCCACCTTGTTTATAACCTAAATTAGTTATATTGACATACAAAGCTCTTAAAATTCCCCTAAAATCAATTCCATGATGAGAATAAAACCTATTATCTTCTATCGCTATAACCGCATTTATTAAGTGAGGAGATATCTCGTCATAGTTAACGTAAGATGAATACTTTTCTCCATATACTGCGATACGTGCATTATTACTTGCATAAACTTCTACTGAGGCATCTCGAGAATTTTGAGATATATCTTTAAAGTTTGGTAAAGTTAACCAACAATATAATAAAAATATAAATAATAATGCTACAAAGAGATATAAAAAGTTAAATATAAAACGCTTAAAAATTAAAATTTTGAAATCCTATATATCTATATTTTCAACTTCTAAAGCACGTTCTTGTATAAAATTTCTTCGCGGCTCTACTTCTTCACCCATTAATGTCGCAAATACATTATCAGCTTCGGCAGCATCATCTATGCTTACTTTTAATAAAGTTCTTGCATCAGGGTCTAAAGTGGTCTCCCATAATTGATCTGGATTCATCTCTCCTAATCCTTTATAACGCTGAATACCTAGACCTTTTCTGCCTAAATCTATTGAAGTTTTGTATAAATCGGATGGACCGGATATACTAAATGAATCTTCTCCTTTTACTAATGTTGCTCCTGAAAAATAAGTCTCTTGAAGCTCTGCTGCATCTTTTTCTAACTTCCTTGCATCCGATGAATTTAATATTGATTTATCAATAACATACTCTGAAATTACACCTCTCCTATCATGTTTAAATATATATTTTTTTTCTTCTTCAATATATATTCCTTCCCATCCATCTTCTCCAGCAATCGCAAATTTATTCAATGATTTAGATACAAATTCTGCAACTACTTTTGCTTTTTCACTATCATCAAGTAAACCCACATCTAGAGCTCCGCTAATAGCCATTCGTTCTATTAAATCAATATTAATGGCTTTTGATAGAGATTTTATGGAATAATACTGTTTCTTTGCAGATAATATAAGAGATTTTAAATCTGAAGAAGTTCTATTCTCATCAGAATTATTGGTCAAATATGTATCTGTAACTAATTGATCTACTAAATAATTATCTAGAGTATCTTCATCCTTTAAATAAACTTCACTTGAGCCTTTCTTAACTTTAAATAAAGGAGGTTGCGCAATATATAGATGCCCTTCCGTTAAAAGATCTGTCATATGCCTATAAAAAAAAGTTAAAATTAAAGTTCTAATATGCGATCCATCAACATCAGCATCTGTCATAATAATTACTTTATTATACCTCAATTTCTCTATATCAAAATCATCATGTATTCCGGTTCCTAATGCGGATATCATTATACCAATTTCATTAGAACTTAGAACTCTCGCTCTACCTGCACGTTCAACGTTTAATATTTTTCCCCTCAATGGAAGAACGGCTTGTGTTTCTCTAGACCTACCTTGCTTAGCAGAACCTCCGGCAGAATCTCCTTCCACTAAAAAAAGTTCTGACTTTAAAGGGTCCCGCTCCTGGCAATCTGCAAGCTTACCAGGAAGACTAGCAAATTCTAAAGCTCCTTTTCTTCTAGATAATTCTCTTGCCTTTCTAGCTGCTTCTCTCGCTGAAGAAGCATCAATAATTTTTTGAATAATAATCTTCGCTTCAGAAGGGTTTTCTTCCAACCATGCAGTTAAATTTTCTCCTACTAAACCCTCTACAACAGGCCTAACTTCAGAAGAAACTAATTTATCTTTTGTTTGAGAGGAAAATTTAGGATCAGGAACTTTTACTGACAAAACTGCCGTAATTCCTTCTCTCATATCTTCACCACTAAGACTAACTTTGTTTTTCTTACCTATAGGGTTTGCTTGTACATACTTTGTTATGGATCGTGTTAAGGCAGCTCTAAAGCCTGCTAAATGTGCTCCTCCATCTCTTTGTGGTATATTATTTGTAAAGCATAAAACATTTTCATAATAACTATCATTCCAATTTAAAGCCAACTCTACTTCTATGTCACTCTTTAAACCTTTCAGATAAATAATATTCTCTTGTATTGATGCTTTAGAGCGATCCAAATATTCTACAAAAGATTTAACACCTCCTTCGTAATATAGTTGTACATTTTTTGGCTCTGTATTTCTTTTATCAGATATATTTATTTTTAAATTAGAGTTTAGAAAAGCTAATTCTCTTAGACGCTTCTCTAAAATAGAAAAATCAAACTCAACAGATGCAAACACATCTGCTGAAGGATAGAATTTAACAAAAGTACCTTTTTTATTATCAGAAGATCCAACTTCTTCAAGAGGTGCTTCTGCATCTCCTTTTATAAAAGTCATAAAAAATTTCTTATTATTCCTAAAAATCGTCAATTCTAATTTTTCTGATAAAGCATTTACAACACTGATACCTACACCGTGCAATCCGCCTGAAACCTTATAACTATTTTCATCAAATTTACCGCCTGCATGGAGCTTAGTCATAATAACCTCAGCAGCCGAAACGCCCTCTTCAGGATGAATTCCGGTTGGAATACCTCTTCCATTATCTTCTACTGAAATAGACCCATCAGAATGCATAACTATATCTATCTGATCACAATGACCTGCTAATGCTTCATCTATAGAATTATCTACTACCTCAAAAACCATATGATGAAGGCCAGTACCATCATCAGTGTCTCCAATATACATCCCAGGTCTCTTCCGAACGGCATCTAAACCTTTTAAAACCTTTATAGAGTCTGCATCATAATTAACATTTTGTTCAAGACTATTATCAGTACTCATTTGCTCTCCTACTAGTTACTGTCTAAATTTATTATACACGAATCTTTATTAAATGTCATAAAATCACTCTTATCTATTCCGGTCATAAAAGCTTGCGAATCAAGGCTTTCTATTTCTCTTGATAGATCCTGTTTTTTATCATTATCTAAATGAGAAAAAACCTCATCTAAGAGTAAAATAGGAGATAAATTTGTATGCTTTTTATAAGATTTTGCTACTGATAAAATTATAGAAATTAATAGTGATTTCTGCTCTCCTGTTGAACATAAGCTTGCAGTCATCTCTTTTTCCCGATAGATTACCTCTAAGTCCGTTTTATGAGGGCCTATGCTTGTAAACCCTCTATAAAAATCTATTTTTCTCTTTTCGTTTAAAGATTTTAAATACATTTCACTAAAAGTATTTATATCTGGGTTTTGATTAAAAATATTTTCAATTTCTCCAACTAAATTCATATTAGCTTTTGGAAAATTAATAATATTATTACTAATCTGTTCATTCAATAATTTTAGAACTTTAAACCTATTTATTATTATTTGAGTGCCATATTTTACAATATGTTTTTCAATATTATCAAACCAAATTTTATCACTAGAATTTACTTTTAATAAATTATTTCTTTCTTTTATAGCTTTCTCATATGATCTAACATTATTTGCGTGAGCACTAATAAAAACCCATGAAATTTTATCAATAAACTTTCTTCTATTTGTAGCACCTTCTATAAAAATTTTATCCATCAAAGGAGTTAAAGATATGATCCCCAAATATTCAGTTAGTCCTAATGGAGAAATATATTTACCATCAACCTTTACTTTTCTTAATTTACTTGATGCAATATCTAGTGAACTTCCAATTTGAATAGAATTTCTATTTCTTTCTAAATTTATATAAACTCCAAAATTACCTCTATTCTTATAGGACATTTCTTCTAATTTTACAGATCTAATACCTCTTCCAGGTTGCATCAAAGAAATTGATTCTAATATATTAGTTTTTCCAACTCCATTTTTACCTATAAATGCTATAGGGTGATGGCTGAAGTTGGCTTTAAAAGATTTATAATTTCTAAAATTTGATAATTTTATTGAAGAGATATAATTATTTGCAATATCATTTGAAAGGCTTGCTATATTTTCTGGCTGGCACTCTTCCAATTCAATTAATGCCTTCTAAACTCTCATTGGCATTAAAACAAATAACACACCTTTATCATCTTTATCATAAACTAAAGTTGGAGATACGGAATCAGATAGCTTTATAATAATTTCATTACCTTTAATTTGACGAGCAACATCAAGCACATATTTAGAATTAAAACCTATTTCAACCTCTTCTCCATCGTAAATAACATCCAGATTTTCGCTAGCACTACCTTTATCTGGATTAGTAGCTGAGATTATTAAATTGCCTTTACTAATATTGACTTTAATAGCTCTAGTTTTATCTGTTGAGACAGTAGATACTCTATCTACAGCTTCAGAAAGCAATTGGTTTGAAATAGTTACAGTTTTATCATTTTGCTCTGGTATAACTCTAGAATAATCTGGAAAAGTTCCATCTAATAACTTAGAGGTTAGAATGACATTACTAAATGATAATTTGATTTTATTATCACTCAAAGAAAGGTTTATAGTATCAGAATGATCTTCTAATAATTTTCTAATTTCCATAATAGTTTTTCTTGGAACAATAACTCCTGGTATCTCATTTGCTCCTTCCGGAATATTCATATCTACTCTTGAAAGTCTATGGCCATCAGTAGATACAGTTCTTAATTTTTCTCCTTCTGCATCTTTAACTGCATGTAAATATATTCCATTTAAATAATACCTGGTTTCCTCTAATGACATTGCAAATGATGTTTTATCAATTAACCTTATCAGATCATCGGTCTCTAAACTAAAAGTAAATTTAAATTCTTCTTGAGAGATAGAAGGAAAATCCTCAGCTGGTAAACAATTTAAAGCAAAAGAAGAACTAGAGGCTTTTATACCTAATCTATCATTTTTTTCCGATAAAAGCTCCACCTTAACGTTTTCAGGCAACTTCCTAACAATATCATATAGCATCTGAGCTGAAGTAGTTATTGTGCCTAGTTGCATAACTTCTGATTTTTCTAAATTAATTTTTTCTATTACTGCTATATCCATATCTGTTGCTGTTAAATAAACACCGTCTTCTTTGGCTTCAATTAAAACATTGGATAAAATTGGAATTGTATTTCTTCTTTCAACTACTGAGTGAACATGTTGTAGAGCAGTAAGAAGTGCTGACCTATCAATAGAAAACTTCATATTAAAACCTCTCTTTATAAATACTTTATAAACCATTTTTTCATTTATATAAAGTTATATAGCTTATAAATTGTATGACTATAAAATTAATTTATAAATAAAAATATGAATTATGAATCTAGTGTTCTTTTTAAAAGTTCTATATCATCAGATAGTAATGAATCTTCAATACTAAGCTCATCTATCCTATTAACTGCATGCATTACAGTAGTATGATCTCTGCCTCCAAAAGTTCTTCCTATTTCTGGCAAAGATTTTGAAGTTAGCTGCTTAGATAAATACATTGCTATCTGTCTAGGCCTAGCTACAGCTCTTGCCCTTCTTGGAGAGGACATATCACTAAGCCTAATGTTAAAATATTCTGCAACTTTTTTTTGAATTTCTTCAATGGTTACTTTTCTATTATTTGCTCTGAGCAAATCATGTAAAACATCTTGAGCACTTTCAAGGGAAACCGGCCTGCCTACTAGCTGTGAATGTGCAACTAATCTTTTAAGTGCTCCTTCTAATTCTCTAATATTAGATGTTATTTTATGTGCTAAAAATTCGATTACATTTTTTGGAATTGAACAATTTTTTAAATCATCAGATTTTGCCTGCAGTATTCCTAATCTAAGCTCATATGTTGTTTGATGAATTTCACCAACTATTCCCCATCCTAAACGCGACCTTAGTCTTTCTTCAATTCCTTCTAAATCAGCTGGAGAACGATCAGAACTAACTATAATTTGTTTATTCTGATCTACTAAAGCATTAAAAGTATGGAAAAACTCTTCTTGCGTAGAATTTTTGCCAGCAATAAATTGAACATCATCAATCATTAATACATCTGCAGATCTAAACTGCTCTTTAAAAGTAATTGTTTCCTGTTGTCTTAATGCTCTAACAAATTGATACATAAATTTTTCCGCAGATAAGTATACAACTTTACGACTAGGGTTTTTTTCTCTAATTTTCCAAGCTATAGCATGCATTAAATGAGTTTTACCTAAACCTACTCCTCCATATATTACCAAGGGGTTAAAAGTTACATCCGTAGAGTCCGATATTCTTTCTGCAGCAGCAGCTACAAAATTATTAGAGGGGCCAACTATAAACTTATCAAAAGTATACCTAGGGTCTAGAGGTGATGACAGGTTTAGTATAGTAGAAGCAAAATCTTCAACTTTTCTTGAGGTCTTACCTGCTAATCTTTCATCTACAATTAAGCTTACACTGACAATATCTTTACTAAAACCTTGCCATAGCGTCCTTATTCTATTTCCGTACCTAGGCTCTATCCAATCTCTATGAAATTTACTATGAACTGCCAGTACAATTTTTCCATCAGAGAAGCTAGAAAGTGATAACAAGCCTAACCAGTTATTAAAAACTGTTTCACCTGCCTCTATTCTAAGTTTTTCTCTTACTTGCTCCCACAATTCAATAACATTATCTCCTGAGAGCATATTTTTATCCTTTATAATTTTAAAGACCGAAATAGGTAGTGTAAAAAACTATAAGCAAGAATTTATATCATTGCAACGGACAAATTAAAAAATTATTTTAGACGTTTTATGCGTGTATTATATCTTGAGATTTTTCTAGACATTGTACTTTTATGAATCACACCTTTATTGACGCCAGCCATTAATTCCGGTTGAACAGCCTTCAAAGCGGACATGGCTAATTCATGATTTCCTTCAGCAATTGCATCCTCTACTTTTTTCTCAAAAGTACGAATTTTACTTATTCTATTTTTATTTACGATCGTTTTTCGATTCGTTGATCTTATTCTCTTTTTTGCAGAAGCTATATTAGCCATATATTATTCCTTAATATCATATTTATTCATAATTTAGATACTTCTCTTAACTGATCTTTACTAAGAGGTCAACTCTTGAGAGAGAATATTAAGAATTTTTAAATTTAGCTTTTCTTTTTTCAATAAAAGCCTGCATTCCTTCTTTTTGATCATCTAATGAAAAGGCAGATCTAAATAATCTTCTTTCGTAAATTATTCCTTGAGCTAAAGAAGTTTCATAGGATGCATTAATAGCATCTTTAGCCATAATTAAAGCAGGTAAAGACTTTTCAGATATTTCTTTTGCTATTTCTAATACTTGGTCTAAGAAATTCTCTGACGAAATCACTCTACTTACCAACCCTAATTTTTCAGCTTCTTCAACACCCATCATTCTACCACTTAATATTATATCCATAGCTTTAGCTTTACCAATAGCTTTTGGTAATCGTTGAGTTCCTCCAGCAGCAGGAAAAACACCAAGGTTTATCTCAGGCTGGCCAAATTTTGTATTTTCATTAGCAATTAATAAATCACACATCATAGCTAATTCGCATCCTCCTCCTAAAGCATAACCATCTACAGCTGCTATAGTAGGTTTTTTACATAGACTTATTTTCTCCCAAGGCTTAATGAAATCATTATCTATTAAGTCAGAAAAACTTTTTGAGCTCATTTCTTTTATATCTGCCCCAGCAGCAAAAGCTTTGGAGGATCCTGTTAATACTATTACGGATATATTTTTATCTTTTTCAGCAACACTTAACGCATGATTTAAATCATCTATCAAATTACTACTTAATGCATTAAGAGCTTCGGGACGATTTAAAGTAATTAAGATTACTTTTTCAGTTACTTTTATTTTTATATTTTTATATTTTTCCTTAAAAGACATATTTGCTCCTAATTATTTTTAAAACTTAAAAAACTATTAAATATAATAGTATTTGTATTGTTAATATTTATTTTTAATATTTCATTATCTCTAATAAATACCATTGCTTGGTTATTCTTTTCAGTCTTTAAATCCCAGTCAAATTGAATCAAAATGGTCTTATAAAAATTTAAAACTTCTATATTACTAGATAAGAACTCAGCCTCTACACTAATAATCTTTCCTGTATTTGAGTCAAAAACAAAACAACTTTCTTTAATTTCAATTATTTTATTAGTAATAGGAACATCCTGGATACATTCAAGAAAATCCATGGCTAGTAAATATTTACTATATAAAAATAAAGAAAGAACTAAAATAATTATTTTTGACATTTTGGACAATAGTAGGTTGACCTTCCATTTTGTTTAAACCTTATAATATACTCTTCACAATCATTACTATAACACTTTTCTTTTTCTCTATTATAAACAGATAAATAATTTTGAAAATAGCCTATTTCGCCAGATACATTCTTATGGTCTTGAATTGATGTTCCTCCTTCTTTAATTGCCTTCAATAAAACTATTTTAATATTATTGTGAAGGTTTTGTATTTGTTTTAAAGAAAGATTATAACCTTTAGTTTTAGGCGATATTTTCGCTAAAAATAAAGCTTCACATACATAGATATTGCCTAAGCCAGATATAATATTTTGATTTAATAATATAGACTTTATATTTGAATAACTTTTATTTATTTTATAGAAAAAATTTTCAATAGAAAAATTATCCTCTAACGGTTCAGGGCCAAGCGACTTAAATAATTTTTTATACTGATTACTATTAGTTTTATATATATTAAAAAAACCAAATCTTCTTGGGTCTCTAAACGAAAACCTTACATTAAATTTTTTATTATTTTTTTTAAAAAGCTCTATTATAATATGGTCATGCTTCTCTAAAGGAGCGAATACTTTTCTTTCAATAACAATTCTTCCAGACATTCCTAAATGAAAAATTATAGAATAATTATTTTCAAAATGAATAATGCCATATTTTGCGCGTCTTGTTACTTTAGTAACTTTTATATTATTCAAGACAGATGTAATCTTATCTGATACTTTAATACGTAAATCGTACCGATTAACGAGGACTTTTTTTACAATTAAATTTTTTATTGCAAAATTTAAACCACTCGTTACGGTTTCTACTTCGGGCAACTCAGGCATAAAGCATATTACGATAAGTTATTTTAGAAAGCCATATTATAATGAAAAAAAAGGTCAAAAATACTGAAAAAAATGTGATATATGGACTAAAAAAAATACCTATATCACAAAAAAGAATTAATATTGCCAATTTATTTAAAGAAGTCTCAAATGATTATGATAAAATGAATGATATCATGAGCCTAGGTGCACATAGAATATGGAAAAAAGACCTAGTAGATAGAATTAGAAAAGATCAACTTTCAAATGATAACAAGGATATTTTAGATCTTGCAGGCGGAACAGGGGATATTGCATTTGAAATAAAAAAACAATTCAAAAATAATAATATTACAGTAATGGATTTAACACCCAGTATGATAAAAATTGGTAAATCTAAAGCTTCGACTGTCGCCTTTAAAGGAAATTTAAAATGGGTAGCAGGAGATTCTGCTTATTTACCTTTCAGGGATTATTCCTTTAATAACATAACATGTGCATTTGGCATTAGAAATGTAGCCGAAATAGAAAAAACTATAAATGGTTGTTATAAAGTCTTAAAACCAGGCGGTAAATTAATGATATTAGAGTTTTCCCCAGAAATAATAACACCCTTTCAAAAATTTTATGAATATTACTTAAAAAATGTAATTCCATTTCTAGGTGAAAAAATAGCAAATAATAGAATGGCCTATCAATATTTGAGCGAAAGTATAAAAACATTTTATTCTGCTGAAAATTTTTGCAAACTATTAGAGTCTAAAGGCTTTCATTTAGTTAATATAAAAAAATATGCAAATGGGGCAGCTTACTTGTATATAGCTACTAGAATTTAATTTTTGTTTAAATTCTCTAATTAAAAGGTTAGAATATACTTCAATATAAAACTAAAAAGAAGAATATGACTAATATGGATAAAAATTTAAAAATACTTCTTATTATCTCTGGAGGAATAGCTGCCTATAAAAGTCTAGAATTAATAAGAATTTTAAAAAAAAATAATATAAAAGTTCAAGTCATTTTAACTAAAGGGGGAGAAAGATTTGTTACGCCTTTATCAGTTGCAGCTCTTTCAGAAGAAAATGTATACCAAGACCTTTTTTCGTTAAAAGATGAAACTGAAATGGGCCATATTCGTCTATCTAGAGAGAATGACCTCATTATAGTGGCTCCTGCATCAGCAAATATTATAGCTCATACGGCTGCAGGCATTTCAAATGATTTAGCTACTACAGTATTATTAGCTGCAAATAAACCTATCTTTTTTGTTCCATCTATGAATGTAGAAATGTGGAAAAACCCTATTACTCAAAGAAATATAAAATTTTTGAAAAATAATAATTTTAATTTTATAGGACCTGATTCAGGTGATTTAGCATGCGGCGAAGAAGGTGAAGGAAGGATGTCTGAACCTCAAGAAATATTTAAATATATCACTTCCACAATTAAAAAAAAAAACATAAAACTTGATATATTAGTAACAGCAGGACCTACCCACGAAGCTATTGATCCTGTAAGATATATAAGTAATAAATCTTCTGGAAAGCAAGGTATTGAAATAGCAAAAGCCTTTCATAAACTAGGTGCTAATGTAAATCTTGTATTAGGCCCTAGCAAAGAGTCTATTCCTACAGGTATAAATATTATTAATATTAAGACTGCTAAAGAGATGTTAACAGAAATAAAAAAGCTAAAGAATATAGATATTGCTATATGTGCTGCTGCAGTATCAGATTGGACAATAGATAAGCCCTCTACTAATAAAATTAAAAAACAGAACATTAATAAGCCTGTATTAAATTTATCTTTAAACCCTGATATCTTGGAATATATTTCAAATAAAAACGATAATAGGCCTAAGTTAGTTATAGGTTTTGCAGCAGAAACTAATAATCTGATTAAAAATGCTAAAGAAAAATTAAAGAAAAAGAATTGTGACTGGATAGTGGCAAATGATGTATCAAAAAATCCAGAAATTTTTGGAGGGGATAATAATTGTATATCACTTGTAACTAAAAATAATGTTGATGAGTGGGATACTTGTTCTAAAAAAGAAGTGGCTGAAAAGTTAGCAATTAAAGCCATTGAAAATTTTGAAAGAAATTAATATGAATATAAAAATAACTTTATTAGAGCATGGCCCTAAAGATATACCAGGCTACGCTTCTAAAGGGGCCGCAGGGATAGATATTGAGGCTTCTATAAAGGAGCCTATTAAAATTGACCCAAGAGAAAGAATATTAATTCCCTCAGGCTTTAAGATTGAATTGCCTATAAACTATGAAGCACAAATTAGGCCAAGATCAGGGTTAGCAATTAAGCACGGTATATCTGTATTAAATTCTCCAGGTACAATTGACTCAGATTATAGAGGAGAGATTGGAGTAATTTTAATTAACCATAGTAATCAAACTTTTATTATTGAACCTCGAATGAGAATAGCTCAAATGGTAATATGTAGTTTGCCTAAAATTAATCTAGTGAAAGCAAATATTCTAAGTGATACAGAAAGAGGCTCAGATGGGTTTGGGTCTACAGGAGTTGATAATGAATGATCTAGGTTTTACAGAGGAAGAAATACAACGTTATGCCCGACACATAACATTGCCTCAAGTTGGAGGAACTGGGCAGCGTAAATTAATAGATTCTAAAGTTTTGGTAATTGGGGCAGGTGGCCTTGGTTCTCCTGTACTACTTTATTTAGCTGCAGCAGGTGTAGGTACAATTGGAATTATAGATGATGATAAAGTTGAATTATCTAATTTACAAAGACAAATAATTCATACTAATAATAATATCAATAACTATAAAACTGATAGTGCTAAAGAAGCTATTTTATCTATTAATCCAAATATAAAAGTTATAACTTATAAAGAAAGGTTTACCTTTAAGAATGCAGAAAATATTGTTTCAGATTATGATATTGTTGCAGATGGAAGTGATAATTTTGGAACAAGGTTTTTAGCTAATGACGTATGTTATTTGCAGCATAAAACATTGGTATCTGCAGCAATTTTAAGGTTTGAAGGACAAATATCAACTTATGCAGCCTATAAAAAACCAAACTGTTGTTATAGATGTTTATGGCCAGAGCCTCCTCCAAAAGGCTTAATAGCTTCTTGTGGTGAAGCTGGAGTTTTTGGAGCGCTGGCTGGAAGTATAGGTTCTATTCAAGGAATTGAAATTTTAAAAGAAATTATAGGAATCGGTCATAGCTTAAATAATCACTTACTAATTTTTGATACTTTAAGTTCCGAAATGCGAAAAGTAAAAATTAAAAAAGATAAAAATTGTCAATTATGTGGGACAAACCCGACCATAACATCTATTGAAAATCATAAGGATTACTTATGAAGAATAAATTAATTATAATTCTTTTTTCAGAAGATAAAGAAAAAATAAATTATGCTTTAGGAATGTTAGCTACTGCCGCAGCCTTAGAAAGACCTACAGAATTATTTTTAACAGGTAAAAGTATCAAAAGCTTTTTAGATAATAAAAATTATAATAGTTTAAATTATGCTATTTCTGATGAACTGATCTCATCTCTCTTAGAGCTTAAAACTAAGATAACTGTTTGCTCAGGGGCATTAAATGAAAATAACATAACAGAATCTGAATTAAGAAAAGACATTATTTTTAATATATCTGGACTAACTTCAATACTTAATCCTAAAAATTCTCACGACCAAATTATATTTATCTAGTCATTTAAAATGCGGTCAGGAGGCCTATGCCCATTTAACAATGTTTGAATATTAATAATAACTTTTTCTCCCATTTCTATTCTAGCTTCCACAGTAGCTGAACCCATATGAGGTAAAAGAACAGTATTTGGAGCGCCTAATAAAACTTTACTTACAGAAGGCTCTCTCTCAAATACATCTAAGCCTGCCCCAGCTATTTTAGATTGAGACAACATATCTGCTAATGCCTCTTCATCTATAACTTTTCCTCTAGAAGTATTAATAACGTATGCATGGGGCTGTAAACTAGACAATCTATCTCGAGATAACAAATGAAATGTTTCAGGAGTACTAGGACAATTAATAGACAAAATATCCATTTTAGGTAGCATTTGATCTAAGTCTTCCCAATAAGTTGCATCTAGTGAATCCTCAATAATATCAGGAAGTCTATTTCTATTATGGTAATGAATATTTAAACCAAAGCCTTTGGCTCTTCTAGCTAAAGCTTGTCCTATTGAACCCATTCCAATTATACCTAATCTTTTTCCCCATATTCTCCTCCCCATCATATGAGTTGGACTCCAACCCTTCCATAAACCAGATCTAATTAATTTTTCACCTTCAATGATTTTTCTGGGCACTGCTAACAATAAACTCATAACCATATCTGCTGTATCTTCTGTTAATACGCCAGGTGTATTAGTAATAATTATTTTCTTTTTTAACGCAGTATCAACATCTATATGATCAACCCCATTTCCAAAATTAGCTATTAATTTTAACTTATCAGATGCTTTATTAATTATTTCACTATCTATTTTATCCGTAACTGTAGGGACCAAAATATCAGCTACTTTTACTGCTTCAATTAATTGTTGCTTATCTAAGGGAATATCATCTGAACTCAGCCTAGTATTAAAAAGCTCCATCATTCTTGCTTCCACTAATTCAGGAAGACGTCTTGTAACTATTACCAGTGGCTTCTCAGTCATATAATACCTTTATTAAAAAATAGAATGCAAAAAACTGATATTTTCAACTAGATTTAAATCAAAAATAATATAATTATAATATATAGGAGTATAAAACATTGCAAAATTTTATAAATAACTTTTTTTATGTAAGGTATAAAATTTTGATAATTAATGCTTTATTGCTTTTTTTTCTATCCTCTAATTCATTTTCTGAAGATTCCAAAAATCACAATTATGAATATAAGTCAATTAGAAGCGATGATGCTAATATGAGAGTAGGGCCTGGAAAAAGATTTGAAATATTATGGAACTTTAAAAAAACTGGTCTTCCTGTTAAAATTTTAAAGAAATTTGAACAATGGTATCAAATTCAAACCCCAGACGGCACCATTGGCTGGATGTGGGGTAAATTATTATCTAATAAACAAAAAACTGTAATATTTAAGAATAAAGAAAGTATTTATAAAAAAAGCGACATCGAATCGAATATAATTGCTTACGTTAGTAAAAATGCAATTTTAGATATACACTTTTGCAAAAATGATTGGTGTAAAGTAGAATCTAAAGAGCATAAAATAAAGGGCTATGTAAAAACAGATAATATATGGGGAGCCTATATTCCTACAACTAAATAAATTCTTTAGCTAACTCTTCTCTAACTCTATCAGAAACGATACTTAAGTGACCATATGCCTCATGGTCAATACCAATTTGGATGATATTTTCTTTATTATTAAAAGCCTCAACTAATTCATCATTGAATTTAAAATGTAAAAAATGAACTGCGCTTGCTTTACCTGCACTAGTTGTTCTGTCTACATCTTTCTCATAATCTGCATAAATTTCAATATCTCCTATAACAATCTTAACTTTTTCTTCAACACCTCCCAGTCGGGATAAAAAATTTTTTCGTCTTAAAGGGTCATCTATTTCGATCATCATAGTGGCCGTTAACTCTCTGCCATTGGGAACTAAAGGATTATAAGAAGCCAACTCTTCATCTAACTCTTCTCTAGTAATTTTTTCTACATACGCCATTTCTTGAATTTGATAAATCATAGTATCTTTACTTTCAAAATATAAGCTGGCCACAGGTCCTACATCTATTCTTCTAAATTTTTTAAATTCTATCATTTCTCTTCTTTTTGAACTTCTTATGTTTCCATATTCCTCATTAGAAATGATATCATCTAGACTAATAATTCTTTTATTCATTCTTTTCCTCTATTTTTTATTAATTTTATAAGCTAAAGCAAGTAACTCAATAGGGTGAGTAGGGTCTTTTAATTCCTGTAAATCATTGTTCTTTTCCTTCTCTGATATTTGTACTAAATGGTCTCCGGCTAAAGGGCAAGTAGAAGCAAAATATTTTGTACTATATTTCATAATACTTTTTGCAGAATTTTTTCCTACTTTGAGTGCAGTATCAAAATTTTCTTTTTTGACTCCCCATGAACCTCCATGCCCTGAACATCTTTCAATTATATTCACTTTTGTATTAGGTATTAATCTTAACATTTGAGCAGACTTAGGACCTATATTCTGAGCTCTACTGTGACAAGCCATATGAACTGTTATATCCCCTTCTAAGGGCTTAAGGTCATTAGTTATTCCCTTGGTTTCAGAAAGTTGGACTATAAATTCATCTATATCCATTGTATATTTAGATAAAGATATAATATTTTCATCTTTAGGTAAAAGAAGAGGCCATTCTGTTTTAAGCATTAATGCGCAGCTAGGAATTGGAGCTATTAAAGGAACCTCAGCAGATATTAAAGAAAAAAGCTTTCTAGAAATATTTTTAGCCTGCTCCATAACTCTTTCTATGTTTCCCTGTTCTAATTGTGGCATTCCGCAGCAACCATCATAAAATAGAGATACATCTATACCATTGTGTCTTAAAACTTTATAAGCCGATGAAATAATCTCACTATTATGATAGCTGCCATAGCATGTAGAAAATAAAATTGCTTTTTTACCAAAAGAAGGAGCTTTAGTATTTATTGGAAAATCTTCTTTAAATGGCATTGCAAATTTAGGTAATTTAGCTTCTTTACTTACATTTAAAGCTTTTTCCATTATGTAACGAGCGGGCTTATTTTTTAAAGAAACTATGGCATTTGAAAAAGGCCTGGTTTTTTGTCCTAACTTGCCATTCCTATCTATTTCTGCAATTTGTTTTTCTTTAAAACCTACTTTTCCTTCTTTAAAACTTTTTGCTCTATGTCTCAGCATCAACTTAGGAATATCTATTGCAAATTCATGCGGTGGTACATAGGGACAGGTTACCATAAAACACATGTCACACATAGTACATGCATCAACAATAGGTTTAAAGTCTTCGCTATTAACAGAATCTAATTCATAAGTTTCACTCTCATCAATTAAATCAAATAATTTTGGAAAGCTATCACACAAATTAAAACATCTTCTGCATCCGTGACATACGTCAAATTGCCTACGTGTTTCCTCATCTAACTTTTCTTCGTTCCAATAATCGTCTTCCTGCCAAGCGACTATTTCGCGCACTGGTGCTCTTAAGCCACCTTCGCCATTACTCATGCTTTTTCCAACTCAGAATTTAGGAGCGTCTCTAGATTAAAAAGACGCTCAAATTTATTTATTCACTTAAAGTATCAAGAGCCTTTTGGAATCTTCCAGCATGACTTCTTTCCGCTTTTGCTAAGGTTTCAAACCAATCTGCAATTTCATCAAAACCTTCTTCTCTTGCTGTTCTTGCCATACCCGGATACATATCTGTATATTCATGAGTTTCGCCTGCAATAGCTGATTTCAAGTTAGAAGCAGTGTCTCCTATAGGTTCACCAGTTGCGGGATCGCCTACATCGGCCATAAACTCTAGATGACCGAAAGCGTGACCAGTCTCACCTTCTGCTGTTGATCTAAATACTGTAGATGCATCATTAAAGCCTTCAACATCTGCTTTAGATGCAAAATATAGATAGCGTCTATTTGCTTGTGATTCGCCTGCAAATGCAGCTTTCAAGTTTTCTAATGTTTTTGATTCTGCTAATGACATTTGTACCTCCTTAAGTCATAAGTTATTTATATTACTATACTATTAATATCCTAAAATGGATCTGTATTGTTTAGAATTATTCTAAACTATTAAATTTAATTTTAAAAGATATTTTAATTTTCAATACCTAGAATAATTATTTATTTTTAATTGAAATAATTATTTCTACGTCAGATATTTTTTTGTTTATTGGAGGTTTAGGTATTCCTTTTAATTTTATTTTATCATGAGGAATATCTATTAAAGAATGATTTACTTCATCAAAGAAATGATGATGAGCAGAAGTATTAGTATCGAAATAATTTTGATTTGAATTAACCTTAACTTGCCTTAATAACCCTGCATTGGTCAAGTTATTAAGTGTGTTATAAACTGTTGCTAAAGAAACTTTTTCTCCGGAAAATAATACTTCTTCATGAAGTTTTTCTGCGTTAATATGTCTGTTCCCAGAATTAAAAATATTAGAAACCAGAACAACCCTCTGTCTAGTAGGGCGAAGATTTACTTCTTTTAAAATATCTACATATTTATTTTTTTTATGCTTCATCTAATTCTTTTCCTATAATCAATATTTATAAATAGGTACTATTATATGCTTTGTCCAGCTTTAGTATTTTTATACTTAGACACCAGAGGAGGGCATTTATGTTTATCAAAATACATAACTTGACAATCTAAACACTGAAAACATTCATTCATATTTATATTACCATCTGATTTTATAGCTTGAGTTGGGCACTCAACGTTACATGCCTTACATGGATTACCACATTCTATTCTTCTATGAAGAAAATTAAACATTCTAACCTTTCCAAAAATTGCGAGAGAGCCGCCCAATGGACATAAAACTCTACAATATGCTCTTTCAACAAATAGGCCTATTACTAATAATATACCTACCCAAATCAAAGCCATTAATGGAGCGTTAAACCTAAACGTAATGGCAGTTTTAAAAGGCTCAATAGAGCTAGCATTTAAGCCCATATCAAAAGAATATATAAATACAATTCCAAGAATAGCTAAGACTACATATTTCACTTTCTTTAAAAATATATCATTTTTTTCACTTATTTTTTTTTGCTTAATACCTATTAATAAAGCTAATTTATTTAATAATTCTTGCAGAGCTCCAAAGGGGCAAAGCCAGCCACAAAATAATGCTCGTCCCCATATCGGCATGCTAATTAATGCTCCAAGTCCTATAATTACAATTGCGGGCTCTGCCATAAAAGAGCTAAATCCTCTTCCGTCAAAAATAGCTTGTACTAATGATGCTAAATGAATAATACTTACTTGTCCTCCTACAGTCCAACCAAGCCATACTAATACCCATATTAAAAATATAACTCTAACAAACTGGTGAATATTTCGATATTTTGTGTACAGGTCTTTGAAAATTAACAATGCTGCTGCAGATATTACTGTTAATATCGATAAAATTACAGTAGTTGACTTATTGTACCACGTATCCTTCCAATTATATTTATCTTCTGCCTTATCTAGAGTTGCATTTTGATTTATATATTGCTCCGGAATTTTATAATTCATTATAAATTTAATAGTGTTATTATCTTGATAACTTTCTTCTTTATCTGCCTTAACTAAATATTGTAATTCCATTTTTTTAGTTGGGTCCAAATCTTGTGTTTTAGAAAAATAAAATAGACCCTGTTCAATAAGATCAGGAGCATTAACAGCATGATGAAATGGTAAAGGTTTATACATTTTTGGAGTTAATTTAAATTCCTTGCCATCTTGAGTTATTTGTAAATTTCTATATGGCATATCTAATTCATAAGATTTACTTTTTTCATAAAATGAAGCAGGCCCAAGAAAACCTATCCATATGACTAAGTCATCAACGTTTCTTCCAGAAACAACATATTGATCATACCATCGTCTACCTAAAATATTTGCTCCAATTCCTTCTGGACTAACAATTGCCATATAAGTTTGCGTCCAAAGCTTGTCTTCTTTAGACAATCGAGCAGACCTAGGAGCATTAAAATTTTCAATTGTCTCAAATTGTTTAACAATATCTCCATTTGTTACTTTAAGATTACTTATAGAACCATTTTCTAACAACTGACTCCATTCTTGTTTGTTAAATATTTCTAAATTTAAAATAGTCCCTAAATCTCTGTCATCTAAAATTATATTTTTATATCTAGCAACTTTTCTTGCAGCTCTCATAACGGAATCATTTAATAATAACGAAGTAGTGGTAGTTCTTGAAATTCCATCTACCGGTTGAAGTTGTGATGTATCTCCAGCTGTTCCTCGCATTGCCACAGTTTCTCCTTCTAAGACAGAATCTGATAAACCTAAAACTATGCTTATACCTTTATTTATGTTTATTCCCTGTAGCTGAAGTAAAAAATCATGTAAATCTTCATCTGTTCTTCCTAGTATTGCTATAGGTTCTGTATGCCACATTAATCTCACACCAGTGACGACACCTTCCAGATTTATTCCTGCAATAATATGATATGGCTTTCTAGAATATCCCAAACCTTTAACCCAATCATAAGTTTCAAAGGCATAACCTATTAATTTTTTATCTTTTATTATTTCTATTAACGGTGGAGCATCTGAATTATCTATAATATCACCAAACATAGCGTTTTCAGGTAAAACATATTTAATTATTTCTTCTTTTTTTTCTTTATTAAAATATTGGGGTAATATCCAGGATTCTGAGTTAATATTATCTAAAACTTTTTCCTCACTTTTAGATTTAGACAACATAGTTGGGCTTTGAGCATAAGCAGCATTAAGAATAAACATAAATGCAAATGATAAAAAGCATACTTTTATATGATCAATGATTATATTAAACAAACTAAAACCTCCCAAATTTTAGCTTCATAAACTTATGTTATCATTGTTTACATTAAGTTAGCCAGCGTTTCCTTCTTCTATAGTGTTTTGTATCTTTAAAGCTTTTTCTTCCTTTATCACTTAAGCCAAGATAAAACTCTTTTACGTCTTCGTTAGAGGAAAGCTCTTTAGCTGTGCCTTCCATTACAACTCTTCCATTTTCTAAAATATAGCCAAAATCAGCAGTTTTTAATGCAACAGTAGTATTTTGTTCAGCTAATAAAAAGCTAACCAACTCTTTTTTATTTAAATCTTTAACTATTGAAAATATTTCTTCAACTAATTGCGGAGCAAGGCCCATAGACGGCTCATCTAGCAAAATCATTTTAGGGTTTGCCATTAAAGCCCTGCCTATTGCTACCATTTGCTGCTCTCCTCCTGAAGTGTACCCTGCTGATGTTTTTCTTCTTGTTTTCAAGCGAGGAAAATAATGGTATGTCTTTTCTAATTGTTGAGCGATTTCAGATCTAGGCTTTTTTGAAGTATAAGCACCAGTTAATAAATTTTCTTCAACAGATAAATGTTCAAAACAGTGCCTTCCTTCCATAACTTGAATAACTCCTCTCTTCACTAAGTCATTACAACTCAGCTTATCTACTCTCTCGCCTAAATATTCTATAGAACCCTTAGTTACTTCTCCTCGTTCAGCTCTCAATAAATTAGAAACTGACTTTAAAGTAGTTGATTTACCTGCACCATTTGCTCCCAATAAAGCAACAATAGACCCCTCTGGAACATGGAACGACACCCCCTTCAACACAAGAATGACATGATCATAAATAACTTCAACATTATTAAGCTGGAGCATCATTGTGTCGCTAGAGCTAGTATTTTTTATTTCATCTATAGTCACTAATATTCCTCTCTAATTACAAGCAGTAGATAAACCTTTTTCTTCAGCATATTTATTAGCTGAGGCTTCTATCATCGGCCTGACCATACTTTGGTCTGTACTAATCCAGTCTGACGCTGGCTCAAACGCTGTCCCATTCCATCTCTGAAATTTAACAGGCGCACCGCCTTCATGATCTGCACATGTTACTTTAAAATTAGGAATAAAGCCTTTAATTCCCATTTTTTCTAATCTTTCATCAGTTAAGTCTAAATTCTCAATACCCCACCTAACTTGCTCTCCAGACATAGGCTTATTACCAAATTTCTCTGTAGCTTTAGCAATAGACTCTACGGTCATAACTCCCATCAGCACTCCCACTCTATACATTTGTTGATTTGCCATTTCTTCTAATGGCCCAGTAGCATTACCTTCATCATGAACATATTTTATAATATCCTGAAAAACTTTATAATGTGTGCCAGCGTTTATCATAGAAGCGCATGAATAGCCGATTGCCGCTTTTCCAGGTGGGATAGTATCTTGCTCAGAGCAAGACCATAAAACACCAACCATTTTACTTGCATCTATTCTTGCTCTCATTGCTTCTTTTATAGACGTCTGACTCATTACTCCCCAACCCCTCAAAACTACATAATCTGGTTTATACCTTCTTACATTTAACCAAGTAGCCTTTTGATCTATTCCTGGGTGTGCAACGGGAAAACCTTTTAAATCAAAGCCATAAAGCTCTGCTTGTTTGGCCAAAATTGGACCTGTCTCTTTTCCATAAGCAGAATCGTGGTATACATTAGCAATTTTTAGGCCTTTTAATTTATCTAAACCACCCTCTAATTCAGCTATGTATTTAATCTTAGCTGTAGATAATGACCAATAATTTACCATCAAAGGAAAAACCCATGGGAAGACCCGACCGTCTGAAGCATCAGTTCTTCCATAACCCATAGTTATAAGAGGAATTTTATCAACCGCTAATCTATCTAATACAGCATAAGTTGATCCAGTACTTAATGGTTGAAAAACAGTAGCTCCTGCCTCTCCTTTATTTTTTAATCTTTCATAACATTCTATAAAACGATCAGGCTTGTATGCAGTTTCGCATTCTTCCCAGGCCAGTTTAATACCTCCTACGCCCCCATCTCTTGAATTAACCATTTTTAAATAATCTACAAAACCATTTGCGGCTGGCGCACCATTAACTCCATAAGGACCAGTCCTGTATGAAGTTATAGGAACAAAATGCTCTCCAGCAAAAGAAGCTGAAACTAGAAACAATACAAAAAATGAAATTACAGTAGAAATTTTTCTATAAACCATGATAATTTACCTCCCTATATTTTTTATTAATTTATCTTAGTATGGAAATGGCCACAACCTAAGCTTTTCTTTTGCTATTTGCCACAACCGTGCTAAACCATTTGGCTCAACGATCAGAAAAAATATTATAAATGCGCCAAATATCATAAATTCTATGTGCGCAATAGTTTCTGTGGATATCGCTGAACCAGTAATTACAGAACCCAAATTATTTAATAAAATAGGAAGCAGTATCATAAAGCCAGCTCCTAAGAAGGCGCCTGAAACAGAACCTAATCCACCAATAACTACCATAAATAATATTTCAAAAGATCTCATAATATCAAAGGCCTGAGGCTCAACTGTTCCTAAAACAATATATGCCCATAGTGCACCTGCCAAACCACACAAAAATGAAGAAACTCCGAACGCTATCAACTTAGTTTTCATAAGGTTTATTCCTATAGCTTCAGCTGCTATATCCATATCTCTTACCGCCATCCATGCTCGCCCAATTTCAGACCTAGCTAAATTGCGGACAGCGAATGCGCACAAAACTACTATCGTTAAAACTAATAAATATTTACTGAGAGGATCATCAATGGCAAAACCAAAAATGCCCATAGGCGGAGCAGTAATAACTCCTGAAGAATCATAATTAGTAAACCATCCAAAATTAGTTAAAAGCCATTCTATAAAAAATTGTGCCGCTAGTGTAGCAACAGCAAGATAAAACCCCTTAATTCTCAATGATGGCAAACCAAATAAAATTCCAATGCTTGCCGAACATAATCCTCCCCAAATAAAAGCTATTAAAAAAGGAACCTCTGGCACTCTTACCTGCAAATTATATGCTGCAAAAGCACCAACCGCCATAAAAGCTGCCGTCCCTAATGAAATTTGTCCAGCATAACCAGTCAAAACATTTAAACCCAATGCCGCCAATGATAAAGCTAAAAACGGGATCAATATAGAACTTAACCAATAGTCATCAGCAATAAATGGAATGACTACAAAAGCAAAAAGCATTAATAAAGCCATTGCTATTTTATCTTGAAATATTGGCAATATTGCCTGATCTGCCTTATAATTAGTTTTAAACTGGCCCGATTCTCTATATATCATTTTAAACTCTCTCTATTATTTTTTCACCAAATAATCCCTCTGGTCTAATCATCAGCACTACTAAGGCTAGCATGTAAGGAAACCAATTTTCTATCCCATAGCCTATGTAAGCCCCTAAATAAACCTCCGCTAATTTTTCCCCACAACCAACTATCAAGCCTCCGACAATTGCCCCTGGTACGGAAGTAAAACCGCCTATAATAAGAACAGGAATTGCTTTCAATGCCACAGTAGAAATGGCAAATTGAACTCCTAACTTAGAGCCCCATACAACGCCTGCTACAAGTGCAACTAGTCCAGCTGTCGACCATACATAAATCCAAATCGTACTTAAAGGAATTCCTACAGATAATGCTGCCTGATGATCATCTGCTACTGCTCTTAAAGCTCTCCCAATAACAGTGTATCTAAAAAATAATGATAAAACTAATACTAAACTACCAGCTATTAGAGCTGCCCAAACATCAAATTTATTAATTAAAGCAGCTCCTATCTCAAAAGCAGCATACTGGTCGACACCTAAATCTAAAACACCAACATGTGAACCCCAAATTAATTGAGCAAACCCTTCAATAAAGTAATTTAAACCAATTGTAGCCATAAAGAGAATTATCAAATCTTGATTAACTAGCGGTCGCAACATCACTCTTTCTATAAATATAGCAAGTAATATCATGACCCCAGCAGTAATAGCCGTGGTGACCAAAATAGGAATACCCATCTCTAATAAGCGAACAAAAGTTAAAGCCGCAAATAAAACCATGGCACCTTGAGCAAAGTTGAAAACTCCCGAAGCCTTAAATATTAAAACAAAGCCTAAGGCAACCAAAGAGTACATAACACCAGATAACAAACCGCCGATAAAAACTTCTATAAAAAACCACCAATCCATTATCCTGCTCCTAAATATGCATCAATTACTTTTTGTTCAGAGCGAACCTCATCAGGAGTGCCATCAGCAATTTTAATACCATAATCAAGAACTGCTACCCTGTCAGATATGTCCATTACAACTCCCATATCATGCTCTATCAAAACTATAGTTGTACCAAAATGTTCATTTACATCTAAAATAAAACGACACATGTCTTCTTTCTCTTCCACATTCATGCCTGCCATTGGCTCATCAAGCAATAATAATTCTGGCTCTAAAGCTAGGGCTCTTCCTAATTCAACTCTTTTTTGCAAACCATAAGGTAATCGCGCGACAGGAGTTTTACGTATAGATTGTATCTCTAAAAAATCTATAATTTCCTCAGCTTTTCGCCTATGCTCTTCTTCTTGTTTTCTTCCCATCCCCAAATATAAAGCTTCTAAAAATAAATTGCGTTTCATTAAAATATTTCTTCCAGTTAAAATATTTTCTAAAGCCGACATTCCTCTAAAAAGAGCAATATTTTGAAAAGTTCTTGCTATTCCCATTCTAGCAATATCATGAGGAGCAATTTTTTTTCTCAACTTTCCTTTCCACTCTACCTCCCCTTTTTGCGGAACATAAATTCCAGAAATAACATTAAGCATAGAAGATTTGCCTGCGCCGTTTGGCCCAATAATGGCTAATATTTCTCCTTTTTGTATTTGTAAATTTACATCTTGTAGTGCCTTTAGCCCTCCAAAGGATAAGCTTATATCTTTTATATCCATCAAACATTCTGTTTTTGTAGAACTTTTATTTTTAGATTCTACACTCATGCAACTTTATCCTTTACTTTAATAATATTCATGTCCTGAATTTTTAAATCAGCACTAATTGAACCTTTTCTTCCATCTTCAAATGTAACTTCTGTTTCTATATAACAATGATCTTCTTTACTATATAACGCGTCTACTAGCTTCCCATACCTTTCAGAAATAAGATTTCTTCTAACCTTGTTAGTCCTAGTTAACTCGCCATCATCTGCATCCAATTCTTTATGTAAAATTAAAAAACGTTTAATCTGAGAATCACTTAACTCCGCGTCTTCAGCTAAATCCTCATTAACATTATCTATTTCTTTAGAAATTAAATCATATACTGAGCTTTGACCGGCTAAATCAATATATCCTGAATAAGCTATATTATTTCTCTCCGCCCAACTAGCTACTGCTTCTAGATCTATATTTATAAAACATGAAACAAAATCTTTATTGTCCCCAAAAGCAACAGCTTCTTTTATTATGCCACAAAACTTTAACTTATTTTCTAAATACTTAGGAGCGAACATTTTTCCTGAATTCAACTTTCCTACGTCTTTGGCCCTATCTATAATCTTTAAATGACCATTGCTATCTAATACTCCCGCATCACCTGTTTTTACCCAACCTTTTTTATCTATTGTCTCTTTTGTAGCTTCTTCATTTTTATAATATCCTTTAAAAACTCCTGGCCCCTTGTAAAATACTTCTCCATCCTCAATTTTTATATCAACCCCAGGAAAAACAGGTCCTACAGTTTTTGGATCAACATCTCCATTACGATGTAAAGAAACAAAAACACTGGCCTCAGTTTGTCCATATAGAACCTTTAAATTAATTCCTAACGACCTATAAAAAAGAAAAGTGTCTGGGCCCATAGCTTCCCCAGCAGTATAAGCAATTCTTACTCTAGTTAATCCCAAATTATTCTTTAATGGGCCATAAACGAAAAAATAGCCAAGTCCGTATAGGAGCCTAGATAATAAAGGTACTTTTTTCTTATCTAAAATATCGTTTCCCCATTTTTTAGCAATATTCATAAAATAATTAAATGCCCAAAGTTTTATTTTAGCGGCATCCTGCATTCTTACCATTAATTGAGTAAGCATACCTTCCCAAACTCGTGGAGGCGCAAAATAGTATGTAGGCCCTATTTCTCTCATATCTATTGTTAAAGTGTCTCTACTTTCCGGACAATTAATACAAAAACCAGAGATATATGATTGAGCAACACAAAAAATATTATCTCCAACCCAAGCCATAGGAAGATAAGCAACAACCTCATCATTAAAAGAAGTATTTTCCAACTCACAGGCAACGCTTGTTACGGAAATTATATTATAATATGAAAGCAATACTCCTTTTGGTCTTCCAGTTGTTCCAGATGTATAAAGCATAATAGAAATATCATCTTTAGCCGTATTATCAATATCTTCATCAAGGCTAATATCAGTTTCATTATCTAGATTTAAAATATTATCTAATGCTAAAGTATCTGTTTTTTGATAATTTTCTAAGCCTCTAGGATCATCATAAAATATACTTTTTAGTAAGGGCAATTTATCTTTTATCTCTATAAGTTTATCTACTTGTTCTTGGTTTTCTACAATAGCAATTTTAACTTCTGCATGCTCTAAAATATATTGCAACTCATCTGCAACAGAATCTTGATAACAAGGTACAGGAACAGCTCCTAATATTTGTGCCGCTGCTATTGATAAATATAGATTTGGTCTATTATCTCCAATTATTGCTATTTTTTCTCCTCGCTTTAAACCAGTATCTTTTAATCCTTTAGCAAGTATAAGCGCCCTTTTATAAAATACATCCCAGGTTAAAGTTTGCCATATGCCATACTCTTTTTCTCTAACACTTGGTTTACCTTTGTAAATAAGAGCATTATTCCTTAAAATTTTTGGAAAAGTATCTAATTTATTAAAGTCTCGTGACATATTTCAATTCTTCATTAAAAAAATAGTTTAATTTATACATTTAAGTATATATTTGATACTTATGAATCAAAAAGAAAGCAAATAATAATATTATTTTTTATTTGAAAACTCTTTATAAAAAGTATTGGGAAAATAATGTTTAAAAAATACAATAATCAATTAATTATAATTCATCACATATCTAAATATTTTTTAATTATAATGATATGTTTCCATTTTAGTAATAGCACTTTAGCTAACCCTAAAAAAATTATCAAAAATGTAATTTGTAAAGAGAAAAGTATTTTTAAAGATTTTCTTGAAAACAGCCAAAATGAGAAACTAATTTGGTTTGGATTGTCTGAAGATGGTTCAACTATAACAGAGCTCTTTTCTTCTTCAACAGGAAGTTGGACAATTCTAGAAACAGACACAAATGGAATATCTTGTGCTACAATTGGAGGCAAGGATTCACAAAACTTAATTTATAATCAATAATGGAAAGCATATGACTACTTCAACAGACATAAGCGCCTCAGATTGGAAAAAAAATAAAGCTAATTATTGGGCTCTAACTCCTATATCTTTTTTAGAAAGAACAAATAAAATTTGGCCCGAAAAAATTGCATGGATTCATGGCTCTAAAAGCAATACATATAAAGAATTGCGATCTAGATGCCTTAATATAGCAAATGGTCTTAAAATTAAAGGCATCAGAAAAGGAGATACCGTCGCAGCACTTCTTCCAAATGTACCCGCTATGATTGAATGTCATTTTTCAGTAATGATGGCAGGTGCCATCTTAAATACAATAAATACAAGACTAGATTCAAAAGCAATTACCTTTATCCTTAAACATGGTAAAGCTAAAATGATTTTTGTTGACCCCGAATTCAATAAAGTAATCACTGAAGCTATTGAAGACCTTCCATTAAATAAAAGGCCCTTAATTATTAAATGTAAAGATGAAGAGTTTATAAAAAACTCGCCAATAGAAAATGAAATTACTAATGATGATTTAGCAGAAATAGGAAATACTAAAGCAACCTTAGAGTGGCCAGATGATGAGTGGGATGCATGTAGCCTTAACTATACATCCGGCACAACAGGAGACCCCAAAGGAGTTTTGTATCATCATAGAGGCGCTTGGCTAACAGCTATGAGTAATCAGATGGTCTGGTCTATGGGTAAACACCCAGTTTATTTATGGACTCTGCCTATGTTTCATTGCAACGGATGGTGTTTTCCCTGGACTATTACGGCTTTAGCAGGAACTCATATATGTCTTAGAACTATAAGCGCAAAAAATATTTATGAATCTATAACAAAACACAATGTAACGCATATGTGTGGAGCGCCCATAATATTATCTATGATAATAAATGCTGAAAAAAATGAAATAATAGAAATTAAAAATAAAGTTAACATTATGACTGCAGCTGCGGCTCCTCCACCTGCAATACTAGCAGAAATTGAAAAAAAGGGATTTGAAGTAACCCATGTTTACGGATTAACTGAAGTTTACGGACCAGCAGTAGTATGTGAATGGAAAGAAGAATGGAATAGTTTAAAAACTGAGCCAAAATCCAAAAAAAAAGCAAGACAAGGAGTGCAATACCCTTCTCTGGAAGAACTCTCAATAAGAGATCCAAAAACAATGAAACCTATTCCAAAAGATGGAAAAACAATTGGAGAAGTTATGATGCGAGGAAATATGGTCATGAAAGGTTATCATAATAATAAAAAGGCAACTAATGATTCATTTTCTGGAGCTTGGTTCCACACTGGAGACCTCGGAGTAATGCATGAAGACGGTTACATTGAATTAAAAGATAGATCTAAAGATATAATTATATCTGGTGGAGAAAACATTTCATCAATTGAAATAGAAGAAGCCTTATATAAAAATAGAAAAGTTCTAGTAGCAGCGGTAGTTGCTAAACCAGATAAAAAATGGGGAGAAACTCCCTGTGCATTCGTAGAATTAAAAGATGGAGAAAAAGCTACTGAAAAAGAGATAATTGAATTTTGTAAAACTCATATCGCAAGCTTTAAATGCCCAAAAACAATAATATTTCAAATAATTCCTAAAACTTCAACAGGAAAAATTCAAAAATTTCAATTAAGAGAAATAGCGAAAGAGCTTTAAAAAGAATGAATAGATATAAATTAACTATAGAATATGATGGAAAAAATTTTAATGGCTGGCAAAAGCAAAAAAATATGGAGACTGTTCAAGGAATAATTGAAGAGAGCTTGTTTAAGTTTTCTGGAAAAAAAATTACTATTTATGGCGCCGGCAGAACAGATACTGGGGTTCATGCTTCTGGTCAGGTTGCACATTTTGACATAGAAGAAAGTGGGCTGGAAGATAAAGATTCAAAATTAGGTAAATTAACTATGGGTGTGAATTTTTATTTATCTCGGCTCTCTGATAATAGAGCATCCATTTTAGAAACTAAAAAAGTAACTGATGAATTTCACTCTAGATTCTCTGCAAAAGGTAGAAAATATAAATATAGTATTTTAAATAGAAGAACCCCCTCTCCATTATTAAAAGATAAAACATGGAGAATACCAAACCCTTTAGATATTCAATTAATGCAAAATGCCGCAAAATATTTAATAGGTAAACATGATTTTACTGCATTTAGATCCGTGGATTGCCAAGCAAAGTCCCCCGTTAAAACAATTGATAATATTACTATTAACAATGATGGAGAATTAATTGAAATATATGTTGAAGCAAAGTCTTTTTTAATGAACCAAGTTAGAATTATAGCTGGCACTCTTGTAGATGTTGGCTTACTTAAAAAAACAGAAAAAGATATTTTAACAGCTTTAAAAACAAAAGATAAAAAATTTTCTGGTCCTACTGCACCTGCATCAGCTTTAGTCTTGGAAGAAGTTATATACTAAATTTTCAATTTATTTTTCTATAAGTATAAACGCCAGAAGAAACAATTAAAAGACCTCCTAATAATGTTTGTAAATTAGGCAATGAATCAAATATAATATATCCAAAAAATGTTGCCCAAATTATGTGGGTATAACTTACAGGTGCAAGAGTTATGGCCTTCGTTTTAGAGTATGCCATTAATATTAAGAATTGTCCTAAAGCGCCAAACAAACCTACAGTAGCTAGCCAGATCCACTCAATAAAGCCAGGGGTTTTCCATACTTTTAATGATGATGAAAGGTCATAATCTAATAAAATTAAAATTGTCGTTCCAATTAAACCAGCAACACAAGAAAAAATAAGACTTGTTAAAGCCGACTCTACCGGCGCTAAAACTCTAGTCCCAATTTGGTATAAAGAATAAAACAATGCTCCTAATATTCCATATATTATTCCTTTAAACCAAATTAAATCCACATTTTCAAAACTGATAATATTAAACGGATCAATAACAATAATCATTCCTATAAAGCCAATTATTACAGCTATCCAACAAGAACTATTTACCTCTTCCTTTAATAAAAAAGGAGATAGTACTACAGTTATTAATGGAGAAAAAAATAAAATGATAGTAGCTTCTGCCAATGTTAAAATGGATAAAGAAGTAAAAAAGAAATATGTCATTAATAACAAAGCAACAGACCTCAAGACTTGGACTAAAATTAACTTAGGGTATTTAAGGCCAGAGTTAAAACCTAATAAATAAACTAATACAACTCCTAATAAAACAATAAGAAAATGAAATGTATACCTAGCCCATACTATCTGCGTTATAGAAAAATCATCAGATAAAAATTTAGCAATAGCTTCCATAGAGGCAAAAGACAATAATGTAAAAATATAAATTATTATGCCTACTTTTTCACTTTTAATTTTCATATAAATTTTTAAATTAAGACATATTATTCTGATATTTTTTTATAATATCAAAATAAATATTAGTTAATAATTCCAAGTCATCAACTTTTATAGATTCATCTATTTGATGCATAGTTTTACCTACTAAACCAAACTCTATTACATTACATATATCTTTAATAAATCGCGCATCAGAAGTTCCTCCACTAGTAGAGAGCTCAGGTTTAAGTCCTGTATTTTCCTTAATAGCCTTCTCTACAATATTAATGAAATCATCAGGTTCTGTTATAAAAGGTTCGCCACTTAATTCGGTATCTAATTCCCATTTAAATAAACTTTTATCATACTTAATACTATCAAGATTACTTTTAATAATATTTCTTAAGCTGCTTTCAGAATGAAGAGTATTAAACCTTATATTAAACTTAGACTCAATTTTTAAAGGAATAACATTTGAAATATTATTGCCTACATCTATAGAAATAAATTCAAGATTAGATGGCTGAAAGTGATCATTGCCTTTATCAAGTTCAACTTCCGATAAAGCTGATATAAACTTGGACATTAGTGGTAAAGGATTAGCTGCTTTATGTGGATAAGCAACATGGCCCTCTTTTCCATATACTTTTAGCAATCCATGTAAACTGCCCCTCCTACCAATCTTAATCATTTCACCTAGTTTATTAGGGTTTGTAGGTTCTCCTACTATGCAATGATCAATTTTCTCGCCCATATCTTTAAGTTTTGGAAGCATAGTTTTTGTGCCATGTTTTGCATGACCTTCTTCATCTCCAGTTAAGAGAAAACTTACACAAAAAGATTTATTATATTCATTAATATATCGAGCAAAAGCAGCTATAAAAGCGGCTATAGAACCTTTCATATCAGCCACACCTCTTCCAACTAAATTTCCATTTAAAATTTCGGCCTCGAATGGTGAGGTGCTCCATTTTTCTTTGTTACCTGCAGGTACCACATCTGTATGCCCAGCAAAGCATAGAGTTTTTCCTTTGCCAATTTTAGCATATAAATTGTTTACTAAAGCATCTTTTCCCACTCCATCAACGTCTCCCGAAGGCATTCTATAACATTCAAAGCCTAATAAAGTTAAAACCTCTTCAACAAATAACAATGCCCCCTCGTCTTTCGGCGTTTCAGACGGAAACCTTATTAATTCTTTAGCTATATATAATGGGTCTGATAATTTTTTATAATCAATATTAAAATTCACAGTAACTCTCTTTTCTATATGATTAGTATTTTTGGTAATTACTTATTGGAACATGTGTAATTTTGGAGCTATAGTCAATTAAGAAATATTTTAACTTTGGAGAAAAGTTTAATGGAATATTGGTTATTCAAATCAGAACCTAGCACTTGGTCATGGGAAGATCAGGTCAAAAAAGGTAAAGAAGGTGAAGGATGGGATGGTGTAAGAAACTACCAAGCAAACAATAATATGAAAAAAATGAAAGTTGGGGATTTAGGTTTTTTTTACCATTCTGTAAAAGAAAAACAAATAGTAGGAATAGTTAGAGTCATTGGGGAACATAGGCCTGACCCTACTGATAAAAAAGGTATTTTTGGCATGGTGGTAATTGAAGCAGTTAAAGAAGTAAATAAATATGTACATCTCTCTGATATAAAATCTAATGAAAATTTATCAGAATTAGCACTTATTAAACAAGCGCGATTATCCGTGGTTCCTGTTTCAAAAGCACATTGGAAAGAAATATGTTTAATGGCAGAAACCGAAAATAAATTTTAAAATGAGTAATATCTACGCAGAATCTGGTATTAAAAAAAATACTAAAATTTGCAAATTAAAAGATTTAGAAGAAAATAGGGCCATCATAAAAAAGGGAAAAGATAAATATCTTCCAGGCATAATAATTTACAAACACAATAGCCTTATTTACATATGGCTAAATAATTGCCCTCATGCAAATTTAACATTGGATATAATAGAAGGACGAGTTCAAGCTAAAGATAATGATTTATTATGTGCAAACCATGGAGCAAAGTTTAATCCAATTACAGGCGAGTGCATAAAAGGTCCTTGCAAAAATTCTTATTTAAAAAGTTTTCCTTTTAAAATAAAAAATGATTATGTTCTTGCTGGATAAAAAAATTATCTTTAATTATTAATTAATTAAAATATGGGAGGTATAATTGAGCGCAGATAAAATAGCAGTAAAAACCAATTGGAAAAATAATGCTCATTTAGATAAAAATAATTATGAGAAATTTTATGAGAAATCAATTAATGATCCAGAAGGCTTTTGGAGTGAACAAGCTTTAAATATAGACTGGTATAAACCTTTTACTAAAGATGCTATTAAAAAAGTTAATTTTTCAAAAGATAATCTAGAAATAAAGTGGTTCTATGATGGCAAATTAAACGTCTCATATAATTGCATAGATAGGCACTTAAAAACTAAAAGTGATAATACTGCTATAATTTGGGAAGGAGACAACCCAAATGAAAGCAAAAATATTACTTATAAAGAATTGCACACTGACGTGTGTCTAATGGCCAATGTATTAAAAAAAAGAGGAGTTAAAAAAGGAGACAGAATAACAATTTATATGCCTATGATACCAGAGGCATCCTATGCAATGTTAGCTTGTGCTAGAATAGGAGCTGTTCATTCTGTTGTATTTGGAGGATTTTCTCCCGATAGCATTGCAGATAGAATTATAGATTGTAAGTCAGACTTTATTATTACAGCTGATGAAGGCTATAGAGCAGGTAAAATAATTCCACTAAAAAACAACGTAGATGAAGCATTAAAAAGGTGTGAAAATGTAAAATCTGTTTTAGTTATTAAGAGAACTGGTAACGAAATTAATATGGAACCAAATAGAGATTTTTGGTGGCATGAAGAAAAATTAACTGTAGATTCTATTTGTGAGCCTGAAATTATGAATGCCGAAGATCCATTATTTATTCTTTATACTTCTGGGTCTACGGGTAAACCTAAAGGAGTTTTGCATACTACTGGCGGATATATTGTATATGCATCAATTACTCATAAATATGTATTTGATTATAAAGATGGCGATATTTATTGGTGTACAGCAGATGTTGGCTGGGTTACTGGGCACTCATATATTGTATATGGACCTCTTGCTAATGGAGCAAAAACCTTAATGTTTGAGGGTGTGCCTAACTATCCAACTTCATCCAGGTTTTGGGAAGTAATAGATAAACATCAAGTTAATATATTTTATACAGCTCCTACAGCAATAAGAGCCTTAATGAAAGAAGGCGATAAACCTGTTAAAAAAACTAAAAGAAATAGTTTAAGGTTACTAGGAAGTGTAGGGGAACCTATTAACCCAGAAGCTTGGAATTGGTATTACAAAATTATTGGAGAAGAAAAGTGTCCTATTGTGGATACTTGGTGGCAGACAGAAACTGGAGGTATATTAATAAGTCCTCTTCCAGGAGCAATTGACCTAAAGCCAGGTTCTGCTACTAAACCTTTCTTCGGAATATCGCCAGCTTTAGTAGATAACGAGGGAAATAAACTAGAAGGAGAAGCTGAAGGTAACTTAATATTAGAAACATCATGGCCAGGACAAATGAGAACTGTTTATGGAGATCATAAGCGCTTTGCTGAAACTTATTTTTCAACATTTGAAAATGTATATTTTACAGGTGATGGTGCAAAAAGAGATTCTGATGGCTATTGGTGGATTACAGGAAGAGTAGATGATGTTATTAATGTAAGTGGCCATAGGATGGGGACTGCAGAAGTAGAAAGCGCTCTGGTTTCCAATGAAAATGTTGCTGAGTCAGCTGTTGTTGGATATCCTCACGACATAAAAGGACAAGGCATTTATGCGTATGTTACTTTAACTGATAATATAGTTCCAACAGAAGAGTTAAGGAAAGAATTGTTGCTTTGGGTTAGAAAAGAAATAGGGCCTATTGCAACACCAGATCTTATTCAATGGGCTCCCAGTCTTCCGAAGACACGTTCAGGAAAAATTATGCGTCGAATCCTAAGAAAGATTGCTGCAAATGAACATGATCAACTTGGTGACATATCAACTCTTGCAGATCCAGGAGTTGTTAGAGATTTAATAAATGATCGAATGAACAGATAACTCTAAAAATCAGTTACTCTTCCATTTTTTTCCCAATCGCCGTATCTTGTTGGCTCAGGTCCTTTTTGTCCGCCTATTTCCTTATATATTTTTTTTATATTTTTTTTATTTTTATTTTTTTTATCTGTATTTTTTATTTTTTTCATATCTGTACCAGAAGATTTATATTAGATATATTATATATAGTAAGCTACTAATTAAATAAAAAGAAAATATATACTAAATGTCAATCAATAACTCAAATCCAAGAATGAAAGCTATAGAAGAAATTACTAGTATATTAAATGGAGATAATTATAAATCAACTGATATTGAAGATGCATTTTATAGATCATTAATTAGTCATGCTTTAAGAAGATTAGGAGAAATACATTTTTATTTAAAAAAATATATTAAAAAGCCTCTTAAAACAGACCAAAACCATATTTTAGCAAATTTAATAATTGGTGCGGTGCAAATAATATATATGAGAGTTCCTAGTTATGCGGCAGTCAATGATAGTGTAAAATTAGCTAAAAAAAATACCCCACATCATTTTAAATTCATTAATGCTGTTCTAAGACAATTATCTAGAGATATGGAGAATAAAAAATTAGAAAAATTATCACCTATCAATAACATTCCTAATGAAATAATAAATAAATGGAAGAATGAATTAAGTGAAGATCAATTAATAAAAATTGCTAAGCAACACCTTTTAGCTCCTCCAGCTCTTGATATATCAATATCTGCAAAAGAAAATATAAACAAATGGAAGGTTAGTCTAAAAGGAAAATCTTTTGGTAAAAATAACATTAGATTACTAAATAATTATGGAAAAATTGATAAATTAAATGGCTATAAAGAAGGTAAGTGGTGGATACAAGATATAGCAGCGCAATTACCTGTTAAAATTTTATTAGCCAAATTAAAAAAAGATGCATATGTAATTGATTTATGCGCTGCTCCTGGTGGTAAAACAGCGCAATTATTAAGTAATAATTTGAATGTAACATCCATTGAATCAAATAGTATGAGAGCAAAAATATTAGAGAGTAACTTAAAGAGGCTCAATTTAAAGACAGAATTAGTAATAAAAAATGCTAATCAGTATAAGCCAAAAAAATTGGCCGATGCTATTCTGCTTGATGCTCCTTGTAGTTCTTCAGGCACTATAAGAAAAAACCCTGATATTTTGTGGAGACTTTCAAATATAAAAAATAATTATCTATCTAATTTAAATTCACTTTTAAAAATTCAATCAAATTTATTATATTCTGCTTCTAAAATGCTAAAAACTCGAGGTACTCTAGTATATTCTGTTTGCTCATTAGATGAAGATGAAGGAGTTAATCAAATTGTTGATTTTATGAAGAAAAATAGTAAATTTATAATAGATCCAATAAATGAAGCGGAGATTGATATAACAAAACAAGCAATTACTAAGGAAGGGTTTATTAGAACATTACCTTTCTTTAATTCAGAACTAGGTGGAATGGATGGATTTTTTATAGCAAGATTAATAAAAACAAACTAACTGTATTATATTAGATTTTAGGATTAATTTCATATTGAAAAAAAATAATATACTTATATCTCCCTCTATTCTTGCAGCTGACTTTTCAATGTTAGGCCAAGAAGTTACTAATGTAGATAGCGCAGGGGCCGATTGGATACATCTAGATATTATGGATGGTCATTTTGTTCCTAACCTAACTATTGGGCCTGAAGTAGTATCAAACCTAAGAAAATATACTAAAAAATTATTTGATGTACACTTAATGACTCAACCTGCAAATAACTGGATTAAACCATTTTCTGAAGCAGGAGCTGACATAATTACTATTCATATCGAGGCTGAAGAAAATATTAAAAAAAACCTTAAAGCCATTCGAGATATAGGCTTAAAAGCCGGAATATCAATAAAACCCTCTACGTCTGAATATGAACTTGAGCCATATCTAGATTTTTGTGATTTAGTATTAGTAATGACTGTTAACCCTGGGTTTGGTGGACAAAAATTTATGCCCTCTCAATTAAAAAAAATTAGCAATATTAATAAATTAATTAATAATAAAAAATTGAATACTTTAATAGAAGTCGATGGTGGAATAAATTTAGAAACCTCAAAATTATGTATAGAAGCTGGAGCAGATATATTAGTAGCAGGAAGTGCTATTTTTTCAGAAAAGAAATCTAATTACTCTCAAATAATTCAATCTCTAAGAAATCAGAGCTAAGGTATTTTAAATTGCTCACTAAATCTTCCAGCCTTAATATAAAGCAAGTATTTTATAAAAGTGCTTTATATAACTTTTGGCTAAATATTAGTAAGCCTGAAAATATTTTTCAAGACATAAAAGACCCATGGGAAGGGGAAGGACAACTGGCTGATGCAATTTTTCAAGGAAGATATAATTTTGCAGGTGAAGAAGTTCACGCACCTAACAAACCTTTATGGGAACCTAATGGTGTGGGTCCCTGGTGGCTTTCTGAAATGCACGGGTTTTCCTGGCTAAGACATTTTAGAGCTAGAGATGGGGTTACATCTAGACAATATGCTAGAGCATTAATTTCTGATTGGATAAGAGATGGTAATTATAAATATAATCCAATTAGCTGGCAAATGGATATTCTTGGAAGAAGAATAGCTTCTTGGATATCTTATTCTGAAATGTTAAAAGAAGGAGCAGATAGGGAATTTTTAGAAAAATTTTATCAATTAATAACGGTACAGTCAAAACACCTTAGCAGAACAATTAATAAAAATAAAAATATCCCGGAAGTTTTTAATGCATTAAGAGGATTAATGATATCAGGTATATGTCTAAGTGGTGGAGAAAAACGTTATAATTTAGCTAAAAATATTCTTTTATTTGCTTTAAATAATCAAATATTAAATGATGGGGTTCATAAAAGTAAACAGCCTTCTATATCATTAGATATACTAACTGATTTAATTTGGATAAGAAGTGCTCTTCCAGAAAATGATTCTTTGATAGAAACTTTAGATACATACATAACTAAAATTAGTCATGCTATTAGATCATTAAGGCTAGGAGATGGTACTTTACTTAGATCAAATGGTGGAAAATCTTATTCTAGAGATGCAATAGATAAAGTATTAGATAAAACTGGAATTAAATTAAAATCTAAAATATCTGCAAGTTTAAAGTCAGCAGGTTATGAGAGATTGGCAGCAGGAAGATCAGTAATTTTATTAGATTGCTCTATTAAAGAAAAAAACCTTTACCATGGAAGCCTAAGTTTTGAAATGAGTTTCGGAAGAGACAGAATGATTGTTAATTGTGGTCCTACTCCTTTTAATAATAAAAAATGGGGAAAAGCTCTTTCTAGTTCTGCGGCACATTCTACTCTAGTAATTAATGATACCAATTCTTCTACTAATGAGAACTATAAAGAATTTAAAGTAAATACGGGAAGAGAAGTTACTTCTGGCTTCGAAATAATTTCTTCTCGTCATAATGGATATGAAAATATATATTCTGCAATTCATCAAAGAGTTTTAAAACTTGATTCACGCGGTAGTCTTTTAAAAGGAATAGACAATATAATTTCTGGCCCCAAAATTAAGTTTAAAATACATTTCCATTTGCACCCAAAAGTAAATGTTCGCTTAACCAGAAATAAAGAGAGGATACTTCTTTTAATTCCTAGTGGTGGGTGGGAATTTTACATAACCAAAAATAATACTAAATTGAGTTTAAATATAGAGGAGTCCATCTATGTGGAAGACAATGGCCAAATAAAAAAATCAAATCAATTTGTAATTAATGGAGAAACTTCTAACGCAGGAGCGCAAATAGAATGGTGCTTATCAAAAACAACATTATGAACGAATAATACAACCAGCTATTGAAAGTCCCACACCGAATCCCATTAACATAATCTTCATATTAGGTTTATATAAGCCACTATCTATTGACTGTTTTATAGCTATTGGAATAGTTGCTGAGACAGTATTACCCATATTTTTAATATTTTGAAACCACTTTTCGTCAGGAATATTTAATTTTAACTTTAACTGCCGCAAAATTACAGCGCTAGCCTGATGAAAAATAAACAAATCTATATCATCTTTTTCTAAATCAGCTTTTTCTAATAACTCATTAAAAACCTTAGGCACTTCTCTTAAAGAAAACTTAAACACTTTTTGCCCATCCATAAATAATTTTTCTTTTCCTTCGTGGTTTTCTAAAGCAAGTAAGTTTCCTCCACTGCCGTCAGTAAAAAAAGCAAAAGGCCCAACGACACCATTTCCTTTATTTTCTAACAATGCAACAGCAGCACCATCGGAAAAAATAGGCCTATTAGTTCTATCTTGTTTTGCAATATAGTTTGTATAAGTATCTGCACAAATTACTAATACTTTTTTTAAGCCTTGCTGATATATCATAGAACTTGCAGCAGATAAGCCATATACAAAACCCGAACAACCCTGGATTAAATCAAAAGCCATCAAATTTTTAGGCAAACCCAAAATATCTTGAATTAAACATGCTGAAGTAGGCAGCCTTGAGAAGGGAGATTGGCTAACATGTATTATTCCGTCTACGTTATTTTGCCCAACTCTTGATAGTAATTTTTTTGAGGCATCAATTACTAAACTTTTCTCGTCTTCGCCTTTATCTAAAACATGCCTCGAATGAATTCCTGTTTTATCTTTTAATTTATCTATTACCCAGTCAGGGTTTATTTTACTTAGGTCTTCAAGTGACTCTTTTTTATTCCCTAAAACATATTCTATGTCGGTAATTTGCAAAATTAAAACCCTTAATTTATTTTTCAATGCTATAATAAATATATTAACAACAATATATAAACAAAGCGTGGAATTTATCAATTTTAACTATAAAATAAAAATATAACTTATAAAAGAAATAATAATGTCAACTTTATCAAATCAGAGCCTACTCGAAATAAAAAATATTATTGCTGAAATATCTCTTCAAGCTGCTAAAGTAATAATGCAGAATAAAAACTCTGCAATAAAAATTAAAGAAGACGATACGCCTGTGACAATCGCAGATGAAGAATCAGATAAATTAATTAATAATTTACTTCTTAAAAATTTTCCTAACATACCTATTGTAAGTGAAGAAAGAGAATATCCAAAAAATACAATAGGTAATAATTTACATTGGATTATAGATCCGCTAGATGGAACTAAATCATTTATAGAAGGTAGTGAAGATTTTTGCGTATGTATTGCATTAGCTTTAAATCAAAAGCCAATAATTGGATGCATAGCTCACCCTCCGTCAGAAAAAATATGGGTTGGCGGAATAAATATTGGTTCCTCAACGAAAGAACAAAAATATAATTATCAAAAAATATATTGTAGAAATATTCCTAGTGAAGGTCCTACAATAGCAATTAGTAGGCATCATACTGGCCCTAAATTAACAGAATGGTTATCGTCGTTAATTTATGTTAAAGAAAAACGTGTTGGTAGTGCTTTGAAATTCTCATTAATTGCTGAAGGCAAAGCAGATGTTTTTCCCAGAACTACTAATACCTATGAATGGGACAGTGCAGCAGGTCAGGCAATTATAGAAGGAGCTGGTGGCAAAGTCACTCAAATGGACAACAAAGAAATGATTTATGGAAGAAAAGATAAAAAGAATCCAAATTTTATAGCTTATGGTAATCCTAATTGGATTAAATTTTTAAGGAATAAGTCGTAGTGGAATACCTAGCTTCATCTATCTGGATAAAAAGTTTATTTATAAGTTTTATAATTAGTGTTTTAACAATCAAACTATCATTATTAATTATAAATAAAACAAAAACCATAGATACACCTAACAAAAGATCTAACCATAGTGTTCCTACCCCAAAAGGAGCAGGAATAGGTTTGGTATTATCATTTTTAATTATATATTATATATTTTTTTCTATAAATGATTTAATTTTTACAACTTGTGTTGCACTACTTAGTCTTATATCTTTTATTAATGATAATAAACATGTCTCTATAATATACAGGCTTATAATACAAATTATTTTAGCTTTATTAGTTCTACTTTTATGGGAGCCTTTAATTAATTTACCTTTACTAAGTAATATAATTCCAAAATGGATAGGATTAACTATTATAATACTTTTTATAATATGGATGACAAATTTATATAACTTTATGGATGGAATTGATGGTATTTCTAGTACTCAATCTATAATTATTGGCATAGGAGTGGGTTCTTGTTTATTTTTATCTCAAGATATAAATAAACTTGAAAACATTCTCGCAGGCTTTTTTGTTGGAGCAGGGGCAGCATTTTTAATTTGGAATTGGCATCCAGCTAAAGTGTTTCTTGGTGATGCCGGTTCTATACCAATAGGGTTTATTAATGCTATTTTAATTTTACTATTATTTAAAAATGATCTTTGGTATGTGGCACTAATATTAAATAGTTATTATGTTTCTGATGCTTCTATAACACTATTAAAAAGGATAATTAATAAAGAAAAGCCTTGGGAAGCTCATAAAAGCCATTTTTATCAAAAGGCAATAAAAAATGGCAACAGTCACTCAGCAGTGTGCACTTTTATTGCAATTCATGGTCTTTTGCTTATAGCACTGGCTCTATATGCAACTATAAACCCAAATAATATAAATATTTTTTTTTCAATTCTTATAAGTAGCTTATCTACAATATATCTTTTATATTATTTAGATAAAACACCAAAAAATAATAAGAGAGTATAATAATGCATCCTATGATTAGATTATTTTTAATTTGTAACATAGATGGTATATTAAGTGTAATAGCATTCTTTGGTGCATACTGGCTAAGACTGGAAGTATTTCCTGCAACTCCGATTATAAGTTCTTTAATTGTATTTTTTTCTACAATATGCTCTTTTATTTTATTTGGAATATATAAAAGAATTTGGAGATATTCATCTACGGATGACTTGCTCATAATAACCAAAGCATCAGTAATATCAGTAATTTTGGCCGCATTTGCCTTTTTTCTAACAACAAGACTAGAAGATATGCCAAGGTCTACAATGCTTATTTATTTAATATTACTAACTATACTAAGTGGAGGAACTAGAATATTTTATAGACTGTTAAGAGATAAAACCTTAGCACCTATAAATAATATTAATGAAAGAATTAAAGTCTTGTTAATTGGCGCAACTGATGAAGCAGAAGCCTTGATAAGATCTTCTCATAAGCCAGATGGGCCTTATCAGATTATAGGGATATTTGATAATGATAAAAATAAATTAGGTAGAAAAATTAGAGGTATAGACATAATCGGCTCTATCGAAAAAGTTTTCGACTCCAACAACATTATTAAAACAAAAAAAATTACTAAAATAATAATTGCTGATCAAAATATATCGAGAAATGAAATAGACTCACTACTTAAATATACGGATAAAATTGGAATATCATTAGCACGCCTTCCAAAAATATCAGAGTTAAATAAAGCTCAAGATAATAATTCAAATGAGACACGCCCAATAGATATAGAAGACTTGTTAGGAAGGGCAGAAACTAGGTTTAATAAAGAAGAACTAGAAAAGTTAATAAGTAATAAAATAATATTAATTACTGGAGCGGGAGGAACTATAGGAACTGAATTAGCTAATCAAATATCTGACATGAGTCCAAAAACTATAATTTTATCAGACTACTCTGAATATGCTTTATGGAATATTACTGATAAAATTACTTCTAAAATAAATGAGGCAAATGTATCATCTATATTATTAGACGTTCGAGACAAACATGCTGTAGACAAAGTTTTTAAAGAAGAAAACCCTGATATAGTTCTACACGCTGCTGCCTTAAAGCATGTTCCTATATGTGAAAAACATCCTGCTGATGCAATGAAAACTAATATTCTTGGAACAAAAAATGTTTCTGAGACTGCAATTAAATATAAAACTAAAATAATGGTATTAATCTCTACTGATAAAGCGGTAGACCCTACTAATTTTATGGGAGCGTCAAAGAGAGCAGCAGAAATATATATACAAAACTTAGACAAAGAAAATTCTATTACAAATTTTGTTACAGTAAGATTTGGTAACGTTCTTGGGTCTACAGGATCTGTAATACCACTCTTTCAAAAACAAATTAAAAGAGGTGGCCCATTAAAAGTAACCCACAAAGACACTACTCGATTTTTTATGAGTGTTAAAGAAGCAGTAGAATTAGTTTTAATCTCATTAAGTTCCTCAGTAAATAAAAAAGAAAGAGGATACATAAATGTTCTTGAAATGGGAGAACCGATGAAAATTGATAATTTAGCCAAACAACTTGCTAGACTATCAGGACTTACTCCAGGTAAAGATATTGAAATAATATATACAGGATTAAGAACTGGTGAAAAGCTTCATGAAAAATTATTTCATCAAGATGAAGAAAAGCTTAAAACTGACCATCCTGATATTTTAATAGCTAAATCTAGAAAATTAAATTTTGCTGAGATAAATGAAATATTATCTTCAATGGATAATTCATTAATGCAAAATGATGAAAAAGAAGCTTTAAGAACACTTAAAAAGCTTGTACCGGAATTTTCTGTTGACCCCAAAAATAATATTTATTAAGGAATTAATATGTCACACAATCTAATTAAAGTTAAACGAGCCATCATATCTTTATCTGACAAAAATAATATTGAGGCTTTGATAAGTATTATTAAAAAATATAATATTGAGGTATTGTCAACAGGCGGCACTGCTAAAGTAATTAGAGAGCATGATGTAGAAGTTACAGATATTTCAGATTATACAAACTTTCCAGAAATGTTAGATGGAAGAGTAAAAACATTGCATCCTAAAGTTCATGGAGGCCTATTAGGCAGAAGTAATATAAGTCAACATGAAAAAGAAATGCAAGAGCATGATATTGAACCAATTAATTTATTAATAGTTAATTTATACCCTTTTTCAGAGACAGTTGAAAATGGTGAAAATTTTGAAGAATGCATAGAAAATATTGATATTGGAGGACCTTCTATGATCAGGTCTGCCGCCAAAAACCATGAAAATGTATGCGTAATTACAAACCCAGAAGACTACGAAGACCTTAACAAAATATTAGAAAAAAATTCAGGTAGCACTAGTTTAATTGATAGAAAACTGTATGCCTCAAAAGCTTTTTCTAAGACAGCCTTTTATGACAGTATGATCTCTCAATGGCTTAATAAGCAATTAAATGTTTCATGGCCAGATACAGTCACTATTTCAGGTAAACTAGTAGAAAAATTAAGATATGGAGAAAACCCACATCAAGAATCTGCTGTATACAAAAAAATGGACCATAAGTTAAATGGCGTTGTAAAAGCAGGCCTATTGCAGGGCAAACCTCTTTCTTACAATAATCTGAATGACTCAGATGCAGCATATGATTTAATAAACGAATTCAAAGAGCCAACGATAGCAATAATTAAACATGCAAACCCATGCGGAGTTTCTTCTAAAAAATCAATTTGTGATGCTTGGGAGTCCGCATTAAGAACAGATCCTCAAAGTGCTTTTGGAGGAATAGTCGCTAGCAATAAAGAAGTTACTGAAGAACTTGCAAAAAAAATGGACAAAATATTCCTAGAAGTAATTATTGCCCCAAGTTTTTCTAAAGCTGCAGTTAATATTTTTTCAAATAAAAAAAATTTAAGGCTATTAAAAATTAGGCCTCAAAAAAATGTTATAAATTCTGACCATATAATAAAAGATCTATCAGATGGCTTTCTGATGCAAGATAAAGATAATGAAGCTTTAGATGAAAATAATTTAAATATAGTTACAATAAAAAAACCTACCTCAAAAGAAATAACAGATTTAATTTTTGCTTTTAAAATAGCCAAACATGTAAAGTCAAATGCAATTATATATGCAAAAAACAATTCAACAGTTGGAATAGGAGCCGGCCAAATGAGTAGAATTGACTCTTCTCAAATTGCCGCTATTAAATCAAAAAAAGCTTCCAAATTAGCTGGATTAAAAACCAATATGGCTGAAGGGTCTGTATTAGCCTCTGATGCATTTTTTCCTTTTGCAGACGGCCTTATTGCTGCAGCGGAAGCAGGGGTAACATCTATTATTCAACCAGGCGGGTCTATAAGAGATAACGAAGTTATAGATGCGGCTAATAAACTTGGCTTATCTATGGTATTCTCTGGCATCAGACACTTCAGACACTAATAATGCTTGGGTTCAATCACTCTTTGTAATAAAAACAATCCTAATAAAAAAAATGCAATTATTGAAGCCATTCCTACCCTCTGACTATCAAATATAGTAACTATAAAAGCAAGAATAGCGGGTCCTAAAAATGCAGTGCATTTGCCTGAAACAGCATATATACCGAAGGTTTCGGCATTGTTTCCCTTTACGATATACCTCGACATAAATGACCTACTAGAAGATTGAATGGAACCTATAAAAAATCCAAGAGCAGATCCAAAAACTAAAAACCATTCTTTACTATTAAGAAACAAGGTTATACTTCCAATAACTATTAAAAAAATTAAAGATAAATTAATCACATATTTTGGTCCTACCTTATCGTCTATATATGAAAAAAATAGAGCCCCTAGTCCTGCAGTTATGTTTATTAAGATTCCAAAAATTATAATCTCTGAAAAACTCATATTAAAAGTACCAGCTGCATATAAACCGCCAAATGCAAAAAGGGTGTTTAATCCATCAGTATAAATCATTCTTGATAATAAAAAACGGCCCTTATTGCTATTTGAAAATAAGGATTTTATATTTTTAATAACCTCAATAAATAGATTTTCTTTTTGCGTATTTTTATCCTTACTAAAGTTATTAATTTTTAAGAGAAAAGGAATAGAAAAAAATATGAACCATATAGCAACAATTGGTCCAGCAATCCGAATATTAGCTGATAAATTTTTCTCTATTCCAAATAAAGGAGTATCTGTTTGCACAAAACCAAATAATATAATTAACAGACAAATAATACCTCCCGCATATCCAAAAGCCCACGACTTTCCTGATAAACTTCCTATTTGTTCCTTCTTAGCAAAGGATGGAAGTAATGAATTGTAAACCATGCCGCCTAGTTCAAATGCGACATTAGAAATTATAACTAAAATACAAACAAAAAAAATAGATTCTGGAACAGGATAAGCAAACCAAAATAAAGCTGCGCCAATGGAAGAAATTATTGTAAAAGTTTTTAGCCAAAATTTATAACTTAAGTTTTTATCTATATGCCTTCCAATAAAAGGTGATAAGCAAGCAACCAAAAATGCTGAAAAAGATATTGACCAACCCCATAATATGGATGCTTTCTCGGGGTCTCCCACAATTGCCTTTTCAAAATACGCTGCAAAAATAAAAGTTATTATAACTGTTGCAAATGGAGAATTTGCCCAATCATATATGCAGTAAGCAAAAAAAGGCTTTATTTTAGTTGAGAAAAACATTTTCCTTTTATTGTTCACTTTGCAAGGCTTTTATTTTTTCTTCTATTTCTGTAACTCTTCTTGCATTCCCTGGATGCATTCTAAAAAAAGAATCCTTCATCAATTCAGGCGCATAAATGGAGAGTCTTCTAAAATAGTTTGCAACTTTATTTTGCGAAATACCTGCTTTTATAGCAAATTCTACTCCGTATAAATCAGCTTCAGTTTCTTTTTCTTCTGTTTGAAAAATTAATAAATCACTTATTTTTTGAAGTGAAGGTTTTTCTTCTACGGGTATTGGGTTAGCATTACTTTCATATAAAGGGTCTCCTTTATAATGATAAATATTATGTGCCAACTCATGTCCTATTAAAAAAGCTAGTTCTTGATCATCTTTAACAAAATCAAAAGTTGCAATAGTTATGTAAATTTTAGACCCATCTGCATATGCATTTGGAATAGGAGAAATCATTGCTTGTACAGGATAGCCACAGATAACTTCACTTGTTAAATTATGTAAAATTTCTTTCTTTTGCCTTTTAATTGTAATTTTTAAATTACCTTTAATTGCTGCCTCGTCTAATAATGCTCTATAATTCTCTTTACTTACTGAGTTACTATTTATTGAAATAATTAAATCTCCCTCCATTACTTGAGATCTATGAGCTGGGCTATTATTTGCGACCGAGACAATCATGGGAAAAAGAATGATGTCATCATTTTCTATATTTTCTGGACTTGCAGCATAAAAAGATGAATTCAATGATAGTGGAAGATCATCTATGTGAGAAACCATAAGGCCAAAAGCATTTATTTTTGCGTTGAGGCAACTATCTATATTGGACTTCATTATAGGCCAAGCAATGTCATGAAGTTTTCTTGATTTCTCTGCTAATGATCTCACTAAAAACTTGCTTTGTTCTTTTATTTCTTTTTCTTCTAGCAGCCCCTCTTTATTTACCGGTTTATATGAAGAGATAGAAGAACAGGAAACTAAAAATAATAAGGTTAATAAAACTATAAATCTATAATATATCATTCATACACCTAAAATAATTAACTATTTTTACAAATGTAGCACATATTATGATTATACAAAAAGTTTAGTTTGGAGCGGGCGAAGAGATTCGAACTCTCGACATCTTCGTTGGCAACGAAGTGCTCTACCACTGAGCTACGCCCGCATAAATTTTATTAAAAAATTTACTTTACAATAAAGTGAATTATATAAAAGATTTTAATATTTAGGTCAATGTTATTTGAGCACTATGTATTTCAAGGAATAAATTTTAATTTTTAATTTAATTTATTTCAAAAATAAAATATTATAAAATTCTTAATGAATTTGGATAAAATATGAACGATAATGAATCAATAATTTCTCCTGAAAACACTATGGAAAATATTATAGTTGATTCAGATACAGCCTCATTTAGTAATGATGTAATAGAAGCTTCTAAAACTGGTCCTGTTTTAGTAGATTTCTGGGCAGATTGGTGTGCTCCTTGCAAACAATTAACTCCAATACTAGAAGAATTAGTAAAGTCCTATAAAGGGCTAATTAAGCTTGTAAAAATAGATACAGAAAAAAACCAAGAATTATCACAACAATTACAAATTCAATCTTTACCCACAGTTTATGCTTTTTATGAAGGGCAACCCATAGATGGATTTTCAGGAGCTATGCCAGAAAATGAAGTAAAGAAATTTATAAATAAAGTCATTGATGCTAGTGGAGGAAATAAAATAGAAGAATTGCAAAAAGCAATAGAAGATGCTGAAAAATTATTTAATGAAGAAGATTTTGAATCTGCATTAACTGCTTTTTCAAATCTATTATCTGCAGAAGCTAATAACGCTAAAATTATTGCTGGTTATGGAAAATGTTTATTAAAACTTGATAGGAATGAAGAAGTTAAAGAATTATTAGAGGGTCTAGAAGAGGATATGCTTAATGATAAAAACATAATCAGTCTTATTGCCTTATCTAAATTAGAAAAAAATAATAAAACAGCAGGCACGCCTGAAGAATATATTGAAGAGGTTAATATAAATCCTAATAATCATGAACTCAGATTCAAATTAGCTGAAGCGTATTTGGCATCTAATCTAAGGCAAGAAGGTATAGAACAATTATTAATAATAGTAAAAAAAGACCGAAAATGGGAAGACGACAAAGCAAGAAAAAAAATCATTGAACTGTTAGATGCTTTTGGAGAAGATGATCCTATTACTTCAGAAACTAGACTTAAACTTTCATCAATAATTTTTTCATAAATATGCATAAAATAACAAATATAGATAATATACCAAAAGAAATACCAATATTTCCCTTATCGAATTGTTTATTACTTCCTAAAGGCACTATTTCTCTTAATATATTTGAGCCTAGGTATTTAAATATGACAGAAGACGCTATTTCAAGTAATCGATTGATAGGAATGATACAACCTAAAAACAATTATAAAGATGAGCCTGATCTCTATCCTGTAGGGTGCGTCGGAAAAATTACTCATTTTTCAGAACTTGAGAACCAAAAGTACTTAATAGAATTAACTGGAGTTTGCAGATTTCAACTACTAAGCAATAAATTAACAAGTAAAAATTATAGAATTGCAAATATAGATTTTAAAGAATTTTCCTTTGATTTAGAATATTATAAAACAGAATTAAATTCTTCCTTGAAAAATAGTTTTTTGTCTTCCCTTAAAAATTACTTTACGTCTCAAAAAATCGAAGCTGACTGGAAAATAATAGAAAAAGCGCCTATAAACGTTTTGATAAATTCTCTTGCTCAATCCTGTCCATTTAATAAAGAAGAAAAGCAGATGCTATTAGAGAGCAAAGACCTAGATGATTTAACAAATATAATGATAACTTTATTTAAAATATATTCTGCAGGTGAAATTAAAAACCTTAACTAAAATATGGTATCGTAATGAAAAATGACTCAAATAAAATTGACAAAAGCTTATTAGATCTTTTGGTTTGCCCAAAAACAAAAGGCCCCCTTATATATGATGAAGCGAATTCAGAATTAATTAGCGAAAAAGCAAACCTTGCCTTTCCCATAGAGGATGGCATTCCTATAATGTTGATAGATAAAGCAAGAAATTTAAAATGATAGACGACAGTAAATATAAAATAAAATCAATCATATGTAATAAGCAAAAGCTAAATATTTTATTTTATGATAATTATGAGTCTGAAATCTCTGCAGAACTTCTTAGAATCGAAAGTCCGTCAGCGGAAGTACAAGGGCACTCGAAAAAAGAAAAAATTACGCCCCTTAATAAAAAAAATGTTTCTATAGTTAATATAGAAAAAGTAGGGAATTACGCAATTAGAATTATATTTGATGATGGGCACAATACAGGTATATATTCTTGGTCTTATTTGAGAAAAATTTCCGAGAACAACATTATATTATATAAAGACTATTTAGAAAGAATGGCTAAAATTAGAAACGTTTAAATGCCCATTGCATATTTCATAAAAGCCCTCTTGAGAAATGGTGTATTACTTACAGTCGACAGGCCCAATCTTCTAATAGTTTTAATGTAAGGTTTTGAGTTTCTGAATAATTCATTTAATGCATGTGTAGCGTTTATTAATGAAACAACATCCAATTTTCTTTTCTTTTCATAATCTTTTAAAAACTTTATACTTCCTATATCTAGTCCTAAACTTGCTCTAACGGCACACATTTCTGAAAACTTTTCCATGCCTCTTAAAGATAAATTAAATCCTTGTCCAGCAATTGGGTGAATTGCGTGAGCCGCATCACCCATAAGAATAATTCTCTCTGAGGTTATATTTTTTGGTTTGATTAACTCTAATGGAAATGCATTAGAAGCTCCGTATAATTTAATTTTTCCTAACCATTCAAAACAATGACGTTCCAATTCATAAGAAATAGCATCGGGATTACTTTTACTTGCTTTTAATCTACTTCTAGTAACTTCCTTATTATCAGACCATATAATAGCAGACCTGTAATAGTTATTATGTTTTTTCATAGGAAGCACTGCTAAAGGACCACCTGGTAAAAATTTTTCAAGTGCGATATTATTATGATCTTCTTTATGTAGAATCTGTGTTACATAAGCCTCTTGACCATAAGAAGACTTATTCTCCTTAATACCTGCCATTTTTCTAATTACCGAATTTTTTCCATCTGCTGCAACTATAAGATTTGCTGAAATTATTTTATTATTTTCTAAAAATACTTTTGCCGAAAATTTATCCACTTCTATATTTAATACTTTAGAATTTATTCTCTTAACCTTGCCCCATTTTTTTAAATTCTTTATTGTTAAATCTATTTGCTTAATTAAATCTGAGTTCTCAACTACATGGCCCAAACTTTTAATATTAGTAGAAATTTTATTTCTAACAAAATCTTTGTAATCAAATACAAGAGAAATAGAAGAGCTCCCGTCTAATATATTAATAGTATTTATTGCTTCGGCTTTACTTTCTAATTTGTCCCATACCCCTAAATCATCGAAAAACTTCCTAGGCCCAGCTGCAATAGCTGTAGTTCTTTTATCTTGTTCCATTAATTCTCTTACGCTCCGTGGATCAACCAACAAAACATCAAAACCTTTTTTTTGTAATGAAAGTGCTAGAGTCATTCCAGCTAAAGCGCCTCCACATATTATCACGTCTGTATGCAATGTTTTTCCTCTAAATATATAAATTTGTTTTATATTTAAAAATACTATGACAATATTAAGTATGCAAATTCCAGTAAATATAAAATCATTATCTGCTTTTGATATAGGACAACTTTTACATAAAAAAAAGGTTTGTCCTATAGATTTAGTAGATTTTTATTTTAATGAAATAGAAACATTTAATAAACCAAGCCCTTATATTCTTATGACAAAAGATAGAGCTTACAATGAAGCATCCTTATCCAAAAAAAGATTATTAGCAGATAAGTCTTTAGGTCCATTAGATGGTGTTCCCGTTGCATGGAAAGACCTTTTTGATTTTAAAAATTGTGTAACAACAGGAGGTTCCAAAATATTAGAAAACAGGAATCCTGCTAAACTGGATGCAAAAGTGGTCAATTTAGCAAAAAAAGCTGGACTTATTCAACTTGGAAAAACTTCTACAGTAGAATTTGCGCTCGGAGGAATAGGGACTAATGATAATTTTATTACGCCTGAAAATGCTATTATGACTGATAAGCCACGTGTGCCAGGAGGATCTTCTTCTGGCTCAGGTGTGGCTTTAGCTAACGGGCTTTGTGCTGCTAGTTTTGGAACAGATACAGGAGGGTCAGTAAGAATACCTTCAGCATGGAATAAATTAATTGGATTAAAAACTTCAATTGGAAGAATATCCTTGAAAGGAGTTACTCCTTTAGCCTCATCTTATGATACCGTTGGTCCTTTAACCAAAAGCGTTAAAGATGCTAGCTTATTATTTTCTATACTTACTAATAGGCCATATTTCAATTTTGAAAATATTTATTTTAATAAAATAAAAATACTTGTAGTCAAGGGTATGCCTTGGATAAATGCTGACGATAAAGTTCAAGAAGCTTGTGAAAAAGCTATTATTAAATTATCTAAAGCAGGAATAGAAATAATTGAAAAAGAAATTTTTGAAATAGAAGAAATGCATAACCTACTTGCAGAAAATAATGGTGGAACTACTGTGGCAGAAGCTTATTCAAAATGGAAAAACTTAGTTGAAAAACATAGCTCACTGATTGATAGAGATGTTCTAAATAGAATGTTACTTGGAAAAAGAATGACAAAATTATCTTTAATGGCTATTTACGAGGCAGAAAAAAAACTCTCAAAAAAACTACATTTTACTATGGACAACTATGATGCCATTTTAATGCCTACTATTCCAATTTTGCCTCCTACTATAAGCGAAGTAAAAAAGAATATAAAAACATATGATAAATTTAACAGGCTAGCACTAAGAAACACGAGAATTGCAAATTCTTTACGTTTATGTGCTATTAGCCTTCCCCTTCCAGAAGATTTACCAATTAGTATCATGCTATGCAAATCTATTAATAAGGATGAAGAATTATTAAACCTTGCAGAAACTATATTTAATATAATTAATTAAAAGGAGGCAATATAAAAAATTGCCTCCTTTCTTAAAGCTAGGTAAGTATATTAATTATATCCTTTTTCTCCATGAATAGATGTATCAAGACCTTCAGTTTCTTGATCATCATTCACTCTCAGACCAATAGTGCTTTTAACCGCTAAAGTTATCAGCCAGGTAATAATTAAGCACCATAAGCCCACAGCTATAACGCCTATCAATTGTGTGATAAATTGATTTCCAATTGTTTGTTCTGATAAACCTAAGCCTCCAAAAGCTGCTGAACCTAAAGGAGCCGTTAATAAAATTCCCAATACCCCTCCAACACCATGAACAGCCATAACGTCAAGTGCATCATCTATCTTCCATTGATTCTTAATTATTCCACACATTTTGTAGCAAATAACGCCAGCTAAAACGCCAATTATTAAAGCTCCTATAGGACCTACAAAACCGGATGCTGGTGTAATTGTTGCTAAGCCTGCTATCGTTCCAGTAGCAACTCCAACTAAAGTAGGTTTTCCATGGGATATCCATTCAATAAACATCCATGTTAATGCCGCTGTAGCAGCAGATATATGTGTAACTGTAATGGCCATTCCTGCCGCTCCATTAGCAGCTAAGGCAGAACCTCCATTAAAACCAAACCAGCCAACCCATAACATTGCCGCCCCAACAAAAACTAATACGGGACTATGCGGGGGCTTAACATCATTTGGGAAGCCTTTTCTAGACCCTAACATTTTTGCTATAACTAAAGCAGCCATTCCACAATTTAAATGAACTACTAATCCTCCTGCAAAATCTTGAAGACCCATTTGAGCCAACCAGCCTCCACCCCAAATCCAGTGAGTAACAGGAGCATATACTAATAATAACCATAATCCTGAAATCCATAAAACTGCTGAAAACTTTATTCTCTCTACAAAAGCTCCCACCACTAATGCTGGAGTAATAATTGCGAAGGTCATTTGAAACATGAAAAACACATTTTCTGGTATATTGCCTGCAGCAGTAGATGTGTCTACTCCAGCTAAAAATGCTTTTGCAAGATCTCCAATATAAGCACCTCCTCCAGAAAAAGATAAGCTATATCCCGCAATTAACCAAATTACTGAAGCTAAACAAGCAATAGCAAAACATTGAATTAATACTGATATTATATTTGTAGCCCTAACTAGCCCTCCATAAAATAAAGCTAAGCCAGGTAAAGTCATTAAAAGAACTAAAGCTGTGGAAGTTAATATCCAAGCTGTGTCTGCACCAACCATTTTTCCCCCAATCTATCATTCATGTTAGCTTAAAAATTGCCCACTATGAATTTTTAATGTTTAAATATTAAGCAAACATACTATATTTATAAAAATACAGCAAATAATATGATAAGAATCACGTTATATATATTTAGAGTGTATATATAATATAGACCTAATTAAAATACACAGCTATATTAATTTAAAATTATAAGATTAGAAAAAAAATATATGAGTTATAAATTAGTGAATATTAATGAAAATTTAAAACTACTTAATCACTATCCTTTTCAAAGGCTTAATGTCCTCTTAAAAGGTATAGAAGCTCCTAGAAATTCTCCTGAAATCATAATGTCAATAGGAGAGCCCAAACATAGGCCTCCTACGTTCATAAAAAGTATAATAAATAAAAATTATGCTAATTGGAGCAAATACCCTCCCACTTTGGGTTTAGAAAAATTAAATATTGCATCCGTAAACTGGCTTAATCGAAGATATAAACTGTCAAAAAAATTTATTAATCATAGAGATAATATAGTTCAATTAGCAGGAACTAGAGAAGGACTATTTAATGTTGCTTTAGCTTTAAGCCCTACTATCAAAAATAATAAAAAGCCTGCAATGCTTTTACCTGACCCATTTTATCAAGTTTACGCTGGCGCCTGTAGAATTAGCGGCGCAGAGCCTATATTTGTTAGGTCGTTAAAAGAAAATAATTTTATACCCGCTTTTTCTGATGTTGATAAAAAGATACTTAAAAGGACTTCTATTATATATGTCTGTTCGCCATCAAACCCTGAAGGTTCTGCGCTCAAACTTAAGGAGTGGAAAAATTTGATTTCATTAACAAGAAATTATGGTGCGGCTTTAATAGTAGATGAATGTTACACAGATATCTATTCAAAAACACGCCCTTTAGGCATACTAGAAGCTTGTAAGAAACTTAAGACAGGTCTAACTAATATTATTAGTTTTCATTCTTTATCAAAACGTTCAAATGTTCCTGGAATAAGGTCTGGTTTTGCTGTAGGAGATAAATATCTTATTCAAAACTTCAAAAAACTTAGACATTACTGTGCTGGACAACAGCCTCTTCCAATACAAGAAGTTGCGACAGCTTTATGGAATGAGGACTCCCATTCGGAAAAAAATAGGCAAAAATATATTAAAAAATTTGAGATAGCTAAAGAAATTTTTAAAAATTACAACGATTTTTATATTCCAGATGGAGGTTTTTATTTATGGCTTAAAGTTGGTAATGGAGAAAAGTTTGCTAAATTACTATGGAAAGAAAAAGGGATAAAAGTTATGCCTGGAGCTTATTTATCAAATTTTAATAATTCTAAACCATATATAAGAATTGCTTTAGTTTCTGATATTAAGGAAACTAAAACTGCCCTTAAAGGTATTTATGATATTCTTTGTAAGCATTAAATATGAACAGTTTAAATAAAAATAATTTACCAAAAGGCCCAGCTGGATTTTATTCATGGACCAAACATAAAATAACACAAACACTAGGTGTCTTACTTTTTTTAATTTCTATATTTTTATGGTTTTCATTTTATTATTTTGATTTTCAAGATTATGGCAATCCTTATTTATCATCTTCAAAAGAAGATGTTCACTTATTCTATTTTTTAGGATCTTGGATTAATGGAGTGATTACATACTGGATAGGTAAAGGATGTTGGATATTGCCTTTATTGCCTCTTACTTTAGGCTATAGATTATTTAATGACATAGAAATCAAATATTTAATTTTTAAAATAATATTTATTTTTATTGGCTTATTATTAATTTCTGGAGGTTTAAAGAATTTAGGGCTAGACGGAGGACAGATAAGCCTATGGACATTTAAACTATATTTAAAACTAGAGACGTTAGTAAATTTAGAAAACGAAAAATTTATTTTAAATTTATCAGGAATAATAATCGGTGCTTTATTAATTTTAAGCTCATTAGATATGAGATTCAGAATATACAATAACTTATTAATATTTATTTTTAAAAATTTATCATTATTAATTAATTATATTTTTAAATTACTATATAAAAATATCATAATATTATCATCTATATTCAAACTCAAAAAAGAAGTTTCTCAAAAAGCAACTAGCAATAAAAAAACATTTGCAAAGAAAAAAATGCCTCACCTAGGGTCTAGGGAGGAAAAAGAAAAACAAAAAGAATTAGAGTTGGGGTTTCAAGAAAACACAATATTCACCTTACCTCACCTAGAATTATTAACAGAACCAAAAAGAAAAAAAGAATATAAAAATAATGAAGAACAATTAGAAAATACTGCCAGAATGTTAGAAAATGTATTAGACGATTTCGGCATAAGAGGAGAAATAGGTAGAATACAATCAGGTCCTGTAGTAACTAGATATGAGCTTGAACCTGCTCCAGGTGTTAGATCAAGTCGAGTGATTGGGCTATCGGATGATATAGCACGGTCCATGAGTGCTATTTCAGCTAGAGTTGCAGTTGTTCCGGGAAGAAATGCCATAGGCATTGAGCTGCCTAATGAGGATAGAGAAGTTGTTTTTTTAAGAGAGCTAATTAGCGCAAAAGCCTTTGAAGAAAAATATGATTTGCCTTTAGCATTGGGAAGAAATATTGCAGGGAGCCCAATAATAACTGATTTAGGCAAAATGCCTCATCTACTTGTTGCTGGTACTACTGGTTCGGGTAAGTCAGTTGCCGTAAACGCAATGATCATTTCATTGTTATATACTTTGGAACCTCATCAACTTAAATTTATTATGATAGACCCTAAAATGTTAGAATTGTCAGTATATGAAAATATACCCCATCTATTACACCCGGTAGTAACTGAGCCGCACAAAGCTGTAGTAGCTTTAAAATGGGCAGTCCAAGAAATGAATAATAGATATCGCCTTATGTCAGAATTGGGAGTAAGAAGCATACATAGTTACAATAGTAAAATATTAAAAACAAGAGAGAAAGGACAAGTTTTAACTAAGTCTTTGCAAACCGGGTTTGATCCAGATACTGGAAAACCAATAATAGAAAAACATGAATTATCCTCTGATATTTTGCCTCACATAGTTATAGTAATTGACGAAATGGCAGATTTAATGCTTTCTGCTGGAAGAGATATTGAAATGTCAATACAAGCATTAGCACAAAAAGCTAGAGCAGCAGGAATACATTTAATAGTTGCAACCCAAAGACCTTCTGTCGACGTTATTACAGGAACAATTAAAGCTAACCTTCCTACTCGTATAAGCTTTCAGGTTACAAGCAAAATAGATAGTAGAACAATATTAGGCGAACAAGGAGCAGAACAATTACTAGGAAAAGGAGATATGCTATTTATGGAATCGGCAAGCCAAGTTCAAAGAATTCACGGCCCTTTTGTTTCAGATCAAGAAGTAGATAAAGTTGCTTCATTTCTAAGAAGCCAAGGTACTCCTGATTATGTTTTTGAAATAACGGAAGATTTAGATGATCAAAATACAAGTTTAGAGACAGGTAAAGCTAGTGATCCTTTATTTGACCAAGCTGTAGACTTAGTATCTAGAGAACAAAAAGCTTCAACAAGCTTTCTTCAAAGGCATCTTCAAATTGGCTATAATAGAGCTGCAAGAATTATTGATGTAATGGAAGCTGAAAAAATGATTTCGCCCGCAAGTCAGACAGGTAAACGAGAAGTTCTACTAAATAAGAAATAAGCTAAAAATGTTAACAAAAAACCATAATTTGAAAATTATATATACTATAACATTATTCTTTTTATTTTGTTCCTCTAGTTACAGTTCCAATATACAAAAAGATATAGTAGCTTTAGAAAACCATCTTAATTCAATTAATAATATGTCATTTATCTTTGAGCAAAAAAATAAAAATAATAAAAAAGAAATAGGATGGATGCTAGTCCAAAAACCTAATAAATTACGTATCGAATATAAAGGTGAAAATGACTTAATAATAATAGCAAATTCATCATATTTAGTTTTATATAAAGCAAATGACGATATTATCACCAGTCTATCCAATGAAGGGCCTTGGAATATTTTAACTAAAAAAAATATAAAAATTGCTATCAATGAGGATAACATTGAAGCAAACGTTTATTTAAAAAAAATTAAAAGTTTTTCAAATAATAATACAAATTTCACTACTTATGAAATCCTAATGAAAAATGAAGATAATCAGTTTAATATACCCTTATTACTATATACTTCTTCAGACCCTTTTCAAATAAATGGTTGGGAAATAGGAGAAAAAGATAACAAAACTCAAGTAAAAATTTTAAAAATATTAGAGCTCAATAAAAAAAACATCGACTCAAATATATTCTTGTTATCTGAAAAAAATAGAAATGAAGGAAAAGTATGGCTTAGCCCTTTTGACAAAAAAGCAGTAACTAGAGAGCCAAAATATAGAGACTAATTTAATTAAATGCTTTCTGTTTTAAAATATATCCATTAACAGTAGTTTCTAAATTAAAAACATTATAATCATTATTATAAAGTTTTTTTCTTAATCTCCAAATATGTGTTTTTATTGTGTTAGAATTGGCATGTGACGAATAACCCCAAACTTGTTTTAGTAAAAAATCTTCATTTAAAGTATTATTTAAGTTTTCAAATAAAGTTAATAATAATCTTGCTTCTAAATTAGTGAGATAAATTAAATTTTTTTTCTCGTCACAAAGTGTTTTTAAATTCCTATCAAAATTAAACCTTCCTAATTTAATATTAGAATTAATTTTTCTATAGCTAGCTTCACTAAGATAAGGCATCAAAGCATTATTTAAACTATTTTTACTTAGAGGTTTTTGAAAAAAATGTATAAATGAGTTATTGGCATTAGCCTCCGGAATATTTTCAATTAGACATAAAATTGGTATTTTAAATTTGTATTTTTTATAAAGGTTTTTTATATGCTCTTTCTTTCCATTATGAATTATATATTCATCTATCAATAAAACCTTAGTATTTTCAGTAATTTTGCCTTTTATTGCAGAATAGTCCCGTATTATTTTTGGGCGAACATTTATTGCAAATAATACCGATTCTAAAGACTCAGAAACCTCATTATCAGCAGTAAAAACTAAAATATCATATAATGCTTTTTTCATTTTATACTATTTAAATTTTTCATCTTTTCGTTCGCCAAATATTTTAGTTCCTATTCTAACTGATGTTGACCCTAAATATATAGCCATTTCAAAATCTTTACTCATTCCCATACTAATATTTTTTACATTTGCTTCTTTAGCAATATTTGTTAATAACGCAAAATAAGGAGCAGGGTTTACTCCGTTAGGAGGGATTGCCATTACACCATTAATTTTAAGACCATAATCTTTACAATTTGTGATAAACTTTTTTGCCTCAGAAGGAGGACAACCATTCTTTTGTTTCTCTTCTCCTATATTTACTTGTACATATAAATCTGGGAAGCTCTTAAATTTATTAATATTTTTTTTCAGCTCTAATGCTACTTTTTCTCGGTCTACCGTCTCTATAACATCAAATATTTTGATTGCATCTTTTACTTTATTTGATTGCAAAGGTCCTATCATATGCAAAATCGTTTTTGGATATAATTTTTTAATTTCTGGCCATTTTCTTATTGCTTCCTGAACTTTATTTTCACCAAAAGATCTTTGTCCTAACTTCGCTGCTTCGCATATATATTTTTGCTCTATCGTTTTACTTACTGCAACTAATTTAATGTTTTTCTCTGAAACCTTAGCTAATTTGCATGCATTTCTAATGTCTAGCTCTACTTTTTTTATGTTCTCCATAATTTTTTTATTTTTAATCATTTATAAATATTTCTTATATCTGTTAAAGATTATTAACTTTAAAATTATTATTAACTAAATTATTGATTAAAGAAATGATAAAAAATAAATTTATAGCTTCTTCAAGGTCTGTTTCCTTTAATTTTAAAAATAAAAAATTTAAGAAAAATAGAATTAAACATCCATACATATGGTTTTTAACCGATAATAATAAAATAAAATATCCATTAAAAGTATTAAAGAAATTACCAAAAAAATCAGGCGTTATTATAAGAAACTACTCTAATGAAAAAATAATAAACAAGGAAATAAGTAAATGGAGATCTAGAAGGCTGCTTACAATTTTAAAAGCAGGGAAATACTCTAAAACGCTATATTCAGATGGTATTCATTATCCTCAATGGCTACAATCATCTTTTGTTAAACAAAATGACATAAAATCTATGTCTGTTCATAGTGGTAAAGACATTAGAAAAAGCATCAATATTAGAGCTAATTTAGTATTTATTTCTCCAGTTTTTGAAACAACATCCCATAAAAATAAAAAGGGGCTAGGTATAATAAAGTTAGGGCTATTAGTGAAATTATTTAAAATACCAGTAATTGCTCTAGGTGGAATAAATAATGATAATGTTTCCAGACTAAGAAGCCTGCCTATCTCAGGCTGCGCTGGTATTGACATTTTCTCAGAAGACTAACAGTAAAAGCGCCAAATTACTTATCACATTACTTGTTGTATTTTTACAACATTGTTAAAAAATATTCTTCAATTGCTGTCTTTTTCATTGCTAGGCATTATTGAGCTGCGTTATTATCCGTATTAAGCATTTTTGCTATAATATATTGTTCTTTGGAGGATAACTATGAACAAATTTTTAATAACTTTAGCTACTTTAGTAGCTTTCGCACTAAGTAGTGTTGCTCATGCTGATGTTAAAATCAGTGGTTTCTTGCAACAAATAGTTGGTGCTGGAGATGAAGTAGATGGCGGCGTTACATATAAATTTAATAGATTTTCATTTGGTGCTGACACTACAACTGATAACGGTTGGACAGTAGGTGGCTCATTTGCTGCTGAATTTGGTAACATGGCTGCTGGCGGAATGTCAGGATATTTACCTACATCTAACTCAATGTACATTCAAACAGATATGGCGACTATAACAATTGGTTCAACAGCTGATGCTGTAACTAACTTAGTTCCTCGTATTGGTAACATGGTTCCAGGTGGTGGACATGATGCTGGATACCAATTCCTATTTGATGGTGGCGCTATTGCTAGTAATGGTGTTAACTATGCGGAAGCATATTATGCTATGGCAGCTAATAGAATTAACGTAGCTTTACCTTCAGTAAATGGTTTTACTGTACAAGCAACATACACACCAGACATGGGCATTAATTCAGGTTCAGGTATTAGTAGAACAGCTGCTAATGCAGATGTAAGTGCAAGCCACGGAGAAACTACTCACGTAGCTATTTCTTATAGTGGTGAAATGGACGGAATGTCTTATACAATAGGTCTAGGTTCAATTAACGGTAATGCAATTGGTACACTTGGTACTGGTGCTACATCAACTAATAATGACTTAGCATCTTTTGCTGGTGCAATCAAAGTAACAATGGGTAACATTGCTATGGGTGTGCATGCTTTTGATAATGGCGATAGCTGGGGTCAAAGTGAAGATGCAGACAAAGCAAGTCACTCTGGTTACACAGTAATGGCTACTTATAATATGGGTAACGTTACAGTTGGTGCTGGATATGCGCATGAAGAGAAAGCTCTTGGAACTAGAGGAGCTACAAGCACACAAGCTGGTAACCTAGTTGCAGAAGATTCTATTACTATGGTTGGTATTGGATATAACTTAGGTGGTGGAGTAAGCACTAACCTACAACTATCTAATATAGACCATACTGATGGTGATCACGCTACAACTGAAGCAGATCCACAAGTTCTATTTGCTAATATTTCTCTAGGATTCTAATCCTAAAAATAATTAGTAAATTAAAACTAAAAATAAGAGACAGCGTATATTTACACTGTCTCTTTTTTTTTGTCTTATGTTAAACATCAGTTGATTTTCATATAGTATAGATGTAAATCTATATACTGTTATATTAAGAATTTATAGGTTAAAAGTATATGTTTTTTAGAATTAAAAATTTATTATTTATAATTATTGCAACACTGGTCTGTTTGTTTTTTACTAATAGTTGTTCTTTAGATGATGCAGAAATAGTAAGAGCGCCTCCGCCTGAAGATTTAGTAATTAAAAGAGAAAGAGAAAGAAGAGAAGCTTTAGGTGCTGGAGATGATGAAAGTTTTGTTGGAAACTTATTTAAAGATATTACTGGTATAGGAAAAGAAGAAAAAAAATCAGGTGGAACTGGCATCTCAGTAAATACATATCTTTGGAGGGCTTCATTAGATGCATTATCTTTTATGCCTCTGTTATCTGCAGATCCTTTTGGGGGAGTTATCATAACTGATTGGTATTCTACCTCACCAGTATCTAAAGAGAAATTTAAAGTTGTAACATATATATTAGATAAAGAACTAAGAGTAGACGCATTAAAAGTGTCAGTTTTTAAAAGATTAAAAAATGAAGATGGGGATTGGGTGGATTCTAAGAGCAGTTCTATATTGCAGAACAAAGTAGAAGATGCAATTTTAACTAAAGCTAGAAAATATAAAATACAATCTATAAATAATTAGCCTGCAAAATAGAGGATTATTATGGGCATGCACAAGCCATATATAGCAAAAGAAATAGAGACCAAATGGCAAAAAGAATGGCAAAAAAATAACGTCTATAAAGCTTCTGCTGATAAAAAAAATAATTACTACGTCTTAGAAATGTTTCCATATCCTTCAGGAAAAATTCATATGGGGCATGTGCGTGTATATACCTTAGGAGATGTTCTTGCTAGATATAAGAGATGTTCAGGGTATAATGTGCTGCACCCTATGGGCTGGGATGCCTTTGGTATGCCTGCTGAGAATGCAGCATTTGAAAATAAAATACATCCAGCAATTTGGACAAAACAAAATATAGATAATATGAGAAAACAGCTTAAAGCTATGGGTTTAAGCTATGATTGGGATTTAGAATTTGCAACATGCGATCCACTTTATATTGAATGTCAACAAAAAATATTTTTAGATTTTTATAAAAATGATTTGGCTTATAGAAAAGAGGCATGGGCAAATTGGGACCCCGTAGACCAAACCGTTCTATCAAACGAACAAGTTATAGATGGAAAAGGCTGGAGGTCCGGTGCAAAAGTAGAAAGAAGAAAGCTTCCTCAGTGGTTTTTTAGAATCACAGAATACGCGGATGATTTAATAGACAGTCTAGATAAATTAGACAATTGGTCCAACCAAGTAAAAATTATGCAGAAAAATTGGATTGGAAGATCTGAAGGTCTTAAATTAAAATTTAAGATAGATCAAAGGCCAAATGATAAAATTGATTCAAATAATATTGAAGTATATACAACTCGACCTGATACAATATTTGGAGCGAGCTTCGTAGCAATAGCTCCTGACCATCCTATTGCAAAATCACTAGCAAATAATAATAAGGAATTACAGAAATTTATATCTGAGTGTAATCAAATAGGTACTTCTGAAGAAGCTTTAGAAAAAGCTGAAAAAAAAGGTTTCGATACCAAAATAAAAGTATTTCATCCATTTGAAGAAGGAGAAAAGATACCGGTATTTGTTGCTAATTTTGTACTTATGAGCTACGGAACTGGGGCTATTTTTGGAGTGCCGGCACATGATCAGAGAGATTTAGATTTTGCTAACAAGCTTAAGCTGCCTGTAAAAGTAGTTGTAAAAGATAAAAATAATAATTATGAAAATATAGATACTGTCGCATATACGGGAGACGGGGAAATTATAAACTCTGGTATGCTTAATGGCATGAATATACATGAAGCAAAATCTCACGTTATAGAACTTGCTGTAAATAAGAAAATAGGTAAAAAATCAAAACAGTTTAGGCTTCATGATTGGTGTGCATCCAGGCAAAGGTATTGGGGCTGTCCCGTTCCGATAGTTCTGTGTGATAATTGCGGTATAGTTCCTGTGCCCAAGGCTGATCTTCCTGTTTTACTGCCAGATGATGTAACTTTTGATAAAATAGGAAACCCTCTAGACCATCATAAAAAATGGCAAACTGTTAATTGTCCTAAATGTAATAAGCCCGCAAAACGAGAAACTCAAACTTTTGATACTTTTGTTGATTCGTCATGGTACGCTTTAAGATACCCTGCCCCCAAATCAAAAGAGCCTATTGATAAAAAAGAAATGCTTAAATGGAGCCCACCAGACCAATATGTAGGAGGTATTGAACACGCAATCTTACATTTACTGTATTCAAGGTTTTTTAATAGAGGCTTAAAAAAAACAAAATACGTAAATTTTGACGAGCCTTTTAAAGGTTTATTTTGTCAGGGTATGGTGTGCCATAAAACATTTAAAAGTCCAGGCGGATGGGTAGAGCCAGATAATGTTGAGCTAAAAGGGAATAAAGCTTTTTTGAAATCTAATAATCAAGAACTAGAAATAGGCCGTTCTGAAAAAATGTCAAAATCCAAAAAGAATATAGTGGACCCAATGTCTATTATAGACAAATATGGTGCTGATACGGCCAGATTATTTATGTTGTCAGACTCTCCTCCTGAAAGAGACTTGGACTGGAGTGAAAGCGGTGTAGATGGATGCTGGAAATATTTAAAAAAAATATGGGGACATTTTCACAATTATACTCCGCCTAAGAAAAACTTTTTAATTTTAAAAGATGCAGAAGAAGGCCATAAAAAAATAAGAAGAGAAATTCATATATGCATACAAAATACAACTGATAGCATAGAAACTTTTAGATATAATAGTGCTGTTGCAAGTATTAGAAAATTATCAAATTTACTACTTGGTATAAGTAATAATGAAAAAAGTTTAATTTTAGATCAAATTATATTAGAGGGTTGGGAATCCTATTTAATAATGCTTTCTCCGATAACACCGCATATTGCTGAAGAATTATGGAAACTAATGAACCCTAACAGCTCTATTTTAAGTCAAAAATGGCCAGATATAAATGAAGAAATATTAAAAGATAAAAAAATAGTAATGGCAGTTCAAATAAATGGCAAGCTTAAAAATACTATTGAAATAGCTCCGAAAGAGATTGCAAATAAATCATTACAAGAAAATAAAGCTTTAGCCTTAAATAATATTAAAAATATAATACTTAATAAAGAGCCTAAAAAAATAATAGTAATTCCAGGTAGAGTAATAAACATTGTTTTATAAAAGCATCTTTTTCTTTTTTATACTTTCTTTTGCAGGCTGCCAATTTCAGCCTGTATATAATAGTCAAAACATAATCTCAGAACTTTGTTCTATAAAAGTTAAAAATATTAAATCAACAGCACAAATTTTTGAGGTAAATTTCAAGAATGATTTAGAATATATTTTATGTGATAAAAAAGCAGCTGAAACTAAATATATATTAGATTGGACAATTGAAAGAAGTTTTAAAGAATTAATTAAGTCAGAATCAAATTTTACTAGAAGGCATGAAGAAACTTTAAAAGTTACATTTAGTATATCTGACGCATCTAATAATACTATTTATAAAGATAGTATAATATCTAAGGGTGCGTATAATATATTAGAAGATGAAATTATTAGTACAAAAGCATCCAAAGAATCGCTAAATGCTGACATATCATTAAATGCAGCAAAATTTGTATTAGATAAAGTTTATTTATTTATGCGCAAACAATGAAAATTAAAAATTATGAAATTGATAAATTTTGCTTAAATTTTAATGCCAATCATCAAGCTATTTTAATTTATGGAGAGGACTATGGCTTAAAGAACGAAAGATCAGACGCTATTATTAAAAATTATTTAGATGACTCTAATAATGTAATAGACTTAGATATTAAGTCTTTAATTACAAACCCTGAAGTTCTTACTGATGAATTAAGTTCTATTTCTCTTCTTGCAGATAAAAAAGTTGTTAAGATTCGTGATGCAAATGATAAAATTAGCCCTATAATTGAAAAGAATATTAACCTTGCTTCTAAAGATTGTTTATTAATTTTAATTAGCGAAGCTCTTTCTCCAAGATCTAAGCTAAGGCTACTCTTTGAGCAACATAAGGATGCAGTTATCTTGCCTTGTTATAGTGACACCTCTGCGAATATAATGAATATAATTGATAATATGTTTAATAATGAGAATATAAAAATAGATATCAGCGCAAAAAAATTATTGGCCAATTATTTAGGTGTAGACAGGCTAGTTACAAAGGCAGAAATTGAAAAGGCAATTTTATATTCTGGAACTAGTAAAGAGCTTTCATTAAAAGATGTATCTTCTTTTCTAAGTAACCAAGCTTCTATAAACATTGATAAACTATATGACTTAATTTTAATCGGCAATATAAAGAAAGCATATAAGATTCTTGTACAGCTGCAAAACGAAGGCATATCTGCTATCCAAATTCTTAGAGCTTTTACAAGACAGTTGCAAAACCTATATAATATTAAAGAAAGAATATTACTTAAAAAAGATATCAATTTTGTTTTAGATAATTTTAGACCTCCTATATATTTTAAAAGAAAAGATAATATTAAGCTTCAAATAAAAGAGTGGTCTTTTCCCATGATAAAACAAGCCTTAAAAATGATAGAAGATGCAGAAATAAACTGTAAAAGCCTAAAAAGCACTCCTGAAATTATAATAAAACACACTATACTAAATATAGGAATGCTTAAAGCCAATGAGAATATTAATTTTTAATTTTGCTTATAAGCTCGTCAAGTTGGTCTAAGTTTTTATAATCAAAAGAAATTTTCCCTTTTCCATTCTTATCTTTTATTGATGTTTTAAGACCTATGCTTGCTTCTAATTCTTTTTCTAAATTAATAATATTGATGTCTGGCTCTATTTTATTTTTATCTGTAATTGTTTTTTCATTTTTTAATAATTGTTCAACTTGCCTAGCGTTTAAATTTTTACTTATAATTGTCTTGGCTAAACTTGAACAGTTTTTATGCCCAATAATAGGCCTAACTTGTCCTACGCTAATTTTTTTTTCCTCTATTAATTTTTGTACATCAATTGGTAAATTTAATAATCTAATAAAATTGGCGATATAAGCTCTACTTCTATACATTGTTTCAGCTAGCTCCTCTTGAGTTATAGAGAACTTCTCCATAATACTTTTATAACCTTTAGCTTCATCTATAGCTGATAGATTTTCTCTTTGAATGTTTTCAATTAAAGCAACTATAGCCACTTCTTCATCTTTTATATTTTTTATATGAACAGGTATTTCGTGAAGTCCTGCTATTTGAGCAGCCCGCCAACGCCGCTCTCCCGCAATTATCTGCCAAGACTTCTTATTACCTTTAGCTTCCCTAACCACTATGGGCTGAAGAACACCTTTATCTTTAATAGAAGCTGCTAATTGATTTAAAAGCTCTTTATCAAAAGTCTTTCTTGGTTGAAGAGAGTTTGGCTTTATTTGCTCAATTGGCAAAGTATCAAAAATATTATTTACTCTACTATTAGTACCGCTCTTTTCCCCACTATCTTCAAATAATGCTTCAATTCCTCTTCCTAATCCTCTTTTAATTTTTGCAGACATATTTTTCTCCTATTATTTAACTCTTTTTATCATTTCTTTAGCTAGAGAAATATAAGCTTGACTCCCCGTAGAATTAATATCGTACAATATTGCCGGTAAACCATGTGAAGGAGCTTCAGATAGCCTTACATTTCTTGGTATAATAGTTTTAAAAACATCTTTACCAAAATATTTTTTAACTTCTTCTTTAACTTCAGAGCTTATTCTATTTCTTTTATCATACATTGTTAATAAAATGCCCTCTATATATATGGACGTATTTAAGTTTTGTTTTATTCTAGATATAGTTTTCTTTAAATGTGACAAACCTTCTAAAGCATAAAACTCACATTGGAGCGGAATGAGTAACGAATCTGCCGCTGTTAGGGCATTAATAGTTAACAACCCTAAAGATGGAGGGCAGTCTATAAAGACATAGTCATATTTTGCCTTAAGTTTACTAGAAAACCTCTTTAGTCTTTGCATCCTATCTGCCACATCTACTAATTCCACCTCAACTGCGCTTAAATCGACTGTAGCAGGAATTATTTCTAAATTAGGTATAAGGGTTTTTTTTATAGAGCTTTCAATATTATTTTTATCTCCTAACATTTCATAAGCGCCTATTTCTCTCTCTTCGTCAGAAATACCAAGGCCAGTGGAAGCATTACCTTGTGGATCCAAATCTATTAGTAAAACTGATTTCTTTATTGCAGCCATTGAGGTTGCTATATTTATTGCAGTTGTTGTCTTGCCGACTCCGCCTTTTTGGTTAGTTACAGCTATAATTTTACTTTTTGTTTTTTTTGAAGGCATTAATTCTCTCTGCTCTATTTATAATAATTATACTACTGTCTTTTGAAGTTATACTTTCAACTACTTTATAATCTATATGAAAACGTTTTTGGGCAAACAGCAACTCTTTTTTCCAATTTATGCCTTTTGGAAAAATGCACACACCTGTTTTAGCCAAAATAGGAATTGATAGATTTAATAATCCGGATAAAGAAGTAACCGCTCGAGCTATTATAGCAGCTGCAGAACAAGAAGGCAAAGATTCCGCCCTAATGTTATCAATGATTACATTAGTGTTTGTTTTGCTTTTTACTTCTTCTAAAAAAATGCATTTTTTAGAGCTAGACTCGCATAATACAATATCTTTTCTGCCCATTATAGCTAAAACCATCCCTGGAAAACCGGCTCCAGAGCCTATATCGTATATAGGCTTTTCTTTATGCTCTTCTGGTAATAATGAAAATAGCTGAGCGCTGTCTATAAAATGCCTTTGCCAAATATCTTTTAAAGTAGAAGGCCCAACCAAATTATATTTTTTCTGCCAAGATATTAATAAGTCGCGGTATAATTCTAATTTTCCAAGCACCTCCTTAGAAAAAGGGGGTAAGCTAGAATCCATATTTAAGCTGCCAATTGGCGCATATGTATAATTACGGCGCCTATTGCTGCTGGAGTTATGCCGGGCAAGCTAGAGGCCTGAGCTATAGTTTCAGGTTTGGCCTTTTTTAGGACTTCTTTAGCCTCATTAGAAAGAGACCCAACAGATGAATAATCTATATTTTTTGGTATTTTTAGTTTGCTATCTTTTCTATAGGCCTCTATATCATTTTTTTGACGCTCGATATATATGGCATACTGACATTCAATTTCTAGCTGTAAGGCAATTTTGGGTTCAATTTTAAGCAATTTAGGCCAAATTCCGCTTATTTCTTTAAAAGAAATATCCGGAAAAGATAAAAGCTCTGAAGCAGTTCTTCTAACCCCGTCTTTTCTAATGTTCAGACCTTTTTTTATTCCTTCATCCGGCGTTAAACTTAATTCTGTTAAAACTTTATAAGCTTCGTTTAATTTATTTTTCTTTTGAGAATATAAAGACCACCTTTTTTTAGAAACCACTCCTATCTTGTACCCAAGCTCCGTTAGCCTTTGATCCGCATTATCTATTCTCAGCCTAAGCCTATATTCTGCTCTAGAAGTAAACATTCTATATGGCTCTGGAGCTCCTCTTGTAATTAAGTCATCAATCATAACGCCTAAATAAGCATCAGCCCTATCTAATATAAAAGGCTTCCTTCTTAAAACCTTTAATGCTGCATTTATTCCTGCAATAACGCCTTGGCCAGCGGCCTCCTCATAGCCCGTAGTGCCATTTATTTGGCCCGCCAAAAATAAACCAGGAACCTTTTTTAACTCGAGCGAAGAGGAACACTCTCTAGGGTCCACAAAATCATAAGCAATGGCATAGCCGGGCCTTAAAATCTTTGCGTTTTCCAAGCCAGGCATTAGTTTTATTATACTTTCTTGCACTTCTTCAGGTAAAGAAGTAGAAATTCCATTTGGATATACGGTATGATCATTTAAACCTTCTGGCTCTAAAAAAATTTGATGCCTCTCCCTATCAGAAAACCTCATTACCTTGTCTTCTATTGAGGGACAATATCTTGGCCCTTTGGCGTCCAACTTGCCTGAATACATTGCTGATTTACTAATATTATTTTTGATTAGCTCATGAATTTTATTATTAGTATAAGTTACTCGGCATTCAACCTGTCGATTATTAGGCTTAACGTTATACTCAGAAAACATTTCTGGGTTTTCATCACCCAGCTGAACTTCTAAAGCTTCCCAATTAATAGTCCTGCCATCTAAACGAGGCGGCGTACCTGTTTTTAGCCTTCCCATAGACAGCTTGAAAGAACGCAAATCATTTGCCAAGCTAACAGAAGGAGGCTCTCCGACACGCCCTGCCGCTATAGTTTTTTCTCCCATATGAATAATGCCGTTTAAGAACGTTCCAGTAGTCAAAACAACCGCTTTAGCATGAATTTTTTCACCACTTTCTAAACAAACGCCCTTTATAACGCCCGCACTATTTCGTAAAAAACTAACAACGGTTCCAGAAAGAACTGTTAAGCCTTTTTGTTTTTTTATTGCTAGCTGCATAGCCTCACGATAAATTTTTCTATCTGCTTGACATCTTGGGCCTCTAACGGCAGCCCCCCTACTTTTGTTTAACAAACGAAATTGAATTCCAGCTTCATCTGCTACTAACCCCATAAGGCCGTCCAACGCGTCTATCTCTTTTACTAAATGGCCCTTGCCTATTCCGCCTATTGCTGGGTTACAGGACATTTCTCCTATTTTATCTTTATCCTGAGTTATAAGGAGAGTTTCAGCGCCCATACGAGCAGAAGCAGAAGCCGCCTCACAGCCTGCATGCCCTCCGCCTATAACTACTGTATCTATAATTTTATCTTTTTTTATTAACATAATGATTACTTACTATATTTTTAAAAATGTTTCACGTGAAACCTTTATTTTCCTATGCAAAACCCAAGAAAAATTTCGTCAAGAACATCTTCTATATCAACAGAACCCACTATTCTTCCTAAAGAAACGGATGCCGATCTAGTAAAATCTGCAGAAATGTCTATTTTTCCTATTTTAGCCTCCTTCAAAGCTAGCTCTAAACTTTCTTTTGTTTCATTTAAGTGATTAATGTGCCTAATCCTATTAGGCCCAACAGTCATATCTGAAAAAGAAGTTAATTTTTTTACCTCTGCTCCTAATCCTTCTATAAAACCCTCTATCCCTTGTTTAGTTTTGCATGAAATATTAAAGCCTTCTTTATTTAGATGGCTTTTTTCTTCTATAAGGTCTGCCTTATTATAAACATTTATAATTCTAGAAAATTTATTATTGGGCATCTCAATCGTTTTTTCTTTGGCGCCGGCCGAAGCATCCCTGATGTATATTATAATATCAGCCTCCTCAGCTACGCTTTTAGACCTTAAAACTCCCTCTTTCTCAATTTTATCGCTAGTGTCTCTAATCCCTGCAGTATCGTATAATGTAACAGGAACCCCCTCTAGGTTAAGCCTAGCCTCTATAGTGTCTCTTGTTGTGCCAGCCCTTGTAGATACTATGGCGCGATCTTCTTTCAACAAAAGGTTTATTAGGCTTGATTTTCCAACATTAGGCGCTCCGATAAGCGCTATTTTTAGGCCTTTTCTTAACCTTTCTCCCGCTATTCCCCTTACAAGGTCTTTTTCTATTTCGTTTATTAATCCAGATATTTTTTTTACAAACCTACTGTCATTTATATTTTGAGAAACATCGCCTTCATCTGAAAAATCTAACGAAGCCTCCATTTCCGCTCTGGCTTTAATCAATTTCTGCCTCCAATGGGCATACTTCCTAGAAAGCTCGCCTTTTAAAAGTTTGATAGACTGTATTCTCTGCTGCTTGGTTTCTGATGCTAATAAATCTGCTAAGCCTTCTACTTCCGTTATATCCATTTTTCCATTAATTAGTGACCTTTTAGTAAATTCTCCTGGCTCAGCGGGCCTCAACTCTTTAATTGAAGAAAAAAACAAAAAAAGCTCGTCAATAACTGCTATTGATCCATGCATATGGAGCTCTACCAGGTCTTCTCCTGTTATGCTTTGTTTCTTAGGAAAGGCACATACTAAGGCCATATCTATAATTTCTTGTCCAGCAGGTTGAATTTTCGTTAAAACAAGCTTTCTTGAAATTAGACTTTCTGCGCCTAAAAGCCTCGCCGTTTCAAAAGCATAAGCCCCGCTTATTCTAACAACAGCAATGGCTGCAGGCAATGCTCCGCTTGATAAAGCATAAATAGTTTGAAAATTATTCGTCATACCACCTCAATAAAGTTTTGTTTCACGTGAAACATATATACTTATTTATTTATTAAATATATATTATATCATATAATTAAATTTAGGAGAAAGATTATGCCTTCAGGATATATAGACATTAAATCTTCAGATGGAGAGGGAGAGTTCAAAGCTTATTTTACCTCTAGACCATACCTTTCTGATCTTCCAAGGCCTCCTGGCATAGTTATTATTCAAGAAATTTTTGGCATTAGTCCTTTCTTAAAAGAAATGGCAAACAGATATGCCGCTCATGGCTTTGCAGTAGTTGTGCCGGACTTATTTTGGAGGCAAGAGGCCGCGCTAACTGAACTTCCAGACCAGTCCGAAACAGCAACTAATAAGGCCTTTGAGTTATATCAAAAATTTGATGTAGAAAAAGGCGTGGATGATATTGCTGCGTCCTTAAGATGGCTTAGAGAAAACGAAAACACCTCTGGCAAAACAGCTGTAGTTGGGTACTGTTTGGGCGGTCTTTTAGCATTTTTATCTGGCTGCCAATTAGATATAGATGCTGCTATTGGTTATTATGGCGTAGGCATTGAAAAAAACTTACAGCATAAAAATATGATCAGAAAACCAATGATGCTGCATTTTGCAGAAAATGATGCCTTTGTACCTGCTGAAACAAGAAAAGAATTAGAAGAAAATTTTTCTAGTAATGATTTAGTTACTCTTCATAATTATAAGGGCTGTGATCATGGGTTTGCCAGAACCGGCGGAGGAAACTATGATAAAGCTGCTGCAGAAATTAGTGACACACGAACTCTAGCTTTATTAAAAAAGTCTTTAACTTAAAAATTGGAGAAAAACAATGAAAACTGCTGCAATAAGAGTGCATGAATTAGGCGGACCAGAACAAATGACCTTGGAACAGTTGGATGTTGCTTCTCCTAGAGAAAATGAAGTAGTTATCAAACAAACAGCAATTGGGCTAAACTTTATAGATACTTATTTTAGGTCAGGACTTTATCCTGCACCTCTTCCTACTCCTATTGGCATGGAAGCCGCAGGCATTATTGAAGAATTAGGTCCTGGTGTTACAGAATTTCAGGTAGGAGATAGAGTAGCTTATGCTTCAGCTCCATTAGGCAGCTATTCCGAAGTGCGTACCTTTCCAATACAAAATTTAGTTAAAATCCCGGATGATATTTCAGATGATATTGCTGCTGCTATTATGCTTAAAGGAATGACTGCAGAATACCTAATAAGAAGAACATATAAAGTTATGTCAGGACAAACAGTTTTATTCCATGCTGCGGCTGGAGGAGTAGGCTTAATTGCCTGCCAATGGTTAAAAGCTATAGGCGCAACCGTTATAGGTACAGTAGGCTCACATGAAAAATCTGAGCTGGCTAAAGCTAATGGTTGTGACCACACTATTTTATATAAAGAAGAAAATTTTGTAGATAAAGTTAAAGCAATTACTAATGGGAAAGGCGTTCCTGTAGTATATGATAGTGTTGGAAAAGATACAGCTCTTCAGAGCCTTGACTGCCTATCTCCATTAGGTCTTTTAGTTATCTTTGGAAACTCTTCAGGTAATGCGCCAGCTATAGAGCCTGGCTCGCTTGCTACTAAGGGCAGCCTTTATGTTACGCGGCCTACTCTATTTAATTATAATGACACAAGAGAAAAATTAATGGAAAGCGCAAACCAAGTTTTTAACATGGTGAGAAGCGGAAAAGTTTCAATAAAAATAGGTGCCCAATATGGCCTTAAAGATGCTGTTCAAGCGCATAAAGATTTAGAGGCTCGCAAGACTACTGGATGTATCATTCTAAAGCCATAAAGAAACAATTAATAACGTTTTTTCTTTCTTGCTTTATAAATATACCGTTTTATGGATGGCTTTATCGTCATATATGAACCGCTAATAGATAAAAATATTACTAAAATGCTTGTAATAGCAAATATGAACATTACAAAAGGCCCAAAAAACCTACCATTATGTAAATCTGCAAATAATCTTAGCGCTTGAACGCCTGGCCCTTGCACTTGAAGCAAATAATATCTCGCTATTTCCTTTTCTGGCAATACTAACGAAGTCTCATTGAATTCAATATCATTGTTTTTCGCCAAAGAAAAGTTCAAATTTTCATTTAATATATAAAACTTATCCTCTAGCCCTTTTATAAGAATATTATCATTACCTTTCCCAATTGATAATGCTGTAAAAGGAATTTTTTTCTCTTTTATTATTTCTAGCCCGTAGTCACTTTCTTGTATCAAAATAATTTTTTTATTATTTAAGACAAATATTAAATTATCGGCCTTTAGGGCCCCTAATATATTATTAATTCCCGTTTCTATAACTATATCAGAGACAATGGCCTTACTCTTAATAACCCCTAAATCTTCTTCTGCTGCTTCTAAGACCCTTACATCTGCGACAGTATACATGTCATACAAGCTAGAAATATATCTATTTTTAAAATAGGTGTCCTGAAGCTTAAACGTGCTAGGATACATCAATATAATACCAGTTATTGACAAGTGTATGATAATTAAGCAAACACTTAGCCCTATAATTTTATGCAGCTTTTTAAGCATTTATATAGGTTATTTACAGTTTATTTCAGGAACAAGACTATTCATGGCAAGGGCAAGCCTCGTCATTTTTTGCATACTATTAACTGATAATGTCGCGCCAGATATTCCATCTATTCTTTTATCTAATTTAAAACCTTCTAACATATTGATCCCTATAAATTGATCTCGGAAATTAGGATATTTAACTTCCCATCCATGCGTCTCCCTATATATTAGAACATGTACGCTAGAAATGCGACAATTTTCAACGATAAATCCAGCTGTTATGAGCTCAACCTTACCTATTCGCTCTAAAATCCAAGCTGTTTTTTGATCTTGGCGCCAATATTTCATTCTTATTTTTTTGTAATTTCTGCCCATAATTTTTTGAGCAGTTTCTTTGACCTCATCCTTAAACCTTAAGCCTTTCCTTCTAGGGATATCTTCTTCAAAGGCTATTTTAAGAAAGTCCTCTTTGCTTAAAAACACTTCTTCTGACGACGCATTAAAAGAAAAAAATACAGTCAGTATAAATAAGATTTTTGCAAAATTTTTCATATTTCTTTTACGTACACAATAGTAAGTTTAGATTAAATTAATTAAAATCTGGAATTGTAATAAAAAAAGGATAGAACAGAAACTATTTTAAGCTGTATATTAGTTACCATTCTATCCTCCTTCGTTCTTAGGAAGGTAAATTATATAGATTTATTAATAAAATCTATATTAAAAATTATACCCCATACCCATATTAAAGCCTTGAACCGCTGAAGAACCGAAAGTTTTCTTTCTCTGCCAGTCTGCTTTAAGTACGGCTTGGTCTGTTAACCACCAATTAACTCCGAAAGTAGTCATAGTGATGTTATTTTTAGTTGTAGTAGCGTTTTTTGTACCAGCTTTATCATCCCATTCTTGTCTTCTAAGCATAAAGCCCATACTTTGTTCTCCATCGCTACCTACATCAAAACGATAACTACCTTCATAATACCAACCCCATTGATGATTGCGGCCGTTTTCAGCACACTGGTTGGCATCTGTAAGCACTGGTGGACAATCTAAATTCCACTGACCATAAAATGCTCTAGTACCAAAACCTCTAGAAGGCATATAGTTTGCATGTACAGCATACATTTTACCAGTAACTTGAGGTCCTGTTTGTCCCTCATTCATATCTGGCTCATAGTCCCAAGAGAAACCAAGCTCTAATCCTGGATAAGCGCCTGTCCATCTAACAGCACCTGAATAAGCTTCTTTATTCATTGTAGCTGATCCAACCTTATCTCTACCTGCACGGATATCACCTTGCGTAGATGTTAAACTTGAGTGAACACCAGCGATTATAGTTAGGTCCATATCTGGAATTACATGAGTTGCTTTAAAGCCACCTTCCCAACGTGTGTTGGAACAGATTTCTTTTTCAACTACATTTCTCTCTACGCCATAAAAGGTAGGAGGCTCATGTATTTCATTTGTAATACCACAAGGAATTAAAAATAAACCATATGCCATGTTAGTGTTAGGCAAACCATATTCACCCCAGTTGTGGTCAATATAAGCCTGCTCTAGCTCAACCTCACCTACTTTACCTTCACCTGCTATACTATGCTCTAATTCAAATTCTGAGTTCATAGCTACAGAGTCGTTAAATCTATGATTTATAAATAAAACATATCTATGGAAGTCAATTTCGCCAGCTCCGGCTGAGTTGTTATAATGTAATTCACCATAACCACCAACAGCAGTTTTAGTCCACCAACCAGCAGCTCCGCTCTCTTCCACGCTTTCTTCTAAATCGTCTATTCTATCTTGTAAATCTTTCATTGCATCTTGTAAATCGCTCATTTCATCTGCCACAACGTTAAATGCAAACAAAGAAGCTATTAAAAATACGAACATTTTGAAAAATTTATTCATAATGCGTCTCCTTATTAATTGTTTTAAACCTACTTAATTCTCGCAATCCCCCAAAATACTAATTTTTAAAAAAACTCGATCTGAGATTGAGAATCAGTATTAGTTGCATATATTTTTATATTAAGAATGAATCTCAGTGTCAAAGGTATTTGCTTACAATCCGCCCTTTTTGTGAAACATTGTGACAAAAATACAACTATTAAATTTTACAAAAAATGATTGTTTTGAGGTCAAAATATGATTGACACTGATAATTAGTCTCATATATAATTTATAATTGTTGTTTTAGTCTAACTATTAAGGAAAAAATATGTATAAAATTAGTTCTATTATTTTAGTTAAAGCGCTTTTAATATTTCTGTTTATAAATAAATCTACATACGCTGCTAACAATGACTACAAGAGTCTTGCAAACAGTTATGCGGACCTAGTAAGTCATTACTATAATGCCGTTGCTTTGAGCACAAAAGAAATGAATGATGCAATAATTAAATTTATACAAGCCCCCGACAATAATAGTCTGATAAACGCTAAAAATAAATGGATTGAAGCAAGAATAGTTTATGGCATTACAGAAGCTTTTCGTTTTTATGGAGGCCCTATTGATGGGGTCAACAAATATGGAGAAGAAGGGCCAGAAGGCCTTATTAATGCTTGGCCTTTAAACGAAGCATATATAGATTACGTACAAGGAAACCCTAAATCAGGCATTATTAATAATATGTCTATAGAGATAAATGCAGAAACCATCATTGCTGCAAATATGTCTGAGGATGATGCTGATGTTTCAACAGGCTGGCATGCAATAGAGTTTTTACTTTGGGGTCAAGACTTCTCTCTTGAAACCGCTGGCATAAGAGAGGCTAGCGACTACCTTCCTACAAATGAAGTTAATGTAAGGCGTAGAGCATATCTAGTTGCAACAAGCACTTTGTTGCTTGAGCATGTTAATTGGCTTGCCGAGCAATGGTCAGAGAATGGTGAAGGAAGAAAATCATTTATAGCTAAAGAGGATCCCGGTGGCGCAATACTTACAGGTATAGCTACACTAGCTGGTTTTGAGCTGTCTTCAGAAAGAATTGCAACTGCATTGGATTCTGGCGACCCTGAAGACGAACACTCTTGCTTTAGCGACCAAACACATAATGATGTTAAAGCAAATTTTAATGGAATAAAAAATGTATATCTAGGAAAAGGCCAAAATGGTAAAAGTTTTAAACCTTCAATTTCAGAATTTGTTATGGAAAATGATATAAAATTACATGAAAATATTATGCAAGTTATAAATACTACAGATGATACAATAAATAATATTACAGTTCCCTTTGACAAAATGCTTTCTGAGCCTATAAATGGGCTTGGCAGACAAGCTGCCGAAAAAACTGTTAGCAACTTATTAGTTCTTGCAGAAAACTTTAAAGAAGCAGGTAAAAATCTAAATTGGAATGTGATCATCGCCGAATAAAAACTTTTTTTTATAAAGGTTTAGTAGCCTTATTAGCTATAATATTATTTTTTATTGCTGATAGACTTAATAGTTCAGAGCTCTCTGAAAATATGGATAAAGAAATATCTGTAAAAAGAGAAACTCGTGAGTCTTTTGCTGCACCTATTCCTGCATTATCTTTGTCAAAAATGAGGCTATTTACTGGAGGAAGGCATCTATTTCGTCGTTCATGGACTCCCGCTCCAAGCTCAGTAAAAAGTTTAGATGGATTAGGCCCAGTTTTTAATCGGGTAAGCTGTTCAGGCTGTCACGTTAAAGACGGAAGAGGTCGTCCACCAAAAGAGGATGGTAAGTTTAGATCTATGGTAATCAAGCTTGCGATGATAGATAACGACAATATTTATCCTGACCCTAGTTATGGGTATCAACTAAATGATAAATCTATTTTAGGCGTTCCTTATGAAGGAAAAGCTAAAATTGATTATTCAATAATAGATATAGAACTGAATGATGGCACTATAAAAAAAATATCTAACCCACATTATACTTTTAATTCTATGTCCTTTGGGGCACTTAATGAAAATACAAAGCATTCAGGCAGAGTTGCGCCAGCAGTATTTGGCTTGGGGCTTATTGAGGCAATTACAGAAAAAGATCTTCTTAAAAATGCCGACCCAGAAGACTTAAATAACGATGGAATATCAGGGCGGGCTCACAAGCTTGTGGATAAACCAAGTAAAAAAATTATGATTGGTAAATTTGGATGGAAAGCAACAAGAGCTACTTTACTGCATCATATAACAGGGGCTGCTTCTCAAGATATGGGCCTAACATCAAATGTTTTTCCCAATGAAAATTGCATGAAAATACAAAAAGCTTGTCTAGAACAAATTAATGGAGGAAAACCAGAAGTTTCAGATGCTCAAATAGAGAGGCTTCTAGTTTATATGCAGAGCCTTGCTCCTCCACGTCAAAGAAAGATAAAAAACAAAAGCGTTTTAGCTGGCAAAAACTTATTTAAAGAAATAGGCTGTGAGAGTTGTCACACACCCGCTTATAAAACAGGCGAACATCCAAACCACCCAGAACTAAGCAATCGAATTATTAGACCATATAGTGATTTTCTATTACATGATATGGGAAAGGGACTAGATGATGGCGTTGCTGAGGGAGAAGCAAAAAGCTACGAATGGAAAACTCCTCCTTTGTGGGGGATAGGACTAGTAAAAATAGTCAACAAACACACTCGTTTTTTACATGATGGTCGGGCAAAATCAATTGAAGAAGCTATTTTATGGCATGGAGGCGAAGCCCTAAAAGCAAAAAATAATTATATTTCATTAACTAAAGAAAAAAGAAAAAATTTATTATTTTTTCTCAATTCATTGTAACTATTGATTCATGCTATCGAAAAACTCTGAGTTAGTTTTAGTGCCTTTTAGCTTATCAACCAAAAACTCCATAGCATCGCTCATTCCCATAGGCCCTAAAATTCTTCTTAACATCCACATTTTTGATAAATCGCCCTTAGCAACTAAAAGCTCTTCTTTTCGAGTTCCGGATTTGGCAATATCTATTGCAGGGAAAGTTCTTTTATCTGCTAGCTTTCTATCAAGAACAATTTCTGAATTTCCAGTTCCCTTAAATTCTTCAAAAATGACTTCATCCATTCTAGAGCCTGTTTCAATTAATGCTGAAGCTATAATAGTAAGTGAACCTCCTCCTTCAATATTACGAGCAGCACCGAAAAACCTCTTTGGCTTTTGAAGAGCATTAGCATCAACGCCGCCAGTCAAAACCTTACCTGAAGAAGGCACAACAGTGTTATATGCTCTTCCTAAACGCGTTATAGAATCTAGCAAGATAACAACATCTCTTCCATGTTCAACTAACCTCTTAGCCTTAGAAATTACCATTTCTGCGACCTGAACATGTCTCATTGCTGGCTCATCAAACGTAGAAGATATTACTTCTCCTTTAACGGAACGTTGCATGTCTGTAACTTCTTCCGGTCTCTCATCTATTAAAAGCACCAAAAGATATATTTCTGGATGATTTTTTTCTATTGAGTGTGCAATATTTTGAAGCAAGACTGTCTTTCCAGTTCTTGGTGGAGCTACTATTAAACCTCTTTGGCCTTTGCCTAAAGGGCTAACTAACTCAATTACCCTACAAGAGTTATCTCGGTTTTTGTCGGGTTTTTCAGAATCTATTTCTAATTTTATTCTCTCTTCAGGATACAAAGGAGTTAAATTTTCAAAACGAACTTTATGTTTCACCTTATCAGGAGAATCAAAATTTATTTTATCTATCTTTAATAAAGCAAAATACCTTTCCCCATCCTTTGGTTGTCTAATTTGGCCTTCAATTGTGTCCCCTGTTCTTAATCCAAATTTTCTAACTTGCGACGGAGAAACATATATGTCATCAGGCCCAGGCAAATAATTACTTTCTGGCGCTCTTAAAAACCCAAACCCATCAGGAAGTATTTCAATTACTCCATCGCCATTAATTGTATCTCCATTATCTGCTAAGCTTTTTAAAATAGAAAACATTAAGTCTTGTTTTCTTCTATTAGACGCATTTTCTACGCCTTTTTCTTCGGCAAAAAGAATTAGGTCTGCAGGTGACATTTGTTTAAGTTCTTTTAAGTGCATTATTAGTCCTATGTGTTTTGATTGTTGATAAGAATATCTGAAACAAGTAAGTGAGAATTGTGATTTAAAAGCTAGTTTTTATAATAATATTATTATTTGGGCTTAAATGTCAAAATATAAATTAACTATAGGGCTTAACAACTACTAATATAACTATAATAATTAAAAGAACTGTTGGCGCTTCATTAATATATTTAAAGAATTTTTGACTATATTTAGTACTGTCTTGAATTAAAGCTTTTCTACAAAAACCAAAATACTCATGTAAGCCTGTCATTAGTAAAACTAAAAATAATTTAGTTATCAGCCATATTGAGGCCATTTCATGGGCGCCTATTGAAGAAAAAACTAAAATTAATCCGAAAAGCCAAGTTGCCGCCATAGCTGGGCGCATTATATAATTAAATAACCGTCTTTCCATTAATATGAAGGTTTCATTCATTTCTTTGCTATTGTTTTTATTTGCGTGATAAACAAAGAGGCGAGGCAAATATAGCATTCCTGCCATCCATGAAATAACTGCTATAATATGCAAAGCTTTAATATATAAATAAAAAGTCATTAATTTTTTTCCCAAAAGGTGTTATAAAAACATTTTTTATAATCATTGCTGCATACTCTAGCATTTAATATTTTTTCGTTTTTCTTTTGTGTAACCAATTTAAAAAGACTTTTTATAAACTCTTCATTTTTACCTAAGGCGGGAGCTCTTAAATATAATTCACAGCCATTTTTTAGTGCCAACTCCTTATACTCTATATCTAATTCTACTAAAGTTTCGGAATGCTCACTTACAAAAGCTATCGGAACTAATATAATAACTTCTTTACTTTGTGTCGCTTTTATAATCTCATCTTCAGTAGAAGGGCCTATCCATTTTAAAGGCCCAACTTTGCTTTGATAACAAATTGTGTATGAAAATTCACTTTGATTCAAACTTTCTAAGACTCTAGAAACAGTTTTTTCTACTTGATTTTGATAAGGGTCCCCTTTCTTAATAATCTTTTCTGGAAGACCATGGGCGCTAAATAATATTCTTATTTTTTTATTATTAATATTTTGTTTTTTTGCTTTATTAATTATTTTTTTTATTTCATTAACGTGTGCTTTGATGAAATTTTCTTCTGTAGGATAACAGCATATAATTTTTGTTGGCACCCTAAATTTCTTAGTATCTATTTCTTTCCTCCATGAATGCAGTGAAGAGCCAGAGGTCGTTGTCGAAAATTGAGGATAAAGAGGCAAAAGAATAACTTCATCTGGTTGCCATTTCATAACTTTTGTTACCGTTTCGTATATAAAAGGCTTCCAATAGCGCATTGAAATAAATACTTTATAGTCGTCTTTTTCTGTTTTTAATAAATTTTCTAGCTGTTTTTTTTGTTCTTTCGTCTCTTCTAATATGGGAGACCTTCCGCCTATAAAAGAGTAAATTTCTTTAGCTGTTTTTTCTCTTTTTGATGAAATAAGCTTAGCTAAAAAATACCTAATAAATGAAGGAGCCCCAATAATAGCAGGGTCATTAAATAAATTGAATAAAAAAGGTTTAACTGCAGACAATTTATCAGGACCGCCTAAATTAAAAAGGATAACTCCTATTTTTTTTTTCATTTATTCCATTCTCTTATAGTTTTTATAAGTAATTCTATATTTTTAGTAGGTGTTTCTTTAATAACTCCATGGCCTAAATTGAAAATATGACTTACAGATGAAAAATTTTCTAATATCTTATTAGTGCTATCTATCATAGGTTTGCCGCCTTTTAATAAAATTTCAGGACTTAAATTGCCTTGGAAACATAAACTACGTACTTTTTTCTGTTTTAGATTATTTAACAACTCTTTAATATTTACATTTTGATCAATAGAAAGACAATCAATGTTAGTATTGCTTACATAATCCGCGTATAAATTCCCCGCTTTTCTGGGAAAGCCAATTATAGGTATAGAAGGATATTTTCTTTTTATTTTTCTAATAATATTATTATTGGGTTCTATACAATATTTTTTAAATTTATTTTCTTTTAGAGCTATTTCTGCATGTGATTCAAAAATTTGGACAGCTTCTGCTCCTGCTTCAATTTGTTTTATTAAATGATTAGAAATAAAAGATTCTAATTTTTTAATTAATTCCATAAATGATTTCTCATAATTCTGGAAAAAAGAGACACATTTTGGAAAATTTTTGCTTCCTTTACCTTCTATCATATAAGCAGCAATAGTAAATGGAGCTCCTGCAAAACCTATTAAAGCTTTTTCTGATTCTAACTGACTTTTAACTAAGCTTAAACATTCATATATTGGCTCTAAATAATTAATACTAGTTAATTCTAGCTCAAAAATCTCTCTTTCATTTTTTATTGGTTTTAAATGTGGTCCTTCATTTTCTATAAATTTTAGATCTCTATTACAAGCCATAGGAATAGTTAAAATATCAGAAAATATTATTGCAGCATCTAAATCAAATCTTTTAAGAGGTTGTAATGTTACCTCTGCTGATAATTTAGGATTCATACATAGATTTAAAAAAGAGCCTGCTCCTTTTCTTATTTCTCTATATTCTGGAAGATATCTTCCAGCTTGGCGCATAAGCCATATTGGAGTTTGAGAGCAATGTATGCCATTTATAGTTTTTATAAAATTAGAAGTATTATTTAATTTATCCACAATTATTCCAAGTTGTATATATATAAAGTAATATAAAGTATATTTGTAGTTGTTAATAGGTATTATGGGGATTAAAAATTTATCCACAAAAATTAAATATTTAATCTCTATTTTATACAATAAAAAATATTGTTTAAATAGTTATTAAGGCAATTAATATAATTAATGATTTTTTGTTAACAATTTATAAAAATTGTATAACTTTAAATAGGAATAATATAAGGATAGTAAAATAGCAAATATTAATAAAAATATACATATACATGTAATATCTGATTCAACTGGAGAAACAGTTAGTACAGTTTCAAGATCGGCAATTGCACATTTTAAAAATTTTAATCCAATAGAACATAGCTGGGTATTAGTAAGGTCCGATAAACAGTTAAAAAATATAATAGAGGAAATTAAAGAAAACAAAGGACTAGTAATCTATACCATAATAGATAAAAAATTAAGAAAAACGTTAGAAAAAGGTTGCGAAAGATTAGGGGTGCCAATTGTTCCTGTGTTGGACCCTGTAGTGAGCGCAATAGATAATTATTTTCATTATGATTTAGCAATGGATGAGCCGGGAAGGCAACATAATTTATCTCATGGATATTTTGATAGGATAGGAGCTATGCAGTATACTTTAGCTCATGATGATGGACAATTATCTCATGATTTGGAAAGTGCTGATATAGTATTAGTAGGAGTATCTAGAACCTCTAAGACGCCAACATCTATGTATTTAGCAAATAGAGGAATAAGAACAGCAAATGTGCCTATGGTTCCTAAAGTATCTTTGCCGCCGAATATTTTTTCTTCAAAGGCCTTAATAATAGGCTTAACTACAAGCCCTGAGAGGCTAATTCAAATTAGAAAATCAAGGCTAAATTCTGTTGGCGAAAAAAGAACAACCAATTATATTGAAGAAGATCTAATAAAAGAAGAAGTGCTATTGGCAAAAAAAATATTTTTAAAGAATAAGTGGCCCATTATTGATGTAACAAGAAAATCTATTGAAGAAACAGCAGCTGCAGCATTAGAATATTTAAGAGTTTTTAAAGAAAAAAAAGAAAAATAAATGACTACAGGAATTATAGGAAAGCCAATTAAACATAGCTTGTCTCCAATTCTTCATGAATTCTGGATGAAAGAATATAAAATAGAATCAACCTACAATATATATGAGATTGATAAAAAAGAGATTGCTTCTTTTTTGAAGACTTTGAAAGAAAAGAACATTAATGGATTAAATGTAACGATACCTTATAAGTCTGAGGTCATAAAGCTTTTGGACCATGTAGAAAAAAACGCATTAGATTTGGGGGCGGTAAATACAATTAAAGTTGGAGAAGACAACAAATTATATGGTTATAATACAGATGTATATGGATTTATGAAACATTTAAATATTTCTGCCCCTTCCTGGAAAAAAAAGAAAGGCGACATAACAATAATAGGAGCAGGTGGGGCAAGCAGGGCTGTTATTTGGTCTTTTTTGAAAGAAAATAAAATGAATATTAAGCTTTTTAACAGAAGTAAAGATAGGGGCTTAAAACTAATTGACGACATGAAAAAATTATTCCCAGAGTCAAATATAATTTTTCACTCCAATTTATCAGAAGCTTTAAATAATTGCTCTTTGTTAGTAAATTGTACTAGTCTTGGCATGAGCGGACAGCCTATGCTTGACATAAATTTAGACCAGATGAATAATAATTCTATAGTTTATGATATTGTTTATTCTCCTTTAATTACGGAATTGCTTCATAAAGCAAAAGAGTTAAATTTTACAGCGATTGATGGTTTAGGAATGTTAATTAATCAGGCTGTTCCTGCTTTTGAAATGTGGCATAATACAAAGGTAACAGTAAGCGACGCCCTAAGACAAAGCGCACTTAATCATCTAGAAAGAAAAGTTTAAATGATTATTCTTGGTTTAACAGGCTCAATTGCTATGGGCAAAAGTGCTACAGCAAATATTTTTAGCTCGTATGGGGTCCCTGTTTTTGATGCTGATCTTTGCGTACATCAATTAATTGGTTTTAATGGAAGATTAGTGCCTTTGATTGCCAAAGAGTTTCCTTCTACCTTAGAAAAAACTAAAAACTATAGATTTATTAATAGAATAAAGTTGGGAAATATCGTTTTTAACAATAAGAAATTGAAACGGAATTTAGAAAATATAATTCACCCTCAGATAGGAAGGGAGAGAAAAAAATGGACGGAACAGGCAATCAGAAGAAGAGATAAAATAATTTGTTATGATATTCCTTTGTTATTTGAGACTAAAGGAGAGAAAGCCGTTGATGAAGTTATTGTTGTTTCAGCACCATACTTTATTCAAAGACAAAGAGCTTTAAAAAGAAAAAATATGGACCTAAAAAAATTAAATAATATATTAAAAACACAAATGCCTGATAAAGATAAAAGAAAAAGGGCAAATTATGTGGTTAACACGGGTAATGGCCATAGGTTTTCTAGAAACCAAGTAAAAAATATAATAGAGAAGCTTAGTAAATGAGAAGAATTGCACTAGATACAGAAACAACAGGACTCAATCCTCTAGATGGCCATAGAATAGTGGAGATAGGCTGTATTGAATTAGATATTAATTTGCCCACGGGAAAAGAATGGCATGCTTACGTAAATCCAGAAAGAGCAATGCCTGAAGCAGCATTTGCAGTACACGGCTTATCTGAATCATTTTTGCTTAAAAAGCCAACATTTAAAGATATTGCCCAAGATTTTATAAGCTTTATCAATGGAGCAGAATTAGTAATACATAATGCAAAATTTGATATAGGGTTTTTGAATAGCGAATTAAAAAGACTTAAAATGCCCGTTATAGATATAGCAAACACAATAGATACGGTGCAATTAGCAAGAGAAAAAATTCCTGGAGCTGCTGCTAGTTTAGACGCTTTGTGTAAGAGGTTTGATATAGACTTAGCAATTAGGGAAAAACACGGAGCTCTGCTGGATGCAAAATTATTAGCTGAGGTTTACCTCGAATTAACTGGAGGCCGGCAAGCGAGTTTAAGTCTCATTCAAGAAAATAAAGAAGTAATTAATGAAGAGATGAAGGAAGAAAAGCTTGGTTTGGAAGAATTGAAATTTGTCTCTGCCAAATTAACTGAAAAGGATAGAGAAGAACATAAAGAAATGCTAAAAAAAATTAATTCACCTATTTGGCTAAAATAATATTAGATAGACTTTACCAAACTGGCTAAGCACACTATCTTATTTATAAATAAATTAAAACGGGAAAAAAAGTGCAATATTTTGATATTATATTATTTGCTGTTATAGCAGGGGTTTTGGCAATACGCTTATATAGAATTTTAGGCATTAAATCTAAAGTAATAATTAAAAAAAATGAAGACTCTGTCCAAAATGTAGTCAATCTCAATAAAGAGAAAATTAAAGAAGAGGATAAGGAAAGGGAAAATATAAGTATAGAAAATGGAGAAGGCTTGCAGCATCTTAAAAATGTACAGCCAAACTTTAATGAGGCCGACTTTCTTTCTGGAGCGGAAAAAGCTTTACCAATGATATTGGAAGCAAAATATACAGCAAATAAAAAAATTTTAATAAGCTTTTTAGAAGATGATATATTTAGAATCTTTGAAAAACAAATTTTAGATCAGGAAAGCAAGGGACACACTGTAAAAAATTGTGAAATAAGTGTTTCTGAGAGGCAGATACAAGAAATAAAAATACAGGAAAATATTGTATATATTAGAGTTAATTTTAAATTTAATGAAAAATTTATTATAAATAATAGTGATGGAAGTGTTTTTTTAGATTTAAGTAAAGATGGAGATGAAAAAACAGTGGCTTGGACATTTTCAAGACCCTTAGAATCAGATAGCCCTAACTGGAAGTTATTTGGCGTTAATCAAATTAACTAGTAATATTCTACATGGCAATAAGTAAAAAAATTTTTAAAGGCATATTTTTTTTCTTATTTCTAACAGTCTTTTTGTTATATTTTTACAAGCATAAGGCTCAGGAAAATAATTATAAATTAGTAAAAACTCAATTTTCTGATTTGCCAGATTGGAATTCTAAAAATATTTTACCTTCTTTAAAATCTTTTGAACAAAGCTGTCGTATTATAATAAATAAGGAAGCTTTGGACTCAGCTAAACTATCAGACTTTAATGTGAAAATAGAATCTTATAAAAATTTTTGTAAATTACTGCCTGATATTAAAAACAGTGACGACCTTAAAATATTGATAGAAAATAATTTTTACCCTGTTTATTTGAGGGATGATAATACTCTTTTTACTGGCTATATTGAGATAGAAATTAAAGGAAGAATAACGCCTTCTATTCATGAAGCTCCTAACGCGGTTCCTATTTTTAGGAAACCGCCAAGTATTATTTCTGTTAATTTAGAAAAATTTGGAAATGAATATAAGGATAAAAAAATTTTAGGAATGATAAGAGATAATGACTTTGTTCCTGTTCCTTCGAGAAAGATAATTGAAAACCAAAATATGTTTAAGGAATATATTCTGGCTTACATTGACGACCCTGCTCTTGCTTATTTTTTACATATTCAAGGGTCCGGATTAATAACTCTTCCAACTGGAGAGACGATGGCAGTTAGTTATGCTGGAGACAATGGCAAAGAGTATTATTCTATAGGCAAAAAACTTTTAGAAGATGAGATTATAAAAAAAGAAAATATGTCTATGCAATCTATTTTAACATGGATGAGAGATAATGAAGAAGCTGCATTTAAGCTGATGCAAAACAATGAAAGGTTCATATTTTTTAAAGAAAGAAATAATTTAGAGCCACCAAATGGGTCAAGTGGAACAATAGTTACGCCTATGCATTCAGCCGCAATAGATAATAGGTTTATACCGTATCACCTGCCTTTATGGGTCGAGGTAGATGATTTTTATAACGATAGCACAAATAAAAGACTAACAAACATTTTTCTTGCCCAAGATACTGGGTCAGCAATAAACGGCATGACTAGAATAGATTTGTTTTTAGGCAAAGGAAAAGAAGCAGAAGAAATTGCTGGTAAGCTAAGCTCTAGAGGAAAAATTTGGTTATTACTTCCTAAATAAATATAGGAATTGTTAACTAAGCGTTTTAGATAAAATGTATTTTTTTAATAAAAAGCTTGATTACATTCAATTTTATTGGCTACAATTAGGTCTAAGACTTTTATTAAGTCTTAAAACGCTTTGTATATATTGTGGAGAATATAAACAATAGCAGGAGAGATTAATAACATTCCCTTAATAAATAAGGGAAATTTGGAGGAGAATATCATGAATAAATTTTTTATGGCGATTGCTGTAGCATTCGCAACAATGTTTGCCTTGTCTGGCATTTCTTTGGCCGACGGACATTGTGATAAATATGCAGATCTAAAGGGAAAAGCATGGGTTGATGGCGACTGCATGGAAACACCTTTAGGAGAAAAATGGTGGCCAAACCCATTATGGGGTGCAGATGATCAAGCGGGTTCAACAAATTGGTATAAAAAACCTGAAGTTGTTAAAAGAGCTTTAGCTATGGTTAAAAAAGGACAAACTATGCAATTAGGACACCCTTATACTGCAGATCAACCAATGTTTGGTGCACGTAAATTTGTATTACGTATTCCAGGAGCTCCAACTGGTGGAGCATTTGGCCCAAATAAAATTATGTGGAATGATGAGTTTCTAGCAACTGAAATAGGACAAGCCGGAACTCAGTTTGATGGTTTAGGCCACATTGGAGTTCAGGTTGGTGCCGATGGAGACAAAACAGAAATGCGTTGGTATAATGGAATTACTGTACAAGAAATGAATGGCGCCTACGGACTAGCTAAGCTTGGAACAGAACACCTTAATCCAATTGTTGCAAGAGGTATTTTAATAGATGCAGCAGCTGTAAGAGGCGTAGAGGTAATGGAAGCTGGCGATGTAATCACTATGGCTGATGTTAAAAAAGCTTTAGAAATGCAAGGCATGTCAGATTATAAAATGATGCCAGGTGACGCTATCTTGTTTCATACTGGCTGGGATCAATACTGGGTAGTAGATAATGCTAAGTACAATAGTGGATGCCCAGGTATTGGAATGGAAGTTGCTCGTTGGATAGCGGGTGGTCAAGCTGGTGTAACTGGTTTTGATACATGGCCTGGAGATGCAATTCCTAACCCAGATCCAGACTGTGTTTTCTGTGTACACCAATACTTACAAACTCGTCATGGCATCATCAACCAAGAAAACTTGAATACAAGTAAGCTTGTAGATGCAGGCGTATATGAGTTCGCTTATATATATAATCCAGTTCCAATTGTTGGTGCAACTGGCTCAATTGGTCATCCAACAGCAATGTGGTAGGCTAATAAATTATATAAGTTAAAGCTTTAATATAATTAAAGGGGCATATAATAATATGCCCCTTTTTTATTTAATATAGAGTATTCTTTATTTATTCTGTCTTATAAGATATAAGTCCATGGGCATTAGAGCGGCTTGAGGAAAGTAATATATGAAAAATATTTTAAATATAGATGATTTGCAAAATATGGCAAAAAAACGCGTGCCAAAAATGTTTTATGAGTATGCTGACTCTGGGTCGTGGTCCGGAGAAACTTATAGGGCTAACCAAAATGATTTTTCTAATATAAAGTTTAGACAAAGGGTCGGAGTAAATATTGAAAACCGTACTTTATCTAAAAGCTTTCTCGGAAAAAAAGTTTCCATTCCTTTAGCTTTAGCGCCCACAGGCCTATGTGGCATGCAACATTATAATGGAGAAATTTTTGCAGCACAAGCCAGTGAAGAATTTGGAATACCTTTTACGCTTTCCACTATGAGCATATGTTCTATAGAAGATGTTGCAGAAGCAACAACACAACCTTTTTGGTTTCAATTATATGTTATGAGGGATAAAGTTTTCATTTCTAATTTGTTATCAAGAGCGCAAGCTGCAGGATGCAGCGTACTACAAATTACTATGGACCTAAATATCTTAGGACAAAGACACGCAGATGTTAGAAATGGTTTATCTGCACCTCCTAAATTTAAGTTTGAACATATTAAACAAATAATAACTAAACCCAGATGGGCTTTAGGAATGTTAAGGGCTAAAAGACATTTCTTCGCAAATGTTGTTGGGCATGCAGAAGGGGTAACAGATAGTGGCGCATTATGGTCATGGATTGCTGAACAATTTGATTCTACATTTTCATGGGACGATTTAGATTGGATAAGAAACCAATGGAAAGGCAAGATATTATTGAAAGGAGTATTAGATCCGGAAGATGCTGAAAAAGCTGTTAAGTTAGGCTATGATGGAATTATTGTTTCTAATCATGGCGGCCGTCAGTTAGATGGCGCTTTATCCTCAATTAGGGCTCTCCCATATATAGTAGATGAAGTTGGAAACAAAATGGAGGTATATATGGATGGAGGCATCAGATCAGGACAAGACATTTGTAAAGCTTTATGTTTAGGAGCCCAAGGAGTTTTAATAGGAAGACCTTTTTTATACGGCTTAGGAGCAAATGGAAAAAAAGGAGTTACAAGGTGCCTTGAAATAATGCGCGATTCTTTGGACGAGAGCATGGGCTTTCTTGGTGAAAAAGATATAAAAGACTTAAGCAGAAAAAATGTTTTAGATTTGTCTTATAAAAAAGGAATTTTTGATCAGCTTTCTTACTAAGATTCTGAAATAAATAAAAAGAAGTATTAAAATGGTAAAAAATAAAAATAATAATTTATCAGAGGAAGATAACAAGTTATGGGAAACAGTTTCAAATAAAGCTACTAAATATAAAAAAACTAATAGAATTATTTTAAATGATAAAGCTGAAATAAAAACACAGCCTCTAAAGAAAGTAATGCAAAGAGTCGACAAAAAAAAAGATTTACTGAATAAAACTAATTTTACCAAAGAAGAAACACTTATAATCAATAAAAATAATTTAGAAACTTTAGACCCTAAACAGATTCCTTCGGGCATATCTTTAAAGCAAGCACAAGATTTAAAAAAAGGAAAGCTTAGACCAGAAAAAATTTATGATTTACACGGATATACGCAATTCAGAGCGCATAATTATTTGAATGAAGAGATTATAAAGTGCTATAAAAGAAATATAAGAGCTTTACTTATAATTACAGGTAAAAAAGTAGGGGTTTCAGGAGCAGAAGGGGTTTTAAAAAAAGAGGTTCCTAAATGGCTAAATGTTTCGCCTTTAAGAGAAGTTATTTTGATGACTTCGTGGGCAACGCCTCGTGATGGAGGCGAGGGAGCACTATATGTTCTTTTAAAGCGATATAAAGAAATAAACAATTAATTATGAGCAAAAAATATATTATTATATGATAAAGAGTGTAAAAAATAAGACATAGGAAAAATTAATGCGTAAAGCAAAAGTACAGAGAAATACAAAAGAGACAAAAATTTCTGCTACTGTCAATTTGGACGGAACAGGAAAGTCTAAAATTGAAACAGGCATAGGCTTTCTTGATCATATGGTTGAACAAATTTCGCGCCACGGTTTAATAGACCTTGACTTGAAAGCAAAAGGCGATTTGCATATTGACGATCACCATACAACGGAAGATTCAGGATATGTCTTAGGAGACGCTATAGCTAAAGCTTTAGGAGAAAGAAAGGGAATCAGTCGATATGGAAATGCACACATACCAATGGACGAAACCTTAACGAGAGTTGTAATTGATTTGTCTGGCCGTCCTTATTTGGTCTGGAAAGTTGCTTTCACTCAAAAAAGACTAGGAGAAATGGATACTGAGCTTTTTAAGGAATGGTTCCAGGCTTTTTCTCAGGCCTTAGGGGCAAATATTCATGTTGAAAACCTTTATGGAACAAACAACCATCATATAATCGAATCTTGTTATAAAGGCTTAGCTAGATCATTAAGAGACGCTGTTCAATTAGTACCAAGAATATCAGGCAAAGTGCCGTCTACTAAAGGCGTTTTACGTAAAGACGGCTAGTAAGAGAGATAATAATGTATGTAGGAATTATAGATTATGGATCGGGTAATATCCGTTCTGTTTTTAAATCTTTTGAAAAAGCTGCAAGCTTAGTTTCTTCAAAAGTAAAAATTAAAGTAGTAAATAATTGCGAAGAGCTAAAGGAATTAGAAAAAATAGTATTGCCTGGGGTGGGTGCATTTGCAGATTGTATGAAAGGTTTAAAAAACAAGCCTGGCTTATTAGGGGCTATAAAACGAAAAGTTTTAGAGGATAAAAAACCCTTTTTAGGAATATGCGTTGGAATGCAGTTATTAGCTAATAGCAGTTCAGAATATGGATATACAGAGGGGCTCTCTTGGATAGATGGGGAAGTTAACTCAATAAAAATTACACAAAAAAATATCAAAATCCCACATATGGGATGGAATTCAATTTTGTTTGAAACAGACCACCCTTTATTAAAAAACATAAAAAAGGATGAAGACTTTTATTTTGTACATTCTTATAAATTTAATGTAAAAAATAATGATTTTGTTCTTGCAAAAACAAATTATGGGAGCGATATAACCGCAATAGTTATAAAGGACAATATATTGGGAACACAATTTCATCCTGAGAAAAGCCAAATTGCAGGAATTCAATTCATTAAAAATTTTATAGAATGGTCACCATGAAAAGTAATAGTAAAAAATTGTCTGTAAATTTAATAAAAAAGTTTAACGTTGGGGAGTTACAAGAACTTTGTAAGGCTACCGAGGAAGCAATTCAAAAAGGGATTGGTTTTAGTTGGATAAAACCTCCTCCTAGAAAAAACTTAGAAAATTATTGGAAAGGAGTGCTTGCAATGCCACAAAGAAAGCTATTTATTGGAAGTTTTGAAGGAGCAGTAGCGGCTTCTCTTCAATTAGTTTTTCCGAATAAAAGCAATGAAGCATCATCCTTTTCTGCTAGTATTGACACGCACTTTGTGTCTCCCTGGGCAAGAGGTCATGGCCTAGCTAGAATGTTGCTTGAAGCAGGAGAAGACTTAGCTTACAAGAATGGCTTTAGCCAAATCCTTTTAGAAGTTAGAAAAACTCAAGATAGAGCCATTAACCTATATGAGAATGCGGGGTACATAAGGTGGGGAAAACTTCCAGCATATCATATTGTAAATGAAAAAGTTGTTTCAGGTTACTTCTACCATAAAAGAATAGATAAAAGTAAATGATCTTTTTTCCTGCAATAGACTTAAAAGATGGAAAATGCGTTAGATTAAAACAGGGCGATATTTTAAAGTCTACGATTTTTGATTCAGATCCAGTAGCGAGAGCAGAATCATTTCATGATGCAGGATGTTCTTGGCTACATTTGGTCGATTTAAATGGAGCATTTGAAGGGAAACCTATAAATCATAAGATAGTAGAAAAAATAATAAAGAGTGTTGATATAAAAATTCAACTAGGAGGTGGAGTTAGAAATTTCGATACTATTGATTTCTGGATGAACGCAGGCATTAAAAGGCTAATTATAGGAACAATGGCTTTAAAAAAGCCTGAGCTAGTTCTTGAAGCATGTAAAAAATACCCAGGAAAAATCGCCTTAGGCATAGATGTTAGAGGCGGCAAAATAGCGACAGAAGGCTGGGTTGAGCAGTCTCAAATTTCGGCTGTAGATTTAGTTAAAAAATTTGAAGATGCAGATGTATCTGCAATTATATATACTGATATTAGCAGAGATGGTATTTTAATGGGCCCAGCTCTGGAAGAGACATTAAAATTTTCAGATAAAACTAATATTCCAATTATAATATCAGGAGGAGTTTCTTCAGAGAAAGATATTATAGAAATTAAGAAAAGAGCAAATGATAAAATCTTAGGCGTTATAAGTGGCCGAGCTATATATGATAACCGATTAAATGTTCATGATTGTAATGAGATATTAGGTAATTAATGTTAAAGATTAGAATTATACCATGCCTTGATGTTAAAGATGGCCGAGTAGTAAAGGGAATCAATTTTGTTGATTTAGTGGATGCCGGGGACCCTGTTGAACAGGCCAAAGTTTATGATGCGCAAGGAGCTGATGAATTATGCTTCTTAGATATTACAGCTAGCTCAGACAATAGAAATATTTTATTAGATGTAGTCAGAAAAACTGCAAATCAATGTTTCATGCCTTTAACAGTTGGAGGAGGAGTAAGAAACTTATCAGATATTAGAAACCTTCTTTTAGCAGGAGCAGATAAGGTGGGAATAAATACGAGTGCTATAAATTCACCAGATTTAATTAAAGATGGCGCTAATAAATTTGGATCTCAATGTATAGTAGTAGCTATTGATGCAAAAAAAGTTAATGATAAGTGGATGGTCTATACCCATGGAGGAAGACAAGAAACGGGACTTAATGCAATTGAATGGGCGCAATATGTAGTTAGCAAGGGGGCAGGAGAGTTATTAGTTACTTCAATGGATAGGGACGGAACAGGAAATGGATTTGATATAGAATTATTAAAAGAAATTACTTCTAAAGTTACTGTTCCTGTAATAGCCTCAGGAGGAGTTGGAAATCTAAATCATTTAGTGGAAGGGGTTAAAAATGGAGGAGCTAGTGCAGTTTTAGCCGCCTCTATATTTCATTTTGGTAAATATAAAATAAAAGATGCAAGAAAAGCAATGACAGAAGCTGGCCTTAATACTAGGCTATAAATAATTATTATATAGTTTTTTTTATTAATTTTAGGTAATTTTGATGATAGATAAAAAAAATTTTGGAAAATTAGAAGAGTTGTGGAAAACAATAGAAGATCGCGCAAATACTTCATCACCTGAAGAATCGTATGTTTCTAGTTTACTTTCTAAAGGCTTAAAAGAATGCGCAAAGAAACTTGGAGAAGAAGGAGTAGAAACATCACTTGCTGCTTTAAGTATGAATAAAAAAGATACGATAAAAGAGTCTGCAGATTTGCTTTTTCATCTTTTAGTACTTTGGAAAGCAGCTGGATTAAAGCCTGAAGAAATAATGGAGGAGCTTCACAAAAGAGAATCCATTTCTGGCCTTACAGAGAAAAAAAATAGGAAATAAAGGTTTAAAAATTGCATAAAAACTATGATAAGAATAATATTTTTTTTAAAATTATTAACGATGAATTGCCGTGTGATAAAGTTTTAGAAACGGAGCATTGTCTCGCTTTCAAAGACATTAACCCCAGAGCAAAGATACATATTCTTCTGATACCAAAAAAACCTTATATAAATTTAAATGATTTTATTTTTACTGGCACACAAGAAGAAAAAATAGACATTTTTGATTCTATAGAAAAAATAATAGAATTAAATAATTTAAAGAAACCTGGATATAGGCTCTTAACTAATGTAGGCGATGATGGCCATCAAGAAGTGCAGCACCTTCATTTTCATATTTTAGGAGGACAGCCTCTCGGTAGCTTTATTAAAAGATTAGAATTAGACTAAATATAACTTTCGACTGCATCCCAGAACATTGAGCTAATATTAGAATCATCAAATCTAGATATTTCTTGCACCCCAGTTGGGGAGGTCACATTTATTTCTGTTAAGTAATTCCCAATTATATCTAAGCCTACTAGAATTAATTCTTTCTTTTTTAACTCTTCACTTAGTGCTTCACATATTTCGAGCTCTCTATTATTGAGAATTTTTTTCTCTGCTTTACCGCCTACATGTAAATTTGACCTCGCTTGCCCTTCTGGCGGAATTCTATTTACAGCGCCGGCTATTTCTCCATCTATCATAATAACTCTGCAGTCTCCATTTCTTACCTCAGGAAGGTACCTCTGTATTATCAGAGGCTCATTAGAATATTCAAAAAACATTTCTAATAAAGATGAAAAATTCGGGTCATTTTCTCTAATATGAAAAATCTGCTTTCCTCCATTTCCATAAAGGGGTTTTACTATTATTTCTTTATACTCTTTTTTAAATTTATTAATTTCTACTAAGTCTCTAGTAATTAATGTTTCAGGAATAAAATCCTTAAATTTATTTACAAATAATTTTTCAGGCGCATTTCTCACTTCAAATGGATTATTAACCACAAATGTATTAGGATGCAGAGTTTCTAAAATATGCGTATTAGTAATATATGTCATATCAAATGGCGGGTCTTGCCTTAAAAGTATTACATCTTCGCTTGATAAATGTTTTGTTTCTAACTCAGACAATTGAACATGCTCATTAATGGCATTTTTCATATTTAAAATATTTTTACCTTTAGCAGTGATTATACCGTTTTTAAAAGTTAAGTCTTTAGGGTTATAGTAAAATAAATCATGACCTCGTTTGAAAGCCTCTAAGGCTAAAGCAAAGGTTGTATCTGCTTTAATATCTATTAGCTCAATTGGGTCCATTTGAATTGATATTTTAGACATTTACCACTATAGCCTTCTTTTATCATTTTTTAGCATTATATGACTTATAACTTTTGTAACCCCTTTAACAGTTCTTGCATGATGTATAACTTTATTTAATTCTTTATCATTTGCAGCAATACCAATTAAGTATATCACTTGCTTAGAAACTGAGTGACTAAAATTTATATCAGAAACCTCTGTATCTCCAATAAGAAGGCCAGATAAAGATAATGAAATTCTAGCGTCTTTAGCTTCACTAACTAAAGATGCCTTTTTTCCAATTGTAATTTCATTTAAAACATCTTTTATTTTTGGAGAAATTTCCCAGGCTATTCTAGCCGCTTGATCTCTTAGCTCTTGAGAACTTACGTTTCCTACTAACAATACTCTTTGCTCAATAATTTGAATATCTACATTAACAAAAAGTTTTTCAGTATTAGACCTAAATAATGCTTCCTGTAGTTGTAATTCTAGTTTTAAATCAATAGCAGCGTCCTTTACTGATCTTTCTTGCACAGTAGCCAATCCTACACTAGCAACTCCTCCTACTATTGCGCTAGCACAGCCACCTAAAAAAATAAAAATAAGAAAAAGAGCTAAATATTTATTTATACATTTAAGCATTTTACATCCTTTTTAATTTAAGAATCTTTGTTTAATGATATTGCCAGTTTATAGATATAATCACTTTTAATGGAAGTATTTTTTGAAATTTCTTTAGAGGCTCTTGATGCACCTAGTTTGGGAAGGGCTATTTTTAGCATATTTATTATATCTTTATCAGTATAAATGTTTTGAGGGGCATCCGGCTTTTCAATTAAAATTACTATTTCTCCCTTTAGTTTTTTACTCTTTAATAAATCTATTATCTCGCTTAAATTTCCTCTAATATTTTCTTCATATAACTTAGTAATTTCCCTGACTATACTTATCTTTCTATTGCCTAATAATTCATATAATTCTAATAACGTCTTACGGAGTCTTATAGTACTTTCAAATATAACTATAGAACAGTTCTGGTTAATTAAAGAAGCAATTTTTTTTTTTCGTAAAGAAGCCTTTCTTGGTAAGAAGCCTAGAAACATAAACTGATCTGAACTAATGCCAGAAATAGACATGGCTGCAGTTAAAGCGCTGGGCCCAGGCACACTTTTTACCTTTATTTCACTATCTAATGCTTTTTTTATTAACTTATATCCAGGATCGGAAATCAGTGGTGTTCCAGCATCAGTTACTATTGCAACATTAAAACCATGACTAAGTTTATTAAATATTAAGGGTATAGCTTTATCAGAATTGTGATCGTGATATGAAATAAGCTTTCCTTTATAGTTTATTTTATGTATTCGACATAATTTAGATGTCATACGAGTATCTTCGCAGGCGATAAAATCAATGTCATTTAGAGTTTTTATTGCCCTGATAGTAATATCATCTGAATTTCCAATTGGAGTAGATATTACGGAAATGCTTCCTATGTTCTTTTTTATCATAATGCCCTATAATTATATAATATAATAATACTATAATTTAAAAAGGCCATAAATTGTGAAATATTTATTTTTAATTCTTTATATATTTTTAATTTCCTGTTCAAAGGAATCTCTTTTCAGAGAAGAAATTATTATTGTAGAAAAAAAACAGCCAGAAGAGATTATTATTATAGAAAAAAAACAGCCAGAAGAAATTAAGCCAACAGATGAAATTATTAAAAATGAAGAGCAGAATAATAGTGAAATAATTGTAAAGGAAATACAAAAAGAAAATGAAGAATTAATCATAACACCTGAAATTGATAAGGAGATTGAAACAGAAAAAGTAGGCAAAAAAGAAGTAGATAAAATTGGTTTTGGAGAAATCGTAAAAATTGGTATTTTACTGCCTTTAACTGGGGAAAATAAAACTTTAGGCAGGTCTATATCTAATGCATTAGAAATGGCTTTATTTGAAACTAAATCTAAAAATATCAAACTATTATTTAAGGATTCAGGGGATAGTTTAGAAAAAGCGACAGAAGCAGCTCAACAGGCGGTAAAAGAGGGAGCCTCTATTATTATTGGCCCTATTTTTTCCTTTCAAGCATCAGAAATTAGAAAAAATATTAGTGCAGATATTCCGATATTTTCTTTTACTAACGATGAATCTATTAAGACTGAAGGTTTATGGACTTTGGGCTTTTCGCCACATCAGCAAATAGACGCAATATTCCATGAGATGTCTCATCATGCTGTAACGGATATATCTATAATTGCACCTACTAATATATATGGAGATATTATTTTACAAGCAAGCAGACGAGCTAGCATTTTAAAAAACATAAAAATTAATCATATACATAGATATGATAGAAGGGCTAAGGATTTTTCTGAATTCGGTAAATTTTTAAACAAAGAAGAAGCATCGGAAGATAATGGTTTATTAATAGTAGCTTCCGGAAAACAATTAAAAGAAATTTCTTCTAGGGCTCAATATCAAGGATTAAGCCCAAAAGAAATAAAATATTTTGGAATATCTGGATGGAACAATGAAGAAATTTTAGGTGAACCCTCTTTACTTGGAGGTCATTTTATTGCCCCACAACAATTTTCTTATGAAACGTTTGTTTCAAGATATTTTAAATTATATGACATGGTGCCAAATGAGATTAGCGGATTAGCATATGATATCTTGGCTTTGTTATCAATTGGGTTAAAAGATTCTAAAAATATTCAAGAATTGTTAAAATTTTTAATTAACCCTATAGGCTTTAATGGAATTTTTGGTTTTTTTAAAATAGATAGCTCAGGCGACATTCAAAGAAAGTTTATTTCATATGAGGTTATGGAGAGGAACTTTTTAAAGAAGCGGGAAATAATGCCGTAATTTATAATATTAATTTATTAGTAATATGATTTAAAATAGGAACCCCTTTGTCGGTTATTTTTAGTAACTCTTTATCCATTTTTATTAGGCCTAGTTGATTAAATTTTTTAAATTCCTTTTTATCTATTAATATATTAGCATCTTTAACATTTAATTTATTTAACAAACTTTTTATATTTATTCCTTTTCTTAATCTTAGCCCAGTTAATAAAATTTCTTGTGCTCTCTCGTTGTCAGTTATTTTAGTATTTTCAAATAAAGCAGTCTGTTTTGATAAATTTTTAGCAAGCCAAATTTTAGGAGAAGAAAATTTTTGAGTAGAATACCATTTTTTATTTATTATTATTCTGCCATGTGCGCCTGGCCCTATTCCACAATATTCTCCACCTTTCCAAATATCTAAATTATGCACACATTCTGATCCTTTAAATGCATAATTAGATATTTCATATTTTTCAAGTCTAGCACTCATAAGTAATTCATCTGTAATAGTATATAAATTTAAGAGCACTTTTTCCTCTGGAAGAGCATGTTTTTTATCTCTAAAAGAAGCATAGAATGGCGTACCTTTTTCAATAGTTAATTGATATGCTGACATATGTTCAGTTGATATATTAATAGCTTCCGTGAGCTCTTTTTCCCAATTTTTTTCGTTTTGCCCTGGTAGACCGTATATTAAATCAAATGAAATTCTATTAAAATATTGTTTTGCTATCTCGAGAGCTTTTAAACTATCTTCTGCAGAATGATTTCTTCCTAAAAAGTTAAGAGAGTTATTATTTAGAGACTGAAAGCCTAGAGACAGCCTGTTTATGCCAGCCTCATAAAGGCTTTTGAAATTTTTTATTTCCACACTTGATGGATTCGCCTCAAGAGTAATTTCTATGTTGTTTGAAAATGTCCATTTTTTTTCTATATATTTTAAAATTGATTCAACTAAATACGGAGGCATTAAACTAGGAGTGCCTCCCCCGAAAAAAATACTCTTCACTTTTCTTTTTCCAAGCATATTTTGTTCTAAATCTATCTCATTTTTATAGGACTTTTCCCATTCTTTGATGTCTATTTGTGAAGAAGCTACATGACTATTAAAATCACAATAAGGACATTTCTTTAGACAATATGGCCAGTGAATATATATTGAAATCTCTTTATTTTTATTTGACAATAATATTCTCTTTTAATTTCTTAAAGGCCATCGCTCTATGGCTAATAAGCTCTTTCTCTTTAGGATTCATCTCTCCAAAAGTAATTTTATGGTTATCTGGTATAAAAATTGGGTCATATCCAAACCCCATATTTCCTCTTTTAGGAAATGTAATTGTGCCATTAACTCTTCCTTCAAAAATAAATTCTTCATTTTTGTCAGTAATAAGAGCTAGAGCACATATAAAATAAGCTTTTTTATTACTTAAGCCAGTTAATTTTTCTTCAATTACAGACATTGCTATGTCGAAATCTTTATTCACTCCTGCCCATCTAGCAGAATATATTCCTGGATCACCATTAAGCGCTTCCACACACAGCCCAGAATCGTCAGCTAAAGAAGTAATTTTAGATAAATTTACAGCGTTGCGCGCTTTGATTAAGGCATTTTCTTTAAAGCTTGTTCCGTTTTCAATTGGCTCTATTTTAGAATAAACAGAAATTGGTGAAGCTTTTATTCCAATATCATTTAATAGAATATTAATTTCTTTTACTTTGCCTTGGTTGTGGCTTGCAATGATTATTTCTCTTGGTACGTTTATTTTATTTTTCATTTTTAATGACTTTTGATTGTACTTTAAATAGGTTATCACATTCTTTAGAAGCCATATCTATTAATGTGTTTAGCTGAGTTTTAGTAAACCCCCCCTTTTCAGCCGTTGCCTGTATTTCTATTAAATTCTTAGATTTCGAAACTACAAAATTTGCATCTATTTCTGTATTACTATCTTCAAAATAATCCAAATCAAGTATTTCTTCACCTTTAAAAATACCACATGAAATAGCCGCAACCTGATCTTTAATTGGGTTTTTTTTAAGAGTTTTGTTTTTTATTAAAGATTCTACTAACATTTTTAAAACAACCCAGCCACCTGTTATAGAGGCTGTTCTGGTTCCTCCATCAGCATTTATAACATCACAGTCTATTTTAATTTGTAATTCCTGAAGTTTCTTTAAATCTAGAGACGCTCTGAGTGACCTTCCAATCAATCTCTGTATTTCTAAAGTTCTGCCGCTTTGTTTCCCTTGCGAAGATTCTCTATTATTTCTTGTATGTGTTGATGCGGGAAGCATACTATATTCTGCTGTTAACCAACCTTTTCCTGACCCTTTTAACCAATTAGGAATTTTTGTTTCTATTGATGCTGTACATATAATGCTTGTTTTCCCAACATTTATGAGACAAGAAGCATCCGCATTATTAATATAATCTTTTGTTATATTTATTTTTCTGGCTTGATTGTTTTTTCTTTTAGAGTGCCTTTCTAATAAAGTCTTGCTCATTTATTATTTCCTCTACAATATAATGTGTATATATATAATACATTGTGAGAAAAATTATTGAATAAATTTAAAAAAAATATGACATTACTGTCTTCATTAGATAGTCGTTCAAGAACTATTCTGCAGCATATTGTTGAATCTTATTTAGAGACAGGAAACCCTGTAGGCTCTAATACTTTATCTAAAAAAATTTCCCCCTCTTTAGCGTCGGCTACCATCAGGAATGTAATGTCAAACTTAGAAGGATTAAATTTATTAAAATCGCCTCATGTTTCAGCGGGAAGAATTCCAACTGAAACTGGATTGAAACTTTTTATTGATGGCTTATTGCAAATCGGAGATATTTCTGGTGATGAAAAAAACAGTATAGAAGCTTTATCGGTCGGAACAGGAAAAAGCTTAAAAAATATTTTAAACGAAACTTCTGTTGCTCTTTCAGGTCTTTCTAATTGTGTAAGTTTTGTAATAGCGCCAACTTATGAAAGAGCTTTAAAGCATATAGAGTTTGTTCCAATTGATAATGACAAAGCCTTGGTGGTAATTGTTGATGTTTTTGGCCTTGTAGAAAATAGAATAATAGATGTCCCAAAGGGAACTCCCTTAGTAAATTTAATTGAAGCTTCAAATTTTATTAATGCTAGAGTTTCAGGAGGAACTTTAAAAGAGGTTAAGAATAAAATAGAAGAAGAATTACTAATACATAAAAAAGAAATAGATGTAATTTCTGAAAAAGTTATAAAAGCCGGGCTTGCCGTTAAGACAGAAGATATAGATTATCCTTCATTAATAGTTACTGGAAAAAATAATATTTATAGTGATTTAAGCACACATGAGGACTTTAAAAAAATAAATGAACTGTTCGAAAAAATAGAACAAGGCCAAACATTAACAGAATTACTAAGGAATTCTTTATCTGGAACAGGAGTCCATGTTTTTATAGGGGCTGATAATAAATTATTTGATTATTCAGGTTGTTCTTTGATAATGGCTCCATTGAAAGCCAAAGAAAATAAAACTAGAGCTAAAACTTTGGGTGCAATAGGGGTCATAGGTCCAGTAAGAGTAAATTATGGGAGAATTATTCCTATGGTCGACTTCACTGCTCAGGCAATTTCAAAGTTATTTAAATAATTACTTGTATATATATAACATAATCACAATATTTAGTTTATTATTAAATAGGAGTTCTTATGACAAAAAAGACTAAAAGCAAAAAAGATACTTTAAAAACAAATAAAATTGATGAGGCGGATTCTGATATAATAGAAGATGAATCAATAAAAGATAAGAAAGAGAATATTTCGGATGAAATAGAGGCCTTAAAACAAGAGCTAGCTGAAGCTAATGATTCTAAATTAAGAGCCTTGGCCGAAGTTGAAAATATGAGAAGGAGAATGGAAAAAGAAAAACAAGAAAATGCTAGATATGGAGCTTCTAATCTGGCACGAGGACTTTTTTCAGTCTTAGATAATTTTGATAGGGCTTTAAAAGCTTCGCCAAAAAACTTGAAAAACAAAAAAGACATTGAAAAGAATTATATATCTTTACATGACGGAGTTGAACTTACTGTTAAAGAGATTGCTACAGTTTTAAAACAAAATGGGGTAGAAATCATTTTACCTAATAAAGGAGATGCTTTTGATCACAATTTTCATCAAGCAATGTTAGAGGTTCCAACAAATGAATTGGAGCCTGGATGTATATGTGAGGTTTTGCAAACTGGTTATAAAATTTATGATAGACTATTAAGGCCTGCTATGGTTGGCGTAAGTAAGAAAGAATCTTAGAAATAATTATTTGGTGGTTTGATGGATGTTTTAAAATTAAGTGATAGTTCTTTCGAAATGCCTCTAGACCCTTCTTGGCAAGTTACATATTTTGATGAGGATGATTCAAAAGCTGATGTGCGTTTTAACTCTGAAAAATACCCTGTTTTAGGAGTTAAAATTATTAGCATAGATGCCCCAAAGCATAATAAAGACAATAAACTTAAAGATCATTTATTTGATCCCATCTTGCTAGAATCTCATCCAGATTTAGATATAAAAGTTTCTTCAAATGATATATATGGAATTGAATATCAAGCAAATTTAGAGTCTGGCGAAAAGGTGAAGGTGTGGAGAAAAGCAACAGTAGTTGGTTCTAGAACTGTTAGGCTTGCAACTTTAGCTTTATCTTGGATGTCAAACCCTGCTTCAGATGATGTTGTAAATAAAATCTTGGCAGCTATAGAAGAAAAGTTAAAGAAATGTAGTTTTGCTTCTAAAGAAACCGATTTGGATATAGAGGCCAAGGTTTTGGGAAGAATATCAAGATTAAAACAAGAGGTAATTTCACCTTGGGATGGTCTAAGTCTGTTAATGCCTTCCTCTTGGCCTTTTGAAATTAATAAGGAAGAAAAAACCTTTGTAAGCAGAGTAACTGGTTATGAAGAGGCAATGCTATTTTTAAATTGTGATGAGATTAAAATACCTAGTGAAACGAAAATAACTTCTGATTATATGCAACATATTGCCTCTTCTATTGGGGCAGATGAAAGTGTTAAGGATATTTCGTTGCTTTCGACTGGAAAGGATACTTATTTGATTTCTTGTAATAAAGCAGAGATAGACCAAGAGGCTGGCGTTACTTTAAATAATTACTTTTGGCATATTTTTGCGCTCAAAGAAGATATTTTAAAGCGGCTACATTTCACATACGTTTTTCCAAACATTAATGACATGTTCTTAAGCAGTATAATTAATGTGTTGAACGAGAATATAAAAAATTTAAAGCTAGATTAATTTTTTTATAATAAACACTTGTGTTTCAAATTTTAATTCCCATATATCAACTGCAAGTAATTTTAATAAATTTTAAAGAGAGAAAAAATAATGGGTAAAGTAATTGGAATTGATTTAGGAACTACCAACAGCTGTGTAGCAGTAATGGAGGGTGGTAATGCTAAAGTTATAGAAAATGCAGAGGGTGCTAGAACTACTCCTTCAATAGTAGCGTTTACCGATAATGATGAAACTTTAGTAGGTCAAGCTGCAAAAAGACAAGCAGTTACAAATCCAGAAAATACTTTATTTGCTATAAAAAGATTAATAGGAAGGCCTTATTCAGATGAAAAAGTTTCCAAAGATAAGGATATGGTTCCATATAAAATAGTTAAGTCAGACGGAGGTGATGCATGGGTTAATGCCGCGGGTAAAGATTATGCTCCAAGCCAAGTAAGCGCATATATTTTACAAAAAATGAAAGAAACCGCTGAAGCACATTTAGGACATGATGTAACAGAAGCCGTTATAACTGTTCCAGCATATTTTAATGATGCGCAACGTCAAGCAACAAAAGATGCAGGAAAAATAGCTGGATTGGATGTTTTAAGAATAATCAATGAGCCAACAGCAGCTAGTTTATCTTATGGTTTGGATAAAAAAGAATCGGGAACAATAGTGGTTTATGACTTAGGAGGCGGAACGTTTGATGTTTCTGTTCTAGAAATTGGCGACGGAGTTTTTGAAGTAAAGTCTACTAACGGCGACACTTTTTTAGGTGGTGAAGATTTTGATACTAAAATTGTTGAGTTTCTGGTTGAAGAATTTAAGAAAGAAAATGGGGTTGACTTAAAATCAGATAATTTAGCTTTACAGAGATTAAAAGAAGCAGCTGAAAAAGCTAAAATAGAGCTTTCATCTACTGCGCAAACAGATATTAACTTGCCATTCATAACAGCCGATGCTTCTGGCCCAAAACACTTAACTCTTAAATTTACTAGAGCGAAGCTTGAGAGCTTAGTTGAGGACTTTGTTAAAAAGACAATTGAGCCATGTAAAGCGGCTTTAAAAGATGCGGGTGTTTCTGCTAGTGATATTGATGAAGTAGTTTTAGTTGGCGGAATGACACGTATGCCTAAAATTATTGAAACTGTTAAAGAGTTTTTTGGAAAGGAACCAAATAAAGGTGTAAATCCGGATGAATGCGTTGCGTTAGGTGCGGCTATACAAGGAGCTGTATTAGCAGGAGATGTTAAAGATGTGTTATTACTTGACGTTACTCCTCTCTCTTTAGGTATAGAAACTTTAGGAGGAGTTTTTACTAGACTAATAGAAAGAAACACAACTATTCCAACTAGAAAAAGCCAAACATTTTCTACAGCTGAGGATAATCAGACTGCAGTTACAATTAGAGTTTTCCAAGGCGAAAGAGAAATGGCAGCAGATAATAAAATGTTAGGAAATTTTGATCTTGTTGGAATTCCTCCAGCACCAAGAGGCATGCCTCAGATCGAAGTTACATTTGATATTGATGCTAATGGCATTGTAAACGTATCTGCCAAAGATAAAGCTACTAACAAAGAGCAAAAAATTAAGATTCAAGCTTCTGGTGGTTTATCAGACTCAGATATAGAGAATATGGTTAAAGATGCTGAATCTCATGCTGAAGAAGATAAAAAGAAAAAAGAATCTATTGATGCTAGAAATCAAGCTGATGCTTTAGTGTATTCTACTGAAAAAAGCATGAAAGAACATGGAGAAAAGCTTCCTGCAGAGGACAAAGAAAAAATTGAATCAAGCGTAAAAGATTTAAAAGATGTTCTTGCTAACGCAGAAGCTACTAGTGAAGAGATAACGGCTAAAGTTGAAACGCTAAATGCTTCTGCTATGAAACTTGGTGAAATGATGTATAAAGAAAGCCAAGAACAAGCTGCAGCCGGAGCAGCTAGTACTGAAGGAGCTGACAGTAAAGCTTCAGAGAAAGACGCCGATGTTGTGGATGCAGATTTTGAAGAAGTTAAAGCTGACGAAAAAGATGAGAAAGCAACTAAAAAATAATTAAGCGTATTTTTTTGAAATTATAGGTAAAAACTAGATGCGTGATTATTATGAAATTCTCGGAGCAGACAGAAATACTTCTGACGCAGAGCTGAAAAAAAAGTTTAGAAAGCTTGCCATGCAATATCATCCAGATAAAAACCCTGGAGATAAAGAAGCAGAAGAAAAGTTTAGAGAAGTAGGGCAAGCTTATGATGTTTTAAAAGATCCTCAAAAGAAAGCTGCATACGACCAATACGGACATGCTGCCTTTGAGGGTAACTCTGCAGGTCCAGGAGGTCCAGGAGGACCAGGAGGCGCTGGCGGCTTTTCAGATATTTTTGAAGATTTGTTTGGCGACTTTATGGGCGGGGGCGGAGGACAAAGACAATCTCAAAGAGGATCAGATCTCAGGTATAATATAGATTTAGATTTTAGTGAGGCATATTCTGGATTAAAAAGAGATATAAAAATAAATACATATGTAATGTGTGGAGCATGTAATGGAACTGGCGGTGAAGAAGGTGCTCAACCTGTCACTTGCGGTACTTGTAATGGTTCAGGAAAGGTTCGTTCCAGCCAAGGTTTCTTCATGGTAGAGAGAGCGTGCCCAACTTGTGGCGGAAGCGGACAAATAATCAGTAAACCTTGTCGTGCCTGTGGAGGAGAAGGAAGAGTACAAAGAGAAAAAACAATAAGTGTAAATATTCCTGCTGGAGTGGATGACGGCACTAGAATTAGAGTTTCTGGTGAAGGAGAAGCTGGGCCTAACGGTACTGCAAATGGAGATCTTTATTTATTTGTTCAATTAAAACCCCATGCTTTATTTAATAGAGATGGATCAGACCTTTTAATAGAAGCAAAAGTTCCAATGACACTTGCTGCTCTTGGAGGATCTGTAGATGTGCCAACGCCATCAGGAGGAAAGGTTCGAGTTACAATTCCTGCCGGAACACAATCTGGACATAGGTTTAGATTAAGAGGCAAAGGAATGCCAGTTGTAAATAGATCTAATAAAGGTGATTTATATGTTGATGTTTATACAGAAATACCAGTATCCTTAAATAAACAACAAAGAAAAGTATTAGAGGAGTTGAGAAATTTGGAAGAAAACTCTAATCATCCGGATAGTACTAACTTTACTAATAAAGTAAATAAAACAAGGCAGTAAAAAATGTCATTAATAAATGTAGGTATTTGTGGTGCTTCAGGAAAAATGGGTAAAGCACTAGTTCGTGCAGTAGTAAATAATAATAAATTACAGTTAAGTAGCGCTCTAGAGCACGACTCAAATACTAATATAGGCAAAGATTCAGGAACGATAGCAAATATAGAGCCAACGGGAGTATATATAATTTCTAATAAGGATAAATTTTTTGCTGATTGTGATGCTGTAATAGACTTTTCTTTTGCAGATGCATCAGTAGAAAATATAAAAGCCGCAGTAAAACATAATTGTGCTTATGTTTTAGGTACAACAGGTCTGAATGAAGCACAAGTTGAAGAAATAAAAAGTTTTTCAAAATCAATTCCTATTATGCATGCTGCAAATATGAGCGTTGGAGTTAATATTGCATTACATTATACGGAGCTATTATCTAAAACATTAAATGAAGATTATGATGTAGAAATACATGAAATTCATCATAGAGATAAAATTGATTCTCCTTCTGGAACGGCATTAGCTTTGGGAAATGCTGTAGCAAAAGGTAGAAATATTGATTTATCAGAAAGATCAATCAAAGGACGTTGGGGTATAGAAGAGGCTAGAAAAAAAGGAGATATAGGTTTTTCAACTCAAAGAGGCGGTGATGTCATTGGAGATCATATAGTAACTTTTGCGGGTAATGGAGAAAGATTAGAGATCGCACATAAAGCAACTAATAGAGATGTTTTTGCTAATGGAGCTGTTAGTGCAATATTATGGTTACACGGAAAGACGCCAGGGTATTATAATATGAAGGATGTTTTAGGGCTTAATTAGTACTATATTGATTTTTCCATTCATTTAATCCATATCTTATTTCTTTAGCAAGTTTAAGCCTTTCTTCTGGAACCAAAAAGTTTCCTAGCACTATTTTTTTTCCGTGAGAAGATAAAGTCAAAACATCTTTATTTTTATAAATGTCTTCTATTTTAACTTGTAGCCATGTTGGCTCTAGTTCAATTTCTTTTAGTGTTTTGTTTTTATTATTATAAAATATTTTTAATTTAGTTTTATCTAATAAAATATGTTCATAGGATTCGCTTCTCTTAAATAGTATTTTAAAAGCTATATAAATTAATATAATTTCTAGGCCCATAAAACCTAAAACTGGCCATGCCCCCATAAAATAAAAAGATATTCCTATATAAGAAGCTGGTATAGTTATAAAAAGCATTAAAAAAAATAATCCTTTATAAGTTAAGGATTGATTTGGATATACTTTAATGTCTAAATAGTATTTCATAAAATAAAAGTAGGGTTATATTTTAATTTTGCAAATAAAATATTCTTTTAAGAGGTAAACGTGACTAAAAGTCTATCTAAAAAAAATATTTGGGAAATTTTTTCTAGGTTTTCTAAGATCACTCCTGAGCCTAAAGGAGAACTAGAATATACTTCTCCTTATACTTTGCTGGTTGCTGTAGTTTTAAGTGCTCAGTCTACAGATGTAGGTGTAAATAAGGCGACTAAAAAACTTTTTGCTATAGCTAAAACTCCAGGAGAAATGGTTAAGATAGGGGAAAATAAGATTATAGAAAACATTAGAACAATAGGCCTCTATAAAAATAAAGCAAAAAATATAATCAATTTATCACAGAAATTACTTGATAATTTTGGAGGAGAAGTGCCTAAAACTCATATAGAATTAGAATCTTTGCCAGGAGTAGGAAGAAAAACAGCAAATGTAGTTCTTAGTATGGCTTTTGGTATACCTACTATTGCTGTTGATACTCATGTTTTTAGGGTGTCTAATAGAACAGGGTTGGCAATAGGTAAAAATGTAGAAGAAGTAGAAGAAAAATTAATAAAACGTTTACCTGAAAAATATTTCTTTCATGCACATCATTGGTTAATATTACATGGTCGTTATACATGCAAGGCTAGAAACCCTTTATGTATAGAATGTGTTATTTCAGATCTTTGTCCTTCTAAAGTTAACTAATCTGATATTGGCCCATTATAGCCTTTTGAATTTATGGTATGTAAAATAAGTATAGCCACAAAAGGCGCAGCAAATAAATTTACTATAGGAATAAAAAATATTAATGCCCCTATTATTCCAAATAGCCAGCATGGCCAAAATAATTCATTTCTTAATTCTTTTACTTCTATAAAAGTTAATTTACGCAATCCTAATGCTTCGGTGTATTCTTTAGAAATTAAATAACCGGTAATCAAAATATTTATAGGAATCCAAAATAAGGAACTTCCCCAAAATAAAGCTAGTGGGAAAATTATTATATTTATTAATATTGACCATCCTAAAAGTTTCACTCCCGCAAAAAACATAGTAGAAATTTTAATTTTTAACTGTTTTCCTGTTTCCGGATAATATTTTGCCTCAAGTTGATCAATTATTTTATCTTGAAATATTGAAAAAATAATTGTTGAAGTTGGAACAAATAGAATAGTTGATCCCCAGATTGCAGCAAGAGTTGCTCCGTACATTAAAAAATTTCCCAGGAAGGGTATACCTGTATCTAACCAATCTTTTACGTAATATACTATTCCAAAGGAGATAGAGCTCAGAGCAACTAGTGTTAATATAGTAGTATAAAGAACCCACTTGAAAATATTGGGTTCAAATAAGTTTTTAATAGATAATAAGAAAATATTTAATAGATGGTTTTTATGCATCATTTCTTTCATCGTAATTAATTAGGTTCCAATGGTGTAATATTATAATTATTTGAATGCTTTTGAAATTTATGGCCTAAATTTAAAACCATACCTTCATGTCTTCTTTTCCCTACAATTTGTATTCCTATTGGAAGATTATTTTTTGTAGTAGAACAAGGCACAGCTAAAGAGGGACAAGCAGTTAAAGATATTGCCGCCGCAGTCATTAGCCAACTAACGTAATTATCAAAAGTTTCATTTTCTACCGTTTTAGGCCAGTGTTCATTGATACTAAAAGGAGGTACCATTGAAGAAGGTGCTACTAGAAAGTCATATTTATCAAAAAATAAATTAGTACTTTTTATAATTTGCCCTCTTGCCATGTTGGCTTTACTAATTTGTTCTTCTGTTAATTTAAAACCTTTTTCAATATTTAGCCTTAGATCTTCTTTAAGAATATTTTTATGTTTTTCATATAATTCTCTTTTATCTGTGGCAAGTAGATGCGCGCGTAATACTTGAAATGTGCTTTCTGATTTGGATAAATTAGGAGAAACACGTTCAACGTTATGGCCCATATCTAATAATATTTTTTCTGCATTGTTTACAGCCTCTCTTACCTCAGGCGCACATGCTAGAACTCCAAAGTCATCTGAAATACCAATATTATATTTATGTTTTTCTTCATTTATAAAATTCTGATAGGGCTTACCTAAAGGCACACTGGATAGAGGGTCTCTATAATCCACCTCAGTAATTGTATCTAAAAATAAGGCAATATCTTTAACCGTTCTTGCCATAGGGCCATCCACAGAAAGGTCATTAAAAGGCAAATTTTGAGGTCCGCGTGCAATTGTTCCAGGAGTAGTTCTAAAGCCTACAACACCACAAAAACTAGCAGGGTTTCTTAAAGACCCTCCTAAATCTGAACCTGTTCCTAGCCAAGCGGCGCCTGCAGCCAACGCTGCAGCCGTACCCCCAGAAGAGCCACCACATGTATATTTTATGTTCCACGGATTTTTTGTATATCCAAATACTTCATTAAATGTTTGCGACCCTGCGCCAAATTCAGGAGTGTTTGTTTTGCCTATTATAACTCCCCCCATTTTTTCTATTCTTTCAACAAGAAAATCTGAAGCGCTAGGAATATAGTCTTCAAAGACTTTAGAGCCATAGGTTGTTTTTACATCTTTAACTTCAGTTAAATCTTTAATTACTATTGGTAATCCATAGAGATAGCCAGGTTGATCTTTTCTTGAAGTATCAAGGTTTTTTATTTGATGGCGAGCTCTTTTCTCGCATAGCGTAACTACTGCATTTATGCTGCTGTGAGTCTCTTTTATTCTCTTTATATTTGTATCGAGGGCTTCATCAGGAGATATTTCTTTTCTCTTTAACATAGAAACAACTTCTGTCGCACTTTTTTTCCATAAATTTTCTTCTGATAATGCCATTTTTTACTCCTTTATTTTTTACAAATATTCTATCTTCTATATAACTATAAATATATTTATTAATAATTAAATTAAAAAGGAATATAATGACCTTAGAAAAAACTATTGATGTTTTAGGCATAGGAAATGCAATAATTGACGTTTTAGCGGATGCAGATGATGCCTTTTTATCTCAGCATAATCTTAATAAAGGATCTATGACTCTTGTAGATGAAGAAGCGTCTAGTAATATTTATTCTTCTATGAAAAATAAAATTCAAATGTCAGGAGGATCGGCTGCTAATACAATTTATGGATTGGCACAATTAGGTTGTAGAAGTGCGTTTATAGGAAAACGCTCAAATGATGAACTTGGTGATATTTTTTACTCAGATTTAACGAAATCTGAAATTATTTTTAACACTTCCCCTTTAGATACAGGGGAGTCTTCAGCAAGATGTTTAATTCTGGTTACTTCTGATGCTGAAAGAACTATGGCTACATTTTTAGGCTCTTCAAGCAAATTAAAAGTTGAAGATATTAATGAAGATGAAATAGAAGCTGCAAAAATAATTTATTTAGAGGGCTATTTATTTGATCCTCCAGAAGCTCAAGAAGCTTTTATTACAGCAGCAAAATTTGCAAAGAAACATAATACTAAAGTTTCTTTTACCTTGTCTGACGCTTTTTGTGTCGAAAGGCATAAATCTAAAATGAGAGCATTTGTACAAAACAATGTAGACATATTATTTTGTAATGAAGGTGAAGTAAAAGCTTTATATGAAACTAATTCATTAGATGATGCAATTAATATGCTTAAGGGTGAGGTAGAAATAGGAATAGTTACCAAGGGAGAACATGGAGCTATTATAGTAGAAAAAAGTATCGCGCATGAAATAGAAGCGTTTCCTACAAATGTGGTTGATACAACTGGGGCCGGCGATTTTTTTGCTGCTGGTTTTTTGGCAGGAGTTTCAAAAAACTTTGATTTAGTAAAAGCAGGAATGCTTGGAGCAGCGTGTTCATCAGAAATTATTTCACATTACGGAGGAAGGCCTGAAAATGAATTAAAGGCGTTTGTAAAAAATAAGGCTGGGCTAGAAGTTTAAGCCCAGCCTTAATTATAAGCCTGTGTTTTATTTTATATAACCTAGTTCTTTCCAAACTTTATAATTAGTTCTGAATTCATTAAGCGAAGCCCATACTTTCGCAAAATCCTCATCTGATTCTACAAGTTCTGTTACAACTTCATTCCAGCCTTTCTCAAAAATAGACAGCATTTCAGGAGACCATGTATGAAGAGTTACACCCTTTTCTTGGAGAGTTTTAAGTGCAGGACCTTGAATGGCTTCTCCTTCTGAAATAGCATGACGAATATTATCACCACAAACTGCTTCAATTTGAGCTTGCTGTGTTTCTGATAATGAATTCCATTTTTCAAGATTAATCATAAGTTCCATAAATGTGGATTGTTGATGCCATCCTGGAAAATAATAATGTTTCGCAATTTGATAAAAGCCTAATTCTAAATCAATCGCTGGCATTGAAAATTCAGTAGAATCTATAGTACCTAATTCAAGTGCTGGGTATATATCTCCACCTGCTAGTAGTTGTGTGGAAACACCTACTTTTTCCATTACTTTTGCGCCGAGACCAAAGAAACGCATTTTTAAACCTTTTAAATCCTCTGGGCCTTTTATTTCTTCTCTGAACCATCCGGAGGCTTCAGGAGGAATTATTCCACATAAAATACCTTTTATATTATGTCGTGCATACAATTCTTCATAGAAGTCTTTGCCTCCTCCAAAATATATCCATGACATATACTCACTGGCAGGCGGACCAAATGGCACTGATGAAAATAATTGCAGAGCTGGAACTTTACCGGCCCAATAACCAGGAGTGGACCATCCTGCATCAATTCCACCAGTAGAGACGGCATCAAATATTTCTAATGGAGGTACTAAAGCACTTGGCTCAAAATATTTAATATTAATATTTCCTCCAGAAACTTTATTAACTTCATCTTGTAAACGCACTCCTAAAGTTCCTATTTGTGCTAATGAACCAGGAAAGGTACTCGCCATTTTCCATCTAACTTTTTTCTCGGATGTAGTTCCTTCGGAGCTTTGCTCTGATTGACCACAGCCTAATAGTAATAAGAAAGGTATTACTATCATCATGTATAATAATTTTTTCATAAACTTTGCCTCCAATAGCATTTTTAAATCTTTATAATACTTTTAATTAAATTCGATTTATATAAAGTATATTTAATGAACCGTATATATAAATTAGTTCTAACTAAATTAGGACCATATAACAAATATAATATTTTAGCATTTATTCCATTAGGTTTTTGTGCAGGGTTGCCTTTGCCTCTAATTGGAGCAACCATGTCTGCAAGGCTGATGGATTCGGGGTTAAGTTTAACTTCTATAGGATTATTTGCTTTGGCAGGAACGCCTTATGCTCTTAAATTTTTATGGTCTCCTTTAATAGACACTATAAAAATTCCTTTTTTAAATAATTTATTGGGAAAAAGAAGAAGCTGGTTATTAATAACGCAAATTATTCTTTTTTTAATATTTTTTATAATTGCTACTATCAATCCATTAGAAGACTTATATCTATTAGCTGTTCTTGTATTTAGCGCAGCTTTTATTTCTGCAACACAGGATATAGCTTTGGATGCTTATAGAATAGAATTGCATTCCGAAAAAGAATTAGCAGCGGGTATCGCTACATATGTATTAGGATATAGAATCGCCCTTATTGTAGCTGGGGCAGGAGCTCTTTATTTAGCAGAATATATGTCATGGAATGTAGCCTTTATTATTATGTCTTTATGCTTCTTGTTAGGCCCACTAATTTTATTATTTTTACCCGCTAATACTAAAATAGAGGAAAGCAAAGAAAAAGACATTGGATATTTTGATAGAGTTATTCAATGGATTAAAACGGCTGTCTTAGATCCATTTATTGAATTTTCACAAAGACAATCTTGGATATGGATATTAATCTTTATAGCAATATATAAATTAGGGGATGCTTTAGCTGGAAATATGACCACGCCATTTTTATTAGATATAGGTTTTTCAAAAATTCAAATCGCTAACATAGTTAAAGTTATAGGCCTTACTGCAACTCTAATAGGACTGTTTATAGGAGGGATGTTAGTAGCAAAATATAATATTGTTTCTGTATTATTTATTGGAGGCTTTCTCCAAATGTTTTCTAATTTATTTTTTGCCATTCAAGGAGTTGTAGGAGTAAATACAAATGTTTTAATACTAACAATTTCGATAGAAAATTTAGCAGGAGGAATTGGAACGGCTGCTTTTCTTGCATATTTATCAAAGCTTGTGGATTCTAGATATATAGCTACACAATTTGCTCTATTGACTTCTTTTATGGCTTTATCTAGGACACAATTATCAGCTCCTGCAGGATGGATGGTAGAGGGAATTGGATGGAACGGTTTGATTTCTTTTTATAACCTAGAACATATAGATTGGGTTTGTTTTTTTATTTTAACTACCCTATTAGCAATTCCCGCACTTTTGATTTTAAAGAAGGCTACAAAATAAAAAGGGCCCTAAGAATAGAGCCCTTTTTGTTCTAAGGAGATTGTTTTTTAAAATTTATATTGGAAACGCATGCCATAAATATCGGTGCTTGCACCTCCTCCATTAAGAGAAGCTGAAGTTGCTCCCGCATTTTGAGCTGCTTTATTATTCATAATAGATCTAATGTAATTAGCTTTAATCATAGCATTACCATTGATGTACCAATTTAATCCTAATGTGTAATTATCCATAACCCCACCTAAAATTTTAGATGAATTATTATCATCCATATCTACATGAGAATAACGTGCAGCTACTTCCCATACACCAGTTCCCTTATTTGGCCATTTGGTTTCTACTTTAGGAGCTTTAAAGGCAGCTTTTTTTATATCATATCTTTTTTTACCATTTAAAACGTAACCCATAGAAAGAGTAGATGAATCTGCATTATAATCCGGTACTTCAGCGCCATCTAAACCACTTCTGAAAGCGGTATAATCGGTATATTCTCCCAATGCCCAGAATTGGCCGTCTTGCCCTAAATAAGCAGCTTCTAAACCATAATGTTGAGCTCCTTCACAAATATTATTTCCAGAATGAATAGATGAAGTTTTTAAAGGTTTTGCGTCGGTAACATTTAATTCAGCTCTGTATTCTAATTTACATAACGAAGCTGCATAGCCACCGCCAAAATCTACTGTTGCTCCCCATGCCCCTAAATGCACAACTTGAGTTTTAGACAGTACAGGAGCAAAAGCCGCTCTTATAGTATTAAGCTTATTTCCATCTTTATTATCTATTTTATTTTCTGGTCCAAAACCATGGGCTACTCCAAAAAAGTACCCTAATTTTTTATCATAAGTAGTAAACCTTATAGCAGGCCTCTTAGGACCAAACTGCTTATCGCTAAAAATATCAATAGCTACTGAACGCTCTATAAAAGAAATATTATTAGAGGAGATTGCTTCTTCAAAATACATTGGCATCTTTAATTTACCAATTGATAGTTTCATAGTTTTAGTTGGATGGTAGGAAAAGTGTATTTCATCAATACTAGTTTGGTCTGCAACATCTGAAGCAGCCTTAGCTGAAGCACCTTTATCAAAGGCAGCAGTAAAACTAAAGTCATCTGCTTTCCCTTTAAACCCTAGTCTTGCTCTTCTTATATTAGTTCCGGAACCATAAACATCTTGATCTTTAACTTCACCATAATAACCTACATCCCAATGCATACGTCCATGGACTTTAAAAGATTTGTTGCCATGTTTTACAGAAAAGCCAGGGCCAACTTTAAACTTAGGAGCATCATCAGAAGCTTCTTGTTTTTTATTTGCAACTTTCATTTGAATGGTTAAATCTTGAATTTGATTCTGCAATTCATCAATTTGTTTTTGTAAGGCATCAGCTTCTTGGGAAAAAGCATTATGATTTACTAAAATCATCCCAAATAGTATTATTATAAAAATATTTAATTTTCTCATTCTCTTTTCCATACATTAAATTAAAAAAAATCTAATTGGAAAGTAGCAATCAAATATTAAAATAATTTTTAATTAATATTACAATTTTATTACATTATATTTTAAATATATATTGTACGTTAATTATTATATTAAACATCTACTTCTAATGAATATCCGGCATCTCTTACAGTTCTAATAATATTTATTTCATTATTAGCAGTAATGGCTTTACGTAACCGCCTTATATGTACATCTACTGTTCTCGGTTCAACATAAATATTTTCACCCCAAATTTTATCTAATAATTGGTCTCTACTAAAAACTCTTTGAGGTTGCTCGAGAAAGTTTTTTAGTAATTTAAATTCTTTTGGCCCTAATTTGATCTTACGACCATTTCTAATTATTTTATGAGCTACTAAATCCATTTCTATATCTGCATATTTAAGTTTTTTATTATTATTTCTTTCTATTCTTCTTAATATTGCTTTCACTCTGGAATTAAGCTCTGCAGTTGAAAATGGTTTAGTAATATAGTCATCAGCTCCACTATCTAGGCCGAGAACTTTATCTTCTTCTGTAATTTTTGCGGTTAGCATTATAATAGGAATATTTTTAGTATTTATATCTCGTCTTATACTTCTGCATATTTCTAGACCAGATACAGAAGGAAGCATCCAATCTAGTATAACTAGATCAGGTTTATTTTCTTTTAACATTTTTATTGCCTTTTCACCGTCATCAGTAGAAATAGTTTGGTAACCTTTCCCTTCGAGTGCATAAATAATTAAATCTCTTATATCTTTTTCATCTTCTACTATAAGGATTTTATTATTCATTTTTTTATTCCTGTTTAATCTTTATTAGACATATGCATATTTCTATCAGCAGTAAGAATGAAAGATATATCTTCGGCAATATTAGTGGCATGGTCTCCAATTCGCTCTATATTTTTTATAGCAAATGATAAATGTGCAGCTGGCGTAGCAATTTTTTTATCATTATTCATAAGTTCTAAAAGTTGCTTAAATATTTTTGCATACAGGTCGTCTATTAAATCATCTTTATCCCAAACTTTTCTTGCCATCTTCAAATCATTTTCTACATATGCGTCTAAAGCTTCTCTAAGCACATTTTTGGTAATTATAGTATATTCTTCTAGGTCATACAGCTTATCAATTTTAGCGTGTTGAGTTATTATTATAGCTCTTTTAGCTATATTTACAGCTAAGTCTCCAACTCTTTCTAATTCTCTGGCAATTTGCATTGCTGCTAAAACATTTCTTAAGTCTAAAGAAATTGGTTGCCGTAAAGTAATAATTCTTTCTACATAATTTTGAATATTAATGTGTAATTCATCTATTTCATTATCACTTTTAATTATTTTTACACAGTCTTTTGAGTCGTGCTTCAGGATACTGTCTAATGAAAGTTGTAATTGATTTTCAACTAGGCCAGCCATTTTGAGAATCATATTTTTTAATTGAATTAAATCTTCTGAGAACGATTTTACTATATGTTCATGTTCATCTGACATTTTTAAACTCCTTTCTTTATATACTAACCATATCTTCCCGTTATATAGTCTTGAGTCTTTTCTAATTTAGGGTTAGTAAATATCTGATCAGTAGGACCTAGTTCAATAAGTTTTCCGAGATGGAAAAAAGCAGTGTTTTTAGAGACTCTTGCTGCTTGTTGCATATTATGAGTTACTATTATGATAGTAAATTCTTTTTTTAATTCGTCCATTAGCTCCTCAATGTTTGCAGTCGCTATTGGGTCAAGGGCGGAGCAAGGCTCATCCATTAGAATGATTTCGGGTCTAACTGCAATTGCTCTAGCTATACAAAGCCGCTGTTGTTGTCCTCCTGATAAACTGGTTCCTGGTTGACTTAATCTATCTTTGACTTCACTCCATAGGCCTGCTTGCTTTAAACTCTTCTCTACTATTTCTTCTAGTTCTAATTTATTTTTTGCCATCCCGTGAATTTTTGGACCATATGCAACATTATCAAAAATTGATTTTGGGAATGGATTTGGTTTCTGAAACACCATACCTATTTTAGTTCTTAGCTGCACGACATCTATTTCAGGATTATTAACATTAGCATTATCGATATTTATGTTTCCCTTCACAACACAATTTTCTATTGTATCATTCATACGGTTAAAGCATCTTAGTAAGGTCGATTTTCCACATCCAGATGGCCCAATTAATGCAGTGGTTTCTTTCTCATTAATTGATATGTTTACATCAAATAAAGCCTGTTTTTCATCATAGAATACACACAGGTCATTAGTTGTTATTTTTATATTATCGTTTTTTATCATATTATTACCATCTTACTTCAAATTTTCTGCGTAACCAAATTGCTAGACTATTCATTATAATTAAAAACAAAACTAAAAC
>CEUV01020800.1_pt1 | contig 146118 bp, 110 predicted proteins | sample 356401 | NCBI WGS metagenome assembly CEUV01 (sample SAMEA2622710, study PRJEB7988) | marine metagenome | isolation source: saline water (ENVO:00002010), including
CTGGCGTCGAACCGGACTTGGAACTGCCTGAAGATCTCTTAGGCGACTTAGACGACCCATCGGATAGTGATTTACTACCACCTTCAATCGATGGAATGTCCGTATTGCCTCAGAAGCCTGTTGGTCTACCGACTCCGTCAATTGATACCGGTGAGATTCTGTCGCAATCTCAGGTAGAAGAACCGAGTATTACGATTAGAGTCGAAGAAAATATTCAGACGGTAGGTTATGGAAACAATAAAATTGAGTTGCTCAGTCGTACATCAGACGAAAAGGAGCAATTCCAAAAGAACAAGAACATTATTGTGTGGGTGATAGGTGCACTGATGATCGTATTGACGATGATCATAATGTTGAACTTGTAATTTAGCCGCGACTGAATCCCATATAGAAACTAAACACTTGCTTGTCATCGGTGTCAGCTTGGTGGATTGGGAATCCAAAATCGAGGGCAAACGGCGCTTGGGACATAAATGGCATGGAGATTCTTAGTCCTGCCCCCACGACTACGCGGAAGTTTTCCGCATGAACGCTGTAGTCCTGCTCTACTGTTCCAAAGTCTGTGAAGACTACCCCTTTAAGCATATCGTCGGCTGTGAAGGGAAATAGATACTGCAACGTGCCGAGGAAGCGTTGGTGTCCACCAACACGTACTCCATTTTCTTTGGGAGAAGCTCCACGGAATTCAAACCCACGCATTGTCGAATATCCACCGGCAAAATAGTGGTCATATAGCGGAGTGTCTTCGCCGGTGATGTCATACTGTAGTCGCCATGAGAATGTATGTCGTCCAGAGCCATCCGCACGTTCACGTATTAGATAATATTTGCGGTATTCAATACTTCCCCGGGGGTAAACATAATCCCCGAGAATTTGTTCGAAGGATGTGTTGAAGTAATACCCTTCGGTCGCAAGAAATGGGGTATCGCGGGTGTCGTGACTGAGTCCGACTTTGAGACCAACGAGATCGTTGTGTCCCAGGGCATCATCCAAATCGTCAACCCCTGTGATAGAGGGATCTGTGATCTTAATTCGTTCCAAACGGGCACTTAAATTGACGCTTAAGTCAGGGTTTAAGCGATAGCCAAATCCGAACCGACCTCCAGCTCGTTTTTCATCCCAGTCGCGATAAATTCGGTCATACATAAATGCGCTAGTGTTCAGGCTTACCTTCGTATCCCGAAAGTAAGGGTCCGAGTATTGCAGCATGTATCTTTCCCAGAATTCACCAGGCATAGCTTCGAGGCGAAATCCTTGGCCTCCACCTCGGAATGCCCGTCCCTCTGCAAAATCTTCCCAGCTATCAGGTACAGCATGATAATCGAAGTTTCGTTCATCGATTACGATTTGTCCTGTTACACCAGCATCGGAATTGACGCCCACGCCGAACATGAAACGGCCGGTTCGGCCCTCTTCCACGTAAACGTCGAAGGGAATTGAATTCATGGTGGCATTAGGATCAAAAAGCGGTCTCACCGAGTTGTCATTTGGGGCAAGTTCCTCTTCGGCTTGAGCTAATTGCAACTGGTCATCGACACGTAAGACTTTGGAAGGATTGGATAGTTCAACGAAGTCGGCGTTGGTGACGGGACTTTGACCCCGGATAATAGTGGCATCAGAGGCCGGAGTGTGAAGAGCAGAGTCGTCAAATTGTGGGATGAGGGATTCGTCGGGGGTTGTTTGCAATTCTATGGCAGCTTGCCTCGTCGTTTTGCTTTCGTTTGCTGGGGTACTCGTCTGAGGCTGAGATACCTCTCGTCTGTCTTCCGAGGCGTTGCTGACAACTGAATGCTGAGCATCTGATTCGGTTAGTTGCTTGAGGGTTCGCTGTTTGCCCGAGATCTGTTCAACTGCAGTTGGATTGGACGCCAAATTGGATGTACAACCAGTTAGCACACCGGCAAGCGTGAAGCTGACCAGAGCAAGCATTGTTTTAGAATTACGTAGTATTTGAAAGGTCATTGGGTTATCGGTTGGTAATCCATGTTGCAGGTTTTGGCGGGAGCTGAAATGCGGAGGTGCGATCGACTTGCTGGATATTTGGTCGTTCCGGACTCTGCCCTCGGATCGAATCCGTTGTTGGTCCGGTAGCGGCCTTTGGGTTAGGAGCTGGTGGCAGCCCGGAATCTTCCGGACTATTCGTTTCAATTTCTTCAGTGCGTACGACGATGGTTGGGGGCGATCCCATCATGGCTCCATCGTTAAACAAAGAGCTGTGTCGCAAACGCCGTTCACTTGAACGCATTTCCTGATTACTGGCCAGATCACCGGGGATAAGTGAGAGTCGGTTTAAGACGACTGAATTTTTAGTGTGTGGTGCAATTCCTGAAATGTGGACAGCGATTTCCCCCACTTTGAATTGTTCGCCTTCGTCGACAGAAAAGACCAACTCCAATTCTCCTGGCGTCTCCTGAAAGCGGATGTCGGTAGTGATGGTTGAGTAGATATATCCGAGTTTCCCGTAGATTTCTCGCAGAGCGTCGAGGTCTTCATTTAGCTGGCCACGTAGAAAGTAGTCTCCGGACCGAGTGGAGATAAGTTGGTTGAGTGACTCGGAGGAGACGTGCTGATTTCCTTCGACTCGCATCGCTGTGATACGGTAACGCGGCCCTTCATTTACGATGAACCGGAGTGTGACCCAATGCCCTGATTCGTCATAGTCGATCTGGCGGCCAACGGTCGCCTGGAAGTACCCTAGATTTCTGTAGTAGGCTACAAGTTTCTCCATATCGCTTTCCACACGAGTTGGAATATAGTCGCCGCCAATGATCCAGTTGGTCAATTTAGCTTTGGATTCGAATAGTGTCAGGAGTCTGGCATCCTGTGCGAGATGAGGGTTATTGCCAACCACTTGGATAGCGGCGATCTTTTCTCTCGGGCCTTCGTTTACGTAGAACACCACATTTCGTTCACCAGGCTGAAGTCCTTCCAGTACCGACACGTGAGCTTTGGGGAATCCGTGTTCGTGATACAATTCCTCAATTTTCCGTTTCGCATCTTCGATGGAGAACAGATCCAGAGCATCACCAGCTTTGAGGTCTGTCTCTTTGGTTAGTTTCTTGTCCAAGTACATGCGATTGCCGATGTAGCGAACGGTCGCAATCGTGGGGCGTTCAAAGAGTTCAAACGTAAGGTGCAGCCCGAGATTGGATTGTTTGATTAGCAAACGCACGTCGCGGATAAGTCCCGTGCCGTATAAGGATCGCACATCCTCCTGAATCACGGTTGCATCGAACGATCGGTCAATTCGAGTCTTAATCGTACCGTAAAGTCGCTCGCCGGTGAGGAATTGATTTCCTTTGAATTCGATAGAGGCAACAGGAAGGCCGTGATACTGTAGGTGCTTTTTCTTTTCTTCTTTTTGCAGTTCGTCTACCGTTTTAGGGGAACTGTCCTGAGCAGGACCACGAGTACCTGGTGTACCTGGTTGTCGATTTAGGCTTTGTGTACGAGGGGGGCGTCCTGTATTGGGGAATATTCCACTTGCTTGTTGCACTTGTCCGGTCGATCCAGGGCGGAATGCAGGATTACCAATAAGAGGTTGCTGAGCCAGCAGAGTGGGGCACAGGAACAGGCACATCAGGCAGGTTCCAAGACGCTGCAGATAAGATTCATTCATTCGAGGATGGCGCTTATTTGTCATACAAGTGGTGCTATAGTCGAAAGAAACGTTAAAAGTTCGATGTGATTAGTCGGATTATTGGCTTCCAGAGAAATGCGTAGTCAGCGCGCACGTAAGACGCCGGAAGTTACGCGAAAATAACGCAAAACAGAGGTTGGCGGCAATACAGATTTGAGCCGCAAGCAGGGGGAAGTCTGCAAAAAAATAGAGGAGTTGTTTAAAAAACGACCGAGTTTAGAAAGGGTCGCCTCCAGCAACACCGGATTCTGCACCAGAATTAAAATCATCGAAGGCCTGCAGTCGTTCGGGGGCCTTATCCACGAAGCGTGTAAAGTCTTTTTGCCATAGGACTTCAATTTCCCCTACCGGACCATTTCTTTGTTTGGCGATGATGATTTCAGCCAGGCCAGCGAATTGCTCTGCATCTTCACCTCGACGATAATATTCTTCGCGGTGGATAAACATGACCACATCGGCATCCTGTTCAATAGCACCCGATTCACGTAAATGGCTTAGCTTTGGACGATGGTCAGCCGATCCTTCAGCCTGCCGATTCAGCTGCGCCAAGCAAAGGACGGGCACCTTGAGGTCACGTGCCAGCCCTTTGAGTCGTCGAGCGATACGAGCCACTTGTTCCTGACGCGGGTCACGGGCATTGTCTGGTTCAATCAGCTGCAGGTAGTCGATGACGATTAATCCGAGGTGCCCATTATGCGTGCGTTGGATTCGTCTGGCTGCGGAAGCAATTTCGCTCACAGTTCGTGTTGGGGAATCATCGACATAGAGAGGGGCGTTGGCCAGTTCACCAGCTTTTTCGACTAACTTGGCACGATCTTCGTTGGAGATAGTACCATTTCGCATCTTATGCCCATTCACTCGGGCAGCACTACAGAGCAATCTGTCACAGAGTTCCAATTGAGACATTTCGAGGCTAATAAAGAGAACAGGAGCTTTTCCGAGGTGGACGACATTTTCGGCGATGTTCATTGCCAAAGCTGTTTTGCCCATCGATGGCCGTGCGGCAAGAATCAGCAGTTCGTTGGCATGAAAGCCTCCCATCATACGGTCAAGTTCGGTAAAGTGCGTTTCGACTCCATCCTCGGTTTGTTCGCCGCTCATACGAGCTTCCATCCGGTCCATCGCCTTATGGAGGATTTCGTCCAGCTTGGAAACACTTTGGCCTCCTCTGGCATCGGCGATGCTATAAACCTTTTGCTCGGCCTGACTTAACAACGCGCGGCAGTCCACGGCCTGTTCGTATGCTTCTCTGAGAATCTCCGTACCAACGTTGATGAGCGAGCGATAGATTGCTTTTTCGCGAACGATTTCCCCGTAGTAGACGGCATGGGCTGCATTCGGAACGGCGGCACCCAATTCGGCCAGATATTTGGTGCCACCGATCAATTCATAAAGGCTTTGAGACTTTAGCTCAGCAACTAAGAGCATCGCGTCAATCTTTTTGGCATTGTCATGCATTTCAAGCATGACCTGATATAGTTTGCTGTTAGCTTCATCAAAGAAGTCATCCTTGCGGACAACTAGCAAGACTTCATCCATGATGTCTGGCTTAAGCAGGATACTCCCCAAAACACCTCGTTCTGCATCCAGATCATAAGGCGGCTGGCGTTGCAGAATATCTGAGGTTTGTTCAATGGCTGCGCTTCGTTTCTTGGGGGCAGTTGCCATAACGTATGAGGTCGTCGCGAGGAGTTGGGTAGTGATGAGATTGGATTCCCCATTGTACCTGATTAGGGAATGGGGAGAATACTTTGGAATCGTAGCTAAGTAAAAAAGCCCTACCCGCAAAGTTGCTTGATTCAAGCAGGAGTGCGGGCAGGACTGATGTTTGCAGGGTGGTCGAAGTCGACTACCTAGTGTTTATTCGTCCCCAGCTGGTGGGACGACCCAAACTTTGAGTTCAGCAAGTTCGATATCCTGATGCAATCGAATCTTAACAGGGAATAGGCCATGTTCTTTGATTTGGCCATCGAGTAGAACATGTTCGTTGTTGACCTGAATGTCTTTACCACGTAGGCCTTCCACGATTTCGGCAACGCCAACACTACCGTAGAGTACGCCTTCTTCATTAGCCTTGGATTCGATCGTGACGCTTTCTTCGTTGATCTTATCAGCGATTTCACGCAATCCGGCCAGACGAGCTTCCTGCTGTGCTCGGATTTTGGCACGGTGCTTTTCGACCATGCGTTTATGGTGTTCGTTTGCAACCGTTGCCAGTCCCTGAGGGATGAGGTAGTTGTTTGCAAAACCAGGCTTCACTTCGACGATGTCGCCTGAGTGCCCCAGGTTATCGACGGACTGGATTAGTAGTAGTTCAACGCCACCGTTGGGGCCCTTGGGGAGTCGCTTATAAGTTCGTTTCTTTTCCGAGCTTCTTGGCATGAGTTTATGTCACTTCAAAAAGGTAGTAATCGTTTGGTTTCGTTAAAATGGGATATCGTCATCTGCTGGCGGCATTCCCTGTTGTGCTGGGGGATCGTTGTAAAACCCACCAGGTCCATTGTCTTGTTGTGGAGGTACTTGTTGGCTGGTGTTTCCACCATAATTGCTTCCACCACCGTATTGTGCTCCACCTGTATTGTAAGAGCCTCCAGATCCTTGGGAACTGGAACCTCCGTTGCCGCCATTTCCACCACCACGAGGAAGCATCTGCATCCTTTCGCCGGTGACTCGCAGGCGACTGCGGCGTTGTCCGGTTTGTTTGTCGTCCCATTGGTCTAGGCGAAGTCGGCCTTCCACCATGACTCCGGAACCTTTTCCAAGGTATTGGTCGGCAACTTCAGCAGTACGTCCCCATAGGGTTACATCCACGAAAGTTGTTTCTTCCTGCCACTGACCATCCTGGCCTCGTCTGCGGTCATTCACAGCCAGTGTAATTTCAGTGACTGCGGTTTGGTTACCTGTGTACTTTAATTCGACATCCCGCGTCAGGTTACCCATCAGGATTACTTTATTAAAGCTTGCCATTTGCCAACACTCCTTTGTTAAATTCCCAGCGTTTTGATGACTCGATGCCAATTCGGCGCAGTTTATCAGAGCAAAACACCAAGGGCAAGCAAATCAAAGTGATTATCAGATTGCCGCCAGGGACAATTATCACGTTGATTGCTCAGGTCGTTACAGCTTATTCTGCTGCAACTTCTTCGGTTGCTTCTGATGACTCTTGTTCCGGCTCTTCTACCGTGGATTCACCTTTCGCATGGGCGATCAGGTGATCGACCAGACGAGGATCAATTTTCAGAGTCAGGCTTCGCATGACGTTATCGTTGAGCTGATTTGCTCGTTCGTATTCAGTCAGCTTGGTGCCTTCCAGACGCAGGTAAGTCAACCAATAGGTTCCTTTACGGTTCCCGTTGATTGGGTAAGCCAGTTTCTGCTCACTCCACAATCTTGAGACAAGGATTTCTCCGCCAAGAGAGCTTGCCGCATTGTTAATTGACTCCTGAACCCCGTGCGGGTCACGAGCGTATCGATTGGAATCGAGTATGAACATGCATTCGTATACGTTTGCAGCCAATGTAAAATCTCCTAGTACTACATCACACGAATTCGGGTTTACGCCAGCCCGGACTTCAAATTTGTCGTTAGGTTTCGTGCGAGTTCGTATTTTGTTTTCGGTTGTATTGATTCATGCAGAATTCAATTCCCTGCTGAACCCAATCTGCCACGGCTCCGGACGCAGAATCGACGACTTGTTTTATGTCAGGCAGTTCCGCTTTGGTGAATTTGCTTAACACATAGTCTGCCGTATCCCACTGGGGAGGTGGCTGGCCGACGCCGATTCGCAATCTGGGGATTTCCTGTTTTCCCAGTTTGTTAATGATGTCTTTGAGGCCGTTTTGACCTCCGGAAGACCCTTGAGGTCGAAACCTCATCATGCCAACCGGAAGGCTAATGTCATCACAGATGACGAGTATGTCCCTAGGGGACAATTTGTAAAAATCGCTTGCGGGCCGAACACTTCGACCGCTCGCATTCATGTACGTCATAGGACAGAGTAACAGTCCCTTTTCCGTACCAAATTGTGTCTCAACCACTTCGCCTTCAAATCGAGCTTTTGGTTTGCTCGACCCGTGACGTCTGGCAAGTTCTGCCAGAATCTGCCAACCCACGTTGTGTCGGGTGTCCTGATATTTCTTTCCGGGATTTCCCAGTCCAACGATCAGTTTCATGGCACTTGGGCAAGGTGATTAAATTGTAATATCTTAACGAGGCGTGAAACGATTACTCGTCTCCACCACTTTCTTCTGTTTCGTTACTTCCAGCATCATCAGTAACAGTAGCTTCTTCAGCAGGAGTTTCAGAAGCGGCTACTGCGCCACAGGTAACTACCACTGTACTTGGGTCACTTAGGAGGCTTACTTTTTCAGGAAGTTCAATATCGCCCAAACTGATGCTGTCCCCGTCGTTAAGAGAGGAAATATTAGCGACAAGGCCGTTGGGTATGTTCATCGCTGGTACGACAGCTGTCGTCGTACGAATGATCTGATTGATGGAAGCTCTGGCATCTCCGGTTAAAGAGATCGTCAAGTCGACTTCAATCATGGCATTAGCATCCATCCGAGTTAAATCGACGTGCAGAACGGTACTGCCAAGGGCATCCCACTGAAGTTCCTGAATCTGAGCACTCTCTGTGCTGGCCCCTTCAAGTTGAATGTAGGGTTGGTTGTTTCGAACGGCTGAGTTGACCTGAGATTCCGGGATCGACAGGTGAACAACGTCCTTACCCTGTCCATACAGAATCGCAGGTACCATGCCTGCCCGACGTAAACGACGAGTATTGGCTGAACCGGTTAATTCACGTGCTTCTGCTTGAAACAATTCCGCCATGGAATTCTTCCTCTTTTTAACTGATGTTTATTTGGTGATTGATTTGTTTGGGATCTTAAACTTATCCATAATTCAATAACCTAACACCTATTTTTAGGTGTGAGATTGAAATCTTAAGATCGCTGCTATTCCAAGGCTAAAACTCTGGAACAACCCCTCTATAGACTTTATATAGGGGTCAAACAGATTATTTTGCCATAAAGACTGTGGATTACAAGGCCTAATGCAATGTTAGCACCCCACAGAAACCAAGATTTTTATGAGCTTCTAGGCGGCAGGCAAATTGCTTGAATTCTCGAGTGAAAACCCAGGTGAGATTTCGGTATGCCGGAGGAAATAGTTAGTCGTTAGAGCGAAAAACCGCCACGATGTCATCGACGGGAACGACAAAAAGCTGATTGTCGTGCTCGAATTCTACCGGAATGGCGTCTTTGGGATGAAAAAGAACTTTATCGTATTGTTTGAGCGGCATTTCATCATCGTTTTCAACGACGGCGGAAATGGCGACAATCCGCCCTGTAATGGTAGGGATTTCAGCCGCATCGGGAAGAGCGATACCTCCACGGGTTTCACGTTTTGGCTCGTCCTTGCGAACTAAAATACGAGCTCCGATCGGTTCTACGGTTTCATACGTCTTTCGTTTTGCCATCGTGATCAAGCTACTCCGGTACTTCTAAGGTTTCGTGGATTTCCGAGGGACTAAAATTTAATAAAGAGGGTTGAGGGTTTTGGCGTAAGGGAAGATTTTAAGTTGACACTAATTGCATCGTAGGAAATCTTTGCTACCACCTATCTATTGTCGCCAAACGATCGTTAGGGTTCATAGCTCGCAAAGATATCACTAATGGACTGGTCATGATGGACGCGTTTGATGGCCTCTGCCAGTAAAGGAGCGACCGTCAATTGCTTGATTTTACTAACCTTACTTGCTTCCCCCAACGGGATGGTGTCTGTCACTACCACACTGGTGATTGGTGAGTCTTCGAGGCGTTCTAATGCTGGTCCGCAGAAGACACCGTGAGTGGCAGCCACATGGATCTCACTTGCTCCGGCAGCCTTTACGAGCTCGGCCGCTCCGCAAATACTTCCCGCCGTACTGATCATATCGTCGAACATAAGTGCGACTCGGCCTTCGATGGGACCTCCGATTAAGTTTTCCTGTGTCGTTTCCAATGCGCTAGCGCGTCGTTTGTCGACAATCGCCAGCTTGCCACCTAGTCGACGCACGTGGCCAATCGCTCGCTTGATACTTCCTTCATCCGGGCTGACTACGGCAAGATTGTCTTCCTGAATTCCCTGGTCGATAAAGTACTTGTTCAGGACAGGAGCTGCATAGAGGTGATCTACCGGCACATCAAAGAACCCCTGAATCTGTGCTGCATGTAGATCCATCGCCAGAACACGATCCGCGCCGGCTCGGGTAATCAGGTTGGCACATAGCTTGGCTGCAATGGCAACTCGCCCTTCGTCTTTCCGATCCGAACGAGCATAGCCAAAATAAGGAATGACTGCAGTGATTCGTGAGGCACTGGCCCGTTTGCAGCTGTCGATCATGATCAATAGCTCCATCAGATTGTCGTTTACTGAAGGACTGGTGGGTTGAATAAGAAAGACATCCCTGCCACGCACATCTTCTTCGATTTTGCAGTGGCGTTCTCCGTCAGGAAACGTACTTAGTGTGATCTGCCCCAGAGGCAGGTGTAGAAATCCACAAATATCCTCGGCCAATTGAGGATTGGCACCACCACTAAATATCTTCAATTCGCGCATTTAGTAACCTAGCTTTCTCATCTCGTCTTCCACCAGTTGCAGTTGCGTTTGGGTATTTACGCTAAGTGCCTCACAAGGTTGAAGTACGGCTTTTGCATCCACTGATTCCCCCCGAGTTAGTAAGATCGCTGGGCAATCGGTAAGGTAGTACTCGTTTTGAGTGTTGTTGGTCTGTAGTTGACTCAGAGACCATTGTAAGTGATCCGAATCAAAAACGTAGGTACTCATGTTGACTTCGTTGATCTGGCGTTGTGCTTCCGTGGCATCCTTGTGTTCAACAATGCCGACGAATTGTCCTGCTTGGTCACGTACAATTCGTCCTAGTCCTTCAGGGGCATCACTCAGTAAGGATCCTAGAACGCATGCAAGAGTTTGTTCCTGCTGATAGGCTAGTAAAGCCTTAATCGAGTTGGGCTGGATCAACGGTGAGTCTCCTGTGACGATGACGACGGGACCTTGATGCTGAGCTAACTCTTCATGGCACATTTGCACGGCGTGACCGGTTCCCAAGCGTTGATGCTGAGTGACGAAGACAATATCTGGTTCACCTTCGAATTCAGCACGGACCAAATCTTCCCTAAACCCGACAACCAACACAAGTTTGGTCACCTGAGCATTTCGTAATGCCTCGACGACGTGCCGGACCATCGGTTTTCCGCATACAGGAAACAGTACCTTGGGCAGCTCCGAATTCATCCTGGTTCCCTGACCTGCAGCCAATATGATTGCCAGTGTTTCTCCAGAGGAAACGGCGGTGGCGTTTTGATTTGCAGCGGTTTCGGACATAGCTAAACGAGGTATTTCTCGTTGGCCTTCCATGATGGACGGAGATAGGAAAAGGTCAGGGGCTCAAGGCATCCACGTGTAACAATATCATGCCACGAATAGAACATTCATTCTAGGGGCTATCAGTTTTGCCTCCCGTAAAAATTACGCTATCTCCTCAGACGTGAAAATCTCTTCGTTGACACTGTGAATAGTCTAGGTCTAGAATGGCCTGTTTCCCCTGTACCGAAGGCCTTCGGTACAGGGGTTTATTCCCTGCCAACCCATAGCCTGGTTGCTCAAAAAGAACACAAGCCCCCCGACCGAGTCATTTGGGTCACATACAAACTATGCAAGACGCGATTCAAAAAGCAGATACACTCATTGAAGCATTGGGCTGGATACGCCAATTTCGTGGAAAGACCACGGTGATTAAACTTGGCGGCAGCATCATGAAGGATGAAGATGCGCTGCGACATGTTTTGGTGGATATCGTTTTCATGGAAACCGTGGGCATGCGGCCCGTTTTGGTTCATGGTGGAGGTGCGGCCATCAGCGCTGCGATGGACCAAGCAGGGATTGCTCCTAATTTCATTCATGGGCGTCGCGTGACAGATCAAAAAACGCTGGAAATCGTTGAAAGCGTCCTGGCGGGTCAAGTGAACCAGCGTTTGGCCGAGTTAATCGAGGAGATTGGCGGCCGGGCGATGACACTCAACTTTGAAAGCACTCCGGTCCTGATCGGTGAAAAACTTGACCTACATGTCGCTGGCGAGTCTGTGGATCTCGGATATGTTGGTCGCGTTACTGAAGTGGAACGAGCAGTTATTGAGAATCTCTGTTATGCAGGTACGATCCCGGTAATTCCATCAATGTGCCTTGATAATCAGGGGCAGAAATACAATGTGAATGCGGATACAGCAGCCACCACCGTTGCTCAACTGCTAGGCGCGGACAAGCTGGTGTTTCTTAGTGATGTCAATGGTGTTCGGCGTGATAAGGAAGATGAATCAACGCTGATTAATTCACTTTCCGCAACGGAAGCACGTGAGCTAATTGCTTCGGGCGTGATCGATAGTGGCATGATTCCCAAAGTGGAAGCTTGCCTAGAAACGCTCGACCGCGGAGTTCAGAAAGTCCATATTATTGATGGTCGTATTCGGCATTCACTGTTACTAGAGATTTACACGAGTTCCGGGGTTGGAACGCAAATTACAAAATGATCGGTTTTAGCCCATTCCGGCTGAAGCGAGCCTAACAGACCGACCGACTTCTAGTTATTTCCAATTATTTCGATACTATTAAGAAAACGAGAGGACCTGTGCCATGGATAATTCATTCCTTAGCTCAGCAGATACAGTCGATTTATTCCGACAATATGTAGTGCCCAATTACGGTCGCTATAGTGTGAATCTCGTTCGCGGTGAAGGCTCCTATATTTGGGATGCCGAAGGAAATAAATACCTCGATCTGTTTCCCGGTTGGGGGTGCAACCTGCTTGGGCATTGTCCGGAGCCGGTAGTAAGAGCTGTACAAAAACAGGTGGAAACTCTTATTCATGTACCCAATTCATGGCATCTGGAAGTTCAGGGGAAATGGGCGCAACTGTTGAGTGATCGAAGTTTTGGTGGGCAGGCCTTTTTCTGCAATTCCGGAGCTGAAGCGAATGAAGCGGCTATTAAACTAGCGAGGCTGCATCATGGACCCTCTCGTTACAAAATAATCACCTTCGAAGGTGGGTTTCATGGTCGAAGTTTGGCTACCACGACAGCGACCGCGCAACCTAAATACCATGAAGGGCTGGGACCACTTGTCGCAGGATTTAGCTATGCACCTTACGGTAATTTGGATGCCGTAAAGGAACTGATTGATGACGAAACTTGTGCGATCATGATTGAGCCGATCCAGGGGGAAGGCGGAGTGCGTATTCCTCCAGAAGGATTTCTACAGGGATTGAGACAACTCGCCGATGAAAATGATCTGCTGCTCATCTTTGACGAAGTGCAGACAGGTTGTGGGCGAACAGGTAAATGGTTTGGCTATCAGTATTTCGATGTGAATCCGGATGTGATGACGCTGGCCAAGAGTCTTTGTGGTGGTGTTGCGGGTGGCGCTATGCTAACTACCGCTGAAATAGCCCCTAGTTTGCGACCGGGTATGCATGCTGCCACGTTCGGGGGGAACCCAATTGCTTCGGCCGCTGGAATTGCCACACTTCAGATGATTGAACAAGAGAACCTCCTGAACAACGTGAGTGTGCTGGCTGATCTCTTTAAGACGCGGTTTTCGGAACTCCAAAAGGAGTGCCAGTGGATCAAAGAAGTGCGTGTTGCCGGAATGATGGTTGGCGTTGAATTGGAAGTGGAGGGAGCTTCGGTGGTACAGCAGTGCCTGGATCGGAATCTCCTTGTCAACTGCACTCAGGGCAATGTGATTCGCCTCTTACCTGCAATGAATTTATCAGTGGAACAAGCCAATCAAGGAGTGGATGTTTTGTCCGAAGTACTCCGCGAACTTCGAGCCTAGTTTTCTCTTTCAAGATTTCATAACCGGTCTGATAGGAACCGGTCTGATGTAGTCGCGTTTGTATTGCAAGCGTATCTAAAGGTATTAAAAGATGAGACATTTACTTTCTTTATTTGATCTAACAACAGACGAAATTAAACAAATACTTACATACTCATTACAGCTCAAGGCTGAGTTGGCTGAAGGTAATCGTCATTCAGTGTTGGCGAGTCACAACTTAGCCCTGCTGTTTGAAAAGCCTTCACTCCGTACTCGGGTTAGTTTTGAATCCGGAATCAGTCAGTTAGGTGGGCATGCGTTATTCTTAGGCCAGGAAGTGGGATGGGGAAAGCGTGAGTCGGTCAAGGATTTCAGCGAAGTGCTAAGTCAGTATGTGGATGTGATTGCGTGTCGAAGTTATAAACACTCAACGCTCGAACAGTTGGTGGAATATTCCACCGTTCCTGTTATTAATGCATTAACCGATTATTCTCATCCCTGTCAGGCTCTGGCGGATGTATTGACGATCCAAGAAGAATTTGAATCGCTTGAAAATCGTCATTTGGTATTCGTTGGCGACGCCAACAATGTATCCCGGTCTTTGGCGATCGCCTGTGGCAAGCTTGGTCTGAAATTTACGCTGGCCGGACCAGCGGCCTATCAGTTTACTGATCAAGAGAAGACTGAGATCGAATCAGGTTGTACCGTCGCTAACTTTGAGCAAACAGAAGATGCTGTAGGGGCTGTGGCTTCCGCCGACGCCATCTATACGGATGTCTGGGCCAGTATGGGGCAGGAAAAAGAGCAGAAACAACGCGAACAGGACTTTGCAGATTATCAGGTCAACGAATCGCTTATGGCCGCTGCCCCGGAGCATGCGATTTTCCTACATTGTCTACCCGCGAAGCGAGGGCAAGAAGTGACGGACGCAGTGATGGACGGTGCTCAAAGTCGAGTTGTGGCTCAGGCTGGAAATCGGATGCATGCTCAGAAGGGGCTGTTGGTTTGGTTGCTAAACAAACAGCTTTAAGTATCTAATTTGAGGAGCGTCTGAAGCCTAGGCTTTAAGAGCGTCCTTTTGAATACGTGTGAGCTGCCGAATTCCCTTTTTGGCCAGACCTAGTAAATCCGCGAGCTGAGTTTCACTGAATGTGCTTTCTTCGCCCGTTCCCTGAATCTCGACAAATTGTCCTTTTCCTGTCATGACTACGTTCATGTCGACTTCGGCCGCGTAATCTAGTTCATAGTCCAGATCCAGATAGGCCTTGCCTTCGACAATACCAACACTCACTGCAGCTAGGCTGTCACGAAGCGGTGATTTTTTTGGGTTAGGCAATTCAGATTGAAAGCTGCGAATGGCATCGACCACGGCGATGTAGGCTCCGGTAATACTGGCAGTTCGAGTCCCACCGTCGGCCTGTAGCACATCACAATCGATGGCGATGGACCGTTCTCCTAGTGCCTCCAGATCGGCCACTGCACGAATGCTCCTGCCAATAAGGCGTTGGATTTCGGTTGTGCGACCGTCGACTTTTTTCCGGTCTCGGCGTTTCCGGGGACTGGTACTAGAAGGCAACATGTTGTACTCGGCTGTGATCCAACCCTTGCCTTTACCCTCCATCCATGGCGGGACAGAGTCTTCGACGCTGGCAGTACAAAGCACGACGGTTTCACCGGCTGAAAAGAGTACACTTCCAGGTGCCTTATTGGTGAAATGCCTTTGGACTTTAATCTCTCGAAGTTGATTTGCTCGGCGAGCCTTGGCTTTGGCCATGTCGGTTCCTGATCGGCGTAGAAGTTTTATATGTAGTTGACTGAACGAGAACGGCACAGGCCCTGATGAGTCCTGTGCCGAGGTTTTCTTGATTGTGTAGATAGTCGTTGGTTAGCAGTGGACGGATTACATTGGGAATCCACCCTCGCCACCTGCATTGGGGTCCATCATACCGCCCATGCCACCATCCATGCCACCATCCATGCCACCCATCATGCCGCCACCGTTGTTTTCAGTTGGTGCATCGGGTTGGTAGTTATAGCGTTCCCACAATTTGGTGTCATCGATTTCATTTTGAACGGTGAAATTACCGTCTTTGTCGAACAGTACAAATTCACCAGGGGCAAAAATTGCATTGTCCTTAGAAAACATCTTTTCGTAGTTAGTACCTTTGAACAGTTCTTCTCCACCACGTAGGTCGGCAATGATTACGTCGGTATTAAAGTTAAATTGAGGCAGGGCATTAATGACTTCGGTGATTGGATGTCCGTATTCGGCATCTGCTGTGAAGTTCAAGATGGCTCCTCGATTGACGGTGCGATCAAATGGAACATCAACGGCACGTTTGGTGTCAAATACGATTGGCTTAATGATGCCACTAGGTTCAGAATCAATATACATGGAGCCGTTCGGAGCACGTGTTTCCCGCGGGGCTGTAACAGAGCCAGCTGCAATTTGAGTTGGATCTGGTACCGTAATTGCCTCACTTGGTGTACTCCATTCGGTTTTACGGAACCAGACGTTACCATTAGCATCATTCTCTCGAAGGCCTTTGACGCGTGCTAATGCATCGGCATTTAGTGCCTGATCTGATGGGGCATTATGGTCACGATATTCGTCTTCAGGATTTGTGTTAGGACGGTTGGGGTCTTCGATCCAAAGTTGAACGCGATATCGGTAGGTGCGGCCAATTTTTGCAGAGAAGTCAAAGAAACGGACCATCTTGTAGTCAGGGATATTAGCGGACATCATGCCACCCATATCTCCGCCCATGCCGCCCATCATACCGCCCATGCCGCCCATCATGCCGCCCATGCCGCCCATCATGCCGCCCATGTCGCCCATACCGCCGGCCATGTCACCCATGCCGCCCATACCGCCGGCCATGTCACCCATGCCGCCCATGCCACCAGCCATATTTCCATTACCGGCCGCTGCATTGTTGTTTTTAGGCTTGCGCCCGCTACCTGGGATATTGCTGTCGACCGGTGCTTCGTTCTCATCCTCCGGATTGGCTTCGGCAACGTTGTCTTCTTCGGCAGGAGCTTGTCCGGTCAGTGGAATTTCCGGGTGTCGTAGAATGTCATTAATATCTCGTAGCATCACGGGAGGGCAGCTCAGTGAGATGTATTCGTTGAGGTGCGTCTCATCTACGATTTCAGTCGCTGCCCCAAACCATCGATCTGCTGCGCGATTGTGTTCACGCGTACTAAGAAGGTATTCCCAGTTGTATTCTCCTTCGGCTTGCTGCAAGTCGTCAGTAATGTCAACTCGTTCTACAGTCATGAAAATGTAGTCAGGGCGATCACGCATGGCATCGTAGCCGGAACGCATGGCCAATGCTCGTTCGTATTCGTCAAACTGTTTTTTGAATGGCACCAATGCTGTCACGCCGACAATCGTCTGAGCTACTGCCACAGGTGTACCTTTCGGACCGTCATCGGCAGCAGGCATTCCGCCACCACCTTCGGAACCTCCGGCCATACCAGCCATGTCACCCATGCCGCCAGCCATGTCACCCATGCCGCCCATACCGCCGGCCATGTCCCCCATGCCGCCCATCATGCCGCCCATGGCTCCACCGCCACCACCGTTTGGACGATAGCCGAGGATTTGCCCTCGATCGGCTCGTAGGCGTCTAATCGTGCCACCGGTGTTGGCGTCGCCGCCCATTCCACCCATCATGCCACCCATTTCTCCGCCCATGCCACCCATGCCGGGCATGCCGGCCATGTCGCCGCCACCATCCATACCCGGGATGCCGCCGCCTGCGAATGGATCATTGTTGTTTCGCTTGGGACGCGTTGGACGAGGTTTTTCTTCTTCGACTTTCTGAATCGCTGGTTCGTCAGCTTCGGTTGGATCAACAGCACCTTCAGGCAGCACGTAAGCAACCGGGCCTGTAAGTGCGTTTACCCGTAAATCAGTGGCAGCGTAGATTTCAGGGTCCTCACGTTTCTTGGTGTTTCGATTAACAGGAGGACTCAGAAGGCGGGACATGCTGTAGTCGGCCGCATTAATGTTGATCTCACCTGCCGCAGCACGCTGTTCAAACGGCTGTTCCAAATCAGCTGTGTAGAGTTCTTTTTCCTGCTCCCAGTCACCATTGCTAATCGCACTGTTGGCGGCTGTAATCTGAGTTTGGAGTTCCTCGGGGGTTTTGGAGAAGTTATTGCCCATCGCATCTTTTCCCGCATTGAGCCCGGAATATATTAGGTAACCCGAGGCTAATACGGCCAACGTCAGCGCAATTTTTTCTCCGTAAAGGACAATCGGATTGTCGGTAACCTGCTTACCCTTGCGCCCTTGCCCTGACGAACTCTTCTTGGATTTCGTCGGCTTTTCCGGTTTAGGAGCATCCGGGTCCGCGGTGAGATCGTCTTCACCTGTCGCTGCCAGAACAGCATTCATAATTGCTTCTGCTTCAGCGTCTTTTTTCTTTTTACGTCCGAATACCATTTCTATGGTTCTCCACCCGAATTTGCTCGGGTCTGTTTGTCATTAAACTGAAAAATTTTTTGTTCGTTAAAATTATAGGCGGACTTATTCAGCACCGGCATCCAAAGGTTCGCCTTGCCCTGGGGCTGGTCCATTTCCACCGTTGTCGGCACCAGCCGGTTGGTCGTCAGGGTTGATTCCCAACGCCAATGGATTTGGTGGGTTGTAAATATTAACAATCCCGTATACTTCGACTTCCTGATGATAGGGATGCTCAGATGCTTGTACGACCGCAGTACCTCCCATACCACCTTCCATGCCGCCCATCATGCCGCCCATGGCTCCACCCATGCCACCATCGGTACCACCCATGGCTCCACCCATGCCGCCTTCCATGCCAGCACCGCCTTCCATGCCTCCGGTGCCACCGGCTGCAGCTCCACCTTTGTTTATCCCACTTTCTCCACCGATTCGCACCTGAAGTACTTCAATACTTAGTTCTGCATTGCCACATTCCGCTAGGAACTGTGACAAATACCTCATGTCCAATTTAAGGCGGATTCGTGTTGGGTATCGTTTGGCGATAGCCAGTTCGGGTTTGGGAGTCCTGGCTTCGGGGTCCAGTGCGTCTCGCAAAGCGGTGACTTGCAGTGGTTGGTATTTGTCATCCACGTATCGCAAATCGCCGGGATCATCAGAGGCTACCAGATTGCCTTTTTCACCATTGCCGCCACTATTATCAGAGGAGCCCGAGGAATTTTCACCTCCCTCAGGAGCCATGGTACCCATTTGCTGCATCATGTCCATTCCGCCGATACCACCATCATCGCCTCCGGCTTCACCAGCAACAATTTTACCGCCACTGAGTATGGACTCTTTGGCTAGGTCGACACCGCTGGGACCCAATAGGTCACCGTTTTTAGCCAGGTCGATGCCGATAATTTCAGTGACTTTAGCGTTGTAGGCAGCTTCTGCCTCTTTGTTCAGGTTTTCAATAATGCTCAGCCACTGTTGGAGTACCCAGAGGTCTTCCTGGGTATAAAGGATGGACAGCGTCGAGGGCGTTTCGGTAAATGTAAACCGAGCATCCAGAGCCTTTTGGTTATTCTCTTCCCATACAACCATACGCGAAGGCACTTCCTGTTGGACCGTTGGGTTGCCACCTCCGGTAGGATCTCCTCCGGTTGTTTCACCACCAAATCCACCGACGGCTCCACCAAAGCCTTCGCCTTCGATTTGGGGTTCTCCCCAAGCAGCATCGATGCGTGAGGCCAATTTAGGCATGTACTCCTTCACGAAATCAGCGTAATTGGTTCTGGCAATACGGTTGACTTCCACAGATACATCTTTGTTGTTTGGGTTGATGACTCCGCCTGCAGTTACCTTGAGTTCAATTGGGGTTAGAGGAATGAATTGGTTTGCAGTTACCTGAGGGAGTTCGCCTTCCGCAGTAGGCCAGTTGAAAGCAGTCTTTTGAGTAGTGTATTTAGCTTCCCAAGTTCTGTGGATGTCGAACTTCACCTGAGTCATGATTTCTTCCATCCCGTCTTGGAAGTCATCATTGGGATGATTATTCTCGTTGACCGATTTGATCTTACCGAGATCACTGAACACAGAATTGATACTACTGGTTTGTTGGGTACGTTGAACGTTAAGCTGACCTACGGCAAGAAACCAGAGGACACCGACGGTCACTGTTACAATGCTGGAAACAATCCAGAACAGATATTTTTTTGCGTCTGCCATGTTAAAAATCTCTTTAGGCTGGAATCCACTACCTTAAAGGGAAGGTCATTGGATTCTCGGAGTGTGATTTCCGTTGTCTTATTCTTTTGTTTTGATTTAAATGCCGGCTGGGGGCCCGTCAGGACCGTCTATCGGAGGCCCATCAGGGCTACCATTTTGATCGCCATTGAGTCGCGCTGCTTCCTCGGCTTGCTTTTCTCTTTCAAGTCGAGCCGCCTCATCTGCTTCTGCTTTGAGACGATAGCGTTCACTCACTTCATTCGGTTCCCACATGAATTGGACTGTAAAGGAATACTTATTTGCAATGTATTCCTTCTCTTGTTCGGCAGCGTTGCCTCCGGCATTTCCATCGGTACCACCTTCGGTCGTATTGCCTCCAAAACCGCTGGCTGGATCGGTGCCGGCACCGGTACCACCGGCTGGGTCACCGCCGAAGCCACCAGCGGCTCCACCAAAGCCATTGTTGTTACCTGAGGCACCGATCTTAACTTCGCCTTCATTTTTGGCATTAACGAGTACGACGTACTTGATGCCCATTTGTTCCATGCTGAATGGTGTGACGCCAAATGGAGTGGGCATCGTAAGAACGGAATGTCTTAGGCGTTCGAGCAGAGCATATTGAACGTGGCTCTTGAAACCGGTTTCGTTGTTGTTGTTGAAATAGTGGTAGCCCTTAAGCTGAACCACCCAAGCACCATCTTCAGGTGGGGTGAAGTCATCACTTCCACTATCACCACTTCCTCCGGAGGATCGGCCACCGCCACCGTTGTTGTCCGCGGCTTCCGCTGCGGCTTTAGCAATGCGATCTGCTTCATAATCTCTTAGGAATTCCACGTAAGCTTGATTGTTTTGAATGAAACTGGGGTTGTTGGCAATGCTGTCTAGCCAGGTCTGTCGATCCTGATCTGTTTCCTCTTTGTCGGCGGTATATATAGGACTGTTTTTTTCCCACCAAGCTTTAAGGTCTTCTTCGGTGAAATAGGCATTGTCGACGGATTCAATGTAGATGTCAGGTCGATCTTTGAAATCGACAACATCCGGATCTCGCCATTGCGTCTGTTCGCCAGGCAGGACAGAATTGATCGATCCGATTAATTCGAGCCACATTACCTGACGGTCACCGTTACCGATCATCTGCTTGCCGAAGTTCAGCAGATCGTCGTATTCCTTTTGGATCTTTTCATAGTCCTGTTTGTTTTTGGTCGATTTTGAACTGGCGGACTTAGCATTGGCAAGTTCGGCTTCCCAAGGTCCATCCATCGTGGCACCACTGCTGTCGTGAGCCACTCTATTCCAATGGGTGTAATTCAGGAAGTAATTGAAAGTAAAGGCAACCAGTAACAATGAGACGGCGGCGACCACCCAGGGTTTCTTTGAATCGACTAGGCGATCAAACAGTAATTCCCGAGGCAGCAAATTTGTTTGCAGTTGTGCCAGCCCGAGTGTTTGTAGGCAGAGTCCATAACAATTGCCATAGGCAAGAACATTGTTACGGAATGTTGGACTGGCTGTGACGCTGGAGCCTTTGAGTCGATTCCATGTTTCCAGATCAACTAATTCCAATTCCAGCTTCTTGCCAACAAAAGACCGAAGTCCGGGAAGCTTGGCGGTATTGCCTAAAACGACAAGACCATTAATCGTGGCTTTACGATCGATGCCTTCAAAGAATTTCAGAGACCGTTGAACTTCCGTTCCCAGGCTGTCATAAACACTACGCATTGCCTGAAAGACGCGTTTGGGATCCGGAGCTTCACGAGCATTACGTTTTAAGTGTTCGGCTTTGGCAAAAGTTAGTTTGAGTTGTTGCGTCATTTGCCGGGTGAAGTGGTTACCGCCGATGGGAATACTGCGGTGCCAAACTCGGAACCCATTGGTAATGATCATGTCGGTCGTTTCTGTTCCGATCGACAAGACCATATAGCTGGCTGGAGGTGAATCCGAGTCAAATGCATCCGGGTCGGGGCAGTTATCCAGCAAGTCATAAGTGATGCAGTTATAGATCGCCATGGGGGCTAACTGAATCGCATCCAACTTCAGGTCAGCATTGTCAAACGGACGCATCTCACGGACCACTTGGTCACGTTTCATCGCGAACAGTCCGATCTCGGCTTCCGTGATTAGTCCTTCAAGCTCCGTGCCACCACCCATCTGCTGGTAATCCCAGACGACTTCGGAGAGTTCAAATGGGATTTGCTGGCGAGCCTCAAATTCAACGATGTCTCGTAATTTCTTCTGTTCGATTGGCGGTGGCTTGAAGAATTTAGCAAGACCTGCCTGGCCTGAAACGGAGACGGCAACCCGCTCATCGTTAATATCGTTGCGTTCTTTGAGTTGTTCCAGAGCATCAGCGATTAACGCCTCTGGATCTGCATCCGGTTGGCTTAGAATTTTTGGGTACTCAATGTAGTCGACTTGTGTTGCGACGACTTCACCGTCCTGTATCTCACAACGCATCGCTTTGAGCGCACATTGCCCGATATCAACTCCCCAAACTCCCGGATTCGTTTTTGTGGCCATTAGGACCCTTTCCAAAACTTCAAACCAAACAGAGTGCAAATCAGCTGTTTGGAATTTATTCGGATTTATATGTCTATTTAACTAGTTTGTACCAACCAAGGATTCTTCCTGGCGGCGCGCAGTACGTTAATAACTGTATCGACCAGAAACAGGGATGAATCTGGTGTTAGTTTGATTAGGATACTACACCTCCTACAGTCGTCATGTCCATCACAACTTGGTGTAATCACATAGCTCCCAATGGACTAATTATAGCGATTACAACGAGTTTGTCGTGGTTTGCGAAGACCTTTGCCTTTAGCAGTTGCTAGATAAGTCTATATATGAATGATTCCGCAGTAATACGTTTGGACAGAATTCAACCGCTAAAAGTTCCCTGATACCTCTGTGTTCCCTACTAATAATCTAGTGAAGTACTGGTTTTAGTGTCAATCATTTTCAGCCTCTGGAATCTCATGTTTTGCCCTATCTAGCTCCTGCAAAAAAACCACATGGCAGTGATTGTAAGTAAATCAAGTGAAATCACCGTACCACGTATGGCGGAGGAGGCCAGATAAGCAAATAATGCAATAAAGTACGTTGCAATAAGTACGTTGGGTGAACGACAATTTGGTACTGAGTCGTTGTTCTCAGCAAAGGCATACATTACCGAGCTTTCATAGTGGCTCATCCTCCTTTTGTTATGGTTGTTTATCGATGCCCTACAAAGAACTTTCCATCCTACTTTCCTGTCATAGTTTGGAGGATTTTCCGACCTACCATGAAGGAGATGAAGCTGCGAGTTTGTTGGCAGGATGGACGGGACTCTGGCATCCTTTTCTGATTCACGAGTCGCGGGGGATTATCAAGTGGCACAGAGTCGACGATCCACCGGAAGAGCTTTTAGACAAGTTGATCGTTGTCCCCTTGGCCAGCGCCGATAATTTACAAACCGGCTATCTGCAACGAGCAGAAGACGCGGGAGCTCGCGTCATCAGTCGGCAAACCTGTCGGCAGGAAGTAATCTGCCAGGCACTGGAAGGGCATGATGTCCCTGAAATCGCGCAGGATCTAGTCGATGATTTTCTGGCTCTAGGATACTTTTATCTGCAAATCGAACTGTTAACTAGGCAGATGCGATACGCCAGTAATTTGGATGAGATCCACTTTGAAAACACTGTCTGCGATGCAGCTCGATTAGCCGTCGAAGGAGATCATGTTCAGGCCACCGAAAAAATTCAGTCCGCCTTTGACTTGTTGTCGACCGAACGAGACCACTATTATTCCGTGGATGCCTATCTGGTTGATATCAACATGATGGCGGAAACCACCTTAGGGGGGATGTTGCAAGAGGAGTTGCATGAGACGCCTCCCACTAATCTGTTACTGGCCCCTGCACTCTACCAGTCACTGATGAACTCACACCCAGAATCCGCCCGGCTAATTCGCCAGCGTCTGGAAAATGAGTCGTTGAGCATTCTTTGTTGTGAGCAGGATAGTATTCCTAACGCACTACTGCCAGCCGAAGCGGTAAGAGCCTCACTACTTGCAGGCGTTCAATCTTTCGAAGCGGCATTTGGGAAACCGCCTCAGGTTTATGGAAGAAGAGATTTTGGCCTGACAGCCAATCACCCTCAGTTGCTCAGTCAACTCGGCTTTACGGCAGCACTTCATGTCCTACTTGGGGAAGGGAGTTATCCTGAAAGTTCTCAGGCCAAAACGCGTTGGGAAGGTCAGGACAATACCCAATTGGATTGCATTGCTCGTATACCCTTAAACGCGAATCGACATGAGACTTTTTTGGGGCTTTCTAATCGTCTGGGAGAGACGATGGATATGGACCATGTTGCTACCCTCTGCCTGGCTCACTGGCCAGGACAGATACTACCTTGGTACGAGGATATCCGTCGTGCATCTAAGTACACCAATGCCTTGGGGCGTTTTGTCACCTTGGAAGAGTACTTTCGTGACACCGATCTTCCCGGGATGAATGAGAAATTCGAAGGAGATCAATACAAGGCGCCGTATCTAAAACAGGCGATGATTAAAGGCGTTGCCAATCCAATTTCACGCTGCAGTCGTTACTGGCGTCTGCATAGTCGTCTGGAGTTATTGAACGGGGCCAGCCTCATGTTAGGGTTGATGGGAGCGGAATTCGATACGTTGGCTAGTCAAATCCGTCAGACTCAGGAAAACTTGTTTTCCATTAGTGCTGCGTTTGCAGAGGACTCGACGGAAGAGCAGTTATCTCAAGTTGAATCGTCAGTGGATTCGCTTACTTTAGGCATGCGAGAGAAACTCTCAGCAGCAGTTCCTCGAGACGGGGAACCACAGCCGGGAACGATCGTCTTTAATCCTTATGGGGTGACCCGAAGGTTTCAGCTGAACGAGGTGGAGCTCGAGCAGATTCCGCTGATTGAAAAACCCGTTTATGCGGCGGCGAGTGCGGAAACTGGGAAGCAGGTTGTCGTCGATACACCGTCGATTGGGTTTACGTGGTTGTCGGCGGGCAAGAAGAGGGAAAAGAGTGCCGCAGTCATTGCCGATAAAAACGTACTCAAGAACGATTTCTTTGAAGTTATGATCAATGAAACCACCGGAGGAATTCAATCGATTAATTCCTACGATGCTCCGCGTCACAACCGTGGCTCTTTTCAACTAGCTTATCGACGTCCAGTGCGAAAGAAATCCGGGCGTCCTGCGGAGCCTGACGATCTGGCAAATTACTCCGTCATGGCAGCTGATTCTGTTGACGTGACTGCTGCCAGTTCCGTTTATGGTGAAATTACTGTCCAGGGCCGAATTATGAGCCGGCAGGGAGACGTCCTCTCGAATTACACTCAGGTTGTTTCTCTGCACCGAGGCTCGCGGATTGTCGGCCTCGATATCGAGTTGGATATTCAGGAACAACCAAAAAACAACCCATGGAATTCTTACTACTGTCTCAGGTACGCCTGGGATAACGAGGCAGCAAGTGTATATCGTTCAGTCAACGATGTGCGACAGCGAGCTTCAGGAAGCCGTCTGGAAGCTCCTCAGTACTTGGAAGTTGAATCAGATAAACGCACGGCATTGTTGACAGGGGGATTACCGTTTCACCGTCGAGTGGGGCGACGATTTCTGGATTCAATCTTGGTGGTCCATGGGGAGGCGACCAGGAAATTCCAACTCGGTATCGGGATGGACCTCCCGCAGCCAGTCCATGATGCTCGGCAATTTGGCATTCCTCCACTCTGGGGTAATGAGACGGCCGCTCCACCTGCAGGCCAATCCTCCAGTTCATTACTGCACGTCGATGCTCGTAATGTACTGGTGACACACTGGGAAGCATTAATCGAACAGGGGCAATGTGTCGGATTTAAGGCCCGCCTGCTGGAAACAGCAGGCCGTGCTGTCAGAGTTCGTTTAACCAGTTGCCGTCAGGTCAGTCAGGCGTTTCAATCCAAGTTAGGCGGCGAAAAGATTGCTGATTGCAACCTCGACCAAGGCCGTGTGATTCTGGAACTGACAGCCAGCGAATGGGTCGATTTAGAGGCTCGGTTTTAACAGCCGCTGGTCTGGAAAGGAAATTTGATTTCACCCATGATTGTTACCATCGATGGCCCGGCGGGTGCTGGAAAAAGCACTGTGGCTCGTAAGCTGGCCGCTAAACTAGGATTTGATTTTCTCGATACCGGCGCGATGTATCGATGTGTTGCTTTGTCAGGAAGTCGGCAAAATGTCGACTGGGGTGATGAAGCGGCTTTAGGTGAAATTGCGCGCAGTCTCCCATTAGAGTTTGATGGAGCTCGCGTATTGCTAGGCGATGAAGATGTGAGTGCGGCCATTCGTACACCGGAAGTAACAGCCATTATTCACTATGCGGCCGATAATCTGATGGTGCGAGAAGCTATGGTTGACTTGCAGCGTAAATTGGCAGCCGAAGACAATGTGGTCACGGAAGGACGCGATCAAGGGACCGTTGCATTTCCTCAGGCCGAGTGCAAATTCTTTTTGTCGGCTAGCGCTGAGGAACGAGCGCGGCGTCGCGTTGAACAGTTACGTCAAAATGGAAAGCAGGCGTCTCTCGAAGAAGTATTGGAGCAGCAGACAGTGCGAGACGAGCAGGATGAAGCGCGTGAAGTCGGTGGGCTCAAAGCAGCAGAAGATGCACTCTATGTCATTACCGATGGAATGAAACCCTTCGAAGTCGTCGAGCATCTGGAACGATTAGTTCGCATTCGCATGTAACATGGTATAGTACTCACAGTTTACGTCTCGCTGGCATTGTCAGAGAGACGGTGGCTGAGCGATCCCCAGTGAAATCAATATCAGACAGGAAACAGTACCACGTTTATGGCGGACTCAAGCACAGCTCGGAAGCCTCTGGTTAAATATACCTTCTATGCGTTCTTTAGGTATCTATTTCGCTTGGCCGGCCTGCTGTTGTTTAAATATCACTGCATTGGAAGGCATTACCTCCCCAGGTCCGGAGGGGCGATTATTTGTGCAAATCATCAGAGTCACCTGGACCCACCGTTAGTTGGTATGGCTCCTTCCCGACACTGTATTTATCTGGCTCGCAAAACGCTTTTTAATAATCCCTTGTTTGGATTTATTATCTCCAATCTGGATGCCATTCCATTGAACCGTGATGGGATGGGGATCGAAGGGATTAAAGCCACGCTTCGTAAGCTACGAGCGGGTGAAGCGGTGGTCATGTTTCCGGAGGGAACGAGGACGAAGACTGGCGAACTTCAACCTTTGAAAAGTGGGTTCATTACTTTAGCCCGGAGGTCGAAAGTTCCGTTAGTTCCCTGCGGATTTGTGGGGGCTTATCAATGCCTCCCTAAAGGTGGGAAACTACCTCAGTTCGAGCGTATTCGCTGCGTCTATGGTCCTCCGATTTCAGCGGAACAGGTTGCCGAGCTGGATGACGAAGCGTTGATCGACTTGCTTACAGAACGGATGCAGGAGTGCATTGCTCAGGCTGAAATTAGTCGGGCTGGCTAGGAGTTATTTTTCCATCCGCCGGGCAATGACGTCATGGTGCAACGGTGTGATCTTTACGTTGCTTGCCAGTTCTGTGAGCAAAATGTCGTGACGTTGCTGCTTAGGAGCCGAGAAAGAAAACTGAAGAACAAAGGCCCCCACCTGCACACCATGTCCAGAGTAGACTGGTGGCCAAAAATCCTCTCCTCGAGTAGCCAAAGTCCTGGCAAGCATTCGTGTGGCTCGCCCCGAAAACCCACCGATAACCATTTCCATCCGGCCTAATGCTTCACGGTGAATGTAGAAAACCATGGCGGCATCTTCCGTCTTTTCATTCCATTTGCAAATATCCCAGGAACCGTCCTGCTTTTCAAACATGATCCCAGGTGTCTTGGGGAATTCACTGGCCGATAAACGTGTGCCTGCCATGCAGGATTCCGGTTTGAGATCGTCATCGCGATACCGTAGCATGATCGGGCACCCGCGTGCCGTACCTGCCTCAACTTGCGACTGATCTTTAAAAGGTTCGCAATTGAAAGTCGTTGCCATGATGTGTTCAACAACCGGATTACTCTTTACAGAGCCTAATCCGATTAGCCCACGATCGGAACTGAATTGGGTAAAGGCATCATACACTTCCGCACTACGCCGAAAGACTTCGGCCTGATCCTGCTCACTGGGGCTCCACACAAGAGATTGCTGCAACGATTCCGGATGTGGAATCGGCGCCGCTTCGTTCATTTTGGAGGTGCCTCCCAGCGAAGAGATACCGTTGAGTAACTCGCCAATCAGAAGTGAGTCAGAGGCGACTAGCCAAGCGCCATGTGGGCCATCTCCATCATCCTGGAATCTCCGAATACCACAGCAAATTTCGATCCTTTGACGGCGGGCCAGCATTTCCCAAAAATTCTCGGCTTCCACCGCGAATAAAGCACCTGGCAGTTGATCAGCTGTGGCGTATCCGTGTTCGACGAGATAATCACAAAGGCGAGAAAGCGCCTTGAGAGGGATGTATTTGACTTCGTTTTTTAGTAACGCGGATACCTGATGACGGTCTAACCCAGTGTATTCAACAATCGCCTTCACGGTTCCGGGGCGTTTACGAGGGTCGGGGACGTGGCCGAGAATTTCGGCAAGACGAAAGGAATATTGCATGAAAGTGCTCGGAACAAGGAAGGACCAACGACGAATTCGAAAAGCTTAGACTTAGGTATTCTAACCAACACGGGACGTATAGTGTTGCTTCCTACTACCGTTAGGCAGCATTAGTGGTGGGAACTTCGTCATTGATGCTGATTTCAGTAGTCTCAGCTTTGTCATCAATGAGCGACAGAATCCCCGTTTGTGCGCTCCAGATAACCTGTAATTCAGCACAGAAAAAACGTCGTCCGCTATAACAGCCATCGGCTAGCACAATGACTTCCTGCATTCCTGCAGTTGGATCCGCCCCGTTCTCTAGAAAGAAGTCGATGGCATGAGCTCGGATAGTTTCAGATGATTCCATGGGTAAGCAATGGCTGACATTGAGATAATTCAACAGGCAATAGGGATTTCGGTAAGTATGGAGTTCTACGTTGACTGTTTCATTCTTTACAGGAACAGATCTTCCAAATCCCCCAAATTGCCATGTGCCTCGTTTGTCACGCTTTTATAGTCATAGACGAGCAGGCAAGGGGGGATAAAAGAGTGGAGAGCATTTCACTGCCTCCATATGTGTGCTCATATATTGACGTTCTACCTCGCTCAAGGTAGCCAGAGACACAGAGCATAAAAAAACGCCTTCCGAGAATTCACTTAGAAGACGTTTGGTTTGAGAAGCGGATGGGCTGGGATTCGAACCCAGGGTACGCGTCAACGTACAGTAGTTTTCAAGACTACCGCCTTCGACCACTCGGCCACCCATCCTGTGAGGCTTGCAGGCGAACCTGCCGCTCGTTGTGTTGTTATCGGCTGATTTGATAAAAAAATCAAGCAGGGGAAAGAGTGAAAATTCAAATCACCTACGGGAGTCCAAAATGGATTCCACCATGCTTTAGCGGGCTTGGTAGCGATGGGTTGGAACGGGTCTTCCAGGCCGGAAACTCTGTGTTTCACCAAATTCCGCATTCCCGCCTACTTGGGCTACTGCAGCATGTACACATTCATGCACCAGTTTTGTCAGAATTTCTGGATCCATTGCGACCCGGGCATTCACAATCAGATCGGCTTTACATAATTCTTGCTGGCTGGCGAGTGAAATTTGGGCCGGTGTGTCACTGCTGATTAGATTGGCGACGGCATGGGCTGCATCGCCTACGCCGATCGTCTTTAAATGGGCGGTCTCTGCGTTGATCGCTTCTAGTGCAATGCGTAATCGTTCGATGATATCTAATAGCAATCCGTCCAAGTCAAAGGGCGAATCGGCCTGCACCTGAAGACTGCTGTTGAGCCACCCCAGTTCCGCTTCGCCTTCGGCATAGATATCATAATCGAGCTCTAGTATGCGGGAGCCGAATTCTCCTTGCTGATCGATCATCGATACCAACTGTTCCATCCCTTCGCCCGTTTTGGCGGAGATTTTGACGACTGGGATATCCGGGTGTTTGGTCATTAACAGAGATTCTAATTCGCTGACTTCGTCAATAGAAAGTTCGTCGATTCGATTGACGATCAGGAAATCAGCTTCCTCAAGCTGTTTTTCGAAAATGTAAGCCGCCTTCGGGGAAAATCCAGCATTGGCTTCTCCCTTGAGGATCCGGCGTCCGTGACTTGGCTTGAGAATGACTCCGTAAGGAGCCACTTCGAATTCATTTTGATGTAGATGCTTTAATGGTTGGACGACCGTGGCAACTAGGTCAGTACAACTGCCGACTGGTTCGGCGATGATCACATCGGGATGTTGATCCTGGCTAAGCTTAGAGGTGGTGGCGGTCAATTCGTTGAAATGGCAGCAGAAACAGGCACCTGCTACTTCACCAACTTCGAACCCTTGATTGCGAAGTGTATGGGTATCGACTAGGTCCGAGGCCTGGTCATTGGTGACGATTCCCACTTTCAATCCCTGAGATTGATACATAGCAGCCAGTCGACCGATCGTCGTTGTCTTACCGGCGCCTAAAAAACCGCCGATCATGACAAATCGCATTTTGTTCATCGTTTTGACTCCTGCTAAATGGCGAGGAAAAATACTATTCGGCCTGTGTGGCAGCGTCGAGCATTTCCAAAAACGTTTTCATTAATGGGGCATTGTCATGCCAGGTGCGAGCGGAGACGATATTTCCGTCGACGACCGTTTCCTGATTAACGTAGATCCCGCCTCCCTGCTCAGCATCCATGGCACATTTGGCGACCGTGGTAACATTGCGGCCGTTGATAATACCAGCCGAAGTGAGGATTTCTACACCATGGCAAACGCTGGCTATAGGTTTCCCGGCATCGTGAATTGCCTTGACGACTCGATTTAAATCCTGATCGTATCGAATATATTCCGGCGCTCGTCCACCCGAGATAAAGACTCCAGCATAGTCATCCGGATTCATGTCCTTAAAGGCGACATCCGCTTTGATGAAATAAGCAGGACGTTCCTGAGTAATATCCCAGGGAATGCTCGAATCCGGTGGGATTTCGTGCAGTACAGTGTGATAGAGGCGAGCTTCAGGGCCGGCAACAACGACTTCGTAGCCAGCTTCCTGCAGACGGAAGAAAGGGTAGAACGTGTCGAGTGCTTCTGTGGCATCTCCCAGTGGCATTAATACTTTTGCCATGATTCACCTGTAGTTAATGAATGTTGTGTGTATTCCATGTTGATTTGACAGTCGGCTGCTCTCGCCGTGATCTGCCTTGCGATTAATTATGGCATAAAAAAAAGGTCGTGAATACCAACGGGTATTCACGACCTTGTCGTTGACATGAAGTCTTCCACGTCCGAGTAACAACGACTTAGATGTTGTAACCGTTGTGGTATTCTTTTCGAACAATGTGAGCGACTTCAGGTGCGTTTGTAGGCACCATATTCTTCGCATCCCATTCGATCTTCTTGCCGTCTGCATAGACAGCCAGATTGCCGAGAAGAATGGTCTCGGTTAGAGGACCGGCGTAGTTCGGGAAGTTCGAAATCGGAGCAGGTCCACCTTTGATGGCATTTGCCAATTCGGTGAAGTGTCCTGGGGATTCCGGGAATTCGACTTCCTGATCGATATCACCAATCAGTGTGAAATCATCACCTTGCAGAACACCAGTATGCCGTGCGTCCTGACCGTAGTCGCCAGGTGAGAAGAAGGAACCCTTATCTCCAACCACGAGCGAACCGGTGTTTAATAGGCGAGCATAAGCTTTGGTGTCAGCTACGATTTCTTTTCCGTTTTTGTCCTTGAACTGGCTTCGTTTTGGGAACAAAGACCGGTCTGGTTTTTCACCACCGTCATACCAGTACATTGTTAGTGCTTCTCGTCCCTTGTAAGCAGGGAATTCAAAGGTGATTTTGCACTTGGCAGGATAGGTCTCTTTGTTGTGACCACTGGTTTCAGCTACCACGCTGGTGGGATCAAACAGATCGAGCCCCATAAATGGCATGTTCAGAGTGTGGCAGGCCATATCGCCAAGTGCACCGGTACCAAAGTCCCACCAGCCACGCCATTTGAATGGAGTATAGGAAGGATGGTATGGGCGATGTTTTGCTGGGCCTAGGAATTCTGGCCAGTGAATATGTTCCGGAATCGCGGGAGTATCTGTTGGTCGTCCACCGCCTTGAGGCCAAACCGGACGATTGGTCCAAACATGCACTTCCTTGACAGCACCAACTACACCAGCACGCAGTAGAGCAGCACTTCGACGAAGGTTGCTCGAGGCCGTACCCTGATTACCCATCTGAGTCTGAACGCCTGCTTCCTTGGCAAGTTCACCCAGATGGCGAGCTTCCTGGATCGTGTGTGTCAAAGGCTTTTGAGTAAAAGTATGCTTCTTGGCTTTGAGGGCAAGGGCGGCAGCAGGGGCATGGTTATGATCAGGTGTGCTAACCGTTACACCGTCAAAGCTGTCAGCAGCTTCTTCGAACATCTTACGATAGTCATGAAACTTCTTGGCTTTAGGCCATTTGTCTGCAGCTTTATTAAGGTTGCCGTCGTCAATATCACAGATGGCGACGATTTCACCGTGACGGGCCGCATCGTTGGAATCGCTGGTACCTTTACCACCAACACCGACACATGCCCAGCGGATAACTTCATTAGCGGACGTGCTGGCTTTGAGTTCTACTCCGCTGGTAGCAAAAAATCCTGTGCTGGCCGCGGCAGTAAGTTTCATAAAGTCACGTCGTTGTTGACGTTTAGTCATTCGAATAGCTCCTTCGAATACTCGATATAGATTAATTAATTATTGATAGAGGGGAATTTAATAAAGGTTACACGCTATTTGTCGCAAGTTCAATTTGAGCGAATAAAAAAACTACAATGGCAGGCGACGTTTGACGTGGTAGGCTGAATTGGAAATCCCTCAAGAAAGGCATCGCTACTATGAGTCACTTATTGGTGATTGGCTCAATCAATCTGGATCTGGTCCTCGAGGCTCAACAGCTTCCGACTCCCGGTGAGACAGTGCTGGGAGGGATGTTCTCGCAGGTCAACGGCGGTAAAGGCGCTAACCAAGCGGTTGCTGCAGCTCGTGGCGGGGACAGCGATGTGGTCTTCATAGCTGCTGTGGGTAACGACGATTTTGGTCGTCAGGTCCTGCAGGCTTATGAGGAGGAGGCGAGGCTGAGTACAAAATTAATTCAAACTAAGTCAGGAGTTTCTACGGGGGTTGCCGCGATCTTAGTGGATCAGCAAGCTGAAAATATGATCTGTGTAGCTCCTGGTGCCAACGCGCAATTGACCTCGGAGGATGTAGAGCGACTCGATGATGTTTGGTTTGACGACGCCCGGGTGTTGCTCGCTTCCATGGAAGTGCCACTGGCCTCAATCGAACAGGCTGTCATTCGTGCCAAGCAGGGAGGAGCCATGGTCGTGGTAAATCCAGCACCGGTTGTAGCTCAACTACCTGAGCAGATGTTTTTGGCGCAGGTGGATATTTTGACTCCTAACGAACATGAGGCATCCCAATTGTCAGGCGTTAGAGTTGTGGATGTGGAGTCTGCGAGAGTGGCGGCAGCAGAAATTCGCGACAAGTATTCTATTCCTGTTGTTATCGTGACATTAGGGGCAGACGGAGTTGTAGTGGATTCCCCTGATAGCAGTCTGCACGTACAGGCTCCTAAAGTTGATGCCGTGGATACGACGGCGGCAGGCGACTGTTTCAATGGAGTCCTCGCGACGCAGTTAGCCGCTGGTGTGCCATTACAGCAAGCGGTCTCACTTGCAGTACAGGCTGCGAGTATCAGCGTGACTCGCCGAGGTGCTCAAACATCACTTCCACAACGGAACGAATTCAATAAATTGTAGGACATGTTTTTGCTAGTATTTTTAGCTGTATTGCCCCGTGAATCCTAGCGAGAGTAAAATGGGGGCTTGGCTACCTAGCTTGTCTCTATCTCCTTTAATCCCGTGTTCCTGCATTTATGACTTCAGGTCCTAAAAATATTGCCATCCTCGGTTCGACCGGAAGCATAGGACGCTCCACATTGGACGTTGTTCGAGCGTGTTGTGATCGGCTTCGAATTGTCGGGATTACTGGACATGCCAATCTGGAGCTATTAAGTAGACAGGCTCAGGAATTTCAGCCCGCGGTTACCGTAGTTTCTGATCCGCAAAAAGCAGCCACCTTCCAGCTTGCTGGATGTCCAGAGACAACGGTGCTTTCCGGGCAGGCTGGGATTTGTGAACTCGTGACTCGAGAGGATGTCGATCTGGTGGTGTCGGCGATTGTCGGTAGTGCCGGTCTACGAGGTACGTGGGCGGCGATTGAAGCGGGCAAGACAATTGCTCTAGCAAATAAAGAAACCTTGGTAACAGCCGGCCCACTGGTGATGCAGCTTGCCAGTGATTGCGGCGTGGATATTTTGCCGGTTGATAGTGAACATAGCGCTATTTTTCAAGCGTTGAAAAGCGGTCGTGGGAAAGAAGTTTCACGAGTCGTGTTGACAGCCAGTGGCGGCCCTTTTCGAAACCACAGTGCAGAACGGTTGGGAGATGTCACGATCGAAGATGCGTTGGCACATCCAACCTGGGATATGGGGCCAAAGATAACCGTGGACTCAGCGACGATGATGAACAAAGCATTGGAGATTATCGAAGCCCGTTGGTTATTTGGATTGTCAATCGATAAAATCGACGTCGTGGTGCATCCGCAGTCCATCGTCCACTCGATGGTGGAGTATTGTGACGGTAGTATCTTGGCTCAAATGAGTCCCCCGGATATGAAGCTCCCAATCCAATATGCGATGTCCTATCCGGAGCGTTGGGAAGGTCCTGCTGAAAAAATCGATTTGACTCAGGCCTTTCACTGCGAGTTTCATCCACCTGATTATGAGCGGTTTCCGGCATTGTTACTGGGTCGCGAAGTTGCCGAGCGTGGCGGAAGTTGTGGGGCAGTATTAAATGCCGCAAACGAATCAGCGGTTGCTGGATTTCTAGCTGGGCGGTTAAAATTCACTGAAATCGTCGCGGCTTGCCGGGATGTTTTAAATTATCATGACTACGACCCGAACCCAAATCTGGAGCAACTCATTGCTTTAGATCAGTGGGCTCGAGAGGAGATATTACGTTGGAAACCTTAATTGCCGCCTCGTTTGACGGGTTTTTGGCTGGTGCCTGGAACATAGGAAAAGTTCTGGCAGGGCTGGGGTTTGTTATTTTTGTTCATGAGCTCGGGCACTTCTTAGTGGCCAAAGCTTGCGGAGTTCAATGTGACAAATTTTATGTCGGATTCGATGTGCCCATGAGAATCGGTCGGCTGAGAATTCCTAGTGCTCTTTTTAAATTCCAGTGGGGCGAGACAGAGTACGGAGTGGGGACTATTCCGCTCGGTGGCTATGTCAAAATGCTGGGGCAGGATGATAATCCGAACATGGCCGAAGAAGAGGCCGCACGCATTAAGACGGTTAATGAGGATGGTGAGGAAGTTCTCAATCCTCGTAGTTACCCTGCTAAAAATGTACCGCAGCGAATGGCAATCATTTCGGCCGGTGTGATCATGAATCTTATTTTTGGGATTCTGATGGCAGCAGCAGCCTACAAAATAGGAACTCCCATTCAACCAGCGGCGGTCGGCGGAGTCACTTACGGATCGCAGGCGTGGAAAGCTGGTTGGGAGCCTGGTTATGACCTAATTGGATTTGGGGATGGCGAGGAGGATAGCCGTTTCTATCGCTACACTTGGGATTTGAGATATGCGGTCATCGGCGCCGGCATGGATGGCGATCAACCGGTTAGTTTTCGAGTATTAGATCAGCAGCGTAAACACAAAGTCAGCGATGTAGTTCCTGTTCAAGTCAGTAACGAGTCCAATCATCGTGCCATCGGAATTACGAGTGCCATCAACAGTACGGTCCTACTTAATACAGTAAACGCTGAAAATAGTGAATTGATGCTATTGCCAGGGGATGAGGTGATAGAAGTCGCTGGTGTTCTTGTTGACTACGACGATGTAGGTCCTGAAGAGTCAAGGCAGCGTCTAGGGTGGATTGTCAGAGAGGCATTTGCCAGAAATCCTTCTGAGTCAGTTGAAGTCAAGGTCATACGAGCAGGTCAGGAAGTTTCACTGTCGGTGGAACCGGTTGCGATGCAAGCTCCAGACTTTGTGTTGGGGATAGGTCCCATTACTGCCTTTCAAGAAGGGAGTTTGGGAGAGTCTTTAGGGTTCCGTCTGGGGGATGCGATCCAATCGATCAACGGGGAAGATTTAAGTAATGTCGGAGCAGTCCAGTTACCCCAATATCTTGCTCAATTCGATGGTCAGGATGTGTCCTTTGGTGTTTCAAGGCAGGACGGCGAAGCAATAACGACTGTCGAAATCGTTGTTCCAGACTATCAAAGTGCATTGACCTACGAAACATCTCAGACGCCCAACGCGTTGGGAGCTTTGACTTCACTTGGAATTGCTTACTCGAGCAATAATCTGGTTACCGCTTCACAGCATGCAGTTATTAAAGTCGGAGACGAATTGGTGGCCATGCAGTTAGCCAAACGGGAAGGCAGTACGGGAGAAGTGGGGGCCCGAGTGCTCAATGAGAAAAACCTTTCGCAATATTTGTCATGGTTTTTCCTCCATTCCAATGCACAATCGGAAAGCCCCGATTTGGAAATGCAGCTGAAGTTTAAGCGTCAGGGTAACGACGAACTGATCGTGGTGACGCCTGAATGGAATGAAATCGAAGGACGTTTTCGAGCATCCCGAGGAGTTATCTTTAGACCCCTTCAGCGAGTGCATCAGGCTGCTGGGTGGGGAGAGGCCATACAGTTGGGGTGGACTCGTACGAAACAAGATTTGCAACGCGTCGGGCAAACGTTGGGGTGGATTGCTGATGGGACGGCCTCTGTAAAAGACCTCGGTGGTCCTGTGATGATTCTCAAAGTCGCAAAAGACGAAGCTGCGGTCGATGTTACTCGACTGTTGTTATTTCTCACGATGCTGAGTGCCAACCTTGCGATTCTTAATTTTCTGCCGATCCCAGTATTGGATGGCGGGCACTTCGTCTTCCTGACTATCGAATTAATAACACGCAAACCCGTCAGCGAGAGAATTCAGGGCTCCCTTTCCGTCTTGTTCCTGTTCCTGCTTCTCGGTTTCATGCTGTTTATTGTTTCGAACGACATTCTAAAATTGTGGTTCTAAGATTGTGGTTCAAGGTTTTTGACCGGCTTTTCCTTGGATTGACTGGAAGGTATTCGAATGCTGGCTGAATCAGTTCAAGTTGTGCTGTTTGATGCGGTTGGGACAGTCATTTACCCTCAACCGTCCATTGCAGATGCCTACGTGGATATTGGCAGCCGATTCATCGAGGACTTGGATCCAGATGAAGTCTTAAGACGTTTTAAATTAGTGTTTTCCAGAGTCTTTAGTGCAGAGAATGCACAGTCACCGGTTACCGAGTCCTCGACGGTAGAGTCCTGGCGACAGGTGGTTGAAGGCACGTTTCCTGAATTCGAGGATGCTGAAGGGGCATTGTTTCAGCAGTTGTGGGACCATTTCGCAGATAGTCGTTCATGGGGAGTCTATGAGGATGTTGCCGAATGTTTTACTCGTATTCGGTCTCAGGGAATACAGATAGGAATTGCTTCCAATTTTGACAGTCGATTGGAGCGAATTGTGAATCTCGATCCAGTGCTTAGGCAGGCAGAGTATGTTTTTCATTCTGCTCAGTTGGGATGGAATAAACCGGCAGTCGGATTTTGTGATGGAATCGGGAAGCGACTAGGGCTTCAGCCGAATCAGATCGTCCTCGTTGGGGATCGACTCGACAATGATATACAACCCGCATTGGCAGCGGGTTGGCAGGGAATCTGGATTGACCGCGAGGAAGTTGGGCCAGCGGCACCGGTACCTAAGGGAGTTCAGAGAATCGTAACGCTTAACGAACTTTCCTGAGACCGTGTTTCGTCAGAACTCGGAAGAAACTTATGCCGCATCACGATGGTCTGCGTGTGCGGTAAGCTTGCCAGCTTTCAACGCGACTACAGTGATTTTGTTTTTACGGGCGTACTCAATCACATCTGCTTCATTGATGATAATGGTGTGACCTGCTTCCACCGCCAAGCAGCTTCCTCCGGCATCCTTAATGGACTCCAGTGTACCGACGCCGATGGCAGGTACATCAAACCGACTATCCTGTTGTGGTTTTGCCACTTTGATGACAGTAAATCCGCCCTGTTTACAGAGTTCGCCAGCGCGTTGGATACATAGGTCTGTTCCTTCCACTGCTTCGACTGCTAGTACGGCCTGATTTTTTACGACCACCGTTTGGCCGACGTCGAGGCCACCCATCTGTTTGGCTAGCTGCCAGCCAAATGAAATGTCCAACTGTTGTGATTTTGAGATCTTGGAGCCGGTGAGATTGCCTTCTTGCACGAGTAACTCCGGGGCAAAGTGGGTGGCGGGTAATACGGAAATTCCATGGCGCTCAAATAGATTAACAAAGGCGAGCAGGAATGTGTCGTCTTTGCGATCTTTTTTCTTGGTGATCATAAAGTCCCAAAACATTCGCAAGGTTGCGCGGTCTGGAATGTAATCCAACCAGGCAAATTTCCGAAAGTATTGAACCTTGTGAATCTTTCCGGCAAATGTAATGTGCTGCACTTGGTGTTGTTTGAAAAAGCGAATGGCCATTCCGACTTTTGCAATCGGGCCCATGGTAAAGGCATCGCACTCCTGGGCGAATGCTGGGTCCGCATGTCCTTTGATACCAACGCCAATAACCTTATAGCCTTGTCGCTTAAGACTTCTGGCCACGATGACTGGATATTCTCCCCAGCCTGCCATCAGCCCAACCGCTTTGGCATTCAATCGTGATTCTGAGGTAAGAGCAGGAATTTCACTCACGTTAAGCGGCATCCTGTTGGGTCGATTTATCAGCTGAATCAGAGGTCGTCTGATCCTCTTGCTGGCTAGCGAGTTGCTTTTCCAGTTTTTTGAGTCGTTTAATCATGTCAGGCACTTTCGATAGTGCGGCGGCTTCACGCATGGCCTGTTTGAAATCACGAGCCGGAGTCCCAAAATAGTTGCCTTTAGAGATGTTGCCAATGATTCCACTCTGAGCTCCAACCATGGTCCCAGGTTCAATGTGAACGTGATCCGCAACTCCAGCCTGACCTCCCATCACAACGTAGTCTCCCGTCGTGGTACTTCCGGCAATTCCAACTTGAGCACAGATCAGGTTATGTTTTCCAATCTGGCAGTTGTGCCCGATTTGAACAAGATTGTCGAGTTTGGTGCCTTGCCCGATCGTAGTGCTGGCAAATGTTCCTCGATCCACACAGGCATTCGCTCCGACCTCTACTTCGTCTTCCAGCACAACATAGCCAAGCTGGTCGGAAAGTAAGTGTTTACCGGAAGAAGAGTCATAGCCAAAGCCATAGGCACCCAGTTTGCATCCGGCGTGAAGGATACATCGGTTACCAATTTGGGTGTTGTCGTAAATAACGACGTTGGGAAAGATGATGACCTGCTCCCCAATCGTCGTTCCGTCCATGACGACGGAGTTATCCAATACGCAGGTATGATCGCCTATAGTGACGTTGTCTCCGATCACCACTCCTGCTCCGATCGTAATATCCTCTCCCAAGGTAGCGGTCGAACTAACCGTGGCGGTAGGGTGAATTCCTTTAGCCGGTGGCTTCATCATGTTTCGGAAGAGACGGACAATCTTCGCAAACGCGTCGACAGGATCTTGCACTCGAAGCGTCATTTTTACGCCGGTTGGAGTTTCGGTAATCTTGGAATCATTCAGTGGCGGAGCGTCGGTGTAGACAATTGCCGCGGTCACTTCCGAAGCACAGAATTCCTTGAAGTGCTTTTCGTCACTGACAAGTGTTAACCAATTGGGCCGGCACTCGCGAATCGTTCCAGCATCGAGGATCAGGAAGTCCGGATCTCCATCTAGCTCGGCTGAAGTAAGTTCAGCAATTTCGCCTAGCGATAGTGATTTGGCTGACATTGAATTCGGATTCCTTTCCGAAAGGTATGTGATTTGGTCGAGATGACATTTATGTTGTTTGTACCACTCAAATATCTCAACGATAATCTAGCGAAATTGATGATTTGCTCCAATATGAACCGAGTGAAATGTCCCAAAATGAAGGGATGAACGCCTGCTTTTTGAAAACATTTCCGCAAGGGTAAGTTGGGCCGGATCTGTTACAATGAGCCCTCTGTAGTTTGCTGTTCATAACCGTTTAGGTGTTCTGATGCGTATTATTCGTTTTTGCTTTCTATTGTTTCTATTTAGCTTTGTTGGATTACTATCGGCTCAGGCTGAGGATTGGCCTCAGTGGCGTGGGCCGACAAGCGATGGTGTTTGGCATGAACAGGGGATCCTCACCAAATTTGACTCTCCAGAGATTCCGCTGAAATGGAAAGTTCCAGTTGGGTCGGGGTATAGTGCCCCAACGGTGGCGTCTGGGCGCGTTTACTTAACGGATCGTGTACTAGAGCCAGTACCTTCCGAACGAGTATTGTGTTTCGATGAGCAGACTGGAGAAACCATTTGGGAATTCTCATACGAATGTAATTACGAAATCGGATACACAGCAGGTCCACGAGCGGCTGTTACTGTCCGAGACGGGAAAGCATATGCACTCGGAGCTATGGGGAACTTTCTTTGCTTTGACGCTAAAGCTGGCAATATCTTGTGGCAACACGACCTCAATGCAGAATATGACATTCAAATGCCCATTTGGGGAATTGCCGGGTCACCGTTAGTGGTCGAAGAAACGGTAATTGTGCAGTTAGGGGGCAAGCAGGCAACAGTTGCTGGATTTGATATTGAGACAGGTAAAGCTCGCTGGACGGCTCTGAAAGATCGAGCATGCTATGCCTCCCCGATCTTGATTAAGCAGGCAGATAAACAAGTCGTGGTGGTTTGGACGGGAGATTCAGTCGCGGGCCTCGCACCACAGACAGGTGAGGTTTATTGGAGACATATTTGGCCACCGAGTCGGATGCCCATTGGCGTCGCAACGCCTGTGAAGTCGGGGAATCAACTGTTCCTTACGAGTTTTTATGATGGCTGTTTGCTACTGGATCTTGCTCAGGACAAACCTGGTGTGAAGAAGGTTTGGCAGCGAACTGGTGAGGATGAACGTCATACTGATGGCATTCATTCGATCATCAGCACACCCATTGTATTAGGCAAGCACGTCTATGGCGTTGATAGTTATGGTGAGTTGCGTTGTCTGGACTTAAAGACAGGTGACCGAGTGTGGGAAGATCAGACTGCCACTCCTCGAGCTCGCTGGAGTACGATTCACTTCGTGAAGAATGGTGAAAATATCTGGATGTTCAATGAACGAGGCGAGTTAGTGATTGGACGTCTTTCGCCAAAGGGCTTAATTGAAATTAGCCGAGCCAAATTGATTGACCCGACTGAAGATCAGTTGCGTCAACGAGGGGGAGTCTGCTGGAGTCATCCCGCCTATGCCAACAAACATGTATTTGCCCGTAGCGATAAGTATCTGGTCTGTGCCAGCCTCGCAGCCAAAAAATAACTCTTTCAAAATGAGTTAAATTGGGGGTGGTCAAGGTGTCGATTCTCGGTGTAGAATCCTAGTTTACGCAGGCGCAATTCCTGCACACTGTAACTAATACTCATTAATAATGCTGGAAGGTAGGCACGAACACCGTGGTCAAAGTAATCGTTCGCGACAAAGAGACGATTCAGGAAGCTGTACGTCGTTTTGGTAAGTTAGTAATGCGAAGTGGTCTTAAGAAAGAGATGCGTCGCCGTAAGTTCTACGAAAAACCAAGTGATATTAAACGACGAGCCCGACTACGTGCAGAACGCCGAGCTCAGAAATCTCGCCTCAGCTAAACACTAGCTAGTAACATAAAAAAATACAAAAGGCCGTTCCTTTTAGGACGGCCTTTTTTTATGAACTTAGTTGAATCAGGATAGCGTCGCAATGCAGTTGAGACGCATTTGGCAACTATTTCTTTTTGTTCGTGAGTGCTGCAGCTTGACGAGTAAAAAAGAACATTGCAAGAGCAGCGACTAACGCAGTGCCAATCAATGCGACAGTGGTCGTATTACTGGTCTCGTTTAAAGGCTTGAGGCTGAATGCCTGATCAGTAAGAACCGGAAGTGCCCCTATCATGACTCCGGTGAGCAGGGCAAGTAATGGATTTCGGAAATGAGTTAAGAACCACTTCAAGACTCGGCTGAACAGGATTAGTCCGATTCCCGCTCCGAAGGCAAATATTGCCAAACGAAGGATTGCCTCCGTTTGCGTTTGTTCGTTGAAAATAGCCTTTGGGAGTCGTACGACGTGATCGTAAACCCCCAGAAGCATTAGTATCATGGAGCCGCTAATGCCGGGAAGGATCATGGCACAGATAGCGATACTTGCGCAAATGAATAGATAAAGTTTGTCAGGCTCGAAATCTGTGGGAGTCCCGTTGGGATCCTGTAGCTGATTCAGTAAAAGAGCTGTAACAAATCCGATTACGATAAATACGGCAACCTGTAGTTTGGCCGCAGAGGAATTTGTTTTGATCGTCTCGATCACCAGATAGGCAGAAATCGCGATCATGCCAAAGAACGCTGCAAATGTAAACTGACGGCTTACGGGGGCATCGAGGAGTGTTGAGGCTAGAGCTGACATGCAAAGAATACCAGCTAAAATACCGGGGATCAGAGACAACAGGAAGTCAAGATTAATGTGTCGGCCGGCCTGAGTAAATTGACCTCGCCGGATGGTGTTCAGAAGCCTGGCGTCAAATCGCGTGATGGTAGTAATCAGTTGATCATAGATTCCCATCACTAAGGCAATCGTACCACCCGAAACTCCGGGAACGACGTCAGCAACTCCCATAAAGACTCCTTTACCTGCATTCACAAGAAAGTCGACGGGGTTTTTGATTTTTACGGAATGGCCGTCTTTTGACACTTTAGCTCTCGATATTGAAAGTTTTCGCCAGAATTTTTTTCTGTTGTATTAGCGTTGTTAATAACCCTGTTTTTAGCGGGGTTTCTTTTATTTGTCCTTTGGAATCATCGGCACGAACGGGTGGGTTTACGATATTTTTTTTGACGCGATTACGGTGAGCGATACAATTTTTAGTAGGTCAATTGTTGCGGTTGATCGGTGGTCTGACTTATTTTGCGAGGAGGATCTCCGCTAAAGAGGACTAGATATCCCGAGCCGCTGACCGATGTAAGCGTAATTAAGAAGGTGGTTTTACCACCGTTAGTATATTTGCTTACTTCCTTCAGCGTTGCTTATCACTCCTCTTTGTTGTCATCAGTTGACTGCGCCTTGTCACGGAATCAGATCCAAGGTGTTGTTTTTTTAACTTAGAGATGACGCATCATGTTTATTCGGCAGGATGGCCCCGAACTCGAGGTATTGGCTCCGGCCAAGATTAACCTCTTTTTGGAGGTCACTGGGAAACGCGACGACGGGTTTCACGACCTGGATATGTTGATGGTGCCTGTCGCTCTGTATGACACATTGAAACTGATCCAACAACAATCTCCTGAAATCTCGCTGACTTCTCGGTGGGCCTTCGGCTTAGAGTCACAACCGGCTCTTCCACCGGCACATGAAAATCTTGTGATTCAGGCGTTGGAGTTGTTTCAACAGCATTTGCAAGAAAAGCACGGGAAGTCGTTTGGGCTATCAGTTGATCTGGTCAAGCGAATTCCTGCTGCTGCCGGTTTAGGTGGTGCTTCAAGTGATGCAGCCGCTGCATTGGTCGGTGCAAATCGGCTCAACGGTAACTTGCTGAGTTTAGAGGAGCTGATATTCATGGCAGCCCAGGTGGGTAGTGATGTTCCCTTCTTTCTCTATCAATCTCCGGCTCGTTGTCAGGGGCGTGGCGAAAAAGTGACTCCTGTTTCCAGTCCGCAGCCCCTGCCGGTGGTGTTGGTGAAGCCCACAGCCGGTTTGTCGACACCTTCCGTCTTTGGGAGAGTGGCTGAATTTGGATTTGAGGACCGTCAATCGATCGACGACATGCTTCAGGTATTTACCAGTGGAGATTTATCTGGTGTTGGTCGTGCCCTGCATAACAGACTACTCGAACCTGCACTGGCGGTCTTGCCGGAGTTGCAAGGGGTGGTGCATCTTCTTCAGGACTTTGATGTCGCTGGATTCCAAATGACTGGCAGTGGTAGCACTTTCTTTATGATTTGCCGCCATGCTAACCAAGCTAAAAACCTTGCTGCCAGGCTTCGTCAAATGAAGCTGGGAGCAGTTATAGATACATACACAATTGGACAGCCTTTCGGTTGTGCAGCTTAGGACGACAATTTAGCAGATTGAAAAACTCTATCCGTAGGGTAGGGATGGACCGTTTTGCGGGTGTCGCGTCTAGGAGTGATATTATCGTTGTGTTTGGCTTAGGGAGTAAGGGCCATGGAAATTACAGAAGTTCGTGTCAAGCTTGTGGAAGATACAGATGATCGTCTGCAGGCATTTTGCAGTATCACTTTTGACAACAGCTTTGTTGTTCGGGATTTGAAAGTCATTGAAGGGACTAATGGCCCTTTTGTTGCCATGCCGAGTCGTAAGATGACAGCTCACTGTCCACGTTGTCACTCTAAGAATCACACCCGAGCATCCTACTGCAACCAGTGTGGCAGCAAACTTAAGCACCACGTGGCACGGGAAAATCAGGATGGCCGATCCAAACTCTACGCAGACATTGCTCACCCGATCAATTCGGAATGTCGCGAGATGATTCAAAAGAACGTATTGGAAGAGTACAAAGCTGAATTGGAACGCTCTCGTGAACCCGGCTATTCCAGTCGCTACGACGAGGGTTTTTCGCCGGGAAATGCTAAGTCTGGCGGGCCTCATCTGGAAAACCGTCCTGAAAATCAGGCAACGCCGGCGGGCGAAGAGCAAAAGAACTTTGGGGCCGGGATTTTTGACAATTAGTCATTTAATCATTTAGCCAGTTGATCGATCAGTTACTTAATCGGATGCGCCGGCTACTGTTGGTAATAATTCAGGAACAAACGATTCGACAATCAGTGAACCAAAGATCATGGTGAATGCTAATATAGCCATGATTCCGAGTCCCCCTACATACTTGCGACGCATAAAGGCCCAGATCATGTTGTAGCCAGGAATGGCACTGGCAAGGAACGCTTGCGTCTTGTCGTTGTCCTTGAAGGCCCATGTGGCAATCGAAATGTGGCAAATCACGTAGTATACAAGGCCGATATAAAATTCAATGGTGCAGTAAGAACCGATCCCTTTGTACAAGGCGTAGTAGGCTTCGTCAGTGACCGGGCGTTGTTCTTTAGGCGTATCACCGGCGTTGCCCAAAATGATTAAGTCGACTTGAGCTCGGGATACGTGGACGACTCCAGAGCTTGGTACCCATCCGCTTGGCCCGGAATTCGTCTGATCTGGCAACGGGTTGAATCGGAAGAATCCATTTTGTTCATCAAGCTTATAAACGAACGTGCCGGGCTTGGCTTTCTGCGTCATCGTACTGCCAGCAGAACTGTTAGCATCTTTTTTGGGTTTTGAAGGCGTCGCAGAAATTTCGGCTTCAGAAACTAACAGGTAGAGATCGTCCTTTTTAGTAGGGTTGATTTCTGCGGCTTCTGCTAATTGTGTCACTCCATTTCCACGCATTGTGGCGATTTTGAGAGTTTCTCCGCTAAGCGAGAACCACGTTAGTGAAAACATGGCCAGTCCCAGTCCAAAAGAGATCACGTTAAAGAAGACAAACAGCCAAAACCAATACGGTAGTCCTCCTTCTGCGTTAATCTCAAGCAGCTCTTTTTCCATCATCTGAGCTGCATGATCCAACTGCTCATTGCCGTAGGAGCGATGAGTGTAGGTGGCCGCACCAAACGCTTTCTTCTGTTTCTTTTCATCCCCACCCATAAGTGAGCCTGTTTCGACGTTATAGCCGCAGGCAATACAGATGATCCCACCAACGGGGATTTCTGCGTCCAGACAGTGAGGGCAGGGGATACCTCCAGATCCGGCTTTGATACCCAAACCTTCTAATGCTCCTCCCAATCCTGTATTGGCAGCAGCCGGAGCGGCGGCGGGGACTATGAGTGGATTGCTACATTGCGGGCAATTGACTTGTTGACCGGCATAATGGTCGGGGGCATCTACCTGATAACCACATTGGCATGAGACCGGGATCGGCATGAAGTGACCTTTGCAATAAGCTGATTTGAGAACAAACGACTCAGAGAGTAAGGGGACTCGATAAATACGCTCTATGAAGTATACATTGTGCAAAATGACAGTAAGAAATCAATCAGAAGAATGTAGGAGAGGGAGATGTTTTGAATAGAGTGGCCTGCAATCTTACCATTTTGGCAGGTTCGCTCACCCAGTTTACCTGATTCTGTCAATTTGGCAGAAAACTGAAAAGGAAGGAACGCTTAAAAATCTAAAAAACTAATACTCCCCCATAGATAAACGCTCTTTTTTGACTTATCTTAAATCCTTTACGGCATGTCTTGGATGGCCATCTGTGTGTATTCACAGTTTTGGCACGGGACTTGCGAATGAGTAAACAATCCAATCGGTCGAGTAACACTCTGATTTGATTGGAATTAACAAGAATAAGACTAACCAGCGAATCGTTAAAATGATTCGTGCTTGCCAGAAACAAGCATTGATTCCGGAGGTAAGGGACACAGATGGCAAAATTGCAACCATTAGGTGACCGTATTGTTGTAAAGCGTGATGAATCCGAAGAGGTAACAGCTGGAGGGATCGTTCTGCCTGATTCAGCCAAAGATGCTCCTGCTAGGGGTACTGTTGTAAGCGTTGGAGACGGCGTCATGACCAGCGATGGATCAAAGATTCCACTTCAGCTTAGTTCTGGCGACCGTATTATTTTCAGTAGCTATGCTGGCGAAGCGATCAGCGTTGACGACCAAGAGTTGTTGTTAATGCGTGAATCCGACGTCCTGGCTGTCATCGAATAGAGTAAACCAATTCTGAGGCGTGGTTGCTTTGACGGCTTCTGCTCAGACTAGATAATAAACAACTAAGGGAGAGTTTGTCTCATGGCTAAGATCATTGCATTTGATCAGGAAGCTCGCGAAGCAATTCGTCGTGGTGTTTCTAAGTTGGCTCGAGCTGTAAAGGTTACGCTGGGGCCCAAAGGCCGTAACGTTATTTTGCAAAAGAGTTTCGGGTCGCCAACGGTTACCAAAGACGGTGTGAGCGTTGCGAAAGAAATTGACCTCGAAGACGTCTACGAAAACATGGGCGCTCGGATGGTGCGAGAAGTTGCCAGCAAGACAAGTGATGTCGCTGGTGACGGTACGACGACAGCGACCGTGATGGCTGAAGCAATCTTTACAGAAGGATTGAAAGCAGTTGTTGCTGGTGTGAACCCGATTCAAATGAAACAGGGTATCGAGAAGGCTGTCGAAGACATTACTGCTCAATTGCAGAAAATGTCGATCAAGATCAAAGACCGAGCTGAAATGGCAAACGTTGCCGCGATTGCTTCTAACAACGATCGTGAGATTGGTGACTTGCTCGCTGGTGCCATGGAACAGGTTGGTAAAGATGGTGTGATCACCGTAGATGAAGGTAAGAGCCTGTCCACGGAAGTGGAGTGGGTAGAAGGGATGCAGTTTGATCGTGGCTATCTCTCACCTTACTTCGTAACCGATCCAAACACGATGGAAGCAGTACTGGAGGATGCCTATGTGCTGGTCTTCGAAAAGAAAATCAGCAACATCAAAGATCTTGTTCCTCTACTTGAGCAAGTGGCACAGCAGGGTAAACCGCTGTTGATCGTTGCTGAAGATGTTGAAGGGGAAGCACTCTCTACTTTGGTTATCAACCGCTTGCGAGGTTCTTTCGCTTGTGTAGCAGTCAAGGCTCCAGGTTATGGTGACCGTCGTAAGGCCATGATGGAAGATATTGCGATCCTGACAGGTGGTACAGCGATCTTCGAAACGCTTGGAATCAAATTGGATTCACTAAAGCTAACTGATCTGGGACGAGCCAAGAATATCATCGTCGATAAAGACAATACGACCCTGATTGAAGGATCTGGTAAGAAAGGCGATATCAAAGCTCGTATCGAGCAACTACGCCGTGAAATTGATAATTCTACCAGTGATTATGATCGTGAAAAATTGGAAGAACGTTTAGCAAAGCTTTCCGGGGGAGTCGCCAAAGTAAATGTTGGTGCAGCAACCGAAAGCGAAATGAAAGAGCGTAAAGCTCGTGTTGAAGACGCTTTGCACGCGACCCGTGCAGCAGCTTCAGAAGGTATCCTGCCCGGTGGCGGTGTTGCTGTTCTGCGAGCATCCTCCAAGGTTAAAGTTCCCGCGGATCTGACTAGTGATGAAAAGATTGGTTTCGAAATTGTATTGCGAGCTGTACGAGCTCCACTCCACACAATTGCGACGAATGCTGGTCAGGATGGTGGTATCGTTTGTGAAAAAGTTCTCAATGAAAAAGGGAACTTTGGTTACAACGCTTTAACCGACGAGTATGAAGATCTGGTTGCAGCCGGGGTGATTGACCCGACGAAAGTAACTCGTACTGGCTTGGCAAATGCCGCGAGCGTTGCGACATTGTTGCTAACCAGTGATGCTCTAGTGGCTGAGAAGCCAGAGGGGCATAAAGATAGTAGCGGTGGCGACTACGATCTGTATTAAGCTAGAACTATCTAAAATACAAAAACCCTTGTATTTACTGAGATGTAGATGCAGGGGTTTTTTTATTAAATAATTGCCTCTTTGCAGGTCTGACCAAGTGGTTCAGAATAGTGTTTTAACCAACCTCTACCTTGAATAGGGACCGGACTGACGGTGGAAAAACAAAATCCATTTGTGCGTTTCATGTTGCTCTTTGGCATCATGCTGATCGTAACTCAACTTTCGATGCGTTGGTTAGGATGGGGGCCTGAGGTTCCACCGGTGGAACCCCAGGAGGAGCAGGATATTGAAGAGGTGGTTTCTGAGGGTAGTCTGCTCGTTGGTGATGCGGACGAGCAAGTCATTGCGATCGGTTCTTATGACCCGGAGAAAAAGGAAAAGTTTCTTGCCTACTTTAATTCGCAAGGGGCATCTTTGGATCGTGTCGAGTTGGTGGAACGTAATGATTCGAATGAACTTCAATATGCTGTGATCGAATTCCGCCATGGTTACCTAGGATACCTTGCGCCGCTCGAATCCGAAGACAGTGCTGAGGGACTGGAAGTCCGCGTAGTGGGCGATGGTACACCGGCTCAGCTTGCTGGGATTCAGGTCGGTGACCGATTGACCCATCTTGATGGCAAATTGATTGGAACGATTGAGGAGTTGGAAGACGAGTTACGATTAACGGAATCTGGTCAACAAGTCGAATTGAAAGTGCAACGACAGGGGGAAGAACTTGTTCTGACTGCAAAATTGGAAGATAAACCACTGACCGTCATCGATCCCGATCCTTATCCGCATTTCTTCGATGGAGTTGGTGAAAACGATGAATTAGCCCACTCGCTGCTCACCGAATTAATTGCGATCAATGACCAGGCGATACGAAATCAAAATGCGATAAAATTGCCAGCACTTGCTAGAAGCAATTGGACTCTGAAATCCGTTGACGAACGATCAGTGACGTTTGCGATTACTTTAGAAAATGGCGTTTACGAAACGGGTGATTCGGAACAGTCTCAAGAGGAAACTGTCCGGCCGTTTTTAGGGGCGATTGAAATCACGAAGACGTTTACTCTTGCCGATGTAGCCGGCGATCATGCCTATCATTTGGATTTGGATTTGGGTTTCTCTAATCACAGTGATCAGATTCAACGATTGGCAGTGAGGCAGCATGGTCCAAATAGTATTGTCAATGAAACATGGTGGACTTCAACCGGGAAAACTCCCGATGTTAAATGGAGCCTGAATGACGAAGAGGACGAAATCAGGGCAGCCAGCATTCGTGACCAGGCTGAGGAGAATCCGGAGAATCCAACCAAATCGATGTGGCGGATTGGAGACAAGGAACCAACGCTTGACTACGTAATCACCGACTCGCAGTTCTTTGCCGCCGGATTTGTTGGCTTCGATGGAAATGCTGGTATTGGTCTGCCGGTTCATGATTTCCATACTGAATTGGGGCAATTGATCGACGGAGGTGGAATCGACGGAGGTGGAGCGTCCGCAAATTCTATCCTCATCCCTAATACTTCTTTTTTTGTCGATAGTAAAGAAATTGAAATTGGCGCTCGACAGTCAGTCGAACAGAAATTACGTGTGTTTGTGGGGCCTAAAGGAGATGAGTTGCTGGCCTCCTACGGGATGAACAATGTCATTGAATATGGCTGGTTCCGCGCGATCGCACGGACGCTGAGTTCAGTCATGCATGGCTTTCAGGCTCTCGTCGGAAACTACGGAGTGGCCATTATTATGTTGACGATTTTAGTTCGAGGTTGCATGCATCCTTTAAGTCGTAAGCAGGTAAGGGGGACCCAGATGATGGGGTTCCTAAAGCCTCAGATGGAGAAGATCAATGAAAAATTCAAAGATGACCCTCGTCAGAAAACGATGAAGACGCAGGAGTTGTTTGCCAAGTATGGCTACAACCCCTTGAGTGGTTGTTTTCCTGTTTTCATACAGATGCCGATCTTCTTTGGTTTGTATCGCAGTATTATGGTGGATGTGGAATTGCGCGGTGAAGCGTTAATCCCTGGATTAGATTGGTGCACTAATCTCGCGGGTCCGGATATGTTGGTTTACTTTGGAGAGTCCTCTTGGCTCTTCGACCGTGGAGGGATGTTCGGGCCTTACTTCAACCTGCTTCCCATCGTGACCGTTGTCCTGTTCCTGTTACAGATGATGATTTTTACGCCGCCTGCCACGGACGACAAGCAGAAAATGGCGCAACGCATGATAAAGTTAATGCCGATTATGATGTTGTTTTTTTTCTATCGAGTCGCTAGTGGGTTGTGTATTTACTTTATTGCTTCCAGTACCTGGGGGATTCTTGAGCGTAAAATGTTACCCAAGATCAAGGATCCTGATGCCTATCTGGAGCAACTTGCAGAGGCCAGACGTTCCAAGAAACGTAAGCCTGGGTTCATGCAGCGTATGATGGCAATGGCCGAAGACACTCAACGAGGACAGGCCAAAGCAGCGAACGGCGATAGTGAACGTCGAAAGCAGCTCGATAGCTTGCGTGGCGGACGGCGTCGGCGATAGAAATTTGTTAAAGAGTATATTGCTCGAGGCCTTTGTGAATCGCTCTGTAGAGGTCGTTTAGATTTGTTTGATTCGGAAGATACAATCTGTGCGATTGCCTCGGCGGCAGGTCAATCTCAACGCGGGATCGTAAGGATTAGCGGGCCGCAGGCAGCAAACTGCCTTGTTTCCTTATTCTCCGATTCCGCAGATATGGGTGCCCTTGCGGGAATTACAGATCCGACGGTAATCGATGTAAAAGTTAAGATTGCCGATTTTCCACCCTCTGCAGCCCGGCTCTATTTCTGGCCGGATTCACGTAGTTACACCCGCCAAACTTCGGCGGAATTGCATTTGCCAGGGGCAGCACCGCTTTTACAGGCCACACTCAATCAGTTATGCCAGGGGGAAGCTGCCAAGGCCCGGATTGCTGAACCGGGCGAATTTACCATGCGGGCATTCCTGGCTGGGAGGCTCGATTTAACTCAGGCGGAAGCAGTATTGGGTGTGATTGATGCGGCAGATCAGCAGGAGTTGTCAGTAGCATTGTCCCAACTGGCAGGAGGACTCAATAGAAAACTACAATCTTTGCGAGATCAGATGATCGAATTGCTGGCTCACCTGGAAGCAGGCCTGGACTTTGTTGAAGAGGATATTGAGTTTATCTCGCAGCAGCAACTGACTAGTCAGGTGGGAGCAGTATCCGAGCAGTTGCAAGTGATTCTGAACCAACTGGATAGTCGGTTGGTGCAGCGAAATCAGGTTCGTGTTCTGCTGTGTGGGCTTCCGAATGTGGGTAAAAGTAGCCTGCTTAATGCGTTAGTTGATGAAGATGCAGCTCTCGTATCAGAGGTGGCAGGTACAACCAGAGATTATGTGGCCAGACAGCTGAAGATTGGCGAGGTGGATTGCACGCTAATTGATACGGCAGGTGTCGAGTTAACTTGGGAGCAACTTTCAGAGATAGATCAGGATGCACAGGAAATGACTTCTCAGCAGGCAGCAATGTCACACGTGGAAGTGTTGTGCATCGATGGAAGTCGGCAGGGACTTGCTCCGTGGGAGTCCGAACAGTTAAGTCGTGTCCCAAGCGGGGTGCGGATTGTGGTGAGTACCAAAAGTGATTTGCCCGAGTTTCGTCGTTTGGCAGTTGCTGATGTGGAGACGTCACATACGAAAGCCGGTGTTGGTGGATTGCGTGATCACCTGCAAAGCGTACTTTCACAGCAGGCAACTGAAGGGCCAGTCGTCCAACAAACAGCGGCTCGCTGTATTGACAGTCTGACGACAGCCACCGAAAGTGTGCGACGGGCGTTAGCCTTGTGCGAGCAACAGTGGGTGGAAGAACTCATTGCTGCTGAATTAAGAACAGCCCTGAATCAACTCGGCTTGGTGATTGGGGAAGTCTATACCGATGATATTCTTGATCGGATATTCTCCACATTCTGTATCGGTAAATAATTTGGCGTCAATTCGAGTTTTCAGACGATGAGGTTACGTGTTCGACTCTTCGTGTTTTTCTTCGGCGGCGCTTTTGCGGAAGTAGTCCGGCATGAGTTCTAAAGGAGAATCCAGTGGTTTGCTTTGTCGGGCCAGTTTAGCAACACTGATTGCTTTGGGAGCCCACTGAGATTTATCTTCCAATTTGACATGTTCAGGCAGATGGTCTTTAAGCTTGGCAAGCACGGGGCCCGAGACTTTCATAGCATCCGGTAACTCTTCTACCCACTGTTGATCGTCGATAATGGTCACTTCATCGATCGGGGTAGGAATCTGACCTTCCTGAATTGTGTAGCGTCTGCGAAATACGGAATTACGCTGTGCGTCCATGACGACTTCCACACTCTCGGAGCTTTTGGCTTGCAGAGCGATGGCGTCGAGCGTATTGATTCCCACCACTGGGGTGTCGAGTGCATATCCCAGCGTCTTGGCTGTGACGATGCCAACTCGTAAACCAGTAAAAGAGCCTGGTCCGGTCGTGACGGCAATCAAGTCGATGGAGCTGAGAGGCCATTGATGACTGGCACAAACAGCTTTGATTTCCGGAGCGAGGCTGGCTGCGGATCTTTTGTCAGCAGGAAGGGTATGGTGAAATTCGATGGACTCGTCGTCAAGCAGAGCGATTGATCCCTGACGTTGTGTTGTTTCAATGGCGAGGATTCGCAAGGTGTCTGTCTCGGAATTAATAAGCGGAAATTGATAGTTTTGCATGTAATTCAAAACGAATGCATATAATCATAAGGACTTTGCCTATCTGTGGTAGATATGTTTATAAGTTTGCCACACAATAGGAAAAATGACTTCAGTTTTTTTGTTTAGGTTGCACCTGTGAAATACGCAATCATTAGCGATATCCATGCCAATTATGAGGCTCTTCAAGTCGTGCTGGCAGATATTCAGGAGCAGGGAATTACGCGTATACTCTGCCTCGGGGATATTGTGGGCTATGGTCCCAATCCTCGCGAGTGCCTTGATGCTGTTATGCGGCGTTGTGAGATCACCATACTCGGAAATCACGATGAAGCGACTCAGTTCGACCCGGACGGATTCAATCCGGTTGCTTTACAGGCTGTGTACTGGACACGTGATCAACTTGAGCAATCCGCTGGTAATACCGTGCAGCGAAATCGCCGCTGGGATTTCTTAGGTGAATTACCACGTATGCACGTGGAAGGTGAAGTTATGTTTGTGCATGGTAGTGCTCGTGAGCCTACCAACGAATATGTGTTTCCGGAAGATGTTTATAAACGTCCCAAGCTAGAGTCCATTTTCGACCGTGTGACTCAGTACTGCTTTCAAGGGCATACGCATATTCCCGGCGTGTTCACTCACGACTTTGATTTTATTGCTCCGGACGAGTGTGATTATGAATATCAGCTTGGAGCCAATAAAGCCTTGATTAATGTGGGAAGCGTTGGGCAACCCCGAGACGAAGATAACCGAAGTAGTTATGTCCTATTTGATCCTGACACTAAGCTTGTCCAATTTCGTCGTCTGAGCTATCCCTACGATGAAACTGCTCGTAAAATCTATAGTGTTGACGAATTACATAATTCTCTGGGTGACCGTTTAAGAGCGGGACGTTAGAGAAAACCACAGACGAATATCTACGACAGACAGGTAAGCACTTGAGACGGGCAGTAGTCAGTGACATTCATGGAAATCTCATCGCACTTCAGAAAGTGCTGGAGGATATTCAGAGTCAAAACATTGATGAGATCTTTTGCTTAGGGGATGTGATCGGCTACGGCCCCAGTCCTCGCGAGTGTATCGATGAAGTCCGACAGTTTGCTCTCTGTATTCTGGGAAACCATGATCAAGCTGCTCTGTTTGACCCGGAAGGGTTTTCTAGTACGGCCGAGCGAGCGATTTTTTGGACTAGAAAACAGCTTGAGTTTGATTCGTCGGACTCTGAACAAGCCAAGCAACGCTGGAGATTTCTAGCGGAATTGCCGCGGACTCACCAAGTGGATGAATTTCTCTTTGTTCACGGGAGTGCCAGAAATCCCATCAATGAATATATCTTTCCTGAAGACGTATATAATCGCCGGAAGATTGAAAAGGTATTTAGCTTGATTCCGAAGTATTGCTTTCAGGGACACACTCATGTACCTGGGGTATTTACAGAGGACTTCGAATTCTTAACACTAGCTCAGCTGGACAATCTTTACGAACTAGGTGATCAAAAGGTCATGATCAATGTTGGCAGCGTAGGACAACCTCGGGATGGGGATTCAAGAAGTTGTTATGTGGTCCTGGATGACGAACAACGTACCGTTGAGTTTCGTCGGGTTGCCTATCCGATAGCCGATACGGCAAATCAGATTTATGCCATCGATGAACTAGATAATTTTCTTGGCGACCGCTTGCATGATGGCAAGTGATTCAGGGGCTTGGTTTAAATAGTTCTTAAGAGAGATTGAGAGTCTCTTAAATGCTAGCCAGTACCGACTCGGCAGCAGAAATGGTGTTCTGAATATCGTCTTCGGTGTGAGCAGCCGACACAAACAATGCTTCGTATTGGCTACAGGGCATGTAAATTCCCTTGCGAATCAGTCCCCAGAAGTACTGTCCAAACTTTTCGGTATCACTGGCGGACGCATCTTCCCAGCAGTTTACCGGGCCTGGATTGAAGAATAGCGTCATCATGCTGCCAACACGCTGAACACAGCAGGTTTGTCCGGCAGATTGTGCAGCGGTAGCCAAGCCTGAGGCAAGCTTTTCGGAAAGTGTGTCCAGTTTGTCATAGGGAGAGTTGTCTCGTAATTCCCGTAGTGTCGCACTTCCCGCCGCACAGGCAATCGGATTGCCACTGAGCGTGCCGGCTTGGAAGACCTGACCGGCAGGTAAGACGTGGTTCATGATGTCAGCGCGGCCACCATAGGCTCCAATCGGCATGCCGCCTCCCACGATTTTCCCAAGTGTTGTCAGATCCGGTGTGATATTCCAAAGAGACTGAGCTCCTCCATAGGCTACTCGAAATCCCGTCATGACCTCGTCGAAAATCAGCAGCGCTCCGCTGGCGGTCGTGCATTCGCGCAATGTTTGTAAGAATTCCGAGCTTGGGATGACACACCCCATATTTCCGACCACGGGCTCAAAGATGACTCCGGCAATACGATCTCCATGTTCCGCAAAAGCTTGTCTGACGCCCTCGCTATCATTGTAGGTGAGGATGAGCGTATCCTGACTTGTACCAGCCGTGACTCCGGGGGAATTCGGGACCGCTAGTGTGGCGGCGCTACTACCGGCAGCCACTAGCAGACTATCGACATGGCCATGATAATTTCCGGCAAATTTGACAATGACATCTCGCTGGGTATATCCACGTGCCAATCGAATGGCACTCATCGTCGCTTCGGTACCGGAATTTACGAGGCGTACTTTTTCCACGGATTCAACGGCATCAATGATCAGCGTCGCGAGTTCATTTTCACCTTCAGTGGGAGCGCCAAAACTAAACCCTTTTTCTAATGCGTCCTGCACTGCCTTCAGCACATTTGGGTGTTTGTGTCCCAAAATCATGGGACCCCAAGATTGGATATAATCGATGAGGCGATTACCGTCCACGTCAAAGATATAGGGGCCTTCACCCCGATCGATAATCAATGGAGTGCCTCCCACTGACCCGAAGGCACGAGCGGGACTATTGACGCCACCGGGCATCAGTGTTTGAGCAGTTTCAAAAATCTGTTGGCTTTTATCGTACGTCATGTTTGTCGAGTGTATGAAAGTGAGAAGGATCGAAGGTGGATTTTAAGTTGTTATTCGGCCTTAAGAGCAGACCCGTCGAGCGATGTCTTTTGCCCAGTAGGTCAGTATGATATCGGCACCGGCTCGATGTATGGCTGTCATGGTTTCGTCGACTACGCGAGCTTCATCAATCCAGCCATTCGCAGCGGCAGCCTTCACCATACTATACTCACCCGATACGTTGTAGGCGGCCAACGGGATCCCCGGATGTTGTTGAGCGACACGGGTGATAATGTCGAGATAGGCGAGGGCTGGCTTGACCATCAGCATATCAGCTCCTTCCTGTACATCTAGCTCCACTTCCCGCAGAGCTTGCTCGGCTAAGGCAGAGGGATCCATTTGGTAGGTTCGGCGGTCGCCGAAACAGGGAGCACTTTCTGCGGCGTCGCGAAAGGGTCCGTAGTAACTGCTGGCGTACTTGGCGGCGTAGCTCATGATCGGGATATGATTGTATCCCGCTTCATCCAGTGCAGAGCGGATAGCCTGGACCATCCCGTCCATCATGCCGCTTGGAGCAATGATGTCTGCTCCTTGCTCTGCGTGAGTAACAGCTTGCTGTCCGAGTAATTTCAAAGTGGGATCATTGGATACGTCTGTGATCCCGGCTTGTTCATGGAGGATACCGCAGTGCCCGTGATCGGTGTACTCGCACATACAAAGATCTGTCAAAACTAAAATCTCCGGTATGGCTGCTTTCACTTCTGCGACGGCCCGTTGCACGATCCCACTTTGATGCAATGCATCACTGCCTTGGTCGTCCTTTTTATCCGGGATACCAAACAAAATAATACCGCCGATTCCCAGATCACGTGCCTGTTTTGCCTCTTCGACTAACTCGTCAATGGACAATTGGAATTGCCCCGGCATTGAACTTATTTCCTGCCGGATCTTGGTACCTGTGCGTACAAAGAGAGGCAGAATCAGTGAACCGGGGTGTAAACGAGTGTGTCGGGTTAAATTGCGTACACCGGCGTTATAACGCAATCGTCTTAAACGAAGGGTTGGAAAGGATGGGGTAGCGTTCATGTTCGTTGAACTTTTCGTTAAAGGTGGTACTTTGCCGTCTAGGTATACACAACTTCTGGTATACCTCTTATATTATGGAACGCGTTTAAGCCCGTGGGCATCTTTTTACAATTGTAAAATAGGCTTAATTACTGAATTTTATTGTGCTTGAGTTAGGTGTAACCTTTCGCCTGATTCGACATTGTTTAAGTCTGTTTGCATATTTGGTTATCGGGATTTATTTGCATGTTTGGCCTTCTAAACATTAATAAACCGGCAGGTTGGACGTCACGCGATGTGGTCAATCGAGTTCAGCGTATTGTACGGCCGGTCAAAACTGGACATGCAGGTACGTTAGATCCTCTAGCGACTGGTGTACTGATCGTACCGGTCGGACGAGCCACGCGGCTCACCGAATACATTCATACAGTCTCTAAGACCTATGTTGCTAAGTTTGAGTTAGGGAAGACGAGTGATACCGAGGATTCAGAAGGTGACGTTAAGCTGCATGAAGTTGACCACATTCCAGAGAACAGGGTTGTGGAACGAGTCGTCGCGGGGTTCCTTGGTAAGCAACAGCAACGCCCTCCAGTTTATTCAGCCCTACGAGTGAATGGAAAGCGAGCTTATCAACTTGCCCGGCAAGGTGAGCAAGTGGAATTGGCACCACGGGAAATAGATATTTTTCAGATTGCTGTTCGCCATTATGAGTATCCAGAGTTGATAGTGGAGGTCGAATGTAGCAGTGGCACCTACATTCGTTCGCTGGGTCGAGATATCGGCGAATTATTGAATACAGGCGCGGTGATGACGGCTTTGGAACGGACGGCGATCGGGTCATGGACTGTGGAAGAGGCAGTGGCACCAGATTTTGATACGCCTCAAGATGTGAATAATTCATTGTTGAATCCCGTGTCATTGCTCGGGAATTATGAACAACTGGTGTTAAATGAACAGCAGCAGGGCGAGTTAATGCATGGGCGGAGAATTAGTTTGCAAGACTCGGATGCCGAGGAGGTTCTAGGGATTTCTCAAGACGGTGAACTGTTGACAGTGCTTAACCGAGTGGAACAGTCTGACTTCTTTAAGCCGGTGAAAAATTTCTTTCCGTCGTAGACTCCACGGCACTTAGGCGTGACGTACAACGCTTTGCATTGGTCGTTTCCAGGTAGAGATTCCGTATAACCGTCAGAAATGTCAAAGTTAAAGGGGCTGCCCTCATCAGGTTGTAACAAAAAAAACGATAAAGATAGCTCAAATTTTTTTCTCAAAATTTGCTTCCACCTTAGTCGAAGGTAAGACTTAGGTATCCCTATACCTTTAGAAAACTAAATATACCTGCCGACAAACGGACTAACACGGCAAGTATTCTCAGGCATGGAAGCTGACACCCATCGTTACCTACTATTCGTGGTGTCCATGTTAGAACGAGATATAAAACGAGATTTGCTAGCGTTAACTTTGTGCGCCGGAACCGTCTTTCTGGCGACGGCAATGCTGACCTATCACCCCAGTGATCCTCTGGACAAACTCATTACGCCATTAAATCATCTGTATCAGGCTGATTTGGTGGAATATCCGCAAAGCACCTACATTCAAAATGCGTGCGGAAAGCTGGGTGCGCTGTCAGCCGACATTCTCTTTAGCTTGACTGGCTTTGGTGCCTATTACTTTTTGTTATCACTAGCCGTCGTTGATGTCGCACTATTGCGACGACGTTCTGTGGATGCACCGGCGATTCGTCTGGCGGGGTGGCTTATCTCACTCTGTGGCGTTTGTACCTGCTTAGCCTTGACCATTCCTACACTGACGCCAGGTCCGGTTATGGGAAGTGGTGGGGTTCTGGGCGTGTCCTTTAGCACGTTTCTACAGGTTTCCTTTGCGATTACCGGCGGCTTAATTTTTGCTTTGAGTTTGGTCTTTGGTGGTTTGATGCTGGCAACCGACTACATGGTAGTGAATTGGGTGGCTCGGTCCTTACGGCTAGTCCTCAAGACCATTAAAGCGACGCTATTCGGTACTTTTCGGTTTCTGTCGGCACGTCGTGAGCAAAGAGCAGAGCGTAAAGCAGCTCGCGTTTTAGATGTGGTCGCTATCGAAGAGGAAGACTTGGAGGAATTCGAAGCAATTGATGTTTATGACGAAGAGCATCAGGAAGGACAAGTTGCGGGGCCGGAAATTCGAATTGGAGGCCGTCGAATCGCGAAAGAATCGGTCGTGCTGAAAGACGAATTAGAAGATGAGCTGGAAGATGAATCTGAAATACTGGAAGCGGATGAACCTGCGCCGGTACGGAAAAAACGCAAACGTCGCAAATTGCCGCGTCCACACTTCAAGTCTCGTAAAACAGCGGAGCCCCCGATTGTGGAGCCAACTCCAACCCGTGTGATTGGTAAATCCGCTACGCCGTTGGACGAAGAAAAAACGGAACGCGAACAACTCATTGAATCACTGGATTCGGCATCTGATTCTGCTGAGCAATTTGCAGGGTACGAAGTGCCTAGTAATCAACTACTGGAACGTCGTGCGATGGTCGATTTTGAATCGCAGGAGCAGGAAGTCCGACAGAACGCTCGTATCTTGGAGAAGACGTTTAAAGAATTTGGTTTCAATGTCAAAGTGGTTGATATCGAAACCGGACCCGTTATTGCCCAGTATGAAATCGAACTGGAAGCCGGCTTGCGATTGAGCAAAATTACAAGTCTTAGTGACGACATTGCGATTGCGTTACGTGTGCCAAGTGTTCGAATTGTGGCACCCATCCCCGGAAAGAATTCCGTAGGAATCGAAGTTCCCAATGGTGAACAGCAGTTGGTCCGCATGCGCGAGGTGATTGAGGACTCCAATGACAACGCTAAGAAGATGGCAATCCCTATCTATCTTGGAAAGGATGTATCGGGCAACCCGATTGCCGTAGATTTATGCAAGATGCCTCACTTGCTCATTGCCGGGCGGACAGGGTCTGGTAAATCGGTCTGCTTGCACACAATTGTGTCTTCGATTTTGATGGCTCGCCGGCCGGATGAGGTCCGATTGTTGATGATCGATCCGAAGATGGTGGAATTATCTGTTTATGGGAAATTACCGCATCTCATGCACCCAGTGGTGACTGATATGAAGAAAGCGGAAGCGATTTTGGCATGGGCAGTGGAAAAAATGGAAGATCGCTATCGCTTGCTCGCTCAAACCGGAGTCCGACATGTCTCCAGTTTTAACGAGTTGGGTGAAGAGACGATTCGAGAGCGATTGGGAACGAAGATTGCCACGATGGACGAAGTGCCCACGCATATGCCGTATATCGTTATCGTAGCCGACGAATTAGCAGACTTGATGATGACAGCGGGTAAAGACGTTGAACAACATATTATTCGCTTAGCGCAAAAGAGTCGTGCCGTAGGGATTCACTTGGTACTGGCGACACAAAAGCCAACGGTGGATGTGATTACCGGTTTGATTAAGTCAAACCTGCCGGCCCGTTTGGCGTTCCAAGTCGCAAGTCGTACTGATAGTCGAGTGGTATTGGACGAGATGGGAGCAGAGAAACTTCTCGGAAATGGAGATATGCTGTTTCTCTGGCCGGGAACCAGTACGCTCGTACGTGGTCAGGGAACGTTCCTGTCTGACCCTGAAATTGAACGTGTTGTTGAGCAGTGTACTGTGGTCGAACAAGACTTTGAGCATGAATTAGTCAACTTGAAAGTTGATCAGGAAGGCGAGATTGATGCGGAGGCGATTCGCAAACGAGATGACTTGTACGAAAGTGCGATCGAAGTTGTCCTTCGAGAAGGTCGAGGAAGTTGTTCGCTCCTGCAACGCGCTCTCGGGATTGGATATGGTCGAGCAGCAAGAATGATCGATTACATGGCTGAGGATGGGATTGTCGGTCAGCATAATGGATCGAGTGCACGTGAAATTCTGATGAGTATGGAAGACTGGGAACTGATTAAAGATAGTGGTGGTCAATCCGTGGCAGTCGCTGACGAAGAGTCCGCCGACACAAAATATGCAGACGAAGAATATGCAGAGGATGAGTTTCTTGAAGAGGGAGAGTATCTCGAAGCCGACGACGATTCGGAGTACGAATATGAAGAAGAGGCTGAGGCTGATGCGGGTGATGAAGACGACTGGGAAGAAGAAGGCCTAGACGAGGAATCAGCCGAAGAACCAGCTGCAGATGAATACGAAGAATATGAAGAATACGAAGAAGCAACGGATGGCGACTTGGAAGACAATGAAGACGTAGAGTACGTCTATGTGGATGAAGAAGTTGAAGACTATGAAGATCAGGAGGATGAAGAGGAAGTGTTAGAACCGACGCTTTCGTTGGTCAAAGCTCGAAAAAAAGCTGCGGTTGCAGCCAACGGGGCAAATGAGGAAGATTTGTGGGATGAATATGAAGACGATGATTCCTGGGCTGATGAAGTCGACGAGGAATTAGACTCTTAGTACCCCGCCTGCTCAAAAGGAACGCAGCTTTGATTTTTGACAGATTGACAAACGCTTCCAATTACTTCTCGGTCACCCCATTGATCCAAAAAGGATTTGAATTCCTCCGACGTACCGATCTAGCATCTTTGGAGGACGGTGTTCACGAAATCCAGGGACGTGACGTCTATGCGATTATTGCTCGTGGAGATGGTGTCGGACGCGAGCGTGCCATGCTTGAAGCCCATCGCAAGTACCTTGACATCCAGTACGTGATTGACGGGACGGACGTCATGGGCTGGTTAGAGCGGGATTTTGTCGGGCGGGTGAAGGATGCCTATGATGCTGAAAAGGATCTGGAATTCTTCTATGATCGACCGGAGAGCTGGGTTCGAGTGCCACAAGGTAGCTTTGCGGTTTTTCTCCCTCAGGACATCCATGCACCACTGGCTACCACGCAATACGTGCACAAAGCAGTGGTCAAAGTGAAGGTGTCCTAATCAACCGCTTGTTGGTTGACAGTTTTGATGATTGCACCTAATCTGAAACTCAGTGCAATAATGCACTTTTATTTTTACCCGTGGGAATACCGCGACCGATTGAGCCACGCCTGAATGAGCTGCGACCGAATGAGCCAAATTCGCAATATTGAAATTGTCAATGTTATCGCGGCCGGAATGATGATTCCGGTTCGAGTGGTCAGCGATGTCATTATTTCGACCTAAATGCAGGACAACGGGCAAAATAGAAAAAAACAACACAAGCCCTGAGACCTGCAAACGGTCTCGGGGTTTTTTAATGACAGTCTAGTGTCAGGAAACCAATGACAGTGAAGACAATTCAGATTTACGATACAACGCTGCGTGATGGGACTCAGGGTGAAGGTGTCAGTTTGTCGCTCGAAGACAAACTTCAAATTGCCCGGCGTCTGGACGAGATCGGTGTTGATTATATCGAGGGTGGTTATCCACTTTCGAACGAGAAAGACGAGCAATTCTTTCAACAGGTCCAGGAGCTCGGACTGAAGCACGCCAAAGTTTGTGCGTTTGGTATGACGCGTCGTCGCGGCGTGGAGGCTGCCGAAGATCCAGGTATGCTGGCATTGAGGGATAGTGGGGCACCGGTGTGTACCGTCGTTGGTAAGACCTGGGATTTCCATGTGACCGAAGTATTGCGAGTGAGTCTGGAAGAAAATCTTCAGATGATCGCAGACAGCGTGCGTTTCCTGGTCGATGAAGGACGTGAAGTTATTTACGATGCCGAGCATTTCTTTGATGGCTGGAAGGCAAATCCGGAATATGGTCGTCAGACAATTCGAGCAGCAGCTGAAGCTGGCGCAACATTGGTAGCGTTGTGTGATACCAATGGTGGCTCCTTGCCGGAAGAAATTGCAGAGTTGACCAAAGCGGCAGTTGAAGCTGTAAGTGAATTCGAGGTGTCAGTGGGAATTCACTGTCACAACGACAGTGAATTGGCCATTGCTAATTCACTGGCCGGTGTGGACGCCGGAGCCATACAAGTACAGGGGACCATCAATGGGATTGGCGAACGATGTGGCAATGCCGACTTGATATCCGTGATTGCTAATCTGGCGTTTAAGAAGACTGGTTATCAGGTACTTGGTGGGGCCAACCTGGAACATCTCACCGAACTGTCACGATTTGTTTACGAAACGGCGAATATGAATTTGCGTAATGGTCAGCCTTTTGTTGGTCGTAGTGCATTTGCTCACAAGGGTGGTATGCATGCTCATGCGGTTGCAAAAGCGGCGAGCACCTATGAACACCTGGATCCCGCGTTGGTGGGGAATGAACGTCGGATTTTAATCAGTGAATTGTCCGGCCGAAGCAATGTGAAGGCACTTTCGTCCGAATACAATCTGCCGGACGACGATCAACTCATGCGAGAAATTCTGGCGGAAGTAGTACGTCTTGAAAACGAAGGGTATCAGTTTGAAGCGGCGAAGGCATCCTTTGCCTTGCTGGTGCAACGGTGTGCAGGAACTTATGAGTCGCATTTTGATCGCATTAAATACCATGTGGAAGTGAGCGTACAAGGTGACGGAACGGTTACCAATGAAGCAACGGTCAAAGTAGCGGTTGGTGATCAAATCCGCCATGAAGTGGCAGAAGGGGATGGGCCCGTTAATGCCTTAGATGCGGCAATTCGGAAAGCTCTGAGCGATACTTACCCGGAATTGCAGAAGATGCATCTGGTCGACTACAAAGTACGTGTGGTAAACTCGGACGCCGGCACGGCAGCCCGCATTCGAGTCTTTATTGATTGTAAAGACGATCATGATGTATGGGGTACTGTCGGCGTGAGTGAAAACATCATTGAAGCGAGTTGGATGGCGCTAGTGGATGCGATCGAATACAAGCTTGGCAAAGATGAGAAATAACAGGCTGAATTTGTAGCTATGCCTGTCAGAGAAATTGAAACATAACAGAGAAAAAACAACGAACTAATGGGTTTTGAATTTTCGGCTGAGTCGCTTCCTACCAGTTTTGACTTTAAGCAAGCGAGTGAACGCATTTTTAATCACTGGGTGGAGGCCGGGTATTTTCATGGAAATCCCGAATCTGAGAAGCCAGCCTTTTCGATCGTGATTCCTCCCCCCAATGTAACCGGCGCTCTGCATCTTGGACACGCATTGAATAATACGCTCCAGGATATCCTTGCGCGAATGCGGCGAATGCAAGGGTATGAAACGCTGTGGATGCCGGGTACCGATCATGCCGGTATTGCGACTCAGGCTGTCGTTGAACGAAGACTCAAGGAAGAGGAAAACAAGACACGACACGACTTGGGACGAGAGGCGTTGGTCGATCGTATTTGGGAGTGGAAAGGGCAATACGAAAAGCGAATCCTGTCTCAGTTAAAACAGCTGGGGTCCAGTTGTGACTGGGCTCGAACCCGATTTACACTCGATGACATCTGTGCTCGCGCAGTACGCACAACGTTTTTTGATCTGTTTCAGAAGAAGTACATTTATCGTGGTAAGCGATTGGTCAACTGGGATACATTTCTGCAGACAGCCGTGAGTGATGACGAAGTCTTTCATGCAGTTGTGGATGGGCACTTCTGGCATTTTCAATATCCAGTGGTTGATCCACAGCCAGGTGAACCGACTCATGTGACGGTGGCTACCACTCGGCCCGAGACCATGCTTGGCGATACCGCAGTGGCTGTCCATCCGGATCCGGAACGAGCATTAAATAAGGTGCAAGCCGAGCTCGAGTCAAAACTGGCTGACGCGAATGAAGTGGAAAGTGAATCACTTCAGGAACAACTTGAGGCTTTGGCTCAGCGGAGAGAGACGGTGTTGCCGGGGTTAATACAACTTCGGGACATGGCGTTGGCCGGTCGCAGAATCCTGCTACCGCTGGCGGAACGTGAAATTCTCTTGGTAGCCGATGAATGGGCTAAGCCAGAAATGGGGAGTGGTTGTGTAAAAATTACCCCTGCACATGACCCCAACGATTACGAAGTTGGGCAACGGTGTGGTCTGGAAAAGATTAATATCTTAAGACCCGATGGAACACTCAATGTCAATGCGGGAGCCTATCAGGGACTGACAATTAAAGAAGCGCGAAAACGCGTCGTTGAAGACCTGGAAACAGCCGGTCTGATGGTACAGGTTGAGGACCGGGAAATTGACCTGGCTCACTCGGATCGTAGTAAAACGCCCATCGAGCCCTACTTGGCAGACCAGTGGTTTGTGCGAATGCAGGAACTGGCTCAATCTGCGATGGATGCCGTATCGGATGAGCGGGTTCAGATTTTCCCGACTCGTTACCGGAAAGGCTATTTGGATTGGCTCGGTGAAAAACGAGATTGGCCGGTTAGCCGGCAGCTTTGGTGGGGACACCAGATTCCGATTTGGTCATATGCCTGTCAGGATCAGGAAGACCTGGATGCTCAGATTACCCGTTTGGAAGACGACGCGGATGTGCAATCCGGACAAGCATCTTTTCAAGTGGAATTAACGGCGCAGTTGAATGAGCAGAGTCGAGTGGTGGGGGATGACGCCAGTGATACCTTCGCGGTGATTCATGTTTGTATCAATGATGAAAACGAAGCTCTGGAAAGTCGCTTTGCCGAATTGGGATACATCAGAGAAGATGACGTGCTGGATACGTGGTTTAGCTCGGCATTATGGCCCCACAGTACTCTGGGGTGGCCGGAAAAAACCGCTGAGTTAGAGAAGTTTTATCCTACGAGTACTCTGATCACAAGTCGGGATATCATCACGCTGTGGGTGGCGAGAATGGTTCTGATGGGACTTAATAACATGGGAGAAATCCCGTTTAGTGAAGTCTTTATCCATCCCAAAATTCTCGATGGGTACGGTGAGACCATGTCCAAAAGTAAAGGGAATGGAGTCGATCCATTGGACGTGATTGATAAATTTGGGCCGGATGCATTGCGTTTTGGATTGGCTTATCTGACAACCGAAACTCAGGATGTTCGTATGCCGGTGCAGTTTGAATGCCCGCATTGTAAAAGCCTGATGGATCAGACGAAGAAAAATCGTGAACTTCCTCGGGTTACCTGCAAACAGTGTGGAAAAGAGTTTAAGACGCAGTGGGCACGTAAGGAAGAAGACCTAGCTCTTCCCTCCGGTCCGGTCGTTAGTGAACGATTTGAAGTGGCTCGTAACTTCTGTACCAAACTATGGAATGCCTCTCGGTTTACCTTGTTGAACTTATCAGGTTTTGAAGCAGCGGTTGTGGCAGAGGATGAACTTGCGTTCGAAGATCGGTGGTTACTCAGTCGACTGTCATCGGTGACCAACGAAGTCACTGAGAAACTGAATCGATACGGTTATGCGGAAGCTGCTCGTGCGATCTATGATTTTGCCTGGGATGAATTTTGCAGCTTCTACATTGAAATGACCAAATCCAGAATGCAGGATGAGCAGTCACGACCTATTGCTCAGCGTGTCACTGCTTATGCTTTGGATCAGTTATTGAGATTGCTGCATCCCATGATCCCCTTTGTGACGGAAGAGGTCTGGGGGCTTCTCGCTCAGATTGCTCCGCAACGTGGTTTGACGGCCATCGAGCCTGCAGCGGAGTCCATTATGCTTGCAGCCTGGCCGGAAGTAGATAAGCAAAGAATTGACTCAGTTATCGAACAACAGTTTTCGTTTTTTCAGGATGTGTTACGTGCGATTCGTGAAATTAGGAGCCGCCAGAATATTGCTCCGAAACAGGAAGTTGAATTTTCGATCGCCTGCAGCGATGAGATCGTGGAATTACTAAAACCCATGGATGCATATTTTCAGTCCATGGCAAACGCTCGAAGTGTGGCCTGGGGGCAGGATGTAAAACCTCCCGCAAACAGCGCCAATGTTCGAATCGAAGCTATTGAAGTATTTGTTGATCTGAAAAACTTTATCGATGTCGATGCGGAAATCGATCGGAATGAAAAGCTGTTAGAGAAACTCAAAGGCCAGATACTCGGGAAGCAGAAAAAGCTGTCCAATGAAAACTTTGTAGCTCGGGCTCCTGAGGAAGTCGTTCAGCGAGAACGCGACGGTCTGATGCAACTTGAGGAAGAAGTGACTTCCGTGGAAAAAGCATTGAATGTGTTGCGTGGCCAGCAATAAGAACCGTCCAGTCAACGTATAATGACTAGGGTCCCACAAACAGGCGTGCGATTAAGAATTTCCTTTTCGGAGTGCTGGGCAAATGCCAGTAGAACTAAAGCTCTCACGAATCATCATCAGCGATATCAATGACCATCAGGTGATCTATCTGAGGGAAGTGGATGGTGAACGTACGTTTCCCATTCTCATTGGTATCTTCGAGGCCTCGAGTATTGAACGTCGAGTGAAAGACTTTAAAGCCCCTCGTCCATTGACGCACGATTTACTTTGTAGCGTAGTGGATGCCCTAGGAGGTGAGTTAGATAGTGTCCTGATCTCTGAAGTGCAGGGGCACACCTATTTTGCGAGGTTGCGTGTCAAGGTAGATGGACAGGTGATTGATGTAGATTCGCGTCCCTCTGACGCAATCGCAGTTGCCGTGACCTGTGATCCTCCGCTGCCCATCTTTATTGAAGAAGATGTATTGGCTGAAGCAGTAGACGGGTAGATAGGTTAAATGTTAACCTGTCGCCCCATGACATCTTCAAAGGCTTGAGTCAGAGCTTTTAGGCCGGAGTCGCCCTGGCTATCATCGACCACGACGTTGACACGTACTTCACTCGTGTTGATCATTTCAATGTTCATCCCTGCTTCTGCCAAGCTCTGGAACATCCGGATGGCGACGCCAGTATGGCTTCGCAGTCCGATCCCGGAAACACTGAGCTTCGCCACTGCCGGGTTACTTGCGACTTCCTGAAATGAAACTTCAGATTGCATGTCTTGAAGAACGTCTAGTGTGCGTTGATGGTCTTCGCGTTGGACCGTAAAACTCAGACTTGCAAATTCCGAGTCATCCAGATAACTCTGAATGATCATGTCGACAATGATGTTTTCCTGAGCCACTGTTTCAAAGATCGTGGCTGCAATACCTGGCGTGTCTGGTACTCCGTGAATGGAGATACTTGCCTGAGTTGAATCCAGTGCAATATCGGTGATGGCAAGTTCTTCCATCCCTTGTAGTTTGTTGGCAGCCGCGGCAGGGTCGGCGGCTGGCGTAGCCTGAGGTGATTCAGCAGGGACGGCGTCAGATGAAGTGGCATCCAGTTCGAAAGTTTGATGAACAGCATTGATAGCTTCCAACGCCTGATCGCGGTCGACGAGTACCGATATCTTTATTTGGCTGGTGGTGATCATATGGATGTTAATGCTCTTGTCGGATAATGCTCGGAACATGCGGTCTGAGACTCCGGATTGTTCCGCCATACCGATTCCGACGACGGAAATCTTGGAGACATTATCCCGGCTAGTAATATTCTGAATGCCGAGTTGCTCGGCTATGGGTTGCACGGCCTCCAGTGTAGGTGCGAGTTCCGCAGACGGAACGGTGAAGGAAATGTTTGAGATTCCACCCACGCCGGCGTCCTGCACGATCATGTCGACGGTGATGTTGGCTCGGGCAATCGCGCTGAAAATGGCATTGCTGGTACCGGGTTTGTCAGGCACTCCGCTGAGTGTAATCCGCGCTTCATCCATGGTTACTGCAGCACCACTGACTCCTCGAGTCGGGTCTTCGGAGACGGTGGAGATGATCGTTCCGGTGGTATCCTCCTGGCTGCTGCGTACGTGAACTGGCACATTGAATTTTTTGGCAAATTCGATACTGCGGCTATGCATGACACCGGCGCCTAAACTGGCCATTTCCAGCATCTCATCATAGCTGGTGTGCGTGACCTTACGGGCCGTGGAAACCACTCGAGGGTCGGCGGTGTAGACTCCATCGACATCGGTATAGATTTCACAACTTGCGCCCAGGACTGCGGCTAGAGAAACGGCCGTGGTATCACTACCTCCACGGCCGAGCGTGGTGATGTTGAACTCTTCGTCGATTCCCTGAAAACCAGCAGCGATGACGATGTTGCCATCATCGAGTAATTTCTGCATGCGATCGGTGGAGATCGAGATAATACGGGCTTTCCCAAACACGTTATCGGTGCGGATTCCGATCTGGGCGCCAGTGAGACTGACGGCTTTGTGCCCTAAAGACATAATCGCCATGGCTGTCAAAGCGACGCTTACCTGTTCACCTGTGGAAAGCAGCATATCCATTTCACGAGCGGGCGGGCGGTCCATTAGTTCGTGAGCCAGACTGACAAGCACATCTGTGTTTTTTCCCATGGCGCTGACTACCATGACAACCTGATGGCCTTCCTGTTGTGCTTTAATGGCTTTCTTTGCAGCCGATAGTATCTTCTCGGTCGTGGCGACGCTCGTACCGCCAAATTTCTGAACAATAATGGACATGTTGAGTTTTGTGTTCACTAAGGAAATAGGGAAAGAGGTGAGGAAAGACCTGACTAACCAAGGAAATACTTCATGACTTCATGGCCATTTGGATACTGGAGCGCAGAGGCATTTGCCTGATCTTCGTCATAACTGGTTTGGTCGTCTGGTGAGACATCGGTGCCAGTAATGGCAAACGGGACGATTCCGTGGCTGTGCGTTTTGGTGCGAATCGGAGTCGGATGGTCTGGCGAAACAAGCACGCGGTATTCGCCACGAGATTTTAATTCGGCCACCAAGGGGCCCACGATATGCGTGTCGATTTCTTCCAAGGCTTTAATCTTGGCTTCCGCATCTCCTTCGTGAGAAGCTTCATCGGTTGCTTCGACATGCACACAGATAATGTCGGTGGAGTCCAATGCGTCAATGGCCGCCTGTCCCTTTCCGGCATAATTCGTATCGGTGTAACCGGTGGCACCTTCCACTTCGATTCGATCCCAGTCGATTAGGGCGGCGATTCCTCGGAGAAGATCCACTGCTGTGATCATCTTGCCACGTTTTCCGTACACGTCCAGGAAGTCTGGCAGTTGTGGCGTAATGCCTAGTCCCCAGAGCCAGACATTAGTCGCGGGCAGTTTGCCGTTGGCAATGCGAGCTTGATTGACCGGATGGTCTGCGAATAGCTCGACACTCTTGCTCATTAACTGGCTCAGAAGATCACTTCCCGGCCCTCGGGGGAAATCATGAATCACGGTGTTGTCAGTCAGGTCGTGAGGAGGCGTCGTGCGGGTGTCGTTACTGAATGGTGCTTGAGCCTGTTCACCGCGGTAAATCAGGAGATTTCGATAACTAACGCCGGGAATGAATTCGAGGATATCGCTGCCGAGTTCCTGTTGCACGGTTTCCAGTAACGCCACAGCCTCTTGGTCGGTGATGTGGTCGGCTGTGAAGTCCCTCATAACCTGATCTTGAACAGTCACCAGATTACAACGAATGCCCCAGTCTTTCGGGCCAAGCTCGATCCCCTGAGCTGCTGCCTCCAGGGGGGCTCGGCCTGAGAAATATTCATTAGGGTCAAATCCAAGCAGAGACATGTTAGCTACGGCGGAGCCTGCTGGGAGATGGGGAGGCACATGATTGGCAGCCCCGATGACGCCACTTTGAACAACGGCGTCCATATTCGGAATATGGGCTGCCTGAAGCGGAGTCTTGCCTCCAAGACTTTCCTGAGGTTCATCGGCACATCCATCAGGGATGATGATCGCATATTTCATGGTTTTAGCCTAAGGGCGTACAAAGGTGTAATTTAAAGAACTTTATAGACGACTGCCTGGGATTCAATGTTGTCCGATTGAGTGAATTCTGACACGGACTGGATGATCGATCCGTGCGTGGTCTCGTGGCTCATAATCACCAACGGTACCGTTTCACTTGAACTCCCGTTTTCTCGTTTATGCTGAATAATGGAAGCGATCGAAACTCCGTTGTTTCCCAAGATACCAGTTATTTCGGCCATTACGCCCGGTTTATCTATAACTTGCATCCTCAAATAATATCGGTCTACAGTATGGTTTGCATCAGCCATTGAGATAGGGCGATTGCTTTCAGACCATAATTCCAGGTTATTAAATGTAATTTGGCTTCTGCCCACCACCGTATCGATGATGTCGGCGACGACTGCGGAAGCGGTCGGCATTTGCCCAGCTCCCTGACCATGAAAAAACACGGGGCCGACAGCATCTCCGCGGACTCGTACAGCGTTAAAAGCATCTTGTACTTCGGCAAGTGGGTTACCCTTCTTGATGAGTGTCGGACTCACGCTCATCTCCACTTCACCATCGACAAGATTGGCAACAGCAAGGAGTTTGATTCGATAACCAAGTCGGTCAGCAAAGTGAATGTCGGCAATATCCAGCGTGTCGATTCCCATACAGGGAATGCGTTCCCAATCCTCACGAACTCCAAACGCAAGTTGACTCAGGATCGATAGTTTCTGTGTGGTGTCAGCTCCGTTGACATCCAGCGTGGGATCCGCTTCGGCATATCCTCGTTTCTGAGCTTCTTGGAGGATGTCGTCGTAACTGGCGCCGGTTTTCTGCATTTGCGTGATAATGAAATTGCAAGTGCCGTTGAGAATGCCTCTCAGGGATGTAATTTGGTTCCCCGTGAGACACTGCCCAATGTTGGTAATGATTGGAATGCCGCCGGCTACTGAAGCTTCGAAGGCGATGCATCGTCCGAGCTGTCGGGCTTTGTCAAATAGCTCCGGACCGTGGACTGCTAGTAACGCTTTGTTGGCTGTGATTATATCTTTTCCGGATTCCAGAAGTTGCAGCATGATCGAGCGAGCCGGCTCGATGCCACCGATGAGTTGGGCTACGACTGAGATTTCGGAATCGTTGATTACATCATCAAGCTTGTCTGTCAGTACGCCTTCGGGAATTTCCACATCACGTGGTTTGGTGATGTCACGAACGACTACTTTGTCCAGCCACGGAATACGGCCGGCGTGTCGAGCTGTTCTGTCACCGTGGTCGAGTAGCAATTTGGCAACACCCGTACCTACTGTGCCCATGCCGATGATGGCTATTTTTGTTCTTTCCATTACTTCCCTGTTCAATCTGACAATCAATCTCAAGGGCCTATGGCGCTGCTGGTATCCGCTACCAATGCAGATAAACGAGGCGAATACTCTGGGATTGATCCCTCATAGGTTTATTGAGGTGAATCCGTTAAACTCATAGGTGACTTAATTCAAGGCACCGCATATGTAGGTCATACTAGGTCGACAGTAAAAATTGGTCAAGGAGAGCCGATTTGCCTTAGATCGCTGCCTCTGAAAGCGGTTTCTGAGGTGTTAGTAGCAGGGAATTAATGGTATCAGTTGATCGGCATGTTTGGCCGATTGCATTGAATTGCGAAAAGGAAATTCACTATGGATGAGGCGTCAAAAGAATTCTTGGTTAAGCTCTTAGAGACTCCGGGGCCGTCAGGTTACGAAGAGCGGGTTCAACAGGTGGTTCGGGACTACGCAGCAGGATTTGCCGATGAAGTCACGACAGATGTTCATGGAAATGTGATTTGTGCCATTAACCCGGATGCTGATACGAAGCTGATGTTTGCCGGCCATTGTGACCAAATTGGCATGCTCGTATCCCACATTGATGACAAAGGGTTTGTTTACGCTCAGACTATCGGTGGCTGGGATCCCCAGCAATTGATCGGTCAACGCATGGTCATCTGGTCCGCAACCGGACCGGTGCATGCAGTGATTTCCCGTAAGCCGATTCATTTGTTGACGGATGTTGAACGAAAACAGGTAGTTAAGCTTACCGATATGTGGTTGGATATCGGTGCCAATAGTAAAGAAGATGCAGAGGCATTGATTGAGGTTGGAGATCCGGTGACTTTAAGCCTGGGAATGCAGGAGATGTTAAACGGGTTGGCTAACGCACCCTGTATGGATAACCGTACCGGTGTCTGGGTGGTGATTGAAGCACTGCGCCGAGCCAAGGATCGTTATCCAACTTGCGGTGTCTACGCTGTTTCCACGGTCCAGGAAGAGATCGGATTGCGGGGAGCACGTACCAGCGCGTATGGGATTGACCCCACCGCTGCCATCGCTGTGGATGTCACGCATGCCACTGATTGTCCGACTATTGATAAGAAGCAGCAAGGAGATATTAAGCTGGGCGGAGGCCCAGCAGTTTATCGCGGTCCGAACTGTAATCCTTTGGTGGTCGAAAAACTGCGTGATGTTGCGGCACAGGATCAAATTCCATATCAACTTGCAGCCATTGGGCGTGGAGCATCGAATGATGCGAACGTGTTGCAGTTAAATCGTAGCGGAGTTGCGACAGGTTTAGTGACAATCCCGAACCGATACATGCATAGTGCAGTGGAGACGATTTCTTTGGATGACATCGATCATGCCGCGTCACTGTTAGCCGGCTTCGCAGCGGGATATTCTGCAGAGGATGATTTTACTCCTCGGGTGAGCTAGCGTTCGACAAAACGGCCAAGGCTAATTTTTACCTTCCTTCATTTTCGTAATGAATCTGCAGGGCTTAGGTTGTCATTCTTTTTATAGCTTTGTCTATTGTTCTCTCGATTTCTCGCTGCTGCTTGAGTAGCTGAGGTTTGTGGTTCCCTTACGTGCCAAGCTCCGGCTGACGTTGTTTCTCTGTCAAACTGACATATCTAAAAGAGCTGTCCCCATTGCGCTGCCATATTGGCACTTGGGTCTGGGAGCTGATGATTTGAGCATTCTTAGGTGGTGACAGGGCAATTCGGCAACTTTGGTTTGTGAAATGCCGTAAAGTAAGTGAAAAGGGGTGAATAATAAGCATCTGTGTGCTTGTCTCGGAGCTGTTTCTGGCATATTTTGGATACTTTGGCACGCGTGTTGCGTTGTCCACTGTATCACTCGCTAATTCAGAAGCTGGCAAATGTTGGCTGACAGTTGGCGAAATGATTCAACAGATTATCGGAAATACAAAGTGTATTCCCGTTGAAAATTAGATTTAACGCTTTTGGAACACTCTTTGAAGGAGAATCCGGACGTGGCAAAACAAATGGTATTTGACGACAAGGCTCGACAGTCATTGTTGTCTGGTGTTGCCAAGCTGGCTCGTGCTGTTCGCAGTACTCTTGGACCTCGTGGTCGGAACGCTGTCCTGGATAAAGGATGGGGTTCACCTAAAGTCACCAAGGACGGTGTAACCGTTGCTGAAGACATCGAATTAGATAATGTCTTCGAAAATCTCGGTGCTCAGTTGGTGAAAGAAGCCGCCAGTAAAACAAATGAAGTTGCAGGTGACGGGACCACGACAGCGACCGTACTGTCAGAGGCGATCTTCCGCGAAGGTTTGAAGATGATTGCTGCCGGTGCTGACCCAATGGCACTTAGTCGCGGGATCAGTCAGGCTGTGGAAGCTGTTTGCGATAAAATCGGCAAGCAGGCGATCGCCATCGACTCCAAGAACAAAAAAGAAATTCAGCAAGTTGCAACTATCGCAGGTAACAACGATAGCACGATTGGTAACGTATTGGCTGACGCCTTTATTAAAGTCGGCAAAGATGGCGTGATCACCGTGGAAGAAGGTCGTGGAAGCGAAACGACGGTTGAAGTAGTCGAAGGAATGCAGTTTGATCGCGGCTTCCTCTCGCCACACTTCGTTACCAACGAAACGGAAGTGACCGTTGAATTGGAGAACTGCCTGATTTTATTGTTTGAAGAAAAGATCTCTTCTAACAAGAAGCTGATTCCTTTATTGGAAGCTGTCAGCCAGTCGAAGAAGCCGTTGTTGATTATTGCCGAAGATATCGAAGGCGAAGCTTTGGCGACGCTTGTCGTGAACAAGATGCGAGGCATCCTGAATGTCTGTGCCGTGAAGGCGCCTGGTTACGGTGATCGTCGAAAAGCGATTCTTGGTGATATTGCTGTTCTGACCAATGCGACACCGATCTTTAAGGATCTGGGAATCGAATTGGAAAGTGTCAAGCTATCTGATTTGGGGTCCGCCAAGAAGATTCGTATCACTTCTGAAAGTACAGTCATGGTTGGCGGTGCTGGCACTAAGGAAGATATCGAAGGTCGAGCGGACCAGATTCGAAACGAGATCGAAGTCACCGATAGTGAGTACGATCGTGAGAAACTGCAGGAACGTTTAGCGAAACTTGCAGGTGGTGTTGCACAGATTAACTGTGGAGCCACGACTGAAACTGAAATGAAGGAACGAAAAGCACTTTTGGAGGATGCTCGTGCTGCGACGCAAGCTGCTCTGGAAGAAGGAATTGTTCCTGGTGGTGGAGTAGCCTTGATTCGGGCAGACAAAGCAATCAGTTCACTTGGTTTAGAAGGTGACGAAGCTTTGGGTGCTCAAATTATTCAGAATATTCTGGACTATCCATTGCGAGCGATCGCGAAGAATGCAGGACTCGACGGTGCTGTCATTGTTAATCGTGTTCGTAAGCTTAAGGGTAAAGCAGACGGCTACAACGCTGATAAAGATAAATATGGTGACATGGTGGAAATGGGAATTATCGAACCGGCAAAAGTCGTTCGTACCGCCCTACAGAATTCCTCCAGTGTTGCTTCGCTTTTGCTAACTACCGAATGCCTAGTGACTGAAATTCCAGTCGAAGAAGATGATGATGACCATCATGATCATCATGACCATGGTATGGGTGGCGGAATGCCCGGAATGGGTGGCATGCCCGGCATGGGCGGCATGGGTGGTATGGGCGGCATGCCCGGCATGATGTAATTTGCCTAGGGATTTTACGTCTAAACTTAGATTTCAAAACAAAGAAAAAATGAAGGAATAAATGATCATGGCAAAGATCAAGATTCGTCCACTGGATGATCGCGTAGTAATTCGCCCTGCTGAAAGTGAAGAAATCACCGCTGGTGGTATCGTGTTGCCGGATTCGGCAAAGGAAAAGCCTCAGCGTGGTACAGTAGTCGCCGTGGGTAGCGGTCGGTTACTCGAAAGTGGTGACCGTGCCGGACTATCACTCGAAGTGGGTGACGTAGTGATCTACGGTAAGTTCGGTGGCACTGATATTGAAGTAAATGGCGAGGACGTCAAGATTCTGCGAGAAACAGAAATTCTGGCGAAAGTACTCGACTAACAACCAAGGTGCTTGAATCTCGGTTTGTTCATATTTAATTATTCAACTCCAGGAGTTTGAATTGTGGCTAAACAGCTTTTGTTTGAAGATAACGCTCGTTCACGTCTGTTGCGTGGTGTCAGTAAACTAGCCGATGCAGTTGCTGTCACGATGGGTCCAACAGGACGTAATGTGATTATTGATAAATCCTTTGGCGGACCTACCGTGACCAAAGACGGTGTTACCGTTGCTAAAGAAATCGAACTAGAAGATCGGTTTGAGAATATGGGTGCCCGCCTCGTGGTGGAAGTTGCTCAAAAAACCTCGGATCTTGCCGGAGATGGAACGACGACAGCGACCGTGTTGGCACGTTCGATCTATCGCGAAGGATTGAGGAATATCGTCGCCGGTAGTAACCCGATGTCCGTCCGTCGCGGAATTGAAAAGGCCGTTACCGCCGCCGAAAGTAAACTACTTTCGATTGCTAAGCCGGTTTCCAGCAAAGAAGAAGTCGCTCAGGTTGGTGCCATCAGTGCTAACAATGACGATGAAATCGGAAACCTGTTGGCTGACGCGTTGGAGCGTGTTGGTAAAGATGGAGTCATTACTGTCGAAGAAGGTAAAACGACCGAAACAACTGTCGATTTCGTCGACGGGATGCAGTTTGACAAAGGTTACGTTTCACCTTATTTCATCAACCGTCCAGCCGAAATGGACTGTGTGATGGAAGACGCATATATTCTGATTCACGAAAAGAAGATCAGCAATTTGCAGTCTTTGGTTCCCGTGCTTGAAAAAGTCGGTAACACTGGCAAGCCGTTAATGATTATTGCAGAGGACGTGGATGCAGAAGCGTTGACTTTGCTGGTTGTTAACAAACTTCGTGGTGTACTCAATGTCTGTGCTGTGAAAGCACCTGGCTTTGGCGATCGACGTAAGAACATGCTGGGTGACATTGCAGTCCTGACTGGTGGAACCCTGATCAGTGAAGATCTTGGTATTCAACTGGAAAACGTCACTTTGGAACAGCTCGGTCAGGCTCGTAAGGTTTCTGCCGATAAAGGTTCGACAACGATTGTTGAAGGGCTTGGAAGTCGTAAAGAAATTGACGCTCGTGTTGATCAAATCAATAACCAGATGGATCAGACCGAAAGTGAATATGACAAAGAGAAATTCCAGGAACGTCTGGCCAAACTGTCAGGTGGTGTGGCTGTGATTTCTGTTGGTGCTGAAACCGAAGCGGATATGAAGCAAAAGAAAGCTCGTATTGAAGACGCTTTGCATGCGACTCGCGCTGCTGTGGAAGAAGGAATTCTCCCCGGTGGTGGTGTGGCTTTAGTACGCTGTACTGAAGCTGTGCAGGATGCTCGATCCTCTGCTAAAGGCGATGAAAAGATCGGAGTGGATATCATTCTTGGTGCTTTGGAAGCGCCGCTCCGTCAGATTGCTGACAATGGTGGTATCGATGGAAGTGTCGTCGCGGACAATGTTCGTGATCATCGCTCGATTGCTTATGGATATAACGCCAATACTGGTGAGTACGGTGATATGTTCAAAGCGGGCGTCGTTGATCCTGTGAAAGTGGTTCGTACAGCTCTGGCTAACGCCGGGAGTATCTCGGGCCTGATGCTCACAACCGAAGCTCTGGTAACCAACTATGACAAGGAAGACAAAGAACGAGGAAATATTGAAGGCAGTGTAAACTAAGGCCCTTCAACAGACTCCTCGGACTTTTTCCGGACTCTGTTAAAAAGACAAGCCGCCTCCCGGAAGGGGGCGGCTTTTTTCATAATCAAACCATCGGCGAATAATGGCTGAAAAAAGAGATTATTACGAAGTGCTCGGTGTGTCACGCGATGCCTCGAAAGGGGTGATCGGGTCGGCCTATCGTAAGCTTGCCATTAAGTATCATCCAGACAGCAATCCGGATGACGAGCAGGCCGTGGAGAGATTTAAAGAAGCCGCTGAAGCCTATGAAGTGCTCAGTGATGAAGAGAAACGAGCAAAGTACGATCAATACGGTCACGCTGGATTAGGTGGTGGCGGCGGTCCACAGTTTTCAAGCGTAGAAGATATCTTTGAGGCCTTTGGTGGAATGTTCGGTGGCGGCGGTGGGGGAGGAATCTTCGACAGCCTGTTTGGTGGAGGTTCACGACGACAGGAACGGAGTCGGCGAGGAGCTGATATTCGATGCGATGTTGTGTTGGACCTCGAGGAAGCTGCCGCAGGTTGTAGTAAAGAAGTACAGGTTTCCCGAAACGCACTTTGTAAAAGTTGTGATGGGAGTGGTGCGGCACCCGGAGCTGTACGTGAGTCCTGTGCACGTTGTGGTGGCCGCGGACAGGTAGTGCAATCGGCTGGGATTTTACGAGTACAAACCACGTGCCCAGCATGCCAAGGAAGTGGAAGCACGATTGCCAACCCCTGTACCGATTGCCGTGGTGATGGCGTGGTACCGGAGCAAACTGAGATTAAAGTCAATATTCCTGCCGGAGTGGATGATGGTACGCGGGTACGAATTTCCGGTCAGGGCGAAGTCAGCCCGCAAGGCGGAGCGACAGGAGATTGCTACTGTTTTATTCGAGTCCGTGAGCACAAGGTATTTGAACGCCACGATGATCACTTGATTGTACGAGTTCCGTTAACCTACGCTCAGTTTGTATTGGGAGCTGAAGTAGATGTTCCCACACTCGAGGGAATGAAGAGTGTCACCATTCCCTCCGGTACACAGTCTGGCGAAATATTCCGTGTCCGAGGGGCCGGTGTGTCCAATGTTCACACGGGGCGAAAGGGTGACTTGTTGGTGGAAACCAAAGTGGAAATCCCATCACGGATTAGCTCAGAACAGGAAGAATTGCTAAGAAAACTGGCTGAGTTAGAGGAGACAGAAGTCGCTCCGGAACGAAAGAGCTGGTTAGATTCGATCAAAGAGTTTTTTAGCGGAACGGAAGAGGAAGGATAGCAGGAGGGTCTGACGAATGACTGAAGAGAATGAAAATCTGGATGAAGTTCTGCAGGATGAATCCCAGTTGGAACAATTATTGGAAGAAGCCGCCAACAGCGATGAACAAGAGGTGGTAGACGAACTCACACCCGAGCAACAGATCGCTGAATTGCAGGATAAAAATGTGCGTTTGCTCGCCGAAATGGACAACGTCCGTAAACGGGCGATGCGAGATGCATCAGAAAGTCGCAAGTATGCGGCCATGCCGTTAATCACCGACCTGTTGTCGATGACAGACAATTTGCAAAGAGCTTTAGACGCTGCCGATGCGGCGGATTCTGTTGAGTCACTCAAAAACGGAGTCGATATGGTTTTGCAGGGAATTGTACAAATCTTTCAGAAGTACAGCTGTCAGCCTATTCCGACGGAAGTTGGACAGGCATTTGATATGAATCTACACGAAGCGGTTGGAATGCAGCCGAGTGAAGATCATCCGGCAAATTCAATAATGATGGTGGCCAGTCAGGGGTATGAACTGTACGATCGAGTGCTGCGGCCAAGTCAGGTTATCGTATCCAGCGGCTCCCCTCAGAGTGACAGTGACTCGATCGATGCCGAGTCTGCCGACGATCCGGTCGATGCGGATGAGCCAGCCACTGAAGAATAAGCCGGAAGGAAAGCCAGATGCCAACTTATGATTATGAATGTGACCATTGTGGACACACGTTTGAGTTGTTTCAGGGGATAAACGAACCTCATAAGAAAAAGTGCCCGGTGTGCAAGAAAATGAAACTGCGTCGCCTGTTTGGCACAGGAGCAGCTTTGTTGTTTAAGGGGTCTGGTTTTTACGAGACGGACTATAGAAGCGATTCCTATAAAGCGGATGCTAAAAAGGCCAAGCAATCCGAATCCGTGTCGAAGAAGAAAAGCACCGACTCAAAAAAGAAACCTGCAGCGAAGAAAGATGCCTCTAAAGGAAGTGGCGGCAGTAGTTAGGCCACCAGTGGGAGTTGCTTGCTGGGACTGCGGAGTTCTCCGCCTTCTGGTTGTTTTTATTTGAGCGTGGTCGATACAATACGCTCTTAGCTTGAAGTTGACTTTAGCATTGGAATGAATCTGTTATGGCGATGCTGGCTTGCCCAACCTGTATGAAAAAATTCGATACGACGGTAACCGAAGCGATGCCGTTTTGTTCAACTCGTTGTCGTCAGGTTGACTTAGGTAGGTGGTTTAATGAAGAATATGGCCTGCCATTTGAACCAACCGATGAAGAACCGCTGCTAGAGGATAGCAGCGAACTCTGAATCAACACAAAGGAATGAAGCTGTTATGGCCGATCATTACGACACCGTCAAAGGCGTTGACTGGCGCGAAGTTTTACCCTGGACGACGTTGACACGTGCATTTTCAGTTGCTGTGAGTATCCCAGTACTTGTGCTGGCGGCGATTGGTACAGGTTTGACCGTTTCGGGATGGCAATTGGCGGATAGCTTGTTAATTCCCGACTCTCCCGCCGTTGCACTAGCCGGAGCGATATCAGAAGAGCCTGGGGAACGAGGAGACGCGTCTCCAGAGGGCGAGAAATTCACTCGGAGTGAATCACTGGAAACCGCTGTCGAAGATCCCGCAGAAAGTGCCGGGGAAATGACTCCCGGTGAATATGATGAATCAGGCGATCCGGTCTTGTTGGCTGGCGCCATCATGCCGGCCAAGCCGAAGGAATCAAATTCACTATTTGAACAATTGCTTCAGGGCGAAGCTTTATCGATTATCGGTCAACTCCATGACACATTGTTTGGGGGCCAGCGAGAGCTTGATGCTAAGGCCGGGTACGCCCTTTGTATTGTGGATTTCGCGTGGCTGTTAATCGTGTGGGGGTTTTTCGGAGCCACGATCACAAGAATTGCCGTAATAAGAATTGGTCGAGGTGAGAGAATTGGTCTCATAGAAGCGATGGCAGATGTTCGTAAGAAGTACATTTCCTATGTGATGTCACCACTGTTTGTATTGGTGTCCTGTTTTGTGCTCTCGCTGCCAATTGTCCTCATTAGCCTGCTTTTGAATTTCGATATAGGAGTCATACTGGCGTCAATCCTATGGATTGTTGTATTGGTTGCTGGTATCGGCGTGACAGTGCTACTAACCGGCTTATTCTTTGGCTGGCCCTTGATGTGGCCGACGATTAGTGCGGAAGAAGCTGGAGATGTCTATGAAGCGACCAGTCGTACCTTTGCTTATACGTTTCAGGCTCCGTTGCAGTATTTGTTCTATACATTGGTCAGCATTGCTATTTGGGTGCCATCGGTCATGCTCGTCCAAAATTTCGCAGCCGTCGCTGAGCAGGTAGTTTTCTCAGGAATGAGCATCGCCTCGGACGAAGCCGCCATACTTCAGGATTACATAGCCGGTGAAACGACCTTGGATAATCAAAGTAGCAGCTTTCAGATTGGTGCAAGTATTATGTACGGCTTGCATTGGTTCGGGCATTTGATGGCGGACGCTTTTTGTGTTGGATTCTTTTTCGCAAGCTTTTCAGGAGTCTATTTGTTGCTGCGTCGTTTCGTAGATCACACTCCGTTAGACGAAGTGTTTGTGATCGATGATAAGACGAAGTACGGGCTTGATGACTTGATCAAGGAGTCAAGTGACCAGCCTGCTCAAACTCCTTCCTGAATTTGAGACACCAAAGAATACGATGAATTGTCTATTTCTATCCAGTGATTTGATGTTTGGCCCACGTGTGGCTCATGCTGCATCGCTTCATGGAAGTCATGTGAAAACGGTGTTGTCACCAGGAAAGCTTGAGGATGAATTAGGGGAAGGCCAGTATGATTTAGTCATCCTGGACCTGTCATGTTCGTTGTTCGAACCAGCTGGAGTGATAAGTAGGTTGAAGGCTAGTGGCCAGAATGTGAGGACACTCGCTTTTGGCCCCCATGTCCAGGAAGAGAAACTACAGGCTGCTGTCGAGGCCGGTATTGAAACCGTTATGACCAACGGACAATTCAATCAGAATCTGTTACAAATCTTCTCGGGTGGTTAACATCCATTCGGATTGCCATCCCAGTCTATACCGCTTCCGGGCCACGCACATCAGCGCTCAGGTCAATCGCCTCACCCATCGGCAGGACAAAAATCTTACCGTCTCCGATATTGCCATCCGCGCCTGTTTTAGCAGCACTGCAAATCGTGTCGATGGTCTTTTCGACAAAGTCATCATTAACGGCGATCTCAAGTGATATTTTGCGAAGGAGTTGAGATTTGTATTCCATTCCGCGATAGAGTGGAGTCTGTCCTCGTTGGCGTGCGAATCCGAGAGAATCACATACGGTCATACGTGTCACTCCGGATTTTTCCAGAGCTGCCCGCACAGCTTTCAGTTTCGTAGGTTGTATAATTGCGACGACTAGTTTCATTTTTTTATTTCGACTCGTTTGACGGAATCCAAGGTCTCCGTCATGGAGGAGAACCTTACCCCTCAGTGTCTCAAGTTGCCTCATGAAATCCGATTTAATTATACGAGTTTTACGCCAGTATGAAATTAGGCAGCCAGATTGCGTTACACCTATTTCCACGGGCCGTGGATTTAGTGGGGCAAATCTTTGGAAAATTGAAGTTGGTAGCGACCTTTACTGCCTCAAACAATGGACTCAAGGAATGCCTAAGGCGAAGACACGAGATTTAATCACGACTGTCCTCCCTCAGATTTCCTCCCGAGGATTGGATTTAGCGTGCCCGATTGAAAGCGTTGAAGGAGGCCATTTGATACGTATTGCCGGACGAATTTGGGACTTAAGTCGATGGATCAATGGGAGCCCTGTTGTCGATACGGCTGTTTCTGAAAATCAGTTGCAGAGTGCGATGGAGTGGTTAGCAAGTTATCACAACCTTGCCGGTGAAGTCTGTTCTTCTCAGGGGTTTTCGCCTTCACTAGAGTACCGCATGGAGTTAACACGTAAACTGCATGAGAACACATTAGTAAAGCTTGCCAATTATCCCTATGAAGGCATCGACCCTGAATTAGTCCAGCTGTTCGTTGGCTTCGCCTCCAAACAATTAGGTAACTTCTCAGTTGCCTTGAAAATGGCCGCGAGCCAACTCTATCCGCTTTTGCCTGTCATTGCGGATCTATGGTCAGATCATGTTTTTTTTGTGCAGGATCGTGTTTCCGGTGTGATTGACTTTGGTGCCATGAAAATGGATACACCCTGTTTGGATCTAGCCAGACTGTTAGGCTGTTACCAGACGCATCTGGATTCAGCAATTAGTAAAGGGTTAGAGTATTATCACGCGTTACGGCCTGTTTCCGAGGCCCAAAGGCAACTAATTGAACTTTATGACCGTGCCTACGTAACATTAGCAGGGGTGCAATGGTTGATTTGGTTAGGGCCAGAGAAGAGAGTGTTCTCGGATATGTCTCGTGTCAACAACAGGCTAAAGAGGATTGCTCGGCGAATTTCCGAATCGAATAGCTGAGAATGACAACAAGTTGTTTAGGCTTCTATAGATGCATGAAGGACGTTTGCTTAAAATTATTACTTCATTACCGAGTAATGCAGTATGAGCCGTCTAATGAATTAGACCAACGGGTTGAATATGAGAAAACGTACATTAACCGACGTCCTTTTGGGACTTTCAATTTTTCTATTGGTACTTACCTTTCTGGCCGGGCCAGCACATGCTCAGTTTGGATCTGGTACTGAGTCTAAAGTAATCGCGTCAGCCAAATTTCAATTGAAGTCAGGGTCTAAAACCGAAGGGGTCATTCAAGTCACTGCGACCGTTGTCTCCAAATATCATATTTACTCGGTAACTCAGAAAAAAGGCGGTCCGCTGCCGACAAGAATCTCCGTTGTGAAACCGGAGGAAGGAGTCATTCTGGGAGCGTGGACTCCAGATAAGAAACCTGAGATTCATCACTATGATGTTTACCCAGGACTCGATGTCGAAGAGCACAAAGGTAAGATCGTATGGACGACGGATGTTCTTTTCGAGAACGCCTTGGAGGATCCCGCAGATGCGGGGCTTGTTGTGAAGTTGTCGAGTTTAGCCTGTACGGATGATTTGGGGATCTGTGTGCCGCAGCGAACTGAATTGGAGGTGAAGTACGCAGGTGAGATCAAGTCTCCGGACGATGAAGAAAAGCCAGCCGAAGAAAAGTCGGCCATTGAGTCGGAGACTGAGAAGCCTGTTGGCGATGAACCAGTAAAGTCTCCTTTTGATTTAGGTGGTGGCTTTGAACTGCCTAAACCGGGGATACCAAGTTTAGGTGGAGGGTTCGAGTCCCCTGGGTTTGCTTCGAATAACAAGAGTATGACGGGAAAGGCGACTTATTATTTCGACCCGGAGACCGGTCGGGGGATAGTGAGAGTAACCGTGACAGTCGAATCTGGATTTCATATTTATTCCTTAACGCAGGCCCGTGGTGGACCGTTGCCTACTCGGCTGAAAGTAAGTGGCGAAGGAGTGCAGGTCAGTGGAGAGGTGATTGCAGATAAAGAGCCCGAGATTCACCATTACGATGTGTATCCCGGATTGGATGTAGAAGAAATCAAAGGAACGATCAATTGGGACATCCCGATTTTGGCTCCAGTAGGAAACTCCTCGGAACTTGAGATTAAAGTCATTGTGGATGCTCTGGCTTGTACGGATGATTTGGGACAATGCGTCCCACAAAAGGTCAATGTATTGGCCACACTGGATGAGTCTCTCTCGAATCCGGTTGCGAATTTGCCTGCCCCTGAAAGTGTTCCGGACTCGGCTCCGGAATCTGTAGGGGATGAATCCTCAGAGGTCTCGCCTGTAGAGATTGACGAAGAACGTTCGTTGATTGCAGTCCTTGGGTTTGCCCTGCTTGGTGGCTTTATTCTTAATTTTATGCCGTGTGTACTTCCAGTCATTGGCTTAAAGGTCATGTCATTTGTGAATCAGGCAGGAGAGTCTCGGAGTCGAGTTTTCGCTTTGAATCTCTGGTATTCCCTCGGATTAATGTCCGTCTTTTTGGTGTTTGCAACCTTAGCTATCGCTTTAGGATTGGGATGGGGTCAGCAAAATCAATATGACAGTTTTAATATCGTTATGATCTCTGTCATCTTTGTGATGGGCTTGAGCTTCATTGGAGTTTGGGAAATTCCCATTCCAGGTTTTGTTGGTTCTAGTGAAATGGCAAAGTCAGCAGAAAAAGAGGGGCCTGTTGCCGCATACATCAAGGGAATTATCACGACCTTGCTAGCCATTCCTTGTAGTGGCCCGGGATTAGGGATCGCTCTAACATACTGTGCCAAACAAATGGCTGAGAACTCTGGAACTCAGGGAGCGATTAACGTTTATCTTGTATTTATCGCTTTAGGGATTGGGATGGCATTTCCTTATCTTGTAATCGGTGCGAAACCCAGTTTGGTGAGATTCCTTCCGAAGCCGGGAGGTTGGATGGAGACATTTAAAGAGCTGATGGGATATGTGTTGTTGGCGACCATCGTTTTTATCATGACCTACGTAGCCTATCCGTTATTAGTTCCAACCATTGGATTCCTATTCGCGTTATGGGCAGCTTGTTGGTGGTATGGGCGAGTGCCGTTTACTGCCACTAAGGGATCTAAGTTGAAGAACCGTCTGGGGGCAGTGGTCTTTGCAAGCTTGTTAGGGTGGTTTTGCTTTGGATGGTTAGCAACCGAAATGGATTACCGGTTCGAGTCACTTATAGAGAAACGAAGCCTGGAAGCAGCAGTGAAGAGTGGGGGCGGCGATTTTGTCCCCAAGGAAGGTGAGAAAAACTTATATACCGCTGGCCGTTTGGAGCAGTTACTCAACGAAGACAAACGTTTGGTGATGGTGGATTTTACAGCGGACTGGTGTCTGACCTGTAAGACACTTGAGAAGGCCGTCTTAAATACAGATGCTGTTCAAACGGCTTTGAAGGAAAAGGAAGTGGTTCAGCTAGTTGCTGATTGGACTGAAATGGACTCCAAGACCGGATTGGAAATTGATGCAGAGCTTGAACGCTTAGGCAAGGGGAAGCAGTTACCAATCATTGCTTTCTATTCTCCTGGACAGGAGTCTCAACCGAAGACTCTGGTCGCAGTTTACACAGCCAGCGATATTCATCAAATTCTGGGCCAACTCGACAAGTAGCTCCCAATTTAGCTGTAGCTTCCGGGGTTAAGCCTGACTTGGCATCATTTTGGTTATTGTGGAACTGAGTCTAACCAGCTGAGTGGTTATATGGTTAATTGGCTCTTTGCCTAACTGTTGCTTCTCTTTTTTCCGTGTAGAATATTGGTTTAGTCACACTGACATACCAATGGTTTAGACCGCGGAAATCTAGCGTTAGAAGGATAGCTTGTATGGCAAAGGCCACGTACAAGGATGCAGGAGTGGATCTCGAAGTTTACGCGGAATCCATGTCGCGACTTCCGAAGTTGATGCAGCGTACGTTTTCTCCACGTGTGATGAGGCTTGATGGAGGGTTTGCTGGGCTGTTTAAGCTCGATTTTCACAACGGGCTCTTCAAACGCTCCTACGATAATCCCGTTCTTGTTTCTGGTACGGATGGTGTTGGAACGAAACTCAAAGTTGCCCAAATGACCGACCGCCACGATAGCGTAGGGATAGATTTGGTCGCGATGTGTGTGAACGATATCATTTGCTGTGGTGCGGAGCCGCTGTTTTTTCTCGATTACGTTGCGATGAGTCATGATGACCCTGAGCGATTGGAACAGGTCGTGCAGGGCGTGAGTGATGGGTGTGTGGATGCGGACTGTGCCTTACTAGCTGGCGAAACAGCGATTATGCCGGATCTATACCAACACGGTGAGTATGATCTGGCTGGATTTTGTGTCGGTGTTGTCGAACAGGATGACTTGATTGATGGTTCCACTATTGTCAGCGAGGATGTCGTAATTGGGGTCGAATCCAGTGGAGTGCATTCCAATGGATTTAGCTTGGTTCGGAAAGTTGTCTTTGAAATGGCTGGTCTGTCGGTCGACGATACGATCGAAGAATTAGGCTGCACGGTTGGAGAGGTATTATTGACCCCAACAAAAATCTACGCTCGGGCTCTGCAGAAAATCCTCTCATACTACAAAGTAAAAAAGGTGGTTCACGGAATTGCTCATATCACGGGTGGCGGTTTACAGGAGAATCTGGAGCGAATCATGCCCAAAGATGCGACCGCTGTCATTGATCGTCAGGCCTGGGATGTGCTGCCTGTCTTTGATTGGATTCAGCGGCTTGGAGAAATCGAAGATGATGAAATGGACAGGGTTTTCAACCGAGGGTGTGGATTGACGCTCGTGGTGAGTCCGTTTTACGCGGAAAATATTCAGCGAATGTTAAAGAGTGCAGGGCTAAAGAGTTGGGTGATTGGGAATGTCGTTGACGGTGACGGAAGTGTTCGCTGGGCATAATTGACATTTCCCCCTCGCATGGCGAATAATAAGTTCACTCTTTTCAGCAACGAACGCTGGCTTTTGTGGAAATCCTCATGCAGTGGTTAAGTTTATTCATCGAAGAAATGTGCTGTCCTGCCGAGGTTTCACTCATTCAATCCGAATTGAGTCGTAAGCCAGGTGTCGGTGATATGGAGTTTGACTTATTTAGTCAGCGACTTAATGTCCAGCATGATCCGGCTATTGTAACTCCCAACGGTGTACGTCGCTTTCTTGCCGAATTTGGGATGACGGCACATCCTTGGCGAGATGTACGTGAGATGACAGACTTTCAGGGGCGTTCGCAGCGATTAAGAACGCTGACCACTTGGATGTCGGGTGTAAGTTTTCTGGCGGGAATCGTTTTTCATGCCGTTCAGTTTATGCCTGTCGACGGTGCCGTGGATTGGATTACCAGTGAAACGACAGTTTATACGCGAGTCTTATACGGCCTGAGTATACTACTTAGTTTTCTATTTATTGGGCCGGTTGCGTTTCGCGCAATTCTGCGTGGGCGAGCTGATATGAATTTGCTCATATTCGTTGCTGTCGTTGGGGCCTTAGTGCTTGGTGAGTGGTTTGAAGCGTCGATGGTGACATTTCTATTCTCCTCGTCGGTTTGGTTAGAGCAATGGAGCATGAAGCAGGTCCAGTCCGCCATGCGGGGACATTTACAGCAGTCACCGCTGATCGCCCGCTGCAGAAAGTCAGGTCATGGTCAAACGGTGGAGTTGCCGATTGAGCAGGTTGACGTGGGGAGCTTGGTGGAAGTTTGGGCTGGTGAAATTGTTCCGCTCGACGGTCGAGTGGTGAAAGGTGAGTCCCATGTGAATGAAGCTGTCATGACAGGTGAGTCGATGGCGGTTGGAAAACAGAAAGGCGATTTTGTCTACGCAGGTAGTACGAATATTGAGAGTACTCTTCAATTGGAAACGATTTGTCGAGTTAATGAATCCACGCTGACTCGCACCATGACCATGGTGGCGGAAGCTCAGGCAAAAAAAGCTGGAATCCAAACCACGGTGGAACGCTTTGCTGAGGTTTACACACCCCTAATAATGCTGGCCGCCTTGTGTTTGATGGTGATTCCTCCCGCTATTGCTGGGCAGACGTTCGATCCGTGGTTCCATCTTGCCCTTGTAGTGCTGGTGATAGCATGTCCCTGTGCGTTAGTGATTTCCACACCAGTGGCAACAACCGTTGCATTGACGCGTGGGATTCGGGAAGGAGTGTTAATTCGAGGTAGTCGGTTTATCGAGGTGATGGCCGACGTGAAAACAGTTTGTTTCGACAAAACTGGTACGCTTACAGAAGGGAATCCGCAGGTCGTTTCCCTGTGGAGTAAGGAAAAGTCCCGACGGGATGAGCTACTAGAAATCGCTGCCACATTGGAACAGCAGAGTCTTCATCCGTTAGCCAAAGCTGTTATGTCCTACGCGGAATCTCAGGGGATCGCTCCTCTGCCTGCTCCTCCTATAGAAACGGTTTTCGGTCAGGGGATTCGAGGGGTTATCGGAGGTCGCCAGTGTTGGATCGGAAGCTTGGGGTGGGCTCGGAAATTGTCCGAAGACTTGGAAGCTTTGAGCGATCAGTATACCGAATCCGCGTTGCCTAGTACGACCGTCGTGGTTGGTGTTGAAAGAGAAATATTGGGAACACTGAGATTAGAGGATCCCATCCGTGAAGCGGGGCAAAAGTTAGTAGGTGCACTGCGACAGGCTGGCATACGACAGACTCAAATTCTTTCTGGCGACGATTCCGTATGCGTTGAGTCAGTGCAGAGAGAAACGGGAATGGATGTTGGACGCGGCGACCTGTTGCCGGAGCAGAAACTGGCATGGATCGATCAATTGTCGGAATCGACCTCAGTGGCAATGGTTGGTGACGGAGTTAATGATGCTCCAGCATTGGCCCGTGCAGACGTGGGCATTGCCATGGGGGCAATGGGATTAGAAGTGGTGCTCAAATCCGCGGATGTGTCTCTGATGAATAACGACCTAAATAAGCTCCCCTGGCTGATTAGGTTTTCTCGGAAAGTGCGTTCCACCATTCGCTGGAATATTTTTTTGGCAGTGGCTGCAAAGGCCACTGTGCTAGGGTTCGCATTCTCTGGATTTGCTTATCTGTGGCTTGCAGTGCTTGCGGATACTGGGGCTACCTTACTGGTCGTCTTGAATGCGTTGGGATTGTTGAGGTCACAGCATGACTGACTTCGGCGATGAAATTTCGTCTCATCCGGCAACCTGGCCGGAAGGACGGTTGTTGAAGCACTGTTCAAGTCGGCGTCAACGCCGTAGCGGTCCAGGAGGCCAGCATCGCAATAAAGTGGAAACAGCCGTAGTTTATGAGCATGAACTAACCTCCGTGACAGGCTCGGCAAATGAAAAGCGATCTCAGGAAGCCAATCGTAAAGTGGCGTTGTTTCGCTTGCGAGTAAATTTGGCTTTAGCCGTACGTTGTTCTGCGCAGCCTCGGTGCTCGGATTTATGGTCTCGGCGTTGTGCTCGTAGAAAGCTTCAGATCAATCCGCGGCATGACGATTTCCCGTCTTTGCTCAGTGAAGCATTGGATCAGGTACTGGAGTCACAAGGAGATTTGGAGCCTGCTGCCGCATTGTTAGAGTGCTCGAAGTCACAATTGTTTAAATTTCTGAAGCTCGAGCCGCGGGCTGCACAATTGGTTAATGACGTTCGAGAGTCTCAGGGACTGAAGAGACTGAAGTAGGTGTTATGACTCAAGAAGATCAGCAAAAATGGGACCGCAAATACTCGGAGGCCAACTTGTATCAAGAGGTTTCAAAAGTCGTTCAGGCCTATGAAAGCTACTTCCCTCGTCAAGGCAGGGCATTGGATATTGCCGGAGGGGCTGGGCGGCACTCGGTGTGGCTTGCTCAACGTGGCCTCGATGTAACCCTTGTGGATGTGTCACGAGAAGCATTGAATCAGGCACGCGCTCGTGCTGAAAATAGTGGCGTTCAAATAACGACAGTTTGCCATGATTTGGATTTGGGGTTGCCTACGGGGCAGTGGGACTTAATCTTCTCGAACTTGTTTTTCGATCGGAATCTATTTTCGTTATTTGCGAAATCTCTGGCACCTGGAGGTCGGCTGATCGTGATTCAACCTACGCTGACGAATGCTTCTCGGCATAAAAAGCCTCCAGTAAGATTTCTCCCGGGGGATGACGAGCTTCCGGCGTTGGTCGAGGGGTTAGAGGTCATTCTTTACGAAAATGATTGGCTACAAGACGGGCGGTTTGATGGCGTGTTGATTGCGGAAACTCGCTCGGCGAAGACTTAAAACTTGAATGTGGCAAGGGTAAAATGAGGGTGTAGCAATACTCTGAAGGACCGAACTCGAATTTTAGAGATTCCATGACCGAGATTATAGAAAACCTGACCGTTGATTTTAATGTTCCTTTCGTCCACCGTTTACGATTTACACAGGACGTATTTGGTGAAGATCAGCATGTATTAAAAGCCTTGCTGGAATCCTCAGATGAGCAACCTGCCCGCGTTCAGTTTTGGGTCGATCAAAATGTTGCCGACGGTGCTCCTCAGTTAGTTAACCGAATCAAGCAGTTTGCCAATGCGCATCCTGCCGAGGTTCAGCGAGTTGGAAGTATTCAATTCGTGCCCGGTGGTGAAGAGATCAAAAACGATATCCACATTCTGGAACGGATGTTGAAAGTCTTTAATGTCTCAGATTTAGATCGCCGTAGTTATGTGGTGGCGGTCGGAGGCGGAGCTGTACTCGATGCCATTGGCTTCGCTGTTGCTATTGCCCATCGTGGACTTCGGTTAGTGCGAATTCCAACGACGACGTTGAGTCAGGGCGATTCTGGTATAGGCGTAAAGAATAGCGTGAATCTATTTGCCAAAAAGAACTGGCTTGGTTCGTTTGCAGTGCCCTGGGGTGTTGTGAATGATGCGGAGATGCTCACCACGCTTTCCAATCGTGACTTTGTCAGTGGATTTTCTGAGGCGGTAAAAGTTTCACTGTTGAAGTCTCCTGCGGATTTCGAACAGATTTGCAGGGACGCTGGGGAGATTCGCAATCGGGATATGGCCAAAGCATTACCAGTGATCAAGTCGTCTGCCAAAATGCATCTTGATCACATTACCCGAGGCGGCGACCCATTTGAAATGCTGGAGGCCCGGCCCCTGGATTATGGGCATTGGTCAGCTCATAAAATGGAAGCGATGAGTGACTTTACTCTTCGGCATGGTGAAGCCGTGGCAATTGGTGTAGCGATTGACACGGTCTATTCTTCATTGGAGCTTGGGCTCGATAAAACAGTTGCCCAACAGGTAATGCAGTGTTTATGTGACTTAGGGTTTTCGCTGACTCATCAAACGCTGGAGGATGTGGAGACGTTATTCAGAGGCCTGGAGGAATTTCGCCAGCATCTTGGTGGACGATTGACGCTCACCATGCTCAAAGCCGTAGGGCAGGCAGTCGATGTACATTCGGTAAATCGAGATAACATGTTACGAGCGATTGAGACAGTCAAAGCATTTGCGGCAGCTCAGCAGCACGTTTGTTAGTGGACAGTGAGCGGCTGACCGTTATCAGCAGCCGTAAGTCCTAACAAAAAGGGCACAGCATCCCGAGCCCATTGTTGCGGGGAAGGGAATTGGCTGGCACTGTCACCAAAGCAACTCTCTAACAAGGTGGTGTGGATAATCCCGGGGTTAAGCGGAATGGCTGCAACGCCAGGCGGAAGCTCTTGAGCAAGAGAACGTGTTAATCCTTCAACAGCCCATTTGCTGCAGCAATACGTGGCGACATCTGCTGACGCCGAGCGTCCCCAGCCGCTGCTAATGTTGACTACAACACCGTGGTTTTGCTGAATCATGGCAGGTAAAAACGCTTTGCACACATAAAACACACCTTTGATGTTGATGTCGACTAATTGAGACCATTGCTGGTCGTCAACTTCCCACATGTTTGAGTTCGGGTTGATGATAGCAGCGTTGTTTATGACCAGGTCTGCGGGACCATGGTTCTCCAGGCATTTATTCGCCCATGCATAAACCTGTGTAGTGTCACTTACATCGACAGCCGAAAAGCTATGAGCCGCACCATGGTGTTCTGTCAGTGAATGGATTTTTTCGGCACTGCGAGCACAACCGGAAACAGTATGGCCAGCTTCGATGAATCCTTCGGTGAGGGCTTTGCCAAGTCCCTGGCTGCACCCGGTGACGACAATGTGTTTACTCATAAGAGATACTACTTCTTGGGTTTGATGAGGGTTTTACGATATTGTTTCGGGCTTTTGAGCGAATCAACTAATTCCGGATCGAACGCTGTCCATGTTTCGCGAAACTGGTCGGCTGTGATTCGTCGATAGTTTCGTCCATCCTTCCAGATGGTGATGAATTTTCCACTCGGATGATCTTTGGTCGGAACTTGAGTGAACGATTTTAACGGTCGCCAATCTCGTACCCGATATCGGCTTTTCACTGAGCACCATTGGTAGAAGATTACCTGATCCATGACGAGCCAGCCATTTTCATCGTAGTGATGATTGATTTCAATGAGATCGACATGATCCTCTAAAACAGGCTGGGCGTTGCCTCCGGCATAGCTCGAGATCAGAACGGCAAGTAGTGGTAGAGGTGACATAAGGGAGACTCCCTATTGCTTTGGTGAAGATTTCCTCATGTCCACATAGTGGAAATTTCCGCCAGTGATTTCGGCAAGGCGAGACATGAAGTTTTGTTTTTCCTGTAGCGGGCCAAAGCCAAATTGCACACTGTGAATCGAAGTACGGCCGCCACTGTATTTTTTTAAGTCGCTGAGTTGTGACTGATTTAATGAGGGGTCCCCACCGTCTGTCATGAAGAAGATGACATCCGGTTTGTAACGCAGTGCTGCGATGATCCCCATTTCATGGTCAGTTCCACCAAATGCAGCCAATCCATTGAAGAAGTCGTTGACCTTTTTGATTCCGGCTAAATTGGCGCTGGCGAGCTCATTACCGTCTTGGAAATAGGTCGGGCGGTGATGATAGGCGATGATGTTGAAGTGGTGGTTGTCTTTGAACGCCTCAAGCGCGTGTGTGATTTGTTGCTGAGCAGCTACCAGTGCGTTTAAGCCCTGGCCTCCCATGCTTTTACTGCGGTCGATGACAAACACGAAATCATGCCCAATGGCTGGGCTCCCGCCAAACAGAGAAACTTCACCGACTGGCCCTTTGCTGACTGCTTGAGGGAGCTTGCCCTGCTCTCGGGCTACCTGATTTGCCGAAGGGCCAGGGCTTGGGAGTCCACCTGCAAGCTGGCCAGTGTCTAATGCGTCCCCTGTGGATGGTAATGCGGAGTTTGCAGAGATTTGGTCCAAGCCGGGGAGATCGATATCTGGAAGTGTTAGCGGTTGGTTCAGCGTCAGGTGTGTTGTTTGTTCGGATGGTGTGTCTGTCGACGCTTGCGAGGTAGTATATGTGGATTCTCCAAAGTACTCTATCTCAACCTGATTCGAGGCGGTGCTGGCAATCACGATTCCAACGGGCTTTTCCTGTTCAGCCGTTTTAAGTCCACTCGGGACATAGTTAGTCCACAGGAAAGCAATTGCTAACAGCAAGCCTACGTGCAAGATCAGGGAGATCGCCCAGGCGTTAGAAGTTTTTTGCGGTTGTGTGAACATGGTAACAGCCGAGCTAAATTTAATGTGCCGGATAGCGGTAACAGGAAGTTGGAATCATGACGGAATACCGAGGGTGTGAAAAGGGAAATTTACAAGCTGTCGTTTCAATGTTTCATTATTCGAATCGGAGCGAATTCGAGGAAAGTTTTCTGTACTTTCAAAAAACTGATGTTGACCGAGTTCGCAAAGTTCATTATTTACCCCTCGTATGAGTTGGTAAGAGCACGAAAGTTCTCAGAAAACGCATGCCCGATTTAATCGTCTGGGGGGAGATTAAGTCTGGAAATAAAGGGTTTTAAGGAAACGAATTAGGAAGCCTCACGACAGAACTCGCCGCGAAGGGCAATTTGATCAGAGGTTTATTTAGGTCTCAGGGAATGAAAAAACAGAAAACTCCCCGAAAAAAATTACAGTGCTGCTACAGGAGAATAGCTTTGAATCCAGTTAGACATTTCGCGATCGCGACAATGGCGGCAGGTATCATGTTGAGTTCGGCTGTCTGTGAAATGGTGCAAGCAACACAGCCTGGAGCTATGTTGTCTCAAGTGATCATGTCACAGGTGTCGCTTGATGCCAAAACCGCGCGAACAGAAGCAGGGAAGTGGCTTAAACTGTCACGCCAGGCATTGGGAGATGGGAACATCGCTTTGGCGAAGAACTATGTGGTTCGTGCAGAGCAGCTTAATCCACAATACGATGCTCTTACTGTTCGGTTTGAGGATACTCCTCAGAAGGTTCGAAGTGCGATTGCAGAGGCAGAGTCGGCTCAGACCACGCCAGTCCAACGGCAGCAGGTTGGTCAGCTTCCTCCGGCTGATCCGTATACTGCTCGAACTGAAGCGGCAGCGACTCAGCCTCAGGCTTCCAGCGTGCAGCGTGGCGATAAGCTGAAGAGTGCTCGCTTGACACTGGCTCAGGGGAATTGGCAACAGGCAGCTGCATTAGTGGCTCAGGCGAAGACCGAGGGTTTCGTCGCTTCTCCGAATGGGGACAGTTTACAGAAAGTAGAAGGGCTTGTCCGGAACGCAGAGTATTTTGCCAAGAATGTGCAATTGCAGGCAGATCCACAGAAGTTTAATGGTATGCTAGCTCGCTTTTTGTTGGATCAGGCTCAGGGGCTGATGTCTTACGGAGAATTTGGTGTTGCAGAACAGTTGACTCGTCAGGCGGCGACGATGCAGGTTCAGTACCAGCAATTTGAGCAGACTCCAGATTCTTTATTGGCTAGGATTCAGCAGGCCAAATCCGCGACTACTTCAGCAGCCGTGCAGGTGGGTGACAATAACGCTAAGCAGCAGGTGTTACAGTTACTGAGTATTGCTAGGACAGCTATGGATCGTGGCGACTTTTCCGTTGCAACTCAATTGGTCGGTCAGGCCGAAGCCTTGCGAGTTCCAGATTCAGCCTTTGTTGGGAACGAACCACGTCCATGGCAGTATCGCCTGGAGCTTGCTCGTATTCAGCGTCAGGGGAATGTGGCCCCAGGTGCCTATGATCCCAGTTTAGATAATACCAGCGTGCAAGTGGCCAGCACGACGGGGACGGGACCGGCATTCGTTGGAAATCAGCAGGCTGGTGTTGAAGCTCAGCGCCTTTATAACGAAGGTGTTTCAGCATTGCAGCAGCAAAACGAACAAGCCGCTCTGGCTAAGTTTCAGGAAGCTTGGAAATATCAGGCCAATCTGAATCCGGCCTTCCGAATGGAACTTCAAGATAAGATCCGATTAGTGTCTGCTGCCGTCGTTCCGGCAGCGGCAGCAGTGGCTGCAAATAACCCTTTAAATCAAATTGATGCTCGTCAAAATCTCTTACGTCAGCAATTGTTCAGTCAGATTATGGCAGAACAGAAGTTGGCGGATGAAATGGCCAAGAATGATCCTAAAGGAGCATTAGAGAAGCTCTTAGGCTTACGGGGTCAGGTCGAAGCAGCTGAATTAGATCAGTCTAACAAGCGTCGCTTGTTAGCGATCGTTGATCGTAATATCACCAGTCTGGAGAATTATCTGGATGCAAATATAGTTGATATCGAACTCGATGAGGAAAATGAAGCAACTTTGGCTCGGATTAAATCTGAACAAGAGGGACTGCAGGGGAATCGGGATCAGATTGCAACTTTGGTAGATAAGTTCAATACGTTACTGGACGAACGCCGTTATGCAGAAGCAGAAGTAGTTGCTAAGCAAGCCGGTGAAATAGCTCCTAATGAACCAGTTGTGCTGAATATGGAGTGGAAAAGTCGATTTGCACGTCGTCATGCCGCGATTGATAATTTCCAAAATCAGTATGAACAGGCAACTTTCGATGCTCTTGATGATGTAGATCGCTCAAAGCTCCCCATGGACACTCGACGTCCTTTCCAGTTTGGCAATGCCCAGGATTGGAATAATCTAACTTCTTCACGTCGGAAAATGATGGATCGCAATGGGACTCATTTGTCTCCGGCTGGAATGAAGATCGAGCGTGCACTCGCAGAACCGGTAGATGTGAATTTCGATAACCAACCCCTCGGTACGGTATTGGATACACTTGCCCGCATGACGGGAATTAACGTACATGTAGACCGAGCCGGTTTAAACGCAGAGGGGGTAACTAGTGATACTCCCGTTTCCATTACACTGTCTCAGCCAGTTTCAATGCGAAGTGCTCTTAACTTAATCCTGGAAGAACTACGTTTAAGTTACGTGATTAGAAATGAAGTTCTGCTCATCACAAGTGAGCAGGCCCGTGACACTGATGTGTATCAGGAAGTCTACAATGTAGCGGACCTGGTTATTGGTATTCCGAATTTCGTACCAGGGTTCAATGTTGGCTTGCCATCTGCGATACGAGATGCTCACAATGTGATGGCTCCGAGTGGATTCGGTGGTATGAACAATAGTGGAAGTATGCCGCTGACGATGGCTTCGGCCGATCTGATGCCCGGGCAGCAGAACAGTTCCGTTCTATCACAAATGCCTTTGGATGATTTGCTTCCTGGTGCTAGTTCACTAGGCAATAACCCAACAATCACTCCCGGAGGTCAGGGCGGTGCCGCTATGGCCGACTTTGACACCCTGATCCAGTTGATTAAGGATACGATTCAACCAGATACCTGGGATGATTTGGGAGGTGCGGGAACGATTACTCCATTCCCAGGTAACCTCAGTTTGGTTGTCAGTGCAACACAACAAGTGCATGAAGAGCTTCGTGACTTGTTGGAACAATTGAGGAAGTCACAGGATCTGCAGGTCACGATTGAAGTTCGAATGATCACATTGACTGATAACTTCTTCGAACGGATTGGAGTCGACTTCGACTTTGAAATTGACGACAACGTCGACCCGGCGCAAATTCAGGATGATTCTGGAAGTTCCGTTATGTTCGGGATGGACAGTCAGGGACCGACGGTAGATCTGGATATGGTATTCGATCAGAACGATGCTTATAACTCGGCGATACCGATGTTTGGAGCCTATGACGCGGGGACAGCAGCTCAATTTGGGTTTGCCATTCTCAGTGATATTGAAGTGTTCTTTTTGTTGGAGGTTGCTCAGGGAGATACCCGAAGTAATGTTCTGACAGCCCCGAAAGTGACGCTTTTCAACGGTCAAACTGCCTCAGTTAGTGACTTGAGTCAGCGTCCGTTTGTCACAGGGTTATCGCCGGTTGTTGGTGACTTCGCTGTCGCTCACCAGCCTATTATCGTCGTGCTTGGTGAGGGTACGACCATGAGTGTGCAGGCAGTTGTTTCAGATGATAAACGATTTGTTCGTCTGACCATGGTGCCATTCTTCAGTCGAATTGGTGAAGTCGAAGAATTTACCTTCGATGGTGAAACAACGACTAGTTCCGGTGAAACTGTTCTGGACCCGGATGGAAATCCTGTTAATCGTGACAATGCTGTTACTACAACTCGAGGTACCACTGTTCAATTACCGACCTTCAATTTCACCTCGGTATCCACAACCGTGAGTGTGCCTGATGGTGGAACGGTTCTACTTGGCGGTATCAAGCGTTTGGCAGAAGGCCGATCGGAGCGTGGTGTGCCTATATTGGCTCAGCTACCGTATATCAGCCGTTTGTTTAAAAACGTAGGTATTGGTCGAGATACAGAAAGCTTGATGATGATGGTGACGCCACGAATTATCATTCAGGAAGAAGAGGAAAAACGTCAAACTGGTATTAATGCCGATGACCTCTAAACCAGGACAACTGTCCTGATTGGGAACAAAACCCCTGAGGATTTATTCCTCACGTTTCCTTCGAAGAAACTCTGGCCTTTCGGGTCAGAGTTTTTTTGTGGGATCGCTGATTACTCTGATTGCATACTGGCTTGCGCTACGATGTCGATACCAACACTTTGGCTCCAAGTCCGTTGGAGTAGGGCCGTGACTGTTTCGTGGCCAAGTTTACCGACGGCTTTTCCATTACATTGCGTCACAGGCCAGATACACGGCGAGGTGCTGCAAAGTATTATCTCTGCTGCATTGAGTAGACGATCGATGGAAATCGTGTCGTATTGAAACTCGACTTCGTTCTGTACAGCGAGTTGTTCAACCACCGAAAGGCTGATTCCCGGAAGGATGTATTCGAGAGGTGGACTCACCAAGCCGGTTCCCTCTTCGTAGATTAGGATATTGGCTGTTGATGCTTCCGCGACATTTCCGAGCTGGTCCAGCATCAGTGCTCGAGCACCGGCCTGAATTTGCCTTGCCTGCTGGTCCGCTAGGTAGTAGTGCATACGGCTTCGGCATTTGAGTTGAGGAGGCCAGCAATTGCCGGGGACCTGGCGGTAGTCACTAACTTGAAGTGATATGCCGGCCTCGTACCAGCGTGCCATCTGTTGAAATGGTAATTCGTCTGTATACATCATGACGTTGGGTTGGTCCGCGCCGGAAATTCCCGGAGTGACCAATACTGCGAGTCCAAGGTCACTACCTGTCGGTAGAAACTGATGGTTGTGTGTCACAAGTTTTGTGGCCGAATCCATTAGCTCTGTGAGTGAAATGGATGGTTTGAGCTGCGTTAACTCTAAGCTTTCTTGAAGACGCTTGAAATGTTCGTTCAGCTTATAGAGTGTACCACCAAAAGTTCGCAAGCGTTCGCTAACCGTTGTTCCCATGATGAACCCGAGATCTCTGACATCGACAGTCAGATCACTATGATCAATCAATTCGTTATTGTAATAGGCAAGGCGTGGCATGGGGTGGAGCTTGTGATCCGCAACTTCTCTCAGAGTTTTTATTCTTATCGACTATTTAACTTGGTATGTGTCGAACACGCTTTATTAAGGTTTGATTATGACGATTAGGCAACCGGCAAAATCCATGAAAATATTGATAAAGATTCGACGTGGGTGATGCGGGTGAGGTACGTTTGTGTGGCTAAAATTTTCAATTTATTTAATTACGCGAATCCACGGAGAATTCACGATGAAACGGCTATTTACATTAGGCCTGATCGCGGTTCTGACTCTCAGTACCATTGGCTGCTGCCGTCCTCTGTTGCAACGTCCTTTATTACGCGGCGGTTTATTCCGCTGTAATGGTTGCCAAACCTACGAAGGTGAAGTGATTGTTAGCGATGAAGCAGTACCAGTCCCGGCTGACGCAGTTCAGTAAGTACAGGTTTGCACAAAACATCGATCAAAACGAAGGTGGTCACCGCGAGGATTATCCCCCTCCATATATCATCACACTTGCAGTGACCTACCATGCTTCAAACAGCACGGGAAAACGACGGTACCTAACAGCACTAAAGCGGGATTCTGCTGAGGTACTGCATCGTCGTCGTTCCGTGCTGTTTGGCTGCGTGCGGAGTAGGTTGATGAAATCTGTGGGATACTAATTGGAATTGTCTTGATTCAAGTTGCAAGAGGTGCCAGTCCATAAGGCCGTTGCCAGGCAGGCCCAGCCGAGAATGTAACAGGCTCCACCGAGTGGAACGACAGCAGCGACCAGAATGATCACTTTGGTTCCGCTAGAGATTTGAATCAGATTGAACAGCAGTAGCCCTAAGCTAAATCCGAGGATGCCGGCAGTAAAGAAGCTTCCGGCCCATGTGAGGAATTTGGAGCAAAGGTGAATCGAAACCAGACCGACCAGTACGATTGCGATCGAGTGATACATCATGTACTCAGTTGCTGTAGACCAGTTGTCTAAAATCGTCACCATCTCTTCGGCTTTTAGCGTCGTTGCTTCGACCTTCGCCTGTAAAGAAGTCTTAACTGCGTGAGCGCCGAGTGCACCAATACTAACACCAAGGGCTCCACTAATGGCACCGATACGAATCCATTTGCTGCCGTACATAGTTGATTCCGGTATAGTTCGAGAGATTGCTTAGAGGCCGCGACGTCGCAAATTAACTCGCGCTGGCGTATTCATGCGGATGTACCAATTCATCCATTGTTCTTCGTTTAAGCCGTAATTGACGCCTTCAGGTACGAGCGACAGTAAAGCTGACAATGCGGCTCGATTTTGAAGTTCGCGTTCGACGATTTTTGGTTTACCGCCAAATTGAAGGCCACCCAGACCGGGTTGGTTACCGGAGAAGCCGGCATTTACGTTGTTGCCACCACCGACTTGAAATTGATGAGTTGTGATTAAAGACTCAATCAACGGAAGTGTAGCATCCTTCATGGCTAACGATCCTAAGGCATTGGCGGCACTATTTACCGTTTTGTTGTCATTTGACTTCAGTAAACCAATGAAGAAGTTCATGGCCGTTCTGCTTTTCCAGTCGCGTAGCTGATCAAGGCAGCGTTGTTGCATCACATCATCAGGATCTTCGGTAATACATTTGAGCATTGCTTGAACGGGAACGCCTCCCCCGATCTCAGACAAAATTTCAAGATACATGATCTTCATCTCGCGGGGTAACTGAGGTTCATTTAGCCTTTCAGCCAATGTTTTGGTCGCCCGATAATCTTTGATTTCCCTCATGCTTTTGATGGCATCCGGTGCGGTCGAGCGATTCTTCAGAATGGCACCTTCCCAGCGGAGGATCTTGGTACGCCACTCAATTTCTTCGTCTTCGATTTGTTCATTGGCTTCTATCACTGCGACTTCTTGAACCGTACGCCAGCGTCCTCCGTGTCGAATGTAGCCTTGCTGTCGCATTAAGACGTCTTCACGTCTCCATTCTGTTCCGACTCTGACATACCCAAGTTTTTGACGGACGACGGCGTGGTCCGGTTCCAGCCGGAGGACTTGTTGTAAATGAAAGTCATGTTGTTCAAGAAGATTGACGGCCTTGCATTTATTTGCCATATCCAAATGAGCTTCGACCGTATCAGGCAAACTTGCCACCGATGCTTCATACTGCTGTAAAACAAGCGGCTTCGAAGTGACTTTGATGACCTGTTTGCCGTCCAGAGTGACTTTGCCAAAGGGAGTTTCAATTTGGTAATTGATGCGTGGATCTTGGTCAGGGTTTAGAAGTTTGCCGCTGAGAGTGCTTCCAGACGAAAGCTGAAATGTATCCGCATTCAGCGATGAGGAATCTACAACTGACAATAAGACGATCAGTATTAGAAGGCGAATCGGCAGTTTGAGCAGTTTCGGTGACATGACTTTTGTTCCGGACCAGATCTGACCTATTCAAAGTATACGTATTGATTCGTGATTAAACCAATAGTTTTTGAGCGCTGGCATACTCATGAGATTCCGTGAGGGAATTTCCGAAATTCATGGAAGTGTCTATGAAGTGGTATCGGCTTTTTTTCCCGCAATTAATCGGGCCAATTCGTGGATGCAGCGGGGATTTCGATAAAACGTTTATGTAGAAGTTTAGGACGATTGGCCGAAGAACTAGTTGGGGAGTATTTAAAGTGCAACGCCAATCATTACAACGCCGTCAATTTCTGATGTCCACAGCTGCAATCGGAGCATTGGGGAGTCATTTAGCCTTTGGGCAACAGCCGGTGTCGGAATTCGCTCCACAATACGGGGATGGGGTGAAGCGACTTTGGAAAGTAGGTTTGACGCTGGCCGCTCCTGCGGGATTCTGTGCCAATGTCTACTTTACGGCAAATGTCCCTGCAAACTGGAAAGCAGAGCAGGAGGTTAAGGTTGCCAACGAGCAGTTTACTCGTCATGTCGGCCAGTACAAGTACCGAGATGGCATGTATGGCCTGAAGCAAATGCTAGTTTTCATGCCTCAGGTTCCAGCTCGTCATACCGCGATGGCTCATGTCACATATGAAGTGGAAAGAAAAACGGTTCAGACGCCTCAAAACAAAAAAGCTCTGAAAGTCACTCCCAACCTGCCGCGGGACGTCCGTTTCTTTGTCGGTATCAGTCCTCTGATTGAGAACCGAAATGCATTGTTGTTAAAGAAGGCCAATGAAATCACTTCCCAAGCGGAGAATGATTGGGAGAGAGTTGAGTTGCTGTATGACTGGGTTCGAGAGAATATTACCTATCAGAATGGTTCTAGGAAGGGAGCATTAGCAACGCTGCGAGCGGGATTTGGTGAAAAGGAAGATCTCACCAGTCTGTTTATCGCCTTTTGTCGTAATCTGAAAATCCCTGCTCGTACAGTTTGGGTGCCGGATCACAACTATGCTGAATTCTTCCTGCAGTCTCCGGACGGACAGGGGTTCTGGTTCCCTTGCGAATTGTCTGGTAGACGATCGTTTGGTGAAATGTCCGATAACCGCCCGATGCTTTTACGGGGAGATAATTTCAAGGTGCCGGAAAAGCAGGAGCCACAACGTTATGTCGCAGAGCACCTTAAAATCAAAGGTGGCAGTAAACCACAGGTTCGGTTTATCCGCGAATTCGTACAAAGCTAACCTGCGGGCGTTCGCGTAATTCAAGCAGGAGTCGTTATAATTCTCTGCTTGCAGACGCTGTATGCGTCAATTGTTCTTCGATTCAACTTACAGGCTAAATATGAACTCTTTTGTATTGCACTGTTTCGTTTACTGTCTTATGGTCGTTACCATCGGTACGCAATGGGCCCCGGCCTCAGTGTTTGCTCAAACGACGCAGGCAACCCGGACTGCTCAGGCAGGTCCGTACGATATTCGATTGCAACAACCACAGAAGCAGCAATGGGAAATAGGATTTGAAGTCAAGTCACCGGGGTTGATGACCGGGATATCAGCGACAATGACGATCCCTATGGCCTGGCCCGAGCAAAAGGTTACCATTGTTAAGGAAGATCTTTCGCCAGGAGTCCGCATTCGCCCTCGAGTGGTGATGGGAGATGTCAAACAGATATTGGTTTCGATCGCGCGTGTGGAGCCAGGGGCGACGGTGAAGGCGATCGTGACTGTGGAAGTCGAACGCTCGTTAATCGAAAAACCCGTTCAAACAGACAAGCTTTATATTCCCAAGCTCATCACACCAGATTTGCGGAAGTACATGGGAGTGAGCCCCTTTATAGAAACGACGAACCCAAAAATTGTTCAAGTCTCCCAGGGGTTGGGAGACGATGGTAAAGATGCATGGCAAAAAGTGGAGATCATTTTTGACTGGGTTCGTGATCATGTGAAGTACCAATTTGATGAAGAGCTAAAAGGTGCGCTAACGGCTTTAGAAAGTGGGCAGGGCGATTGCGAAGAATTGACGAGCCTGTTTATCGCAATCTGCAGAAATAATGGGATTCCAGCCCGTAGCGTTTGGATCCCTGGTCACTGCTATCCGGAGTTTTATCTCGAAGATGTTACTGGGAAAGGGCATTGGTACCCTTGTCAAATTGCAGGTTCTCGATCTTTTGGCTCCATGCCTGAATACCGCCCGGTCCTCCAAAAAGGGGACAGCTTCCGAATCCCCGGGAATCCTCGTCCTCAGCGTTATGTTGCCGAGACATTCAAAGCGTTACGCCACACTCAGCCACCAAGTGTACAGTTCATCCGCCGTCAGGCAGGGATGGAGGATCCCTTTGCACCGGTTATCAAGTAATGAAGGTAACCGCCCAGTAATTTCGCTTAGCCTCCCCCCAACACGTTATTGAGCGGGTTGATGATGAAAGTGTTGTACATGACGAATATCATCACAATGATGACGGCTGCCACACCTCCATAAATAATGCCACTGCATATTTTGGAAAGCCATTTCAATTGGCTTTCGGCCTTGTCTCGGAAAGTACTGGCTTCTCGCGAAAGTGACTCCGAGATAGTTCCGGCTTGTTCAGCTGTGGAAAGAATGGTTAAGAAATCGTCAGGGTAAGTCTGCGTCCTGGCAAAGGCAGAATAGAATTCGTCGTTTTGGCGAATCGCCTCCAGAATGGCTTCGAGCGTCTTGATATATACCGGGTTCCCACTGGCTCTGACAGCCAATGCGACGGACCGTTCTGCATCGACCCCGGCGTCGTGTACGAGCGAAAATGTCCAGCATAATCGGGACATGGCGAGGTTTAAAAAAGCATGCTTTATACCTGGGATTAGTGAGATCAGTCCAACAAAGACTTCAATGTTTAACCATTGCATGTAGATGGCATATCCAACACCTCCAGCAAATCCATAGAAGACTATCATGAACGCGACGTATTTACTGAAGATGGAGCCATCACTTATCCAGGCAGGCAACAGGTCACCTGCTCCTCCATCACCGAGAAGGATCGACATGATAAGCAGGATCAATCCAAATACGCCAGTCGCGATAACGAATTGCATGACCGGCCAGGTGACACTTTTGATAAACCCACGGACCAATGCAACTCGGTTGTCATAGTAATCGGCAAGTCCCTTGAAGGCATCTTCCGTTTTCCCGGAAATCTCCCCTACCTGTACTAACATGGTCATGAGTGGCGGGAACGTGCTTTTACATTGCTTGATGCTCTCATGCAATGTGCCACCAGTCTCTAATTCATTTGCGATATAAGTCAGACTGGCGGTGTGCCCTTTGCCCAATAGGTGTTGGCATGTATGGAATGCTTTGCGGGTATCGAGTCCGGCATTGAGGCTGGTGCTCATTTGTCGGCAGAAGTTAGCAAGTCGTTTTGAGGAGACAGTGGGCATGTAATAAGTGAGATTGTTAAGGGGGATTTAGTGGAGTACGCATTATAGTGTGCAGCTTCGAGGGCAACAAAACCCGAATCTCATCAAATCATTTGAGTAATTCATGGAATCCGTTGGTGTCTGAGTGGTGGAACAACTGGGGTAAATCTGTTACTTTTGATGTCTGACAGGAGTCTCGTTTGGTAAGGATTACTTGATGAAATCCCTCGGTACCGTGGCAATTATGGGTGTCGGGCTGATTGGTGGATCAATCGGTCTGGCATTGCGGCAGCGCGGTTTGTCTGAGAGGGTCATTGGCATTGGTCGTAACGCTGCCAGATTGCGTAAAGCAAAGCAGTTGGGAGCGATTACAGAAACGACGACACAAATCGAACGTGGGGTCTCCGATGCGGATATTGTGATCGTGGGAACACCGGTTGAATTGGTGGTCGAACACGTGAAACAGATTTCACAATTCGTTGGGCCCCAAACATTGATTACCGACGTGGGGAGTACCAAGCAAACGATTGTGGAAGGCGTACGTAAGCTGGAGCAAGGACTGTTTGTGGGTTCGCACCCTATGGCTGGTAGTGATCAGGGAGGTGTGGCACATGCCGATGCCGACTTGTTTGCCAATCGAACGGTAGTCGTGACTCCGGATAAAAGTACAGATGAAAATGCGTGTCGACGAGTGGCACGTATGTGGAAAGCGCTTGGAGCGCGAGTCGTTAAGATGGATTGTAAAGCTCATGACCGCGCCGTTAGCGTCATCAGTCATTTGCCTCACACGATCTCATCGGTGCTGTCGTCTCAGGCAACGTCTGAGCAGTTGGAATTAGCTGCAGGAGGATGGGCCGATACGACACGGATTGCCGGAGCGGATCCAGAATTATGGCTTGAAATCCTGCGTGATAACAATAAACAAGTAATTCGAGCAGTCGACCGTTTTCTGGCCGATTTGCACAAGTTTCGAGACGCACTGGAGGATGATAATGCTCGAGTGTTACTACGATATTTGAAGCAAGGAAAGCAAAATCGTGAGTCTTTGGGAAATTGACATTTATCCTGCAGAAGGTCATGTAGACCGAGCAGGTGAAGAAATAACATCGGACGCAATTGATTTGGGCCTGGCCCCTTCAATCAAAGTGGCCGCCGTACACGGTTATTTGCTGGAAGGCAGTATCGATGCGGATGAAGCCTCATTGCTTGCCAATAAGCTGTTGGCAGATTCGATCGTGGAGAAAACAGTGGTCGCACCGGTAGGGGACCCCTTGTTAAACGAAGCTCCTGTCGACGGAGCTATATTGGTGCACGTGATCAATAAACCGGGAGTCATGGATCCTGTTGCCATGAGTGCCCAACAGGGCATCTCGGATCTGGGGATTGGCGTGGAGCAGGTGCGTACGTTTAGGAAGTACTGGATTACCGGGGTGGACGAGGCAAGTGTGCATCGCCTGGCTGAAAAAGTACTGGCCAACGATGCGATTGAATTGGCCGTTCATGGGCCTCTACAACTTGAGGCACTTACGATGGGGGCCGCAAGTGAATTTGAACTGAAGACGATCCCGATACGTGATCTGGACGACGATGGGTTGGAACTTCTTAGTAAAGACGGTCAGCTGTATTTGACGTTGATTGAAATGCAGACCATTCAACAGCACTTCCAACAATTGGACCGTGATCCGACGGATATCGAGTTGGAATCTGTTGCGCAAACCTGGAGTGAACATTGTAGCCACAAGACCCTAGCCGGCAGGATTGCTTACAAAGATGGGGAAACCGAACGACACTTTGAGAATATGTTGAAAGAAACGGTCTTTGCCGCGACTGTCAAAATTCGTGAAGAGTTAGGTGCTGAAGACTGGTGTGTCAGTGTATTTAAGGATAACGCGGGAATCGTGACATTCGATGACGATTTTAATGTGGCATTCAAGGTAGAAACTCACAATCATCCCTCGGCCTTGGAGCCATATGGTGGAGCAAACACAGGGATTGGAGGTGTGATTCGTGACACCCTTGGGACGGGACTCGGGGCGAAACCAATTTGCAACACGGATATTTTCTGTTTTGCCAATCCTGAAATTGCACATAGTGATTTGCCAGCAGGCGTACTGCATCCGCGTCGAGTGATGAAAGGCGTGGTATCGGGGGTTCGTGATTACGGCAATCGAATGGGGATTCCGACGGTTAACGGAGCGATATATTTTGATGATCGATATCTGGGGAATCCACTAGTTTATGCCGGTAATGTGGGACTGATCCCCAAAGAAAAATCGTTCAAAGAAGCTCTACCGGGAGAATGGGCGGTTGTTATTGGAGGCCGGACCGGTCGTGATGGAATCCATGGTGCAACCTTTAGCTCAGCAGAATTGACCAGTGACAGTGAAATGCTGTCAGGTGGTGCCGTTCAAATCGGTAATGCGATTACAGAAAAAATGGTCATGGACGTGATGCTCGAGGCACGCGATCAGGAACTTTACAGTTGTGTGACAGATTGTGGAGCCGGTGGGCTTTCAAGTGCGATTGGAGAGATGGGAGAAGAGATCGGTGTCGAGGTGTACCTTGACAAAGCTCCACTCAAGTACGATGGTTTGAGCTATACAGAGATTTGGATCTCCGAAGCTCAGGAACGCATGGTCTTTAGTGTGTCGGATGAAAACTGGGAAGCTTTCCGTTCACTCTGTGAATCAGAAGGAGTCGAAGCCACGATCGTTGGGAAGTTTGTTGATCACGGGCGATTAGTCCTGAAATATCAGGACACAGTTGTAGGTGATTTGACAATGGAATTCCTGCATGACGGGCGGCCACCGATCATCCGGGATGCTCATTATCAAATTCCGGAAGTTCAGCCGATCGACCTAAACGGAAAGGCTGGGAATCTTGAACAGGATTTAGTAGCCATTCTTGGTAGCCTCAATGTCGCTAGTAAAGAATGGGTTGTCCGGCAATATGACCATGAGGTGCAGGCGGGAAGTGTTATCAAGCCTCTGGTCGGAGTGCAAAACGACGGACCTGGTGATGCAGCAGTTGTAAAACCCGTATTAGGAAGTAATCGGGGGATTACCGTCAGTTGCGGAATGAATCCAAGGTACGGCGATTATGATACGTATCACATGGCTGCCAGCGCCATTGATGAAGCGGTGCGAAATAGTGTCGCGGTCGGAGCAGACCCATCTCGAATTGCAGTGTTGGATAACTTCTGCTGGGGCTATACCGATCGCCCTGAAACCTTAGGTTCACTTGTGCGAGCAGCGCTCGCCTGTCACGATTTGGCCGTCGAACTTAAAACCCCCTTCATTTCCGGGAAAGATAGTCTGAATAATGAGTTTAGCTATCAAAATGATGCTGGTGAAAAGGTCACCATTTCGATTCCTCCGACGCTACTCATCAGTGCAATGGGACAAGTCGATGATGTGACGAGCTGTACCACAATGGATGCCAAAGAAGCAGGGAATGTGATTTATCTGGTGGGAGTGACCAAACGGGAGTTGGGAGGATCTCACTGGACCTTAGTGAATGAGCTTGATGGTGGAGCCGTGCCCACGGTCTGTCCGGAAAACTGTAATAAGACCTTTCCTGCAGTTCATCAGGCGATTAAGTCCGGGCTTGTCCGAGCTTGTCACGATCTCAGCGAAGGTGGTTTGGCTGTGGCAGCGGCGGAAATGGCGTTTGCAGGTGGTTTGGGGTTGAAACTTGACCTGGCCAAGGTAGCAACCGATGCGGGTTACCAAGGCGATGAAGATACATTGATCAAACTGTTCTCGGAATCGAATACAAGATTCTTAATAGAAGTCGCTCCGGAAAACTGTGATGCCTTTGAGTCTGGACTGAAAGGTGCTACTCTGTCACGCATTGGTTCGGTAACGGAGGACGATCAACTAGTTGTAGAAAGCGGAGGGCAGTTGTTGCTCTCAACTCCCGTTGGACAATTGAAGGAAGCCTGGCAGTCACCACTGCGTTGGTAACTGTAGCTATTTATATTTCCCCAAAAGGCCTGTGTTACATTACAGGACTAAAACATGACGACACCAAAAGTTCTAGTATTACGTGCCCCGGGCACTAATTGTGATCATGAAACCAAGTATGCTTTCGAATTAGCCGGAGGTCAGGCGGATCGCGTTCATTTGAATCGAGTGCTGGAGAATCCAGCCTTGGTAGAACAATACCAAATCATGTGTATCCCCGGTGGATTTAGTTATGGCGACGATGTCGCAGCCGGCCGGATTTTTGCAAATCAGCTAAGAAGTCAACTCGCCGATGTGATGCACGAATTCAAAAACAGTGATAAGCTGATATTGGGGATTTGCAACGGTTTTCAGGTTCTGATTAAGTCTGGATTACTTTTGGAAGATGATGCCCAGGGAGATCCACCAGCAACGCTGTGTTGGAACAACCATGGCCTCTATGAAGATCGTTGGGTTACGCTTCAAAATTCGACAGATAAGTGCGTCTTCCTTCGAGGTGTTCAACAGGTGTACTTACCGATCGCTCATGCAGAAGGCAAATTCGTGATGCGTGATCAGCAGGTCGCGGACCAGTTGGAATCCAATCAGCAACTCGCCTTACGTTATGTGAATGCGGACGGGGCGCCGGCTGATGGCTTCCCGGAGAATCCAAATGGAGCCCAGCGAAATGTTGCTGGAGTCTGTGATGACTCAGGCCGAGTGTTTGGGTTGATGCCCCACCCTGAGAGATTCTTAGATGGAACGCAACATCCTCGTTGGACGCGAGAGGGACTGCAACAGGAAGGCGATGGTGTTGCCATCTTCAGAAATGCTGTTGAGTACTTTGCTTAAGTGCCGGAGTTGCTGTCCGAACGTTGTCGGGTGTTGTTAAAATGCAATTCGCAAGATCCATTGTCACAGCTGAGGCGATATCTTCGTCTGGCAACTTGTCGATAGCCCCACTGCCATAGCGGTAAGGTCAGTGGGATGTGTAGCAGAATAGCCAAAGGCCATAGTCGCGGAAGCCGTCTGGAAATCACTCGTAAAGCGGCAGCCCCTCGATGACGTCGGCCCTTTTGGTCGACTAAGTACATAGCCTGCATCATCTCGTCATGAGAGAGGTCAGGGTAATGTTCAGTAACGAAGTCGTCGTGTAGTGAAATGAAACTTAGGCGGTTTTTTCCATCCCAGCGGTGTAGTTTGGTTACCTGCTTTGTGCAGAAGCTACATTGTCCGTCATAAATGACAACGTCCGTGTCAGGCCAGTTGTGGGGCGTTGGTAGCATGACTGATTCTATTCACTCATTAAATCGTCGATATCAAATTCGTCGTTAAATGCATCAAGATCAAATTCGTATCCGTCTTGATCGTCCGAGCCATCTTGGTCGTCGTTATCGTTATTGTAGTCTTCCGCCTCTTCTTCGTCTTCTTCGAATCCAATATCGTCGTCATCTGTAGCGACTTCTTCCCATTCATCATCGGAGTCCTCGTCAGACTGAGTTATTCCGTCGTCGTAGTCCAGGTCAGCGATTTGTAGATTCGCTGCGTTTGAGGAAGGTGAAGAAGTAGGGCGTGTTGTCGTCTTGGATGATGCTCCCTTTTGAGATGTAATATTGGGGAGCTGTCGGTTGAATGTATTGTAGAGAGTTAAGCTAGTCCCTAAGCCAATGGCGAGCCAAGAGGCAAGAGACGTAACCTCAACCTGTGACGTAGGTGCGTCTGTCCCATGAAATACTTCCGGAGGTGAGATAATGACACTCTCTATCGCCAGGCCCTCAAGCCCAACAAATATGAGCGAAACACTGACTCCCAATATAATTGCACGGAACATGGTCGTGACCGATGTAGTTGCTTGACGATCTGGAAATAGGACAGTCGTTTTTATCGACCGTCCTATTGTTAGTATCGAGCGTATTCCGCATACGAAACGAGCCTGAATTTCGTAAACAATCTGATATTTAGCGGGGGGGTAGTTCGGTACGTAAAATTCATTGGAGCCTGCGGTTCAGCGAAGTCTAGGTAAACACTTGAATTAGGGTTTCCGAATGTTTTTTGGGTGGGCGGTATAGGCTGATGAATTAGTTCAGATTATAAAGAATGTAGCGACAGAAATTTGGTAAAGTTTGTTGCCCGTAGATGGCACGAATTGCTGAATAACCTCGTCGCAAATTGTCGATATTGGTTACTGGGTGTAAATGTTTTTGGTTGGTCCAGCCACATTTATACGAAGAGGCATAGTAAGTGGGGATTGGCGTGTCAGACCAAGCCAAGATCCTGTTCGTGAAATCCGCTACATCTGCCGAGATGTCCGCGCCGCAAGAGCTGTGTTCCCTGTTCGATGTCGAAGTCGCTGATGACTGGAGCGAAGCTCGCCGCCTGATGAAGCAGCAGTGTTTCGACGGGGTTTTTAGTGACACCGCTAATGACGCTCCTAAGAAACAGTTCTTTACGGATTCCTTCTGGGTGATCCAAAAGCTGCACCAAGGAGTCGCCATACTCGATCAGGATAAGAAAATCCTCTGGGCAAATGAACAAATCAACGAATGGGCCGATTGCGAAAGCGTAATCGGCCTTCCTTTTTATAGTTGGCTGGAAGGCGGGCAGTGGGAGTCCGGGCATCACTGTCCTTGTGACGCGTCCACTGCCAAGAAACAGCGTATTTCCGCTCTATACAAGTTGTCCTCGGAAGTTTACTTCCGGATAGAAGCGAAGCCAGTACGACGTGGCGAGCAGGAATCCGGTGAACTATTGGTCATTATTCATGATGTCACCGAAGAACAGCTGTACCGCCAGAAATTGGATGCGATTCATGAAGCGGGGGTGGAGTTGTCTAACCTCACTCCGGAAGAAGTCTTCCATATGGAAGTCAAAGATCGTATTGAACTCTTAAAGTCCAATATCCTTCATTACACTCAGGAGATTCTAAACTACGAAAAGGTGGAGATTCGTCTGGTGAATCAGCGGTCCGGTATGTTGGATCCGTTGTTGTCTGCAGGTATCGACAAAGAGGCTGCTGAAAGGTCTCTCGAAGTCGGGCGGGAATCAAATGGAATTACTGGATTTGTAGCGGCGACCGGTGAGAGTTATCTGGTTGACGATGTTGCCAGTGACGAGTTATTTATCGAGTCCTTTTCCGGAGCTCAGAGTTCTCTTACGGTACCCCTGAAGTGGCAGGATCAGGTGATCGGTACGTTTAATGTTGAAAGCCCGGAAGCCGAGGCCTTTTCAGAAAATGATATGCATTTTCTGGAATTGTTTGCCAGGAACATCGCCTTTGCCCTGAATACGCTCGACCTTTTGGCCGCCGAAAAGAGCAGTGCGACACAAAAGAGTATTGAGGCGATTCACCGTGAAGTGGCGTTGCCGATTGACAAGATCCTCACCGACGCGGTCAATGTGATGGAAAAGTACATTGGTCATGAACCGGAAGTGGTGGATCGAGTTAAGAGGATTTTGAGAAATGCCCGTGACATTCGTCAGGTGATTCATAAGATCGGTAAAGATATGGCTCCTGGTGAAGCCACGCCTGCAGGTGCGACGGTTGACCATCACCCTAAACTGTCAGGCCAGCGTGTACTTGTCGTGGATGCCAATGAAGGCGTTCGCAATGATGCCCATGCCCTGCTGGAACGATATGGCTGCATCGTTGAAACTGCCGAGTCGGGTGGTGAAGCGGTTTATATGGTCAGGAGTTCAGTTGGGAGTGAAAGTTACAATATTATTATCTCCGATATTCACCTGCCTGACTTTAGTGGCCATCAATTGATGTTGCGGCTCCAGGAAATTATGGACCCCGTTCCGCTGGCATTGATGACTGGTTTTGGATATGACCCGGGACACTCAATTGTGAAAGCACGACAGGCTGGGTTACACCCGAATGCAATTCTATACAAGCCCTTCCGCTTAGATCAGTTAGTGGACGTCTGTGAAACATTGATTGATTTCCATAGCGATGTGGCTCGCACTTAGGCCGTTTCATTCACTATGTCATCTGTAGTCGAAATCCTACTGTGCTTTCTGGGTTTTTTGGGGCACGTCTCTGTATGCGTAGCGGCAGTCAATCGGATTCAGGGGTCGGTCGCTGATCATTCGTTTGAGAAGATTTTCAAACGCAGCGTTTACCTTTGGGCTTTGCTTGGACTCGTGCTACCGTTTTTTCTCATGTGGCGAAGTGCCGAATTGGTGACTCCCTGGCAGGTTGTTGCACGGCAACTTGTAGCTGATTGGGGGTATTTCACATTAGCAACGGCGTGGCTGGTCGTGGTGGTGATACGACGTCTTGCTCAGCTAGTTGTCGATCGTTGCCCGGGTTCCTGGGCGCTGACTCAAACAAAGGTTTACCATATCGCAGAAGAGGTAGTCGAAGAGTCTAAAGAAAAATACTATCCAGAGTCGAACCGCTCGTTTTTACTGAATTTTACTGGTAATCAAGTAGGGCAGTTGGAAGTAAACAAGAAGACGTTGTTCCTACCCCAGTTACCTTCAAAGCTCGAAGGCCTGACGTTAACCCATTTTTCTGATCTACATATCACCGGCGTGATTCCTCAGGTATTTTATGATCGCTTGTGTGATGAAATTCTTGAATTGGACTCTGACCTGATGTTTCTGACTGGAGATGTACTGGATGTTCCATCCAAGTTGCCTTGGGTTTCAAGATTGGCCAAGCGTTTGACGACCTCGAAAGAATGTTATTTTGTATTGGGGAATCACGATGTCCGTCATGGGCAGGATGAGAAGCTGCGAGCGGCATTGGTGGCTGAGAATTGTGTCGATCTTGGTTCGACTTACCTGCATGTTGATATTCGTGGTGAGCCAATTCTTTTAGCAGGCAATGAACTGCCCTGGGTGGGCACGGCGCCAGAGTGTCGACCGAAGTCGAATGAGTTTGCGATTGGCGTCGTTCATACCCCCGATTTGATTGGCTGGGGAAGACAGCAGGACTACGATCTATTGTTAGCCGGCCATGCCCATGGTGGTCAGATTCGAATTCCGGGAATAGGCCCAATCATCTGTCCCAGCGTTCATGGTGTTCGCTATGCCAGTGGTGTATTCCAGAAAGGCCGGACCTTGATGCATGTCAGCCGAGGGATTTCGGGGCTTCAGCCTATACGACTTCGCTGTCGTCCGGAGCTGACGCAATTAACTTTGCGACGTCCAGATCGTCACTCGTGAGCAAAGGTAGTTGTCAGGCTGATCGTTGGGCAATCATGATGCCGTAGATATGAGGTACTTCATTGAGATGGGAGTATTGAGGGGTGTCTAATCCCGTTTCCTCGATCAGTGTTTTAATCTCAATTGGGTCGACCAATTTTCCGTTAGGTACATGCAATTCAAGATCAATTGCAAATAGGGCGCGACTAACGTCTCCTGCATCCTGCCCTGGGAAGATATCGACGATCACTAGCTTTCCTCCCGGCTTAACGCATTTGGCAGCCGCCTGAATGAGTCTTTGCTGTTCTTCTCTGGTAAGTAGATGGAGGAGGTTGGCTAGGATTACTAAATTGTGTTGGCTTGTGGGTAAGTCAGCGTGAAGCGGATTTCCAATGATTGTCTGAATGCGGCCGGCCATCCCGATTGATTCGGCCGTTTCCACGGCGGTCGCCAATGGTTCTTCTTCGTCCATGAAGGTGATTTGGGCTTCCGGATCAACGTGGGCAATTGAAAGACTCCAGACTCCCGTTCCACACCCAATGTCTAAAATGTCAAGCGCCTCGTTTTGTTCGCTGAGATGCAGGAACTTGGCAATCTGCATAGCCGACGGAGAAACCTGCCACTGGGTAGAAGTCATTCGTTGGCGATAGATTTCACGTAAGTCTTCTACCTGCTCGGTACTCTTGACATACTGATCGAGTTTTTGGAATCGAGACTCACCCAGATCGGCGTCATGTGAAGTGAGTAAATGCATCATTTGGCTAAGGGCATAATCGTCCTGATATCGTTCTACCACTAATAATCCGACAAGAACATCTAACAGTAGAGCAACCCGCCTTGGGTTTGCATCGACTGCATCGGCAATCTGCTTGGCCGTTTTCTGCCCTTCTCGTAAGACACTGAAAACTCCGAGTCGTCGGGCTGCCTGAAAAGCAGCCACGCCTGCAGCAGCGTTATTAATGTTGTTGTAAAGTGTCAGCGTGTTGATTTGGGAAGTCGACATAGGGTTTCAGGTTCTAGCTGGGAGGTGGCTGATGGCAGGGGAAATTGGAGTTAGACGAGAGGGAAACACGTGGCGCCAATTAATGTTGCCAGCAGGCCCACGAGTCCCATGACGATACTCATCGGAGTGACCGTTCGGAGTCCTTCCGCTTCGGTCATTCCGCTCATTTTACAGATGACCCAGAATCCGCTATCGGCCATCCAAGCAATGGGTTTGGAACCACAGCCGACTGCCAATGCCAGATATACAGGGTGATATGGAAGAAGATCCGGAGCGAGAGCCAATGGGGCAAAAATACTGGCAACAGTAATCATTGCAACGGTAGATGATCCCTGAGCTGTACGAATTAAGGTCGTCAGAAAGAAGGCCATGATCAGTGTTCCTAGCGTGGCTGCGTCTCCACCAGAGCCGGCAACCACTTCTTTAATACCGCTTTGTCTAATGGCAGCACCGAAGCCACCACCGGCCGAGGTGATTAGGATGATAATACCACCACTCGCCAACGCACCACTAATGGCGGTTGCCATCTTCTTGCGGTCAATGCCGGGTCGGCTTATCAGCGTCGCCATTGCTATGATTCCTGCCAAGATTAATGCGATATTCTTATCGCCCAGTGTTTTGACTGTTGGCTTAATGGATTCAAGCCATTCGGCTGGTGCCTGGCCATCAGAAAGGTTTTTGTAATACGTGTCGGTGGCAGTTGCGGCAGCGATTAGGAGTACAGGCAGGATAATAGGTAGTAAGGATACGAGAAAGGACGGTAATTCGTTGTCCGCTTTTTGCGTTTGAGCTTCTAGGTCCTCGAGTTTGGCGTCCGCGCTGTCTCGTAAAGGAACTTCCATTGTGCGGTTACGCCATGCTGCAAAGGTGAGTCCGGCTGCGGAAGAGCAGAGCCCGACGCAACAACCAGCAATAATCATCGAGATGAGTGAAACATTGAATTCCTCTGCCACGATCAGTGGCCCCGGGGTTGGCGGTACTAGCGAGTGAGCCATGGATCCTCCGGCGACAATGGCCATGATATAGAGGACGTAGTTTTTACCGACACGAATACGGGTGGCTTTGGCTAATGGAATCATCAAGTAGAAGACAGTGTCAAAGAAGACCGGAATGGAAAGCAGGAATCCGCTTCCCATAAAAGCCACACCAGCATTCTTTTGTCCGAGTTTTTTCAGGACTGTTCGCACGATTCGGTCGGCAGATCCGCTGTCGAGCATGCATTTTCCGATGATCGACGCCATCGCGATGAGGATGCCGATTTTCCCACACGTGGCACCAAAGCCATTGGCGACTCTCGACATGGGAGACCGTTTGAGGAATTTGGCTTTGTATTTATCAACGAATTCAATCTTGGACTCGTCATATTCGGCTTGAGCTTTTTCATCCCCGGGGCGTTGGCCGAATAGACTTTCGAATTCCGTTTCGGCTTCATCAAGAGCATAGGTGTCCAATGCTTCGCCGGACGTAAGGAAGGCGGCGACTAATGCTGCAAGCAGAAGAGCGAGAAACGCATGTAACTTACAGACCAGGATGCCTGCAACCACCAGTACGATTGAAATAATGAGGATGACGATAGGACTCATAGGGACTCATTTGAATTCGAGATGGAATGAGAAAGTAAGCTATTTGTTATAATCGCAATTGCTAATTGATTCACGGGGCAATTTGGTAGTTGAAGGGCTGAAACCAAGACTTGCGAGATGTGAATCCTGCCTCACAGATTATTCAGATTGAATTGGTCTAGGTTGAGCCTTACAGGATGGTAAAATGGGGGGTACCTTATCGAATAGGTCGCATGACGAGGATTTGATGAGTTGTTGTTTGAGCCTAAGGGACTAATTGAAGTGGTTAATAGATCCTTTTTGACAATTGCCGCGTTGTTTACCGGACTTTTCTGGATGCAGTCAGTTCAGGCAATCCAAGAAGTAGGAGAGAATTCAGCACTCTCGACGCAACCGACTCGGGAGCAATTGGATTTCTTTGAAAAGAGGATTCGTCCTGTGTTGGTTAAGCACTGTTACAAATGCCATTCCGAAGAAGCGGCCAAGAAAGATGAATTGAGAGGTGGGCTGTTACTGGATAGTCGCGACGGAATTTTGGCCGGGGGGGAAAGCGGCGAGGCATTGGTTCCTGGGAAACCAGAAGAGGGAACTCTGCTGGGCTCACTTAATTACGATCTCTATGAAATGCCTCCGGCAGGTAAATTGCCGCAAGAAGTCATCGCAGATTTTCGTGCGTGGATCGAAATGGGAGCGATTGACCCGCGTGAAGGTAAGGTTGTTGCCGCCTCTGAAATTGATATCGAGGCTGGCCGTGAATTTTGGGCTTATCGACCGATCGTCAGACCTGAAATTCCAATGATCGAGGATGCGGGAACTACGATTGATGCCTTCATAGGTCAGGCTTTACAGCAAGCAAATCTGGCTTCGGTCGGTCGGGCAAATCGTGAGACGCTGGCGCGTAGGTTGTACTATGACCTGTGGGGCTTGCCACCAACATCGGAACAGCTAGAGAATTTTGTGAGTAGTAATTCAGAGAATGCCTATGAAGACCTCGTGGACGAATTGTTACGCTCGCCGCGATTTGGAGAGCGTTGGGGCAGACATTGGCTGGACGTTGTGCGTTATGCAGAATCGGTTACGTTGCGAGGATTGATCTATAAGGAAGCTTGGCGGTACCGGGATTATGTTATTGAAAGTTTTAATGACGACGTCCCATTTGATTTCTTTATCCGACAACAAATCTCTGGGGATTTACTTGAGGCTGAGGGGTTTGAACAACGGCGAAAGAACCTGATTGCCACAGGTTATCTGGCAATGGGGAATAACAATCTCGAGGATCAGGATAAAGAGAAACTGCGGATGGACGCAGTGGATGAACAGTTGGAGACAATCGGTCGCGGGTTGCTAGCTCAAACCATCGGTTGTGCCCGATGTCACGACCATAAATTCGATCCGATTCCAACGAGCGACTATTATGCACTGGCTGGAATCTTGCGTAGTACAGAGTCAATCATCAATGCGAATGTCGGACGCTGGGTGGTGGCAGAGTTACCGGTCCCCCCTGAAGAAATGGAAGCTGTGAAGGCCTTGAGTCAGGAGCTTGCCTTAGTAAAGAGCGAATTGGCAAAACTAACCAAAGACAAAAGTGTAGGCGTTATAAAAGTTTCCGATGTCATTGGTATCGTCGTTGATGATCCTGCTGCCATGCGTACAGGCAATTGGAATACATCCACTTCCAACAAGACCTATGTCGGGCCCGGGTATCAATATGCCAGTGGCGGGAGCCCCGATACGCGAGCTGTTTTCGAGCCACCGACAGAACTGGAAGGCGAGTATGAAGTCCGATTCGCTTACGCTTACGGAAGTAACCGGCCCAAGTCGTTACCAGTCGAAGTTTGGGATGCTGACGGTTCGAGAATAACTGTTTTGAACGAAACGACCTTGCCTGCTGTTGATGGACACTTCGATTCGTTGGGGACTTATCGGTTTGAAAAGGGAATGAAACCACGGGTCGTCGTGGATGTATCCAAGGCATCCGGCGCCGTTGTTATTGACGCCGTCCAATTTTTATCGGAAGAGGTGTTGGCCCAAGAGTCCGCTCCGACAGATCAAAAAGACAAGGAGGCCGTGGCAGCCAGAGTGAAAGTGCTGCAGTCGAAACAAAAAGAATTGGAAGCTCAGATTCCAGCTAAAGAGACTTACATTACTGTGAATGAGGCGAAGCAAATTGAAGACGCTCCGATCCACATTCGCGGAGACGTACATAATCTTGGAGATGTGGTCGCACGCGGTTTTTTACAAGTGGCTTCTTCAAACCGGCCTCCCCAGATTTCTCTGGGGGAGAGTGGTCGAGTGGAACTAGCTCAGTGGATTACCAGTGATTCCAATCCGCTTACAGCACGAGTGTATGCTAATCGTGTATGGGGATGGTTGATGGGGATAGGCTTGGTACGAACACCAGATAACTTTGGCTTTACTGGCGAATCTCCTTCTCACCCCGAGTTGTTAGATTATTTGGCCATAACACTTAAAGATTCCGGTTGGTCGACGAAACAACTGGTTCGAGAAATTGTACTGTCTCAAACCTACCAAAGAGATTCGAAGCCAACGGTAAAGCAAAGGGAATTCGATCCTGAAAATCGGTTATTGGGACATATGAACCGTAGGCGTAAGGATGCTGAGAGTATTCTGGATGCGATGTTGCAAGTAAGTGGTCAGATCGACTTCACAATGGGAGGCCCGACAATTAGGCCGGGTACTTCGAATGACTATAACTATGACCATCAGGGATTTCGCCGTGCGGTGTATTGGCCAGTGTTTCGGAATTCTTTGCCGGATGTATTTCAGGTATTTGATTATCCGAATCCGAGTGTGGTTGTTGGGAAACGTGATGTTTCCAGTACGTCACCGCAGGCACTGTTCCTTCTCAATAATCCTCAGGTTATGGAGTATGCAGACCTAGCCGCTCGGGAGTTTTTAGCGATTCCAGATATTGACGATGCCAGACGATACACTTTATTAACACGATCCATCTTGGGGAGAAATCCGACGGAATCCGAACGAACCGTCTCCTTGGCGTATGTCCAACGTGCTGAAAATGATGAACAACGTCAGCAAAACTGGGCACGCGTGATTCAAGCTGTATTTGCTTCGATTGATTTTCGATATATTAAGTAAGTAGAGATTTGAATGGGCGCTGATTCGTAGGGTTTCAAAAAGTAGGTTGATTGACATGAATGAAATCTTTTTTAGTCGAAGGCAGGCTTTGCAGTTGGCATCATGTGGATTTGGGTCGCTGGCCCTATCCGGAATGTTGGCTGCAGCTGACGCTGCATCGGTTAAGAACCCGCTCGCTGCTAAACGTCCCCATTATCAAGCCCGTGCTAAAAGAGTCATTTTTCTGTTTATGCAGGGTGGTCCAAGCCAGGTTGATACTTTTGATTACAAACCGATTCTTGAAAAACGCCACGGCGAGAAGATGCCGTTTGATGATGATCGGGTGATTGCCAATTCAGGAAAACGCGGAAGCGAACAAACCCTGATGCAATCTCCCTGGAAGTTTCGTCGGTATGGTGAGTGTGGCCAACCGGTTTCTGAGTTGTTTCCGCACATGGCTAACCATGTAGATAAGATGTGCATGATTCATAGCATGCATACAGAAGGCGTCGCGCACGGACCGGCAACCTTATTTCTCCATACAGGTGCGACGAACTTTGTGAGACCATCAATTGGTTCCTGGATTAGCTATGCTCTGGGAAGTGAAAATGATAACTTGCCGGCCTTCGTTTCAATTGCACCTTCTCCGGGTAATGGCGGAGCTAGAAACTATGGCAATGCATTCCTGCCACCAATTCATCAGGGGACGACGCTGGGTAGTGCCGGACGAAATGCCGAAGAAGCCAAAGTTAGGAATCTGGTTAATAAGTCATTGACCCCAAAACAACAGTTTGAGCAATTTGAGTTGTTACGAGCGATCAATGCCGGGCAAACCGCTGATGCACAGGGTGACAAAGAACTCGAAGCAGTAATCAGTTCTTACGAACTAGCGTGGCGGTTTCAAAATAACGCTCCGGAAATCCTGGATGTTACTCAAGAAACAGAAGCAACTCAGAAAATGTATGGTATCGATCAGAAGGATACCAAAGACTTTGGAATGCAGTGCTTGATGGCCAGACGTCTGGCGGAATCCGGAGTGCGTTATATCCAGGTGACTTATGGAGATAGTGGTGCCAACCCTGCCTGGGATCAGCACTCGAATCTTCCCAAGCATGCAGAGCATGCCAAAAAAGTTGACCTACCCATTGCTGGATTGTTGCAAGACTTGGCTCAACGTGGATTATTGGAAGATACGCTAGTTTGGTTTGGTGCAGAGTTTGGGCGTACTCCTTACTCACAAAACAATGGGACAGGTCGTGATCATAATCCTAGTGGGTTTACGACATGGCTGGCCGGTGCCGGCGTTAAATCTGGATTTAAGTACGGACGCTCTGATGAATTCGGACATCAGGCCGTCGAAAATAAAACGCATATGCACGACTTACATGCAACCTTGCTCCATCTTTTGGGGGTAGATCATAAGCAATTGACCTACAGTTTTTCAGGTCGGAATTTCCGCCTGACCGATGTGCATGGGGAAGTTGCTCACGATATCCTAAGCTAACAAGCACCGTTGATAGCGTCGCCTCAATACAGTCTCTACTGTTTGAGTTTGTTTAGCATGACTTTTATTTCTTTCCAACCCTTGATGGTGACAACTACGGCGACGATCGAGAAGACGCCGAGTCCGCCATATAATAGTGCCATCCAAAAATTGAACCACTCAGTATATTGATCGGGTGCTTCAGGCATAGTGCTGATCCTCCTCAGGTTCAGAGCATCGGTCAGGTTTGCAAAGGGAGACGATAACAAACAGTGACGTTGTTAATCCCAGGCTGAACAAACCAACAATCGAGGAAGTAAGTTCCTGTTTCATTTTGGGAGCGTCGAAGGTTAGGAAACCTGCAAAGACGTCAATACAGGCATGCCTTACTGGCTCAAGTCCTAAGATTGCAGTGGCTCCGGCCAGCAGAGCAGCCATCGCACCAGCCCGACTTGCTCTTTTCCAATAAAGGCCTCCGACGAGAATGACAATTGCTCCGGTGAAGTAAATCGAACCGGTGATCACCATGTAGTCCCAAATACTGTCACTGCCTTCGTAAAAGAGGCCCCAGCCCCAGATGAATGCTCCAATCAGCACGATAAAGACCCGTGTAAGAAAAATTCGTCGCTGGTTACTGAGTTCACCTATGCTAAGTGGAGCCACCACGTCCTGTGTGAGGACACTGGACCAGCATAATAAGTAGCTGTCATGTGTTGACATAAAGGCAGCAATCATGGCTGCAACGATAAGTCCCAATAATCCGGTGGGAAGTACTTGGCTTAAAAAGGCAGGCATCGCGTACAGCCCTGCATCTGGAATAGCATCTTCGCCGATGAACAACGAGGCGATCTCCGGCGTGCTGTTCGTGAAGAATGTATACGCGGCAATTCCCCAAAACATGGGGATCAAAAAACGGATCGTAAATGAAATAGCCGAAACCGTATATTGTTGCTTGACGGCCTTCGGAGACTCCATGGCCAAAGCTCGTGAAACGGCTGTCGGCCATACCGCACAGCCTACAATGCCAGCGGCAAATAACTGGAACAGTACATAAGAGATTCCAAATTCGCCTTCGTTTGCCATCGGGTTGAATCCCGCTTCCCCCATACCACGAGCAACGGCAGCGTGCATTTCGTGAACACCGATTTGCTTGATCGCCAGAAAACTGGTCACAATCACTCCAATTGAAAGCACAACGAATTGTGTGTAGTCGGTGAGGATCACAGAGATCATTCCGCCTAACACCGTGTAAACGAGTACCAGAAACAGCAGCACGGTCATTACAATGACTAACGCCGTGCCATCAAACGACAATCCAGTAGCTCCAACGATAAATTTAGCTCCGACCTGAAGAAAGAGCCCCATGTTAAGAATGCCAGCTAAAGCCAGAATGATTCCTCCGACTACTCGAGTATCCTTGCCAAAGCGTTTCTCATAGTACTCGGGGATGGTAAGTACTTTCTCTGCTCGTAGAGGAGCCACAATGAAACCTGTCAGGCCGACAAATAATGTGCCAAGACCTGCTATCACGGCCATGTGAAAGGCTGCAAAGCCGCCTTTAAAACCTGCTTGTGACATGTACATGACGGTAATCAGTCCCATTTCTGTACCGGTCATTGTGGCAACACCTAGCCAGGGACCCACACTGCGACCCGCTCCGATGTAGGCCGTCATGCTAGTGGCATAACGCGTAACCAGAATCCCGATTACCAAAGAGATGGAGAGATAGCATGCCACGATAATCCAGTCGATAATCTGGAAATTCGAAAGTTGGCTAAGGCTGGCTTCGGCGATGATGTGCATGGTGAGGGGATACATTGGTGGCTAGTCTGTTAATGCATCATAGCTTACACATGTAGGCTGTGCTAAATTGAAGCGGCAATTTAGCCTCTGTTTCAAGTCGTCTCTAAGGAGAGTTTTTATGTCGTTTCGTCGTTTTTCAAATCCGTTGTTGGTGCTGATGGTGGGATTCTTGCTAACCAATCAGAGCGATGCAACGGAGCCTCTGAAGGTGGCGTGTGTTGGGGATAGCATTACCTTTGGAGCGGGAATCAAAGAACGCGAGACACAATGCTATCCAGTGCAATTGGGGCAATTGTTGGGCGACGAATTTGAAGTAAGAAATTTTGGCGTCAACGGAGCGACCTTACTGAAGCAGGGGGATTTGCCGTACTGGAACCGACCCCAATTTAAGATGGCGACGGAATTCCAGCCGGACATTGTGATCATTAAGCTTGGGACCAACGATAGCAAACCTCAAAACTGGAAATTCGCATCCCAGTACGGCTCAGATCTTATAGCGATGATCTCACATTTCCAAAATCTGGATTCGCAGCCTGAGATCTATGTTTGTCGCCCCGTTCCTGTGCCAATCAACCGCTGGGGAATCACAGAGGAAGTCGTCAAAGGTGAAGTGATTCCAGCGATTAATAAGGCAGTGAAACGAACCAAAGGTGTGAAGATCATTGATCTCTATAAAGCCCTCGCTCCGCACCCAGAGTTATTGCCCGATGGTGTGCACCCCAATGCCGAGGGGGCTAAGCTCATGGCCCAGGCAATCTACAATCAGATCAAGTAGAACCTGGTTTTCCCCAAGTACATCATCCTTTTTGGCTGGCACGCGGTTCGGAATATTCCGATTAGGTAGTTTTTTCGGGAACAAAGAAAGAATTCTTAGCGTCTTAAAGTTATAGACGTCGCGGATTTCGTTTTGATCTGCGCGAGATTGAATTCACAATGAAATCAACACTCGTAAAAGCGCCCCTATCCTTCCGTGTTTGCGCAATGTGGAATATGGCGTATTTGGTGGAAGAAGTAATACAAACTCTTTATTCACGGCGATGAGACTCGAAATGAATTTAAAGTATTTTTTATTTAGTTTGGTATCTAGTGTTTTTTTGGGGCAGATGGTGTCGGGGCAGCAGGTTACAGAACCTGGACGGCCTCCTGCTGCAGAAAGTCAGCAAGAAAGTGACGCAGACGTATTAAAAGAGCAGATCATTTACGTCCCGTACGAAAAGCTTCCTCAGGTTTTTGAAAAACCGGCACGTGGAGTGTTTCTGCCGTACGATCAATTTCAGCAACTTTGGGATTCGGCTCGCAAGAATTCCAGTACCGAGGTGGATCAAGGGCCTCCGTTAAGGTCGCTAATAACAAGTATTGAATCGTCAGCTGAAGTTCGTGGCGATGTCATGGAAGTTCAAGCTCAGTTGAAGATCCAGTTGTTAGGAGAAGGCTGGCACGAGATTCCGCTTCGGCTAGCAGATGCTGCTATTTCTTCTGCAAAGATTGGGGATGAGAATGCACGGATTGTCTTCCGTCCAGGGCAGGGATATTTTCTCCTTTTAGAGGAAACTGAAACAGAGGCCAACAGCCTGACGTTGGATCTCACCTATGCCAAGACGTACGTCAAATCACCTGGGCTTAATCAAGTTGGCTTTCAGGCTCCCCAAGCGTCAATTAATCGCTGGAAAATTACCATCAAAGACCGAGGCGTGAAAGTAAATGTCCGTCCGTTAGTTGCGGCGACCGAAACACGCGATGGTGCAGATGCTGATAACGGGGAAACGCCTGCTCCTCAAGTTTCCACTGAAACAGTACTCATCGCCTTTTTCGGTTTAACACCGCAGGTCCAGATTGACTGGACACCTAAAAGTGAAGGAGCCTCAGGACTTACGGCACTTGCAACGGTACAGACTCGACAAAACGTTGTGATTGGGGAAGGGGCTCAACGAATTCAGGCGACACTGACCTATGCGATTACTCGTAGTGAATTAACGGAACTTCTGATTCGCATACCTGCGAGACAAAAAATTGCGGGTGTTTTCGACGCGAATGTTCGCCGCTGGGATGTTGAAATCCAAGAGAACACTCAAGTGATCAAAGTCGAGTTATTCGAACCAGCCACCGCGACACAGAATATCAGCTTGGAATTGGAGCGATTTGATCTTGAAGTGGGGATGCAAAACGAAGCAGTCGAAGTCACCATTCCAGAAATTGAAGCCTTGGGGGTTTCAAGACAGCAAGGGTTGGTCATGGTTCGAACCGAGGGTGATTTGCGGGCGGACGTTACAACACGAACCGGACTCCTTCAGGTGGATTCTTCTCAGGTCGATAATCAGCAAAACAACTGGGATTTTGTTTATCGATATGCCGCTCCACCCTACGAGTTAGTACTGAAGATCGAAAAACTGCAACCGCGTGTTTCTGCAGAAGAATATGTTGATATTCATGTGCTCGAGGACCAGTTACGAGTCGATGTGACGACCTTGTTCAATGTAGAGCGAGCGGGGATTTTTCAGGTGGAATATAAAGTGCCTGAAGGATATACCGTGCGGGAAGTTCGCGGTGTTCAGGCTGGTAATTATCAGCCTTTGGTCGTTGAGAATCATCACATGGTGGAAAACTCTCCCGGTGTTTACAGAGTGAATTTTTCCAGAAAAGCGTTTGGTCTGGTTGGTCTTCGACTTGGCTTAGAAAAGCGACATAACGACGAGAACTTAGTTACACCGACAGGTGTAGCGACAGAATACACATTAGAATTTGCTCGCGTTGTACCTTCTTCGGTAGAGTATGTTCGCGGTCGCGTCTTAATTCTTACTCCGGAAGGCCTGCGATTAACACCTAAAGATACTTCCGGTGGTCAAAGTGTCGCGGTAAATGAAATTCAGGCCGAGCATATTGCTCCGATCTCTATCCGACAGAATGCTCGTCCCGCCCAAGGATTTCGCTATGCGGAAGAGGTGTTTTCCCCAGTCTTTGATGTGGAACGTAGAAAACCGCACATTGAAGCAGGGCAGCTAATCGTTGCAGATGTGGGCCAGGGGGAAGTTAAGTTTAACCTCTGCCTGCATTATCAGATTCGCTACAGTGGAGTGAATACTTTCCGCGTCGATGTTCCGGAAGGACTGGCCGCCCTGATTCGCAATGATTCGTCTAACTTCATTACCAAAAACGTCATTACTCCGGCTCCGGATGATATCGTCGATGGTTACGTTGCTTGGGAATTGACCTCGAATCGTGATTTACTAGGAGACGCCGAGATCAATCTGTCATGGAATGCTGACCTCAAGGGGTTGGATCAACGTGGAGAAGATGTTGGGGATTCTACAGATAGTGTGACGGTAGGCCGGCTAATGCCTCAGGGTGTAGACCGTAGCTGGGGACAGATTGTCTTAAAGAAGGCCGAAAATCTGGATGTTACACCTACGGGTTTATTAGATGAAGCTGGGCAAGGGAATTTACCAGTGAATCTGAGGTCAATCGACCCACAGCACGATATCCTACTTGCCGGCGATACAGCCGGGGGGGCATTAGCTATGGAATTCCATGGTAATGATTGGGAATTGGGATTAAAAGTTCAGCGGTTTGAACTTAAAGAAGTCGAGAAGACGGCTGTCGAATTAGGATATGTCCGTGTGCAGATTGGTAAGGGAGGCAATGCGGTTGCTCACGCAGTCTTCAGGATGCGATCGGTCGATCAGCGGATCGGCCTTACCATGCCACCTCATGCTGAATTGACGAACGACCCACTGAGGATCAACGGAGCTTCGGTAGGTCTGGAGATTAACGATCGTGGCGTTGTCTCTGATGGTGAACAGAGCAATTATTTCATTCCTCTGACGACACAATCGTTAGGCGAAGTCTTTGTGATCGAACTCGTGTATAACATTTCACAAGATTCAAGTCAGATTTCAATTCCTCAATTCCCTGAAGTGGAAGCTGTAAATCAGATTTTTGTCGGTGTGGAGTTGCCAAAAGATTATGTCCTGCTGGACTATAGCGGTGATTGGGATGACCATTTGGAAGGCTCCTGGCTCGAACATCTTCAGACGCAACTGGTTGATAATGACCGTTACTTTGATGCACAACAGGTGATTAATGAAGTCGTCGCTGGCTATCCTGTATCAGATATCTATCGGTCACGCCATCAGCAGACGATTCATTTTTCTACCATCAATCCTGGGGATTCCGTACTAAACCTTACACTGCAAGAGAAGTCGCAGGTAAACCTGATGATCTTCATTGGGTTGGCTGTCGTAGGATTCGTTGGAATTTTCCTCAATTTACGTAAGCAGGTAGCGTTGCTATTGATCGTAATAGCAGCATCTCTGGGGATATCAATGATTAAACCGGTGCTGTCCAGCAGTGTTGAGATCAGTGGCATTCTAGTTGGTATGTCGATGATGGTAGTGATCTGGGCAGGGAAGGACATTAGTCGTCCGTTTGTCGGCTTATCGAAGGCACTCGTTAATCGCACGAAATCGTCTGTGGCCCAAGAAGAAGCGGAAATTGATGTGACGCCAGAGCCTAAAGATTCCGAGGCTGAATTGGATGATGAATCGGACCTAGAAGAGCCTGAGCTTGCTGAACAAGCGGATAGTGGGGAATTAGATGGATTTCTGAGTTTCGAAGATGATCAAGGACAGGACTCATCTAAAACTGATGAAACTGATCTAGAGTCTCTTAATTTAGAGGAGCTTCCGGAGGATCCGGCCATCGGTCAGACGGAAGCAGACAGAAGTGATGACTCAGATTCCGATGAAAGTGATGCTGATTCGGAGGAAGAAGAATAATGGATTCGTCTAATCGTTTTAAATCGTTACAGTTTCTTGGGATGGTCGGGCTCGTCTGTAGCCTGCTTGGCACCTCACTCGAAGCTCAGGAGAAATCGCGGGAAATCTATGTTCCCTTTAAGGACTTGAAATCCGTTTTAGCGGGGCCGATCGAGCGAATCTATTTGCCGCGTAGTGAATATGAGGACCTGTTGAAGAAGGCGGATATTAAGCCGGGAGATACACCTCCGCAAAACACAGTGCTTTGTAAAGCTCGATATGACGTTCGGTTGCACGAAGACTTTGCCACGATCAGAGCGACCTTGGAGGTGGAGTCATTGGCAGAAGGCCTGCAATTGCTTCCGTTGCGATTCGTAGGCGTTTCCGTTTTGAGTGCGCAAATTGACGGAGAGGCAGCTCCTGTAGTACGCGCGTCACCGCAGCAGGTGAATCTGTTGGTGGGACGGAAGGGAAAGGCGACAGTGATTATTGAATTGGCAACGCCCGTGCGACACTCTGCCGCTGAACAATCGTTCGCATTTGAGTTGCCGCACGCGCCGAACGAATCCATTGGTATGGTCGTGCCTGGCAACATAGAAATTAAATCCGGTGCCAGTGTTGTTTCACGATCAATTGATGATCAGGCCAATGAAACTTCCTTTGAGCTGTTGGCCAGGCCCGGTCCTTTGTCGGTCACGATGTCACTCAACAATAAACGGTTGCAAACCGAACGTCAGACGATTGCTCGCAGCGTGATTGTGGATGAGTTGAATGAATCGCTAGAAAGGATTCATGCCACTTATTCGATGGAAATCGTACAAGGAGCAGCGGCGGAATTTATCTATGAAATTCCGGATGGTTTTGAAGTGACCAATGTGGATACGCCGGACTTGGCTAGATGGTCAGTTAGCCAAGTCGATGGAGCCAATCTACTTAAGGTGGAATTTCGATCGCCACAAACGTCGGCTGTGACCGTGAAGATCACCGCAATAGAAACTTCGCCTTCATGGGAAGAGTGGAGTTTTCCAATGATTAAGGCCAGAGATGTGGAAGCATCAACAGGCGTGATTGGGATTCTTGCTGAACGGCGTTTGGCAGTGGGGTCTCTGCAAGCTGCGGGAGCCATCCCGTTAAATAATGCTGTACTTGAAAATGCGTTGCCGCAGTCCATTTTTATCGTTGAGCCTGGTGCACCCCCTCTTCAAATTCTCGCAACTTACTATGTTCCTCAAGAAGACTATTCGGTAGCTGCGAAGGTACTGCAACCTGAGAGTCAATTGAATGTGCAAACTAATACGGTATTAACGTTGCTTCGCGATCGTCATCAGGCTGCAGTGGATTTTTATCTGTACCCGGCTTTGGATGATCTCTTTGGATTTGATTTGCAGGCTCCGGAAGGTTGGAACGTAACAGCCATTGTTGATGAGAATCAAAATGCGTTGAAGTATCATGAGACAATTGACGAGCAGGGTGTGCGACGACTGCACGTGAAATTTCCGGGACGCCGAGCGTTTGGGCAGTTACACCGTGTGACATTGATTTCTGACCAAGTTCCGGATGGTTGGCTTGAAAACTGGGACGAATATACCTTAGAGACACCAGCTTTTGTGGTGGAAGATACCTACCGTAGTACCGGAGTGATTGGTATTAGGGCTATTGAACAGTATCAAGATGTGTTTGAAATTCGAGCAGATATGGTGAAGGGAGCTTTTCCTTTATCAGCTTCGGATCGGACACGAGTATCGTTGTCCAGTCCTGTGGCACTTGCCTATCAATACGATTCGACGGACTTTGCCGTGTCGACCATGGTCCGAAAGGTTCCTGCTCTTTACGCATCGAGACTAGCTTCCTTTTTTGATGTTCAACAAGGGGTCCACAAATCGTATCACGAGATCGCGATTAACATACAACGATCTCAGGTCGAGGAAGTCGTATTGGCTTTACCGGCTGATTCCACACCGGAAAACATAACGATCAACGGTTTAGCTGGTACTGAGGTAAAGCAATATAGCTCAGAGGATGATGGTCCTCTGCGTAAATGGACGATTCGGCTCAGTACGCCTGCGTTTAGTAATGTTACCCTCGGTGTTCAATACAACAATCAAGTGGAAAATGACGAAGCCCAACTAACTCCGGCATTTCCAGAAGTAATGGGAGCAGGTTATCAATCGGGCGTATTCTCCATCGAAGCATCTCCAGAGTTGGAACTGACTGTAGATGAGCCTAGGTTCAAACCGGTGGATGCTGGTGAATTGGCGGTGAACGGGTACGTCGTTGGTAAGCATCGAGTTGCTGCCTTCCGCTATACGGGAGAGTCGCCATCGATCAATGTAGGTATCGAATATCCGGACCTTCGTGCCATCCCTGCCGTTCTGGTGAATCGAGCTGAATTGCTGACTTATGTTGCTTCACGCGGAGTTTATCAAACGGTGGCTAGGTATTCACTTCTTACTAAGGCAGACTACGTGCGAGTCGTTTTGCCAGGCGACGCTCGACTGTGGAGTGTCGTGGTAGATGACGTAGTTACGGTGAGACCTCAGAAGACCCCACGAGGTGATGGGTTTTTGGTGGATTTGTCTACGGCCGGCGAGGATGTTGGCAACCTTCGGGAGCTACGTTTGATCTATGAAGAGTCCCAGGGAAGTTCAGGCGAGTTTAGTCTGAATGCTCCGCAATTGTTCGAGCATGGGCGCAATCAGGATTCAAATACTGCTCCGCTCGTGCAACCGGCCCGAGTGAAGTGGCAAATGATGGTACCGGCAAGCTATCGATTAAGTTTGAAAAATGCAGATGTCATGAAGCAGACGAATACTCCGGTCCGTGTAACGCCTCAGGCAGCCTACCTTGGCGGTGGCCTGTTTTTGGCAACAGGTGGTTTGCAGTTATGGGGCGAATCAGCTCCAACATCGAGCATGTCCGATAGTCAGATTGCGTCGGCTTATCCCGGCACGGCCGATGCAGATTATGCAATGCCAATGGATGGCACGGAAGAATTGGCAGAGTTTGAGGCATCTACCGGAGCAATAGCTCCGCCGATTAACTCAGCCGAACCGAAATCCGAATCCATACCCGAACCCACGGCACCACCAGGTCCGTTTGCAAATAATGAAACATCGGATTTAGATTTGGCAGAGAAAGCTAAGGCAACGTCTCCGACAGATGAAGTCTTCGATTCACCTGCGAATGCTCCTCAGCAACAGCAACCGGAGGTTTTTGCGGATGATATGGAAAAGGTTCAGGAAGAAATTCAGGTTGATGGTGAATTGGCTGGCGAATCGCAAGGAGTGATCGGGCGTCAGGCGGAATTGGTTTGGGCATTGGAGGGACGTAATAGCCTGGATATTAATCTGGTTTCACGCATTCACTCCAATGGTACGTATAAACTGAGTTCGGATTACTTGCTCTATGAATTTGGAAATCTTGGTGGTGTTGCTGCTGTCGAAGGGCAAGTGGTTCGAAAAAGCTTCGGCATAGTTTTGGGGTGGGTTGTTGCACTCGTGATCTTAGCTTTGGGCGTTCTTGTTGTCCGAAAGGATGCGAAAGTCAAACGACGATTTCTAGTCTTAGTACTCCTTTTAGCGATTGTAGTTTCCGCTTTACCGCAATTTATTGCATATCGTGGGGTCGCCGAAATGATGTTTGCCTCGGTTATTGTTCTCATGGTTGGGTACATTGTTTTCCATATGCTACGCCCCGGGATGTCTTGGTGTTGTAAGGCAGTGTTTAGCAGTCTGATTAAATTCAGTGGAGGTAAGGGCGTCCGAACAGGGTTGGTATTGTTATCTCTGCTGACGGGATTGCAAAACAGTATTCAGGCTCAGCAGATAGCTGGCGTGATACCTGTCGATGTCCCTAAGGATGCGGTCGTTGTGCCGTATGACCCTTCAGCATTGCCTGTTCATAGAAGTGATGATCAACAGTTGTTGATTCCGTTAAAGCGATATACCGAACTATTTAAGCGAGCCTATCCGGGTTTAACTCTGGAACATGAGTATTTGCCGGTAAAATACGCCTTTAACGGCGTCGAGTATTCCACGTCACTTTACGAAGACAACAGTCTTCTGATTGAAGGAGTGATAGGAATTGATGTGTTCACAGATCAGGAATTGATCATCGGGTTGCCGTTAGGTGACTTGGTAATTGAATACGCTACACTGGACGAAAAGCCGGCCCAGATGAAAGTAGGAGTACCGCAGGGTCCGCTGGCCCCCAATGTGGCTCCGCAAGCACAAGTCCAACAACAAGCTGAACAGCAGCAGGACGTTCAGCCTGCACCGGTTCCAGCGGCGGCCTCTCATCAGCTCTTGATCTCCGGTAAAGGTCAGCACGAGCTACGTCTGGGATTGCGCATGCCGATTGCCCGTCAGGGTGGATGGCGAATCGCTAGTGGACAATTACCGATCGGTGTAAGTGGCATGATGAATCTCATTGTGCTTGAAGCAAATACTGAACTGCGGTGGAATAATCATCTCGGGCGAAGTGAATATCGAACGAGTCAGGCCAATGAAGAAGTCGTTTCCTCTTTAGGAATCAACGGTTTGTTTGATTTTCGTTGGCGACCTGTGATTCAGGAGAGTCTGACGGATCGTGATCTGACCAGTCAGTCCGAATTGATTATCGATGTTCAGGAAGATGGAGTTTATGCCGACTGGTTTGTAAATCTGAGCTTTCGTAATAGCACCAGAGATTTGTTCCGTCTGCGAGTTCCGACAGGAATGAAAGTCGAAGCGGTGAAGGGGGCGAATATCCGCAGTTGGGAAGTCGTCAATGATGAGGCGGGAAATCAGGATATTAGTATTGAAATGCTCGAAGCGGCTCAGAATACAGCTCAGCTTCGAGTTAGCCTGGTTCGCTATCGAGCATTACCCACAGGAAAGTCAGACCAATTTAACATTCCCGTTGTATCCGTCCCGGATGCTGTGTCCCAGAAAGGCACGATACTAATTCGTCGAAGTCCCATGCTCAATGTTGTCATAGATGCAGCTAAGGGGCTATCTCGTTTGGACGTGAATGAATTTCCGGGTTTACATCGAGTGAATGGGAACAATCAACCGGAAGCTCAGGCAATCACACGAGAGAATCCGCTGGGGATTCAGTCGTTACTTGCTTACCAGTTTTCAGGGAATGCTTATGCTTTGACCCTGAGTGCAACAGAAATAGCCTCGAGGTCTTTAGCCAATTTGAAGTCACTTGTGCGAGTATCACCTCAAGAAATCACTCTGGAGTCGATGATCCGAGTATCTGATAGTCGCAGGCCGGTGCATCAGGTTCAATTGGTAGTACCCCAGGATTTGGTCATTCGACAATTAAGTGCACCTGGTTTAGTCGAGTGGGCAGAAGATGAATACGATGCCATCATTGGTAAGGCAAAATTGGTCACCGCGCTATTAGGGCAGGGGATACAGGGTGGCTTCAACGTGATTTTGGAAGGGAAATTGGAACGCAAATTAGAGAATATGACGACGACCGTTCCTTATCTGGCTGTGCTCGGTGTGCAGTCACAGTATGGTGAAACCGTATTGCTATCGGACCCGTCGTTTGATGTGGAGTTGTTAGATGTTCAACAGGGTGAATCTGTTGCCATGGCATCCATGTTTGGGTGGTTGCGATCTAATCAACGTCCTTTGGCTCGAACGGCGTTGAAATTCCGCGGCCCTAACTACGCCGCGAAATTCCAGCTAATACCGCGTGATGTCAGTGTTAATTGCCGCACGTTTACCAATGTGCATGTAACCGACCGTGCTGTCGAAGAGACGATTTTGCTGGAATACACCGTGTCGAATGCCGGTGAGCGTAATTTTTCATTCCGATTACCAAAGTACATGAAGGGGAAATCGATTATTTCAGCTCAATACGTGCAACGGGTAATCTGGGAAGACGAAGCAGAGGATTCAGATTATGTGACCGTCCGTTTGTTGCTTGAAGATGAAGTTCTTAATGAATATCGAGTCTTGATCCAAATGGATCGCCAGTCCGGCGAAAACACTAGACCTCCAATTCCTGTCATCCTTGGGGAAAATGTGGGAGTGTTGGGGCAATTTGTCTCTCTGGAAAGCTCTGGAGATCAGATCAGTGTTAAAGATTTAGATCAAGATGGCAATCAACTTGCAGGGTTTGAACGATTGAATCGTCAGTCTGTTCAGTGGCGAGATGTCACGGCGGTATTGGGAGATCGAATTAGCGAAGCGTTTGTCGTGACCGCACAGGATCCTACTGCGGTCGATATTCTGTACAGTGTAAGGAGCAATAAAGTCCTGAATCGGGATGCAGCGAAGATAAGGCTCGCCACTACCTATGTAGCAGTTGATTTCGCAGGGACGTATCGAGCTAAACTTGAGCTGCTTGTAGACAATCAAACCGAGCAGTTTCTTGAAGCAACGTTGCCAGACGGTGCACAGCTATGGGCCATTTCGGTGGCGGGAGACCCTGTCAAACCAATCAAAGGAGTGTCGGATCGGGATTTGAAAGTTCCGTTGATTAAAACTGAGGATGGGGAATTATCATATCTAGTTCAGATTCATTATGCGGGAAATGTTGGTGGGCAACTCGAACAATATGGAAAGCTAGAGACGCTTCCTGTTATCGGAACAAAAAATATCGTTGCTGAGGGTAGTACATTTGTAAAACTTTATCTGCCGAAGGATCGACGTTGGTTTGGATTCGATGGAGCCGGTGAGTTGATCGCCAGAACTGACGAAAAAATAGGCTCCGTGCTTAAGTCCAAACAGAGCTTAGTTATCAGTCAGGAAATTGGTGAAAAACTACGGCGTGCAAATCAGTCTTCCAACCCCTATGAAAAAATCCGTCTCTTTAACAGCTTAAATTCCGAAACGGATGTAAATAACTATGCGACGCAAACGGAGGTTGAATCGCGTAACGGGCAGCAAATTCAAGAGCTGAATAAGCAAGTGAATGAGTTGGTACAACAACCAGAAGGGGATATGGGGGAGGTAGAGCAACTCTTCGATAACCGTAAGCAACTCAATCAGCGTTTCCTAGAGCAGACTAACGATATTACCAATAACGCAGTTAATCAGCTGGGGAATAATTTTGATTTGCCCGTTGAAAATGCCACCACTGAGGACGAAAAAGCTGCAGCGGAGTCGCAATTTAAAAAGGGGTGGTTTGAAGGTAATGGGCTCATCCGTGAATCTAGGAAAGAAGAAGATGGTAGTGCAAAGCGTCTTTACAAAGGTAATACGCAGAACTTCAAGACTCCCGCAAGCAAGCCATCCTCCGGGCAGGGTGATCAGAGCCAAGATCGAGGCGAGCAGCAACAACGCTTGAATCGGAATGAATCCAGCCAACAACGAATGCAACAACAGTTGCGTCAGTATCAGATGCAACAAAAGCAATCCTTGGATAGTCGCAATCCTGTGGATAGAATCCGTTCTTCCTTTGGTAAACCACAAGCCACGGATCTTGAGAACCAGATGGCTGATGGAGGCATGGATTTAGGCGGTTATATGGCCGGCGGCGTTGGTGGTGGAATAGCTGGTATGAATCGAAGAGGTCAGGCTCCCGCAGGCGGCATGGGCGGTGGTGGTACTGCTATGGGAGGTTTTGGAGGCGAGTTAGCTCAGAACGGTTCTGGCGGAAGAGCTACCGAATTTATCGATGGTGTTTCAGCGTTAGATGGAAAACGTGATCAGGCGGGCCCAATGTCTCACGCTCAGGCCACTGGTTTTGCAAGTGTCGCTGGTTTTGAGTTTGATGAAGCTAGTCTAAATAATGAATTCGATCAGTTTGAGTTAGAGTTTATTGCTGCGACCAAAGAATACGATTTTTCAGCCCAATACGTCAGTCATTCGTTGATCGAGACGCTTCTGCGAGTTGGAGTTGGGCTGGGCGGTATTTTGGTGATATTGATAGGCAGTTGGATAATCCGCGTGGCCTCACGTAGTACCTGGGTGGTTGGGTTCGTGGCCGTTTCTTTCTTGCCAATAAGCTTGTTTATGATTTTACGTTGGGTATTTCCAGTGTTAGGAGTTATTGTTTTGTTTGCTTCACTCAGCTGGTTGTTAAAACTTCGCATTTCCCGTTCGACGCTTAAGGCTGCTTAAAGACTTTGCGGGCATGCGAGATCTGCCTTTATGTGAAGGTCTGATTTCATTATCTTGTAGAGGAAATAAGAATTCCCCTGTGGCACAAGAAGTATGAGTGACTCTCCTCCAGAACATGATAAACCGACGCCTGAGGCGGCGAAGGTTGCTGATTTGTCAGATTACAGTGTTGTGTCCCGACGTCACCGCCCGGACATGCTAACCGTGCTTTTGGTTTGTGCTGCCGGAGTTCTTGCAGTGGTGTGGGGTTTGATGGGGATAACGCCGTCGCTGACTTCAGAGATTCGAGTATTGCAAGCCCATCCGAGGCACCGCTGGACCGCGGTGGATCTTGAAATCAAAAAATACATTCCTGCGCAATTACGGGATTTAATCGGTGCAACGCCTGGTGAATTAGAGGCTATGGACGATCCACATGAAGTACGAATAACAAATGTTCAGGTAGTTGATTTCGATGGCGATGGTATGAATGACGTGCTTGTTTGTAATGCGTCACAGAATACTGTCACTGCTTATACGTATGAAGGTAAAAAAACGATTGAACCTGACTTTGGTGAGGATGTTTCTGTGGAGGAATTGCAGGCTCAAATGGCAAAGTCTGCTGAGACGAATGGCATGGAGTACTTGTGGCAGGAGACTTTGATTGGCGAATCAATGGTCGCACCGGCACATGCAACCGTCGTTGATATTAATGGGGACGGCAAGTTGGATATCGTCGTCTCTGTGTTAGGTAATATCATGCCATCGGATGAACTGATTGGTGAAGTGTTGTTGTTTCTTAAAACTGAAGAGGGTTACGACCGCCACGTGTTGTTATCGGACGTGCGCCGGGTTGCAGATGTACAGCCCGGGGACTTTGATGGCGACGGCGACCTGGATTTGGCAGTAGCAGTCTTCGGTTACGCTCGAGGGGGCGTGCGGCTTCTGGAAAATTTGGGCGATCTTGAATTTCGAGATTCGTCGCTGTTGGATCGGCCGGGTGTGATCCATGTACCGGTACATGACTATGATCTGGATGGAGATCTGGATATTGGAGCTATTGTCACACAGGATGAGGAAGAGGTGTGGGCACTAGAGAATGACGGCTCAGGCAATTTCAGCCGGCGTATTCTTTATGAGACAGATAATTATGATGTTGGTGGCGGAGGTTTGGTTGCGGCCGATCTCGATCAAGACGGGAAGATGGACTTTTTGATGAGCCAGGGGGATAACTTAGAATTTGGACATGGTTGGCCGATGCCTTACCACGGCTGCGTTTGGTTACGCAATAAGGGTGACTGGACGTTTGAAGCAGAGCTAATTGGTAAATTAGGCGGGACCTATGCCGCCTCTCCATCCGATGTGGATGCCGATGGGGATTTAGACGTAGTGTTGGTTAGTATGTCCAACGACTATGCTAACCCTCAAAATCCAAGCGTAATTTGGGTAGAAAACGAAGACAATCAGTTTAACAAGCAACATCTGATAGCTCGTCAGCCAGTGGAGCTCATTACAGTTGATTGTGGTGATGTGGATGGCGATGGGATAGATGATATCGTCACAGGTCAGTTTAGAATTCCCCTTAGTGTCGTGCCGGATCATCCCGTCCGGGTATGGTTCAAGGAGGAATTCTAATGCGCTGGAATCAAATGGTTCTGTCCGTGATTATTCTTGGATTAGTTATACAAATTGGTTTGCGATACCAGGAAAACGGTGGTATGCAAGCTCCGATCGTATCCCGGGTACACAAACTGGAGACAGGTTTTCGGGATGCCGTCAGAGAATTGGAGGATTCACACGACGTAACGGATGTTAAAGCCTGGGTGGAATTGGGGGAAATCTACTCAACGTTTGCTTTGATGCCCGAAGCTGAATATTGTTTTCGGCGAGCTCTTAAAGTTGGGGACTTGGATCTTGAACAGCAATTCAAATTTGGGATCTGTCTTAGTCGGCGAGGAAAGCTGGAAAAGGCGATTGCAATTCTAAAGCCCGTTGGCGCTTCAGGCCATTCACTAGCCTCTCACGCCAATTTGCAGATAGGCCTGGATTATTTGCGACTAGACGATCGAACGAATGCGGAGATTTTTTTCCGATTGACCGAAAGCGATGAAATTGCAGACTTTGCCTTGTCCCGGATTCTCATTCGTGATGGCAGAGCCGAAGAAGCTGTTGCGATTCTTGCAAGATTGATCGAACGTAGTCCGAATTCAATGCGTGCACATCAAATGCAGGGATGGGCTTACGAGGCATTAGGTGACGTGGAGGAGGCACGGAACTGCTTCGATCGCTCCATGCATACGTCGGAGATGATAACGATTCACCCCATCTCGCGGGATTGGGATGAAAAAACGGTTAATAAGATGGGAGCAGCAGTCCCGTTGACTAAAAGCACGAATGCGTTGGAGGTAGGCGATACGAGTACGGCGATCGTCGAAATTGAAAAGTCATTTGAATTGTTAGACCCGTTATGGCGACCAGCGTACGCCATTCAAGCTGCTTTGTCCTATCTTAAGGCAGGCCAGCCTGACACAGCGCTGACGTACCTGAAACGATGGTTGATTCGTGATGGTGAATCGGCGTATTTGTGGGAAATTGCCGGAGATTGCTTTTTAGATAAAGAGGAATTAGACCGAGCAGAGGCTGCCTGGAAGCGTGGGCAATTGGTGCGTGCAAGCAAGACGGTACAGGCTAATGCAGAGTGTTGTCGTAAGCTATCGGAACTTTACCAAACACAGGGCAGGACAGCAGAAGCCGAGTTGTACCGTGGTTATCACTTGTATGAAAGCGGGCGACTCCAATGGCGTGACAATAAGCTTCGCGCGGCGAATAAGCAATTGAGTGAAGCCGTTACTATTCTAAAAGATGACCCTCACGTTTGGTTTGCATTAGCGGAAGCTCAGAGAGCACTAAGTGATCGAACATCTGCCAAAGAATCCTATTTGAAATGTCTAGCGTTAGAGCCTAATCATGGACGTGCTATCGTTGGTTTGGAGTTGGTCCAATGAATCACAGGCCCCGGGTACGGCAACGCCAGATGCTGGTTGTGGTGATTTGCCTGCTTGTCCAACTTTGGTTTTTGCCGCAGCAGGTTACGGCGAAACTCGTGCTTTGTGTTTGTGCCGAAGAATTTGAGTCGGCTTGGCAGCCGTGGATCAAATATCGGAATCAACAGGGATATGTCGTCAAGATACTTCGCCCGAAGGGCTCTGCTGCTGGAATTCGAGAGTCGTTGAAACGTCTGCAGCAGTCACACGAGATAGCCGCCGTTGTGCTCGTTGGTGATGCCCCTTCTTTTTCCAAAGGTAAGTTTGGTGAGAGAACGGACTGGCACGTACCAACGTTTTATTCGCAAGCGAAAGTGAATGTGCTGTTCGGTTCAGAGCCTGAAGTTGCCTCAGATTTGCCATATGGAGATCTGAATGGAGATGGCATTGTTGATGTTCCGGTTGGCAGGATTCCTGTTGTGGACGCTCAGCAATTAGCTGGTTACGTTAAGCGTGTGCAGGAGTATGAAAAGGAGTATTCATCGGCTCCGGATAAACGTGACATCCATTTTGTGGCAGGCGTCGGTGGGTTTGGTCCGGCTTTAGATGGTGTTTTGACATCAGTGACTCGCAAGTTTATAAGTCAGGGAATTCCGGGTTCGTTTCGCGTGACCATGACGCAAGCGAGTTGGCAAAGTCCGTTTTGCCCAGATCCATTTGCATTCGGAAAGCACACGATTAATCGGTTGAATCAGGGAGGGCTGTTTTGGGTCTATATGGGACATGGCCTACGTGATCAATTGGATCGTGTCGTGGTTCCCGGCGAGCAGCCTGTGTCTATTCTTCGGCGGCAAAATCTGGAAGGCGTTGACGTTCAAGGCATGCCGCCCGTTTGTGTGTTTTTGGCCTGTTATGTCGGCGCTTTTGATTCAAATGATCCGTGTATTGGTGAACAGTTAATGTTGCTTGAACGGGGACCAATTGCAGTTTACGCAGCCAGTCGCGTGTCGATGCCGTATGCGATGAGTGTTATGGGCGATGGTATGTTGCGTCAATCATTTCGCTTGCGAGAAGAGTTGCTTGGAAATGTCATTGCCAATGCAAAGCGAAGCTTGGTAGTGCCTGCTCAGGCAGACCGTACAGCGAATCGAATGTTGCTGGATAATCTTGCAGGTACCTTAAGTCCGGCGCCTCATTTATTGAAGGAAGAACGTGCAGAACATGCTTTGATGTTTAACTTGCTCGGCGATCCTCTTTTACGACTGAATTATCCTCGTGGAGTGAAATTGACATCTCCTGTAACAGCTCGGAACGGAAGTGATATACAAGTTGGTTTTCAATCGCCAGTTGCCGGAAAGGCCATTCTTGAATTGGCCGCTGAGCGTGGTGTCCAGAGATTTGTGCCGATGCAACGTCAGGAGTTCGATCGCACGCTTGTGGCTAGATATACAGACGAATACATCCAAGCCAACGATGCTGTGTGGCATTCGGAAGAGCGAGCGGTAAATGCAGCTGAGGCCGTTTCGGTAAAAATGAAGGTCGAAAATATAAGCCCTGGTTTTCAGACGATTCGGCTCTATCTACAGGGCGATCAACATGTTTATATTGGCTCAAAACGTATTTACGTTAGCAACTAGAGCAGGCACGCACGTCCAATATTTATTAGGATAACCTTATTCCTGTCAGTGCCCGGTTCTCATGGATGGAACGGAATGGGGTTGGACAGCTTATAGATAATCGATCGAAAAGGTAGAGGCTCGGAATGAAAAACACGTTCTTTTGTGTTGTCATTTGCTTATTGACCCACTGGGTTCAAGCAGCTCCCAAAGTCACGGTGAAGATTCCTGAGACGGCTTTGAAACATCCCGTTGATGGACGACTTTATTTGTTTACTTCAACCGGTAATGGAGCTCCTGTTTCGGGACCGAATTGGTTTTCTCCGGAGCCGTTTTATGCGGTGGATGTGACATTGGACGGAGGCGGTCTTGTTGAATTGAGTGGTGTGACAAAGGGCTTCCCCGGGAGCTTGGGAGAGCTCGAGGAGGGAGCTTATCGTATACAGGCTCTGTTCGACTTTGATGTGTACCATTCCAATCATGCCAATGGGGAAGGCAATCTTTATAGCGAAGTTCAGGAAGTTAATTGGACAGGAGACAATGTACTGGAGTTCGAATTAAGTAAAGTTATTAAAGGCGTGCCGTTTAGACAGACGGAATATCGCAAGCAGGTTCGCCTTTATAGCCCTCGCCTTTCGTCCTTTTACGGTCGAGAAATTGTTCAGAAAGCTGCGGTCGTTCTGCCCCGTTCTTACTTTGAATCTCCGGAACTGCGTTACCCGGTAATCTATACGGTATCTGGCTTTGGTGGCCTCCACGAGACAATGGGGTTACGCTTGGGCGATGGAGGCCCCGAACCGGAAGCCGGTGAGGTTGAGTTTATTCGGGTGTTCCTGGATGGACAGTGCAAATGGGGACATCATGTTTATGCAGATAGCGCAAAAAATGGTCCTCGTGGAGCCGCTTTGATTAAAGAATTGATTCCGGAGATTGATAAGCGGTATCGAACGGTGGATGCGAGTACTGCTCGCTTCGTTACCGGCCATAGTAGTGGTGGTTGGAGTAGTCTCTGGCTGCAGGTGAACTATCCTGAGACTTTTGGTGGCGTTTGGAGTACGGCCCCCGATCCGGTTGATTTCCGCGACTACCAGGAGGTCGATCTATATGCCAAAAAACCACTGAGTTTGTATACGAATCCCGATGGAGATCGTCGGCCCTTAGCTCGCCGTAACGGGCAGGTCATGATTTGGTATGAAGACTTTGGTCATATGGATGATGGGCTTGGTCGGGGCGGTCAGCTGAAATCATTTGAAGCAGTTTTTAGTCCACTCGACAGTCAGGGAAGTCCTTTGCTGATGTGGACTCGAGATCGAGGGGATGTGATTCCCAGTACGGTAAAGTACTGGGTGGAGTATGACATTAATCGACTCATTCAACGCCGTTGGAATGTGGGGTTAAGGGAAAAGCTGGCAGGTAAAATCAATGTCTTTATGGGAACAGAAGATACGTTCTATTTAGAGGGTGCCTGTGAATTCCTGAAGCAAACGATGGAGTCATTGGGAAGTGACGCCGTTATTGAATTGCATGAAGGCCGGGATCATTTTAATTTGCTGACACAGGACTTGAGAGATCGTATTCGCAAGGAAATGTCAGCCACTTATTTACAGTATCACAGCATCGATTAAATCATGATTAAAATAACTTCGATTGAATGTCATAAACTACTAGGCGCCACGGTGGATGGTGGATGGCCGGAAGGCCATGAACCGGAAAGTGACCTGCATACACTGGTAGAGGTCCATACTGATGCAGGAATATCAGGAATCGGTAGTGTCTTTACAGGTTCTGCATTAACTCAGGCCGGTGTTGATTTCTTGAAACCGTTCTGGCAGGGAGCGCCTGCGGACGAACCCGAACGTGTGAGCGAGTTACTGCGTCAAAGTAGCTTTTGGCAGGGACGAGGTGGAACGGTTGAGCATGTGATTTCAGGAATTGATATCGCTCTGTGGGACCTGTTTGGGAAGATTTGTAATCAACCAATTAAGAAGCTTTTTGGTGGTGTATATCGCGAGAAGATTAAACCCTATGGTTCAATTTTGTTTGATCAGCCTGATGTGCTTGCCGAACGCCTTAAGGATACGGTAGCTCGTGGTTTCAAGGCTATTAAACTAGGGTGGCGACCTTTCGGAAGAGTAAGTCGAAGCTTTGATGAGGAGTTGGTACGGACTGCGAGGGAGACGGTTGGGCCAGATATCACCTTGTTGGTCGATGCAGGAGGTAGTGAGCAGTTTTGGCCGCACGACTATAAATGGGCAGTCAATACGGCACATATGTTAGCCGAATATGGTGTTGAGTGGTTTGAGGAGCCATTGCCCCCGGATGATATTGAGGGATATATCAAACTGCGAGAACATTCTCCCGTCCCCGTAGCCGGATGTGAAGTTTTGACACGTCGGCAGGCATTTATTCCCTGGATTGAACGACATGCTGTCGACTTTATTCAACCCGATGCAACGAAATGTGGTGGATTGACTGAGGCTCGGCGAATCGCCTGGCATGCTTATGACCATAATGTTCGCTTTGTGAGCCATGGTTGGAATACGGCGATTGGTTTGGCAGCTGATTTGCAGTTAGCAGCATCGCTTCCCGTTGCTTGGTATGTGGAATATCTTACGCCCGCGGCTTATATAGAAGATCTGGTTGTAGAGAAGTTTGAGTTGGATGAAGAAGGTTTTTTGACCATTCCAAATGGACCCGGTTTAGGGATCGAATTGGATCGAGATGCCTTGGCAAGATTCAGCGGCCCCTAGCTAAGTTGGCAGACAACCTAGAGAAAAACTATTTATCTTCTTCACATTCTGGCGGTTTACCTCAAAATACAAAGTGAGGATTGATGGTGGGCAGGATGGTCGCTGGTTCATTAGCTTGAACGAGAGGAAAGTCCGGGCTTCATAGAGTGCAATGGTCGGTAACACCGACCGGTCGTAAGATCAGGGATAGTGCAACAGAAAGTAAACCGCCCGCTTGCGGGTCAGGGTGAAACGGTGAGGTAAGAGCTCACCAGCATGTCAGGTGACTGGCGTGGCTAGGCAAACCCCATTGGAAGCAAAGCCAAGCAGGAAAGAAGATGGTTTTACCGTCCGGGAGTAACTCGCTCTCGTTGATTTCCGGGTAGGCTGCTCGAGGTGGCAAGCAATTGTCATCCTAGATGAATGACCATCTCATCGCTTTTAGTGATGACAGAACCCGGCTTATGGTCCACCTCTTTCCTCTTTTTATTGTCACCAACTCCATGTTTCTAATTGAGAATGATTCATGTCTGAAGCCGTAAAGAAAACAGACCAGCCGGAGCAAGAGCTACGAAACGGATCCACTCTTTTGCCTAAGTGGCTTTTGGTTTTAGGCATACTCGCAGCAGTTGTTGTTTATATGTTCCAAAGGGGAACCCCGGTAGATCAGGCAATGGCTAATGCAGTTAGTGGTTTGTCGGTAATCTTCGTGTTGGGCGTCTATTGGTTGTGGTTTGTGTTCAAGGGCCCGGCTGGTGTGAAGATTAGGCGAGCTTTTGGTTGGGGTTGCATTTTGATTATTGTCGCTTTAGCGGGCATGGTTCGCGTGACTGGTGTTGATGGCGCGTTGATTCCGCAATGGCAATGGCGATGGGAGTCGGTTGCTGACAGATCACTGGATGGAATTCAGAACTTAGTAGTACCGGGGAAAGTGGAATTAAAGTCCTTAGGGGATCGCTTCGATTTCCCGGGGTTTCTAGGGCAAGATAGACATCCGTTTGTCGCAGCTCAGTGGAGTCAGGATCCAAATTCAGACAATGTAACTGAATTGTGGCGACAGGAAATAGGGGCAGGGTGGTCTGCCTTTGCTGCTGTTGGTGGTTATGGGGTTACCATGGAACAGCGTGGTGAACAGGAGATTGTAAGCTGTTACGACCTTGAATCCGGAGAAATTCGCTGGGCTCATGAAACGGCAATTCGGCATGAGACCATTTTAGGAGGTGTTGGCCCGCGAGCAACCCCAACGATTGATAGGGGCATCGTGTTTAGCTTGGGGCCAACCGGAAATCTGCTTAGTCTTGATGGTATGACAGGAGAAGTGCTTTGGCAGAAAGATGTTCTTGCGATCGTTGGGTCGACGGCTGAGCAGGATAACACCAATGTGGCGTGGGGGAGAAGTACATCTCCCTTGGTGGAAGGTGACTTGGTGATTGTGCCAGGAGGAGGGCCCTCGGAAGGTCCTTTTGTTAGTTTGTTAGCGTTTCACCGAAAGACTGGGGAATTGGCTTGGAAAGGTGGGGCTGAGCAGGTTAGTTTTGCTTCCCCCGTGATTTACACGATCAATGGCACGCAACAGGTGGTCGTTGTTAACGAAAGTTCGGTGGCAGGGCATGACTTTAAGACGGGAGCACAGATTTGGAAATACCCGTGGGCTGGCTCCAGTACGAGTCGTGCTAGTAATTCACAGCCGTTTTTGGCTGGAGAAGATCTGATCTTTATTTCTAAGGGTTACGGTCAAGGTGCGACGGTATTCAGAGTAGACGGCGATCAAGGCGTAGAGATATGGAAGAATCCGACAATTGCACGAACGAAATATACGAATGCAGCACTGGTTGATGGAAGAATTTACAGCTTATCGGATGGAATAATGGAGTGTGCGGATCTGGAGACTGGTGTACGCATTTGGAAACGAGGTCGGTTTAACCACGGGCAATTGTTGGTCGTCGGAGAACTGATATTGGTGCAGTCGGAAGAAGGGGAATTGCACTTCCTGAGACCAACTGACCGAGGGTTCGATACGTTGTATCAGGTTCAGGCATTACAAGATCGTTGTTGGGCCACCTTGACTCTCTATGATAACAAGCTGATCCTACGGAATTCTGAGGAAGTCGTTTGTTATCAGTTACCCGTGCAGCGATAGGTCATGCTTTGGACAGACTTTCCTACTGTACTAGATCTTTGTCGATGATTTGCAGTAGTTTCGAAATGCAAAGCTTGTTCATGCTTGTGTTCAGGTCGTTGGCTTCCTGCATTAAGGCTGCGTGCAAGCTTTCGGGCAACCTTACGGTGATCATCTTCGTCTTCTCGCGGTTAACGAGATTGCGTTTTTGAGGGCGACCACGCATTTCTGCCAGAATGTGTTGGATTTCTACATATTCTGAAGTCGTTTCAAATTGGCGCCGTTGATCTGCGGTTGGAAATAGGTGGTAGATTAAGCCGTCTACTCCCATAACCTGCTTAAAGAAAGCTTCCCAGTCACGCACGGCTCTAGAGAGGCGTAAAGCCTGTGTTACTGCTTCACGTCTCTGGTCTAGTGTGATTTGAGGAGTCTTGTTGTGGCTGACTGACCAATTCTTGGAGTAATCAACCAATTCCTGTGGCTTTGGGCTATTACTGTGTCCGGATTCGGTCACAATGCCCGGAGTTGTTGATGACGACAAATGTGGCTCGTTGTAATAACGCGGCCTGGGCTTTAGTGGTTGACTAGATAACTGTTTGTCTTTGAATGCGGCTTTTGACATGTTTCCCCCCGTTGGTAACGAATTAATTTTCCAGCTTGCTGCGGAACTGCCCTATGAATTACTTCATAGCCTTGGATTTATGTACAGTCCGGTAATTCCAAACAATCTGGTTGCTCCCGATTGAATGGTTTTTTGGCCGTCCAGACTTCCCTCTAAGTTATTGCTCCTAAAGGGCTTACGAAGGGAGGGGTTCGCATGTCTATTTAGCAGGC